>Ga0265780_10000156_pt1 | contig 109715 bp, 102 predicted proteins | sample P1T30metagenome_FD_192432 | JGI IMG/M metagenome (GOLD analysis project Ga0265780, IMG submission 192432) | Plant litter microbial communities from East Loma Ridge, Irvine, California - P1 T30 | ecosystem: Environmental > Terrestrial > Plant litter > Unclassified | place: USA: California...
TCTTTGAGGGTCTTAAAACCGTTCATGTTGATTGCGGAAAAGTGCGCGAACAAATCTTCGCCGCCATCGTCTGGGGTGATGAAGCCAAAACCTTTGGAATCATTGAACCACTTAACAGTACCTGTTGCCATAAAAAGAACTTTCAAATTAAATTCGAATCACACGAGCCATAAAGGCAAAGAAGCTTGGTTCTCCTCAGCCTGCTCACTTCTTATCAATCAGTACAAAAGTACAAATCGATAAGCTATTGTTGGTCTGAAAAGGAACCGAAGTCAAGCGCTTTTCAAAATGTGTTGCCGAATTTTCCACATGTGTGGAGAAAATTGCAGGGGTTGATTTTCGCAATCGGAACGCCATCTGCGCATGACTACGAAAAAGCGTAAGATGGATCAAATCGAACTGGCCTGATGTTTACGTAGGGCATCAGCAATTGCAAGCATTAGAATATAGGCACATGGCAACTAAGCACGATACGGAAGAACTGCTGGAGCGGCAGGTAGTCAAGCCGCCGCCGCTGTACCAGGTGGCGCTGCTCAACGACGACTACACACCCATGGAGTTTGTGGTGGCCGTGATCCAGGAGTATTTTAATAAGGATCGCGAGACGGCAACGCAAATCATGTTGTCCGTTCATCGCCATGGCAAGGGAGTGTGCGGCGTGTTTTCCAAAGATATAGCGTGTACCAAAGTGGAGTTTGTCTTAACGCATGCACGCAAGGCAGGGCATCCCCTGCAGTGCGTGATGGAGGAAGTATGATTGCGCAGGAACTGGAAGTCTCTTTACACATGGCCTTCGTGGAAGCCCGCCAGGCACGGCATGAGTTCATTACTGTTGAACATCTGCTGCTCGCCTTGCTGGACAACCCATCGGCTGCAGAAGTCCTGCGTGCATGCGCGGTCAATATTGACGACTTGCGCAAGACTTTAACCAATTTTATCGGGGACAACACGCCCACGGTGCCTGGCACCGGTGAAGTGGATACCCAGCCGACGCTCGGCTTTCAGCGCGTGATTCAACGCGCCATCATGCACGTCCAGTCGGCCTCGAACGGCAAGAAGGAAGTGACCGGCGCCAACGTGCTGGTGGCCATCTTCGGCGAGAAGGATTCGCACGCTGTCTACTACCTGCACCAGCAGGGCGTGACGCGCCTGGACGTGGTCAATTTCATTTCGCACGGCGTGCGCAAGGACCAGCAGGTCGATGCCCAGAAGGCATCCGAAGGCGTGGAAGAAGCGCAGGTCGAAGGACAGGCGAAAGAAAGCCCGCTCGACCAGTTCACGCTGAACCTGAACAAGGCTGCAGCCGAAGGCAAGATCGATCCGCTGATCGGCCGCGAAGAAGAAGTCGACCGCGTCATCCAGATCCTCTGCCGCCGCCGCAAGAACAACCCGCTGCTCGTCGGTGAAGCCGGCGTGGGTAAAACCGCCATCGCCGAAGGACTGGCATGGCGCATCGTCCAGGAAGACGTCCCGGAAATCCTCCAGAACGCTGTCGTGTTCTCGCTGGACATGGGCGCCTTGCTGGCTGGTACCAAATACCGCGGCGACTTCGAGCAGCGCCTGAAAGCAGTCCTCAAGCAGCTCAAGGAAACGCCGCACGGCATTCTGTTCATCGACGAAATCCACACCATCATCGGTGCGGGTTCGGCGTCGGGCGGCACGCTGGATGCGTCCAATCTGCTGAAGCCGGCACTGGCCAACGGCCAGCTCAAGTGCATCGGTGCGACCACGTTCACGGAATACCGTGGCGTGTTCGAAAAAGACCATGCCTTGTCGCGCCGGTTCCAGAAGGTCGACGTCAACGAGCCAACCGTCGAGCAGACCGTGCAGATCCTGCGCGGCCTGAAATCGCGCTTCGAAGAGCACCACGGCGTGAAGTATTCGTCGTCGGCCCTGACCACCGCAGCCGAACTGGCAGCGCGCTTCATCAACGACCGTCATTTGCCTGACAAGGCCATCGACGTCATCGACGAAGCCGGCGCCGCCCAGCGCGTGCTGCCGAAGTCGAAGCAGAAAAAAACGATTGGCAAGACCGAGATCGAGGACATCATCTCGAAGATCGCCCGCATTCCACCGCAGACGGTCAACCAGGACGACCGCAGCAAGCTGCAGACCATCGACCGCGATCTGCGCAACGTGGTGTTCGGCCAGGATCCGGCCATCGATGCGCTGTCGTCGGCCATCAAGATGGCCCGTGCGGGCCTTGGGAAGACGGACAAGCCAATCGGCTCGTTCCTGTTCTCCGGTCCTACCGGCGTCGGCAAGACCGAAGTGGCCAAGCAGCTGGCGTTCATCCTCGGCATCGAGCTGATCCGTTTCGACATGTCGGAGTACATGGAACGGCACGCTGTATCGCGCCTGATCGGTGCGCCACCGGGCTACGTTGGTTTCGACCAGGGCGGTTTGCTGACCGAAGCCATCACCAAGAAGCCGCATGCGGTGCTGCTGCTGGACGAGATTGAAAAAGCCCACCCGGACATTTTCAACATCCTGCTGCAGGTGATGGACCATGGCACGCTGACCGACAACAATGGCCGCAAGGCAGACTTCCGCAACGTGATCATCATCATGACCACGAATGCTGGCGCGGAAAGCCTGACCAAGCGCTCGATGGGCTTTACCGACAGCAAGGCCGCCGGCGACGAGATGGCCGACATCAAGCGGATGTTCACGCCCGAGTTCCGCAACCGGATCGACGCGATCATCAGCTTCCGTGCGCTGGACGAGGAAATCATCCTGCGCGTGGTCGACAAATTCCTCATGCAGCTGGAAGAGCAGCTGCACGAGAAAAAAGTCGAGGCGATCTTCACCGAGAAGCTGCGCAAGTTCCTGTCGAAAAAAGGATTCGATCCTCAGATGGGCGCGCGACCGATGGCACGCCTGATCCAGGACATGATCCGCAAGGCGCTGGCCGACGAGCTGCTGTTTGGCCGCCTGGTCAACGGTGGACGCATCATCGTCGACCTGAACGAGAAGGACGAAGTGCTGATCGAGTTCCCGGAATCGTCCGATCCGACGCCGCCACTGGCGCCGGCAGAGACTGTCGAAATCGAGTAAAGCGCGGCGTAGTGCGCACACCAGAAACCCGGCAAATGCCGGGTTTTTTTCGTCCGATGGTTTGCAACTAGCTTGAGTACTTGAGATTCAGTAAGGGTCCCGGCGTTCGCCGGGATGCTGCGCTGTGCGCGGCATTTTTTTTCGTCTGACAGTCTGCCACTAAGTAGCAGCAGGAAAATTATTGTGAGCGGCCATGGAAAGCTTTATTTACCATCACACTTAAAACCGTCCTCCTCGCGGAGGCGAGGACCCATAGCATGCGATCGTAAGCCGCTAACGGAAGCGACTTCGGAGAAGTGTTATGGGTCCCGGCGTTCGCCGGGATGCCGCACTGTGTGCGGCATTTTTTTTCGTCTGCTGGCTTGATTCAGTCGTTCCTACTGCGGCGAGGCGAGCCCAAAACCTGCCATGGCACCCACGTTGTCTGCAATGAACGCCATGAGCAGCGCCACGCGTGCAGGGCGGTAGCGGCGCGACGGCGCCAGTAGCGACAGTTGTTGCGATTCGCCGCGCCATTCCGGGAGCGCCGTGACGAGTTGACCCGAAGCGAGCAGGTCATCCACCAGCCATAGAGGACACAGGCCGATGCCTGCGCCGGCCGCGAGGCTGTCGCGAATGGCAATGGCGTTGTTCACGCGGAAGCGGCCATGCGTCTGGACCGAGACCGTCCGCGCACCGGACGTCAATTCCACCAGGTCGCCGCGCGGCGCCCACGCAAAGCGGACATAGTCGTGGCTGGCCAGTTGATCCGGTTGCGCCAGCGGCGCGTGGCGCGCCAGGTAAGCGGGCGCCGCGACCAGCATCCGTGGCGACGTGCCCAGGCTGCGCGCGATCGCGGCCGGCGGCAGCGTGCTGCCCAGGCGCAGCGCCAGGTCCATGCCTTCTTCCACCAGGTCGACAAAACGGTCTTCCAGGATCAATTCCACCTGTACCTGGGGATACTGCGCCAGGAATTGCTGCACGATGCGGTGCAGGCGCAGCTGGCCGAAAGCCACTGGCGCGTTCATGCGGATCAGCCCGGTGACTTCACCGGGAATGCCCTGCGCGTCGGCCACCGCCTGGTCGAATTCCTCCAGTACCAGCAGGGCGCGCGCATAGAAACGTCCGCCTTGTTCAGTAGGAGCCAAGCCGGTCGTGCTGCGCTCCAGCAAACGCACCTGCAGCTGCTGCTCGAGTGCACGCAGCACCTTGCTGACCTGCGGCTGATGGGTACCATTCTCCCGCGCCACTGCCGTCAAACTGCCCAGTTCGACGGCGCGCACGAAGTAGCGCATTGCCCTGATTGTATCCATTGTTCTCCCATTCCAAATTGGAATATAACATAGGGCAAAAAGCCATCTACCAGGCAATAACGGAATGCCTTACGCTGGCTATTCTTTCATCTACCTGCATCCATCATGTCATCATTTGTTACTGCCGCCGTCCTCCTCTCGGCGTTGTCCACGCCATGGCAAACCACCTGGTTTGCCGCGCCCCAGTCCACCTGGGACCGCACTTTTATCCTGCCCACCCATCTTCCCGCCGCCCTGTCCGGCCAGACTGTGCGGGAAATCGTCCGCACGAGCGTGGGCGGCAGGCAGGTGCGCGTGCAGTTTTCGAACCGCTACGGGACGACACCGTTGACCATTGGCGCGGTGCGTATTGCCCGTGCGGGCGAGGGCGGCGCCGCCACGGCCGGAAACAGCCAGGAACTGTTGTTCAACGGAAGGCCGTCAGTGGTGGTGCCGCCTGGCGCACCTGTGGTCAGCGATCCGGTCGATTTTCCGGTCGAACCGTTGACGCGGCTGGCTGTGAGCACGTACTTCCCGTTGCCCACGCCAGTGACCACATTCCACTGGGGCGACCAGCAGACCGCCTGGATTGGCACTGGCAAGATTATGCAACTAACCAAGTTTGAAAAGGCGACTGAACTGAAAGGCCGCGCGTTCCTGTCAGGCGTGCTGGTCGACGCCGCACCCAACGCGCGCACGGTGATTGCCTTCGGCGATTCGATCACGGATGGCAACGGCTCCACACCGGACGCCAACCGGCGCTGGCCCGACGCGCTGGCGCAGCGCGTCGCGGGCCGGGGCATCTCCGTCATCAACGCCGGCATCTCCGGTGCGCGCCTGTTGAAGGACAAAATGGGCGCCAATGCGCTGGCCCGGTTCGAACAGGACGTGCTGGGGCAGCCTGGCCCCAAAACGGTCATCGTCATGCTGGGCATTAACGACATCGGCTGGCCCGGCAGCCCCTTTGCACCGCGCGATCCAGCGATCACGACTGCAGAGGTCATTGCCGGTTATCAGCAACTGATTGCCCTGGCGCGTGTGCACCAGGTGCGGATCGTCGGCGCCACCTTGCCGCCGTTCGAGGGCGCGCTTGGCGGTACGCCGTTCGAAGGACACTTCAGCGCTGCCAAAGACGCCGTGCGCCATGCAGTCAACCACTGGATCCGGACTGCCGGCGCGTTCGACGCCGTCCTCGATGCCGACGCGGTGCTGCGCGATCCGGACCGGCCGGCGCGCCTCCTGCCCGCATATGACTCGGGCGACCACCTGCACCCGGGCGACGCCGGGTACCAGGCCCTCGCTGGCGCCATCCAGGACGCGCAGCTCTTCCCACATTAAAATAATGGCACGGTAATTTCCACAAGGTAATAGTCAGGTCATAATCTTTGGCTACAGTGGGCGCACTTTCACGACGGAACAATCATGCGCCTGCCCACATTGAACACTGGATCCCGCATCCTGGCTGCCTTCGGCATTGTCATCCTGATCATGGCGATCAATAGCGGCGTGGCCGGTTGGCGCATGCGCGCTGCCGACGCGCTGACCGCCGACCTGGTATCGGACAAGCTGGTACGCCAGCAACTGGCCGCCGGCCTGCTTGGCGAAGCGCGCCTGCATGCGCTCAGCATGGTCGCGATTGCCCGCAGCGACAGTCTGGAAGTGGCCGATTATTTTCAGGCGCAGATGAAGCAGGGCGATGCGCAGGCAGCCAGGCTGCTGCGCACCATGAAGGCGCTGCCTGCAGTGCCCGCCGAATTCAAGCTGCTCCAGGCGGTCGACCTGCAGCGCGCCGCGGTGGTCCAGGCTGGCGTGGAGATCATGAAGCAGAAAGACATGGGCCGCACGCAGGAAGTGGAAGCGCTGCTGGCATCCACGTTGCAGCCTGCACTGGCGCGCCACGCTGCTGCGCTGCAAGCGCTGCTGGACATGGAAACGCGCCAGGCGCAGCAACTGGCGCAGGCGTCGACGGCGGCGTCCCGCGCAAGCCTCGTATTGTTGCTGGCCCTGGGCCTGGGTGCGCTGGCCGTAAGCCTGGTACTGGCCTGGCGCCTGACCCGGTCGATCGTGCCGCCGTTGCAACGCGCGGTGGCGCTGGCGCAGCAGGTAGCCGCCGGCGACTTGCGCGCCAGCATCCGCCACCGCCGCACCGATGAAATGGGTCAATTGTTCGACGCGTTGAACGGCATGACGCGCGCCGTGGCGGGCACGGTAGCACAAGTGCTGGAAGGCGCGCGCGCCATCGACGGCGCCTGCGCCATGCTGGCAGCCGGTAACGTCGACCTGGCCGAACGCACCGAACGCACTGCCGGCACGCTGGAAGAAACCGCGGCGTCGATGGAGGAACTGACCGGCTCGGTCCAGTACAACAATGCCAGCACCAGCGAGGCCGACCGCCTGGCGCGCGCCACGTCCGAGGTCGCCGGGCAGGGCGGGGAGGCGGTGGCGCAAATGGTCGACAAGATGCTGTCCATCGGACAGTCCGCCACGCGGATCGTCGACATCACCGGCATCATCGACGGCATCGCGTTCCAGACCAACATCCTGGCCCTGAACGCGGCTGTGGAAGCGGCGCGGGCCGGTGAACAAGGACGCGGTTTTGCCGTGGTGGCGTCGGAAGTGCGCACGCTGGCGCAGCGTTCGGCGGCTGCTGCGCGTGAAATCAAGGCAGTGATCAATGCGTCGAACGCGGAAATAGCCGCCGGCACCACGATGGCGCAGGCGGCCGGCAAGACGATGCAGGAAATCGTGCGGGGCGTGGGCAGCGTGTCCGCCATCCTCACCGCCATCAACCTGGCCAGCGCCGAGCAGGGCGCCGGCATTGCCGAGGTGGGGCAGGCGGTGGCCGACATGGACAGCGCCACCCAGCAAAATGCCGTGCTGGTGCAGCAGGGCGCCAGCGCAGCGGAAGCGATGCGGCGCCAGGCGGAAGCATTGACAGCGCTGGTTGCCACATTCATGCTGGAAAAACCGCCGGCGCCAGCGCCGCAGCGTGTAATGGCCGGTCCGGCAGCGGCGCAGTTGGCCAGTGCCTGAAACTGCCGATCGGTTGTTAGCGCTCGACCAGCTTCAGGATCACCATCGAGCAATTGCCGCCTTTGCCTTGCGAGCGTTCGGCGGCTTTGTCGATCAGGCGTTCGGAACCGGCACGCGGGGCAGTGCGGTTGATTGCGGCGCCCAGTTCGGAATCGGTGAAGAAGTGCCAGAGGCCGTCGCTGCACAGCAGGAACTGGTCGCCCGGCGCCAGGTTGAGATGGCTGGCCACCGTGACGAAGGGCTCCTTGCGGCTGTTGCCCAATAAATTGATCAGCAGCTTGGAGTGGCGGTGGTTGCGCGCTGCTTCGATCGGGAGCCGGTCGGCGACCAGGCTGTCGATGTATTCGGCGTCACCGGTACGCGTGACGGGCAAGCCGGCAGCAAAGCGATACAGGCGCGAATCGCCCACATGGGCCCAGACCGCGTCGCCATGGGGCGAGATGAGCAGGCCGACAAAACTGGCGTGCGCCTCGTTTTTGGCCGCAATCGCGTTCATGCACATCACCGTGTGCGCCTCATGGACGATGTCGCGCAGCACCTGCTCCATGCGGGGCACGTCGGCGCTGTCGCTGCCTTTGTACAAATCGAACACCTGCTTGGCCGTGTGCAGGACCTGTTCCGCTCCCGATGCGCTGTTGAGTCCATCGGACAACACCGCCAGGACATAGCCGGGCGCGCGGGCCCCCGTCATCAGTGCGACGCGGTCGTTTTGTTGCGGCTGGTTTCCGATGTGTTGCGCGGTCCCTGCCTCGATCTTGAATTCGCTCATATAAATGCAGCTTTCCCTTCCCTGGCGTTACTTCGATATTGGCGGTAGCGTCGCCCTAGAGTAAACTATGCACCAGGAAGCATGAATGTTGCAATACGTAAATTGACATGCCCTCATCAATGCGCCCGGCCGTGCGCACCATTCTACCTATTCTGTCTGGACCAGCCCCATCATGATCGAAGTAAACGATATCCAGCGCCGCCTGATCGAACTGGACGTGGAACATCGCGATCTCGATGCGGTCATCGACATGCTGATCCTCGACGGTCACGCCGACCAGTTGCAATTACGGCGCCTCAAAAAGCGCAAACTGCAGTTGAAAGACCACATTACCTTGCTGAAAATGCAACTTGTGCCGGACGTGCCGGCTTGAGCACCGTTCGCTGCCCTGGATTGCCACTTTGACCGATTCCCTTCCCGATACCGCCACGTCTTCCCTGGTTCCCGTCGATCCGCTCGATACTGCCGTCCTGCCAGTCGGCAAGCATGATGCGGAAATCGACCGCCTGTTCGGCGCCGGCGGCCCCCTCGCGCCTGCCGTCGGCAGCTTCAGCCCGCGCCGTTCGCAAACCGAAATGGCCAAGTCGATTGCGTCTGCCATTGCGGCCCAGACCGTGTTGATGGCCGAGGCCGGTACCGGCACCGGCAAAACCTTCGCTTACCTGGTCCCGGCATTGCTGTGGGGCGGCAAGACGATCGTGTCGACCGGTACCAAGAACTTGCAGGATCAACTGTTTTCGCGCGATATTCCCACCGTGCGCGCTGCGCTGCGCGCGCCAGTGTCGGTGGCCCTGCTCAAGGGACGCTCGAATTACGTCTGCCATTACCACCTTGAACGCACCCTGCAAAACGGCCGCCTGACGTCGCGCGACGACGTCGGCTTCCTGCGTGAAATTTCCCGCTTCATCAAGATGACCAGTTCCGGCGACAAGGCCGAGCTGTCGAAAGTGCCGGAAAACGCGCCGGTATGGAACCTGGTGACGTCCACGCGCGACAATTGCATGGGCGCCGAGTGCCAGTACTACCAGGATTGTTTCGTCATGAAGGCGCGCCGCGAAGCGCAGCAGGCTGACGTGGTCGTCGTCAACCACCACCTGTTCTTTGCCGACGTGGCGCTGAAAGACACCGGCGTGGCGGAACTGCTGCCGTCTGCCAACACGATCATTTTCGACGAGGCGCACCAGTTGCCGGACACCGCCACGCTGTTCTTCGGCACCACGGTGTCGAGCTCGCAGGTGCTGGAACTGTGCCGCGACGTGCTGGCCGAAGGCCTGGCCCACGCGCGCGGCGGGCCAAACTGGGCGAACGTCGTGATGGCAGTGGAGAAAGCCGCGCGCGACATGCGCCTGACGTTCCCGCAAGACAGCATGCGCCTGTCGCTGCCGCAAATTCCCACCAGCTCCGACTTTCTCCCGGCGCTGGAAAAACTGCAGCTCGAACTGGACGGCATGATCGACGTGCTGGAAGACCAGGCTGCGCGCGCCGAAACCATCGAAGCGTGCCGCGTGCGGGCAGTCGACCTGGCGGCCGCCTACAAGGCGTGGAAGCCTGACCCCAAAGGCAAGGTGGCTGCAGGCGAAGAAGCTGTCCTGTGGGTGGAAGCGTTTTCGTCGTCGGTGCAACTGCACAAGACGCCGCTGTCGATTGCGCCGATCTTTTCCAACCAGCGCGAAGGCACGCCGCGCACCTGGATTTTCACGTCGGCGACGCTGGCCGTCAAAAACGATTTCAAGCATTTTTCCAACCAGATGGGCCTGACGGGCGAGCCGGCCATGACGTGGCCGAGCCCGTTCGACTATGAACAGCAAGGCTTGCTGTACGTGCCGAACGGCTTGCCGGAACCAAACTCAATGGGTTACACCGACGCTGTCGTCGACATGGCCCTGCCGGTCATCGAAGCAGCCGGCGGGCGCACGTTTTTCCTGTGCACGACCATTCGCGCCGTCAAGCAGGTGTCCGAGCGCCTGCGCCGCGAGTTTGCCGACCGCGGCCTCGATTACCCGTTGTTCGTGCAGGGCGAGCGGGGCCGCACGGAGCTGCTCGATTCATTCCGCAGCGCCGGCAACGCGGTGCTGGTCGGCAGCCAGAGTTTCTGGGAAGGCGTCGACGTGCGCGGCGATGCGCTGTCGCTGGTCATCATCGACAAGCTGCCGTTTTCGCCGCCCGACGATCCGGTGCTGGCGGCGCGCATCGAAGTCATGGAAAAACAGGGCATGAACGGCTTCATGCACCACCAGCTGCCGGAAACCATCATCAACCTGAAGCAGGGCGCCGGCCGCCTGATCCGCGATGAAACGGACCGCGGCGTGCTGATGATCTGCGACCCGCGCCTGATTTCCAAGCCTTACGGCAAACGTATCTGGCAAAGCCTGCCGCCGTTCAAGCGCACCCGGCTCGAAGCGGACGTGATCGCCTTCTTCAAGCCGGCCGCAGCCTGACGCTACGGCAGGATCACGACCTTGCCGGTCACCTTGCGCGCCGCCATGTCGTTCAGCGCCTGCGCCGTCTGTTCCAACGGATAGCGCGCCGAAATGTGCGGACGGATCTTGCCCTCGGCCAGCCAGCCGAGCAGCTGGCGCATGCCGGCCAGGTTGGCCTGCGGCTCGCGCTTGGCAAATTCACCCCAGAACACGCCAACCACGGACGCCCCTTTCAGCAGCATCAGGTTGAACGGCAGTGCGGGAATCGCGCCGTTGGCAAAGCCCACCACCAGGTAGCGCCCGCGCCACGCGATCGACCGCAGCGCCGCTTCGGCATACTCGCCGCCGACCGGATCGTAGACGACATCGGGACCCTTGCCACCGGTGGCCGCCTTGATGGCCTCGCGTAAATCTTCCGTGCTGTAATCGATGCACACGTCGGCGCCGTGGTCGCGGCAGACCGCCAGTTTTTCGTCGCTGGACGCAGCGGCAATCACGCGCGCCCCCAGCGCCTTGCCGATCTCGATGGCGGCCAGGCCCACGCCACCGGCCGCGCCCAGGACCAGCATCGTTTCGCCCGGCTGCAGCGCGGCGCGGTCGACCACGGCGTGGTGCGACGTGCCGTAGGTCAGCGTGATGGCGGCGGCAATGTCGAAGTCCATGCCTGGGGGCATGGGCATCAGCATGGCGGCCGGCACCACGGCCTGCTCGGCAAAGGCGCCGCTCTGCGTGAAGGCAATCACCCGGTCGCCCGGCTTGAACGCAGTCACGCCATCGCCCACGGCGCGCACGACGCCGGCCAGTTCATTGCCGGGCGTGAAGGGCAGCGCCGGCTTGAACTGATACTTGCCCTGGATGGTCAGCACATCGGGGAAATTGACTGCGGCTGCCTTGACGTCGATGACGACAGTGCCGGGTGAGGCGGCCAGGTCGGCCAGTTCTTCGACGACGAGGCTGTCGGGCAGCCCCCACGCTTTGCATACGATGGCTTTCATTCGTGTCTCCTCGGTATTTTTATGAACGACTGTACCGCCAATTATGCCCGAAGGCCGCGCCCGGCTGTGCAGTCGCAAACTGTGGCGCAATTGGCTTGGCTACAGTCGAAATGGCTGCACCCGACAAGGTTGCCGGAACCGCGTCGCGAGGCATGTCAATACAAGAGGGGGAGAGCGATGGCGATCCGCTACGGTTGTTTTTTCAGCTATGCCCACGGCAGGCACGAATTGATGCAACGCTTCAAGGCCGCCCTGGTCGACGCGCTGCGCTGCTACCTGGAGCCCCATTTCGACCACGAAGAAGAGCTGTTCGTCGACACCGAGCAGCTCGGTGGCGGCGACGACCTCGACGTCAAGATTGCGCGCGCCATGTGCGAGAGTGTCTGCATGATCCTGATCTACACGCCCAAGTACGAAGCGCACGCCTACACGCGGCGCGAGTATGCGGCCATGCAACTCATCGAACAGCAGCGCAGCGCGTGGTACACGATGCCGAGCCACCTGATCATTCCCGTGATCATGACCCAGCATCCGGAACACTTGCCGCCGCAAATCGGCAACGCGCGCATGTATGTGGATTTTTCCCACTTCACGATGGCCACGACGGACCTGAAATCGAACCCGGATTTCCTGCCCGACATCGACAAGATCGTGAAACGGATTGCCACGCATTATCAGCTGCAGAAAAAGTACACGCCGCCGGGCCACGACTGCAACCAATTCACGATGCCCGCTGTCCCACCCGAGTGGCGCGCCATTCCGGACCCGGACTTCCCTAGCATCTGACGGCGGCGCGCCGTCCGATTAACCTGTTCCGAGGAGAACTATGGATAAGTCTTGTGCACCATCTCGCGCCCCTGGCGGCGCCGGCGTCGGCATGATCACGACGGTTTATGCCGACCGCAGCGGCGCTGCCCGCAGCCTGGTGCTGGCCAACCTGGCCTGGTACCTCAGTGGCGCATCGGCTCACGTGGCAGCGAATGTACCAGGCCCGCATCCGCACCCGCGCGCCGGCGTACCCGTGCTGATGATCGACTGGGACCTGGCGTCGCCCGGCCTGCACCATCTGTTCGGCAGCGCCGGCGAGCGTCCAGGCCTGCTGGAATTTGTCGCCGCGTGCCGCTGCCAGCTGGCCGCGCTGGCCCACGGCAGCACTGCAGCCGACAGCGAAGAACTGGCGCGCCAGGTACTGGCCGCGGTCGACTGGCGCGCGTATATCGAGCCGGTCGATGCGGGCGCGCCGCTGTACCTGATGCGCGCCGGCTGCATCGATGCGTCCTGGAACGAGCGCGCTGCGCAATGCGACTGGCACGACCTGTTCCAGGCTTGCCCGGCATTGCTGCGCCAGTGGCGCGCCCAGATGGCGCAGGCATTTCGCCATGTCCTGGTCGATGCGCCCGGCGGCCGCTCGGCCGCTGTCAGTGTCTGCACCAGCCTGCTGCCTGACCGCATCGTCGGCCTGTTCACGCTTGCGCAAGGCAGCCTGGACGGGCTGTGCGGCGTTATCCGGCGCGCCATCGCTTACCGCTGCAGCCACGAAGAAGAGCAGCGCCCGCTGCTGCTGTATCCGCTGCCGTGTGCCCCCGCCGATGCCAGTCCTGCCGCCCTGGCCGCATGGCGGCAGGGCGGTGCGGCCGGTCCCGGTTACCAGGAAACACTGGAGCGGCTGATGCAGGAAAGCTATGGCCGCACGCACCTGGCGCTGGACAGCTACTTCGACCAGGTCGTATTGCCGCACCTGGACGGGGACGCCGGCGCCGAAGACCCGCCCGGCGCCGGGCTGGCTCTCCGGGCGCTGCTGGACTGGGCGGAAGACGGTTATTTTCCCTGGCAATCCCATGCCGAGGTCCTGTTGTCGCATGCGCGGACCGGTCGCGCCCACCCGGCCGGCCATGGCGCCGCGCACGGACTTGCGCCGTTCCCTGCTTCGCATGCAGCGGCCGGGCACGCGGCGCCGCGCCGGGGCACCGCCGCGTTGGGGCTGCGATCGTACCCCGCGGCCGCCCCGCTTTGAGCCCGGTAGTGTATCTCCACGACAACGATCCACCATGCTGGCGGCTGCGCGGCCAGGTCCGCCGCCAGCAAGGCTCCCCGTGGCGCCAGGACTGGCAGCAGGCCGGCGGCCCGGATTTTCGTTCCGGCCAGGCCGGATATTGCTACAAATAAAGTTTGGGAGGTGCGCGACAGGGGATTGCATCGGGTAAAATCGGCGGATGCGTATCCTTATCAGTAACGACGACGGTTATCTTGCTCCAGGCCTCGCTGCACTGGCCGATGCGCTCGCTTCGGTGGCGGAGATCATGGTCATTGCGCCAGACGGCAACCGCTCCGGCGCCTCCAATTCGCTGACGCTCGACCGCCCCCTGTCGGTGCAGCGCATGGCCAACGGCTATTACGTGGTCAATGGCACGCCCAGCGATTGCGTCCACATCGCCATGACAGCGTTGTGCGACGCGCCGCCCGACCTGGTGGTCTCCGGCATCAACAACGGCCAGAACATGGGCGACGACACCCTGTATTCCGGTACTGTCGCGGCTGCGACCGAAGGCTTCCTGTTCGGCGTGCCGGCAATTGCCTTTTCGCAGGTCGATCCGGGCTGGGGCCACGTGGTCGACGCGGCCCGCGTCGCACGCGACATCGTCCTGCGCCACGCCGGCCTTCTCGACGCGCCTTACCTGCTCAACGTGAACATTCCCAACCTGCCGTATGAGCAGATGGGGCCGTCTGAAGCGACGCGCCTGGGCCGGCGCCACCAGTCCGAACCAGTGGTGCGCGCCCTGGACCCGCGCGGGCGCGACATTTACTGGATCGGCGCCCCTGGCGCCCGCCGCGACGGCGGCGAAGGCACCGACTTCCACGCGACCTTGCAGGGCAAAGTGTCGATCACCCCGCTGCAGGTCGACCTGACCCACAAGCCGCAGCTGGCGCAGCTTGCCAGGGGGCTGGCATGAACGACAGAACGACCGACAAGCGCAGTACCTTCCCCTTGCCGCTGTCGTCCGTGACCGGGCCGGCGCGCAAGACCGTCGCGCCGGCGCCGGTGGCCACCCCCCAGACGGCGACGCGCAATGCCGCGCGCCAGCAGTCGGCGCCGCCGTCCATGGCCGCGCCCTCGGCGCGTGCGCCGGGTTATGCCATGGCTGGCGCCGTGCCGGCGCACAAGATGGCGGCCCACATGGCCTTGCCGCACGAACGGCGCCAGCAGGACAGCCAGCACGAGCGCTCCGGGCACGACCGGCGCCAGCATGAACGCGGCGCCGTGGACCGCCCGGACATGATGGTGTCCGATGCAGTCCGGCGTGCGATGGTGGCCAGGGTCGCGCGCCAGGGCGTGCGCGACGAAACGGTCCTTGCAGCCATGCAGGCTGTGCCGCGCCACATGTTTCTCGAACCAGCCATGTCGGCGCAGGCGTATGTCGACGCGTCGCTGCCCATCGGCCACAACCAGACGATCTCGCAGCCCTATATCGTGGCGCGCATGATCGAAGCGATGCACGCGGGCCGCCCGCTGGCGCGCGTGCTCGAGATCGGTACCGGGTGCGGGTACCAGGCGGCGGTGCTGTCATGCGTCGCACAAGAGGTATACTCGGTCGAACGGATCCGGCCATTGCACGAGCTCGCCAAGACCAACCTGCGCCCGTTGCGGATCCCGAACCTGCGGTTGCACTACGGAGATGGTATGCTAGGGCTGCCGCAGGTGGCGCCGTTCGACGGTATCATCCTCGCTGCTGCCGGCCTGGAAGTGCCGCGCGCCCTGCTGGAACAGCTGGCCATTGGCGCCCGCCTGGTGGCGCCGGTAGGTGGCCAGCAACAGCATTTGCAGCGGATTACCCGCATCGGCAAGGCAGAGTGGACCAGTGAAACGCTCGAAGCCTGCCATTTTGTGCCGCTGCGTCCGGGCACCGTCTGAGCCGCGGCTGTCACCCACAGCCTGCCGCACCAGTTCGTAACATGACAAGATGAGAATGAATCCAATACCCCGTTTAGCCCTGCTAGCCCTTGCCGTCGGCCTGCTTGCCGCCTGCCAGACCCCTGTCCGCAAAGCCACCGTCGTCGAACGTTCCACCGGCGCGTCGCCTTCCAATTACCGTCCGGTCACGCCTTCCGCCGTCGCGGAAGAGGGGCGCGCCGACCGTGGCAGCTACACGGTCAGGCGCGGCGACACCCTGCACCGCATTGCGCTTGAATATGGCCAAAGCTACCGTGACCTGGTGGCCTGGAACAACCTGGCCGATGCCAACGACATCAAGGTCGGCCAGGTGCTGCGCGTGGCGCCGCAAAACGCCATTGTCGAACGCCGCGCCGGCGTGACCACTTCGCCGGTCAGCATGCCGCCGAGCGATACCCGGTCGGCCGCAGCGGCGCCGCGCAAACCGGCGCCCGCCACGACGGTCACCGAAGCGCCGGCACGCACGGCCGAGGGCGTCCTGCCGCCGGCCGCTCCTGCCGCTTCTGGCGCCCTGGCCGGCCCGGCCCTGGCGGAAGAAGACCGCGTCAGCTGGATGTGGCCCTCCGAGGGCAAGGTCGTCGGCACGTTTGAAGAAGGCAAGAACAAGGGTATCGACATCGCCGGCAAGCTGGGCCAGAAGGTGATGGCAGCGAGCGCCGGAAAAGTCATGTACGCCGGTTCCGGCATTCGCGGTTATGGTAATCTGGTGATCGTCAAACACAGCAACAATGTGCTGTCGGCGTATGCCCACAACCGCGCCATCGTGGTCAAGGAAGGCGATCCTGTCCTCAAGGGCCAGACCATTGCCGAGATGGGCAATTCGGATTCCGACAGCGTCAAACTGCACTTTGAAATTCGCCAGCAGGGCAAACCAGTCGACCCGTCGAGGTTCCTGCCCGGCCGTTAGCGGGGAAACAAAGGGACACCATGACGCATCCGCCGAACGCGATGGACGACCCAGCCGACGACCCCGGCGGCGACTACGCGGATGCGATGGCGGACCGACTTGCAGACGGGATCACAAACGACACCGCCGATGGGTGTGCAGATGATGCTGCAGCGGCTGTGCCGGATGGCGTGGCGGTGCTCGACAGCGTCGATGAACTGAAAAAAGTCCTGGCGGCCGAACTCTCGACCGATACCACCCAGCATTACCTGAACCAGATCGGCACCCGTCCGCTCCTGACCGCTGCCCAGGAAATCCATTTTTCCACCCTGGCCAAGGCAGGCGACTTCCCCGCGCGCCAGAAAATGATCGAGCACAACCTGCGCCTGGTCGTGTCGATTGCCAAGCATTACATCAACCGCGGCGTGGTCCTGCTCGACATGATCGAGGAGGGCAACCTGGGCCTGATGCGCGCCATCGACAAGTTCGAGCCCGAGCGCGGTTTCCGTTTCTCCACCTACGCCACCTGGTGGATTCGCCAGAGCATCGAACGCGCCATCATGAACCAGGCCCGCACAGTGCGCCTGCCGGTGCACATGGTGCGCGAACTGAACCAGATCCTGCGCGCCAAATACCACCTCGAAGCGCAGCAGCAGGGCGCTGGCAAGGACGCGACCGTGGAAGACATTGCCCACCTGGTAGGGCGCCCGGCTGAAGAAGTGCAGGACATCATGGCCCTGTCCGAACACGCCAGTTCGCTCGATGCGCCACTCGACAATGATCCATCCTCATGCCTGATGGACATGCTGCCCGGGGATGCCGACGACGGCCCCGATGCCCGCGCCGAGCACACTGAAATGACGCTGCTGGTACGCGACTGGCTCACGCGTTTGCCCGACAAGCAGCGCGTGGTGGTCATGCGCCGCTTCGGCCTCGATAACGACGATCCGGCCACGCTGGAAACGCTGGCCGAGGAAATGGGCGTCACGCGAGAGCGCGTGCGCCAGATCCAGCAGGAGGCCCTGGTCAAGCTGAAACGGGCCATGGCCGCCCGTGGCGTCGTGCGCGATTCCTTGTTATGATGCGCGCGGACTGAACCGGTCCGCCATTTCCCCGCCTCCATGCCAGATACCTTCATCACCATCAAAACCCTCGATATGGACGCCCGCGGCGTCGGCCACCTTGTCAACGAGGATGGCAGCCAGGGCAAGGTGATTTTTGTCGAGGGTGCATTACCCGGCGAAAAAGTCAGCTTCACCAGCTTCAAGAAAAAGAAGAACTGGGAAGCAGGGCGCATGACCGGCATGCGCGGCCAGCCGTCGTCGATGCGCGTCACGCCGAAATGCCGCCATTTCGATGTGTGCGGCGGCTGCTCGATGCAGCACCTGGAAGCGACTGCCCAGGTCGCGATGAAGCAGCGTGTGCTGGAAGACAACCTGGCCCATATCGGCAAGGTGCGCTCGGAAAACATCATGCGCCCGCTGCACGGCCCGACCTGGGATTACCGCTACCGCGCGCGCCTGTCGGTACGGCACGTGCCGAAAAAGGAGACCGTGCTGGTGGGGTTCCACGAGCGCGCCTCCTCACTGGTGGCCGACATCGTCACCTGCGAAATCCTGCCGGACCACGTGGCCGCCATGCTGGTGCCGCTGCGCGAGCTGATTGCCGCGCTGTCCATCTACGACCGCTTTCCGCAAATCGAAGTGGCCATCGGCGAAGGCCTGACAGTGCTGGTGGCGCGCATCATGGCGCCCCTGAACGCAAAAGATGAAGTGTTGATGAAAGCGTTTGCCGACCGCTGGTCCATCCAGTGGTGGCTGCAAACCAAGGGTCCCGAGACAGCGGCGCCGTACTATCCGCTCGGCCCCGAGCTGTACTACACGCTGCCCGAGTTCGGCATCAGGATGCCATTCAAGCCAGTCGATTTCACGCAGGTCAACCACCACATCAACCGCGTGCTGGTCGGCAAAGCCATGCGCCTGCTGGAAGTGCAGCCGGACGACCGGGTGGCCGACCTTTTCTGCGGCCTCGGCAATTTCACGCTGCCGCTGGCCACGCAGGCGCGCGAAGTGGTCGGTATCGAGGGCAGTTCAGCGCTGACGGACCGTGCGCTGGCCAATGCAAAAGCGAACGGTTTGTCAGAAAAAACCAGCTTCCAGACGCGTAATTTGTTTGAAGTCACGGCCGGACACCTGGTCGCGCTGGGCAAATTCGACCGGATGTTGATCGACCCGCCGCGCGATGGCGCGGTAGCCCTGGCCGAAGCGCTGGCGGCTTTATCCGTCAGCCATCCCGACCTGATGCCGAAGCGGATCGTCTACGTGTCGTGCAGCCCGTCCACGCTGGCGCGCGACGCCGATATCCTCGTGCACCACGCTGGCTATGTGTTGAAGAAGGCGGGCGTGGTCAACATGTTCCCGCATACTTCGCACGTCGAATCGATCGCCGTGTTCGACCTCCCCGCGTAGGCGCGGACCCATGGCACGTTCGCAGGAGCGCTGCAGGTTGCGATACTGCACAGGTGCTATGGATTCCCGCCTTCGCGGGAAATAAAAAACCGCCTCGAAAGGCGGTTTTTTGTTGGTGCAGAAGCAATCAGTCGCGGCTGCCGCCCAGGCCCAGCAACGACAGCAGGCTGGTGAAGATGTTGTAGACGTCCAGGTAGATCGACAGCGTCGCCCGGATGTAGTTGGTTTCACCGCCGTTGACGATGCGCTGCACGTCAAACAGGATGAAGGCCGAGAAGATACCGATCGCCAGGACCGAGATCACGATCGACAGTGCCGACATGCCCAGGAAGATGTTGGCGATCGACGCCAGGATCAGCACCACGACACCGGCCATCAGCCAGCTGCCCATGGCGGAAAAATCGCGCTTGCTGGTGGTGGCGATGCTGGCCATCACGGCGAACACGCAGGCCGTGCCGCCAAACGCGGTCATGATCAGGCTGCCGCCGTTGCTGTAACCGAGGGTGTGGCGCAGCAGGGGCGTGAGCATCAGGCCCATGAAGAACGTAAAGCCCAGCAGGACGGCAACGCCGACTGCCGAATCCTTGGTTTTTTCGATGGCGAAAATGAAACCGAAGGCAATGGCCATGAACACGATGAAGCCCATGCCGCCGGTGAGCATCGGCAATTGCAGGGAGACGCCAAGGAACGCGCCAAGCACGGTCGGCACCATCGACAGCGCCAGCAGCCAGTAAGTATTGCGCAGCACGCGGTGGCGGATGGCCTGGGTATTGGAGCCCAGGTCATAGGTTTGCTGCATGTTCGGGATCATGTTGCCTCCTGTTGATAAAAGTTGAAACACAGCGAAAAACGCTTTGGGACAGAATACCACGCTGTCAAAAAGGCGTACAGACAGGGGCGATGGCGATGGTAGCTGCATTCTGGGTCGGGGCCATGATGTATGGTAAAATCCAAGGTTGATTGAGTTACTTAGTTCTCGATTTAAACCTTTCTTTTTATTGGAGTTTTTACAATGGCAATCGAACGCACCCTGTCGATCATCAAACCAGACGCAGTGGCAAAAAACGTCATCGGTCAAATTTACAGCCGCTTTGAAGGCGCTGGCCTGAAGATCGTCGCTGCCCGCATGACCCAGCTGTCGCGCGAGCAGGCTGAAGGCTTCTACGCTGCCCACAAGGAGCGCGGCTTCTTCAAGGACCTGGTCGACTTCATGGTTTCCGGTCCAGTCATGATTCAAGCCCTCGAAGGCGAGAACGCAGTGCTGGCCCACCGTGACCTGATGGGCGCGACCGATCCGAAGAAAGCAGAAAAAGGCACCATCCGCGCCGATTTCGCCGATTCGATCGACGCCAACGCTGTTCATGGTTCGGACGGTGTCGACGCTGCCAAGGAAGAGATCGCTTACTTCTTCCCGGACTTCAAGTAATCAGCAATGCAGTAGTTGGTAACACCCCGCCGTTCCCGGCTGCGCCTTGCGCACGGGGACGGCTCATTACGGAAAACAGAACATGACGACTCTCACCAACTTGCTGGACTTCGATCCCGCGCAACTGGTTGCCTATTGCGCCGAGTTGGGTGAGAAGCCGTTCCGCGCCAAGCAGCTGCAGCGCTGGATCCACCAATACGGCGCATCCGACTTCGATGCGATGACCGATCTCGCCAAGTCGCTGCGCGACAAGCTCAAGACGCGCGCCGAAGTGCGTGCCGCAGGCATCATCAGCGACAACACGTCCACGGACGGCACGCGCAAGTGGCTGGTCGACGTGGGCAATGGCAACGCGGTCGAAACCGTGTTCATCCCGGAAGAAAACCGCGGCACGCTGTGCATCTCCACGCAGGCGGGCTGCGCTGTCAACTGCCGCTTCTGCTCCACCGGCAAGCAGGGTTTCAACCGCAACCTGACGGTGGCGGAAATCATCGGCCAGCTGTGGATGGCTGAATTCGAACTGCGCCGCACCAAGGGCATCGAGCCCGGCCCAAAAGGCGAACGCCAGATCACCAACGTGGTCATGATGGGCATGGGCGAGCCGCTGCTGAACTTCGAGCCAACCGCCACTGCGCTCAAGCTCATGCTGGACGATAACGCCTACGGCCTGTCGCGCCGCCGCGTGACCTTGTCCACCTCCGGCGTCGTGCCGATGATGGACAAGCTGGCGCAGGAAGTGCCGGTGGCGCTGGCGGTCTCGCTGCACGCGTCGAATGACACGCTGCGCGACAGCCTGATCCCGCTGAATAAAAAATACCCGCTGCGCGAACTGATGGCAGCGTGCAAGCGCTACCTTGCATTCGCCCCGCGTGACTTCATCACGTTTGAATACTGCATGCTGGACGGCGTCAACGACAGCGACGAACACGCGCGAGAACTGCTGGCGCTGGTCAACGATCCCGTGGTTGGCGTGTCGTGCAAGTTCAACCTGATCCCGTTCAACCCGTTCCCCGAATCCGGCCTGCTGCGCTCGAAAAATCCGCGCATCAAGGCGTTTGCCCAGGTGCTCGTCGACGGCGGGCTGGTGACGACCATACGCAAGACGCGCGGCGACGATATCGACGCCGCATGTGGCCAGCTGGCCGGCGAGGTGCAGGACCGTACCAAAGTGGTCCAGAGGATGGAAAAAATGGCGGAATACCAGCAGAAATTCGGCGCCAACTTCGGCAAGATCGTGGAGATCCGTTCTTGAAGCCCGCATTCGCGGCCGCCCTGGCTGCGCTGCTGCTTGCCGGCTGCGCAGCGAGCGGTGACGGTGGCATGGGCGGCATCGGCGGCACCCGCGAGCTGAAAACCGCCTCGGACCAGACTGCGCTGGAAAAGCGCTCCGCAATCCGCATGCAGCTTGCCATCGGTTACTACCAGGACGGCAAGTACGCCATTGCCCTCGATGAAATCAAGCAGGCAATTGCTGCCAATCCGGACAATGCCGACGCGTACGGCGTCCGCGCGCTCATCTATACAAGGATGAACGAGATTCCGCTGGCCGACGACAACTACCAGCGCGCGCTGCGCCTGGCGCCGCGCAACCCCGACCTGGCCAACAACTACGGCTCGTTCCTGTGTGCCGAAGGCGGCCGGCCCGCGCAGGCAATGACGTATTTCGATTCCGCGCTGAAAAACCCGAATTACGCCACGCCCGTATCGGCGCTGGTAAACGCAGGCAATTGCAGCCTGAAGACCAAAAATTATGCAGCGGCCGAGCGCTACCTGCTCGATGCCCTGCGCTACGATCCCGACCTGGCCCCGACCAATGCAGGACTGGCGCGGGCCTACTACGAACGGCGCAACTTTGAACGCGCCGGTTTTTTCATTAACCGCCTGACGACGAGCGCAAAGCTCGACTCGTTGTCGGCCGAAACGCTGTGGCTGGCAATCCGGGTGGCGCGCAGGACCGGCGACCGTACCCTGGAGGCGTCCCTGACCGGACAGCTGCAACGGCGTTTCCCTGTATCGGCCGAATATACAGCCTTGCAGCGCGGTGCTTTTGATGAGTGAGACGACAATGAGTGCAGACCGTACAGATCGCGCAGACCAACCGGTAACGCCGGACACGACCGGCATACCCGGCAAGACCCTGGCCTCCCAGCGCGAAGCGATGGGATGGTCGGTCGAGCAGGTGGCCGACCAGCTCAAACTGGCAGTGCGGCAAGTCGTGGCGCTGGAAGCCGGCGACTATGCTTCCTTGCCAAGCCCGGCTGTCACGCGCGGCTTCGTACGCGCTTACGCCAAGATCGTGAAGCTCGACCCGATCCCGCTCGTTGCGCAGATCGACCTGGGTTCGACCGGTCCGAACACCGGCAGCAGCGCCCGCCGCGAGCGCCCCGCCTCGTTCTCGGAAGTGCGTTTTCCGAGCCATGGCAAGCGCAGCGCCATGCCTCTGGGTATCATTGCGGGCGCGGCCGTGGCCGTGCTGGCGATCGCCGGCATCGCCTACAAATTCGATGCATTCCCCGGCATGCACCACGCACCGGCAGTGGCGTCGACCACGCCCAACGCGCCGTTGACCGCGCCCGGCGTGACCAGCACCGAGCTGCAGAGCACGTCGGTGCCGCTCATTTCGGTGCCACCGCCGTCGTCGGCCAATACGGGCGGCGGCGGCATGTCGCCGGCCGGCGTGCCGGCCACCACGGCGGCAACCCCGGCTACTGCATCGCCTGCTGCTCCGGCTGCAGCTGCGCCAGCCGTGGGCGCGAACGCCCTGGTCCTGGTCGCGAAGCAGGATGTCTGGCTGCAGGTTCGCAAAGCCACCGGCGGCAAACCGATGCTATCGCGCATGGTCAAAGCCGGCACGACCGAGACGTTCGACGTCACCGAGCCAGTCAACCTGACCGTCGGCAAGCCCGACGCGGTCGATGCCACGTTCCGCGGCCAGCCTGTGGCGTTGCCACTGTCGCCCGGTAAAACGTACGCGCGCGTCGCCATCAAATAAGTCCAGTTCACCAATACCATGACATTTTCTAACGAACCCATTCCTTCCGGACCCTCGAATCGCCGCGCCACCCGCCGCGTGCTGGTGCAGCACGGCGCGCGCCAGGTGTGGGTCGGCGGCGATGCGCCGGTGGTCATCCAGTCGATGACCAATACCGATACCGCCGACGTGATCGGCACTGCCATCCAGGTCAAGGAACTGGCCCGCGCCGGCTCCGAAATGGTGCGCATCACGGTGGACAAGCCTGAAGCGGCTGCCGCCGTGCCATTGATCCGCGAGCAGCTCGACCGCATGGAAATCGATGTGCCGCTGGTCGGCGATTTTCACTACAACGGCCACACCCTGCTGCGCGACTTTCCGGAGTGCGCCCGCGCGCTGTCGAAGTACCGCATCAACCCGGGCAACGTGGGGCAGGGCGCCAAGCGCGACAGCCAGTTTGCCCAGATGATCGAGATCGCGGCCCAGTACGACAAGCCGGTGCGCATCGGCGTCAACTGGGGGTCGCTCGACCAGTCGCTGCTGGCCCGCATCATGGACCAGAACGCTGCGCGCGAACTGCCCTGGACCGCGCAGGCCGTGATGTACGAAGCCCTGATTACCTCGGCCATTGAAAACGCCGTGCGCGCTGAAGAAATCGGCCTTGCCCGCGACAAGATCATCCTGTCGTGCAAGGTTTCCGGCGTGCAGGACCTGATTGCCGTGTACCGCGAACTCGCGCGCCGCTGCGACTACCCCCTGCACCTGGGCCTGACGGAAGCGGGCATGGGCAGCAAGGGCATCGTCGCGTCGACCGCGGCCCTGTCCGTGCTGCTGCAGGAAGGCATCGGCGACACCATCCGTATTTCGCTCACGCCCGAGCCGGGCGGCGACCGCACGCGCGAAGTCATCGTAGGCCAGGAAATTCTGCAAACCATGGGCCTGCGCAAGTTCGCGCCAATGGTGATTGCCTGCCCGGGTTGCGGCCGCACGACGTCCACCACGTTCCAGGAGCTGGCGGACAATATCCAGACCTACCTGCGCGACTCGATGCCGGAGTGGAAAAAAGCCTATCCGGGCGTGGAAGGCATGAACGTGGCCGTGATGGGTTGCATCGTCAACGGGCCGGGCGAGTCGAAGCACGCCAATATCGGCATCAGCTTGCCGGGCACGGGCGAATCGCCAGCGGCGCCGGTGTTTGTCGACGGGCAGAAGGTCGTCACCCTGCGCGGCGACCGCATCGTCGAAGAGTTCCAGGCAATTGTGCTGGAGTATGTCCAGAGAAAATATGGTCGTGAGGTGGTGCAGGGGTAAGCCGCGTTTTTTCGCGCTCAGCATGGGCCCCGGCTTCCGCCGGGGTGACGGTTTTTTAGCCAACACCCTCAATATCGTCATCCCGGCGCAGGCCGGGACCCATAAACCGCCACCTTGCACCAATAACGCATCCAAGCATTAAAAGTAAACAAATGTCCAAACAAGAAAAAATCCTGGCCGTCAAAGGCATGAACGACATCCTCCCGGCCGACGCGCCAATGTGGGAGCTGTTCGAAAACACTGCCGAGTCGATCCTGAAAAGCTACGGCTACCAGAAAATCGTCACGCCGATCCTGGAAGAGACGGGCCTGTTCGCGCGCGCCATCGGCGCCGTCACCGACATCGTCGAAAAGGAAATGTACTCGTTCACCGATTCGATGAACGGCGACCTGCTGACCCTGCGTCCTGAAGGCACGGCCGGCGTCGTGCGCGCAGTGCTCGAACACAACCTGGTCTACGACGGCCCGAAACGCCTGTGGTACAAGGGCCCGATGTTCCGCCACGAGCGTCCGCAGCGCGGGCGCTATCGCCAGTTCTTCCAGTTCGGCGCCGAAGCAGTCGGTTTTGCCGGTCCGGACATCGACGCGGAAATGATCATGCTGTGCCGCCGCATGTGGGACGACCTGGGCCTGGACGAAGTGCGCCTGGAACTCAATTCGATCGGCAATGCGGCAGAGCGCCTGCGCCACCGCGCCGACCTGATCGCCCACTTCGAAGCAAACATCGACACGCTGGACGCGGAAGCGAAGCGCCGCCTGCATACCAATCCGCTGCGCATCCTCGACACGAAAAACCCGGCAATGCAGGAACTGGTCAACGCGGCGCCAAAGCTGCTGGACTACCTGGAAGCCGAATCCCTGGCGCACTTCGAAGGCGTCAGGAAAATCCTCGACCACAACAATGTGCAGTACACGGTGAACCCGCGCCTGGTGCGCGGCATCGATTACTACAACCGCACCGTGTTCGAATGGGTCACCGACAAGCTGGGCGCGCAGGGCACGATCTGCGCTGGTGGCCGCTACGATCCCCTGATTGAAATGTTCGGCGGCAAAGCCACGCCGGGCGTCGGTTTTGCAATGGGCATCGAGCGCATCATCGAGCTGATGAAGGCGGCTGGCGAGATGGCGTCGCCGAACCAGTGCGACGTCTACATGGTCCACCAGGGCGATGCGGCGCAGCTGCAGGCGTTTGTGCTGGCCGAAAGGATTCGCGATGCGGGCCTGGACGTTGTGTTACATTGCGCGACTCCGGCCGGCGCCGGCAGCTTCAAGAGCCAGATGAAGAAGGCCGACGGCTCGGGCGCGGCGTTTGCCGTGATCCTCGGCGAAGACGAAATGGCCAATGGCACGGCTGCCGTGAAGCCGATGCGTGACATGGGGGCCGCACAGGCCAGCGTCCCATTTGACGATGTCGTCGATTACCTGGTCGACCAGATCACGGGCGGCGGCGGTGGCCACGACCATGGCGACCATTCGAACTGCACGCACCACTAATCTTTTAACCGCATTTACTTACCTTTACCGATTCCATGGCATACGATCTCGAAGAACAAGAACAGTTAGCGTCCCTGAAGGCTTTCTGGAGCAAGTACGGCAACGTGCTGACCTGGGTAGCGATCATCGCACTGGCGTCCTACGCCGGCTACAACTACTGGAACGCGCACATCCGCGCCCAGTCGACCGAAGCGTCGGGCTTGTACGATGAAATGCTGGTGTCGGTGCAGGCCAGGGACAATGCCAAGGCGCAGCGCATCGCCACCGACATCAAGACCCGCTACACGAAAACGGCTTACGCCGAAATGGCAGCGATGGCTGCGGCCAAGACGGCTTTCGACGCGAATGACCTGAAAACCGCCAAGGCCCAGCTGCAGTGGGTCATCGACAATGGCGACGATGCATTCAAGGAACTGGCGCGCGTGCGCCTGGCCGGCGTGCTGCTGGACGAGAAAGCCTACGATGCGGCCCTCAAGCAAGTGGCCGATGTCAAGGATGTGAAGTATGCCGCGCTGGCTGCCGACCGCAAGGGCGACATCCTGGCAGCCCAGAACAAGTTGCCGGAAGCGCGCACCGCGTACCTGGCGGCGCTGGCTGCGATGGACAAGCGCGACCCGGGCCGCCAGCTGGTGGCGTTCAAGCTCGAAGCGATTGGCGGCACGGCCCCGGTCGAAGCGCCGCCTGCAGCCTGAGCTGTTCCTTATTGACCGAATCAAGAACAAGGTGACAAGAATATGCGTATGACCCGGAAGCTCGTTGGCGTTGGCATGATGGCTGTTTTGACTGGCTTGACCGGTTGCTCCACCTTGAGCTCGCTGAACCCGTTCGCCTCGAAATCGAAAACCAACCAGCCAGCCAAACTGGAAGAGCTGAAAGGCACGATGGCAGTGCGCACTGCGTGGAAGCTCGACATCGGCAAGGCGCAGAACTACGTGTTTTCGCCTGCACTGGCCGGCAACACCGTGATCGTGGCCAGCGCCGACGGCGCCATGGCGCGCGTGGAAGCGGCCACCGGCAAGGTCCTCTGGCGCATCCAGGCCGACAGCAAGCTGACCGCTGGCGTCGGCACCGACGGCAGCGTGATTGTCGTCGGCGGCGCCAAGGGCATGCTGCTTTGCTTTGACATGGATGGCAAGCTGCTGTGGAAAATGCAGCTGTCGAGCGAGATCCTCTCGTCGCCAGTCGTGGCGCAGGGCATGGTGGTGGCGCGCACGATCGACAACCGCATCGTCGCGTACGACGTGGCGACTGCCGAAAAGAAATGGACGGTCCAGCGCACTGCGCCGCCGTTGACCCTGCGCGTGGCGCCGGGCCTGGTGGTGGCGGGCAAGGACGTGATCGTGGCCCAGCCGGCCGGCAAGATTGCGTCGCTGCTGCTGGCCAACGGCGCGCCGCGCTGGGAAATCGAAGTGGGCGTGGCGCGCGGCGCCACCGAACTCGAACGTGTCACCGATATCGGCGGCACCCCGGTGGTGTTTGAAAACGATGTCTGCGCCGTGTCGTACCAGGGCCGCGCCGGCTGCTTCGACGTCACCACCGGCAGCGCCAAGTGGGCCAAGGACCTGTCGTCGGAAGTCGGCGTATCGGTCGATCAGCGTTTCGTTTTTGCTGCCGACGACAAGGGCGCGCTGACGGCGTTCAACCGCGAAGGCGGCGCGTCTGCCTGGAAGAACGACAAGCTCAGCTATCGCCGCCTGTCGACGCCGCTGTCGTATGGCCGCTTTGTCGCCGTGGGCGACTACCAGGGCTACATCCACTTCCTGTCGCGGGAAGACGGCACGTTCCTGGCGCGCATGGCCACTGACGGCAGCGCAATGACCTCGACCCCGCTCGTTGCGGGTTCGAACCTGATTTTTCAAACACAAAATGGAACGGTGACCGCAGTCGCGGTCGAGTAAAAATAACAGCATGAAGCCGGTAATCGCACTCGTAGGGCGTCCCAACGTCGGGAAATCGACCCTTTTCAACCGCCTGACCCGCTCGCGTGACGCGCTGGTGGCGGACATGCCTGGCCTGACGCGGGACCGCCACTATGGCGAAGGCCGCATCGGGGAACGGCCTTTCCTCGTCATCGACACGGGCGGCTTCGAACCGGTCGCCAAGGAAGGCATCATGCACGAAATGGCGCTGCAGACGCGCCAGGCCATTGCTGAAGCCGACATCGTCATCTTCATCGTCGACGGCCGCCAGGGCCTGACGCCGCACGATAAAACCGTCACGGATTTCCTGCGCAAGTCCGGCCGCAAGTGCATGCTGGTGGTGAACAAGGCCGAAGGCATGAAGTACACGTCGGTCGTGGCTGAATTCTATGAACTCGGCATGGGCGACCCGTACGTCATTTCAGCTGCGCACGGCGACGGCGTGGTCGACCTGGTCGACGAATCGCTGGACCTGGCGTTTGCCCAGCGCCCGGACGAGCCGGCCGAACTGGAAAAGCCGGACCGCGGCATCAAGATCGCCATCGTGGGCCGCCCGAACGTGGGCAAGTCGACGCTGGTCAACACGCTCATCGGCGAGCAGCGCGTGATTGCCTTCGACATGCCGGGCACCACCCGCGACTCGATCGAAGTACCGTTCGAGCGCGACGGCAAGCACTACACGCTGATCGACACGGCCGGCATCCGCCGCCGCGGCAAGGTGTTCGAAGCCATCGAGAAATTCTCGGTCGTGAAAACCCTGCAATCGATCTCGGAAGCGAACGTCGTCATCCTCCTGCTCGACGCGCAGCAGGATATCTCGGAGCAGGACGCGCACATTGCCGGCTTCATCCTGGAATCGGGCCGCGCGCTGGTTGTGGCCGTCAACAAATGGGACGGGCTGCGTTCGGACGAGCGCGACGAGATCAAGATCGACCTCGACCGCAAACTCGATTTCCTGTCGTTTGCCCAGACCCACTTCATCTCCGCGCTGAAAGCAACCAACATCGCGCCGATGCTCAAGTCGGTCGATGCTGCCTACGCTGCTGCAACTGCCGACCTGTCGACGCCGCGCCTGACGCGCGCGCTGATCGAAGCCGTGGAAAAGCAGGAGCCGCGCCGCAAGGGTTCGATCCGTCCGAAGATGCGCTACGCCCACCAGGGCGGCCAGAATCCGCCGATCATCGTCATCCACGGCAATTCACTCGATGCCGTCAGCGAGCCGTACAAGCGCTTCCTGGAGAAGCATTTCCGCGACACGTTCAACCTGGTCGGCACCCCGCTGCGCATTGAATTTAGAGGCGGCAAGAACCCGTACGCACGCGTGCCGTCGAAAGGCTAGCGGAACGCGCGTTCCGGCCAAAACAGGGTACAGTAGACGCATCAATCTGTGCCGTGATCCGGGCCGGAACGCAGTGATTGCGTCTCATTACCGATTGCACTATTGAAAAAACGGCGAACCGCCCCACCTCGAATCTATTACACGATTCAACAACAAAATACGGAGCTGTTATGAGCAACAAAGGGCAACTGTTACAAGACCCATTCCTGAACGCCTTGCGCAAGGAGCATGTACCTGTTTCGATCTACCTGGTCAACGGTATCAAGCTGCAGGGCCACATCGAGTCGTTTGACCAGTACGTGGTATTGCTGCGTAATACGGTCACCCAAATGGTGTACAAGCACGCCATCTCTACCGTCGTTCCAGCACGCGCAGTCAATCTCAACCTCGAATCCGAAGCTGAGTGAGGCCGATGGCTGACGTCGCCGGTACCGACATCCTTCGCGCCGCCCTGGTCGGCATCGACCTCGGGGCAGGCGACTTCAATGCCAGCCTCGAAGAGCTCGCCCTGTTGGCGCGCTCGGCAGGCGTCAACCCGATCACCACCATCACTGCCAAGCGCAGCAGCCCCGACGCGGCCTACTTTGCCGGCAGCGGCAAGGTCGACGAAATCGGCCAGGCTTGCGCCGACAACGGTGTCGAGATCGTGATTTTCAATCATGCCCTCTCGCCTGCGCAGCAGCGCAACCTGGAAAAGCGCCTGCAAATCCGCGTGCTCGACCGTACCAGCCTGATCCTCGATATTTTTGCCCAGCGTGCCAAAAGCCACGAAGGCAAATTGCAGGTCGAGCTGGCGCAGTTGCAGCACCTGGCTACCCGCCTGATCCGCGGCTGGACCCACCTGGAACGGCAAAAGGGCGGTATCGGCCTGCGCGGTCCTGGTGAAACCCAGCTTGAGACTGACCGCCGCCTGATTGGCGAACGCGTCAAGGCACTCCGTGCGCGCCTGGCCAAGTTGCGCAAGCAGCATGAAACCCAGCGCCGTGCACGGGGCCGCAACAGCACGTTTTCCGTCTCGCTGGTGGGTTACACCAACGCCGGCAAGTCGACACTGTTCAATGCGATGACCAAGGCTGGCGTCTATGTCGCCAACCAGTTGTTCGCCACGCTGGACACCACCAGCCGCCGCCTGTACCTGGGGGAAGATACCGGCAGCGTGATCGTCTCCGACACCGTGGGTTTCGTGCGCGAGTTGCCGCACCAGCTGGTGGCCGCGTTCCGCGCCACGCTCGAAGAAACCATTCACGCCGATTTGCTGCTGCACGTGGTCGACGGTTCGTCCCCGGTGCGCATGGAGCAGATCGAGCAGGTCAACGAGGTTCTTCGCGAGATCGGCGCCGACCATATTCCGCAGATTTTAGTGTGGAACAAGATCGATGCAGCGGGCCTGGAGCCGGCGGTCGAACGTGATCAATATGCTAAAATCAGCCGGGTTTTCATCAGTGCCCAGAGCGGCGCCGGACTCGATCTGCTGCGCGACGCCATTGCCGAAGCCGCGAAAACCGCACCGGCGCGCAGCCACCTGTTCGACGCCGAGCACGATGCCGGACAGGATGGCGAAATGGATGATGCGGACGATGATTTTGCCGGCGAATCTGGCGTTGACGACACCAACGATGCCGACCTGGATGCCCCTATCCCAACCTCTTCACCTGCCGAATCACGCTAGCCTATGCCCGTTTCCCTTTTAAAACGCTTCGGCATCAAGCTGTCGCTCAACGACCCGCGCTGGGGCCACAAGCCCGAACAGGACGCCAAGGCCCAGGAAGGCCGCCGCCCCGGCGAAGGCCCGCCCGACCTCGACCAGATGTGGCGCGACTTCAACGCACGCCTCAATCGCCTGTTTGGGCCGCGCAACAACGGCAACGGCAACGATCCTGTGCCTGGCACGCCACGTCCCGACGGCCGCGGCGCCAGCGTGATTGCGGGCTCGGCTGCCCTGGTCATCCTGTTGATCTGGCTCGCCAGCGGCGCGTTCATCGTGCAGGAAGGGCAGGTCGCCGTGGTGACCACCTTCGGCAAGAATCCGCAAAAAACTGCGGCCGGTTTCAACTGGCGCTGGCCGGCGCCGATCCAGTCGCATGAAATCGTCAATGTCTCGACGGTACGGACAGCTGAAGTGGGCTACCGCAACAACGTGCGCAACAAGCTGCCGGGCGAGTCGCTGATGCTCACCGACGACGAAAACATCATCGATATCCAATTCGCGGTGCAATACACCCTGAAGGACCCGGTCGCCTGGGCTTTCAACAACCGCGACCAGGAAGAAACCGTACGCCAGGTGGCTGAAACCGCCGTGCGCGAAGTGGTGGGGCGCAGCAAGATGGATTCGGTCCTGTACGAAGGCCGCGAGAAAGTCGCGATCGACGTGCATGGCATGATGCAGCAGATGGTCGACAGCTATGGCCTGGGCGTGCTCATCACCAACGTGACGATGCAGGGCGTGCAGCCGCCGGAGCAGGTGCAGGGCGCATTCAACGATGCCGTCGCCGCCGGCCAGGACCGCGCCAAAGCCCGCAACGAAGGCGAAGCCTATGCCAACAACGTGATTCCGTCGGCCCGCGGCCGCGCCTTCCGCCTGATGCAGGATGCCGAAGCGTACCGTTCGCAGGTTGTGGAGAACGCGACCGGTAACGCAGCGCGCTTCACGTCGGTCGTGGCGGAGTACCAGAAGGCCCCGGGCGTGACCCGCGACCGCATGTACCTCGACACGATGCAGCAGATTTTTGCCAGCACCAGCAAGGTCATGATGGATGCCAAGGGTGGCAACAACATGGTCTACCTGCCGCTCGACAAGCTGCTGGCGCAAGCCGCTGCCAGCGATGCCGCGAAAATGGGCACGACGACGACCACGACCACGCAGGTCGTTCCGAACGTCGCCGCCACGCAGGAATCCATACCAACCATTGAAACCGTCCGTCAGCGCGATCCGCGCAGCCGCGATAACGGTCGTGAACGGGAGAGCCGCTAATGAATCGCGTAGTCTACTGGCTCGTTACGGGCTTCATCGCCCTCATGCTGATTTCGTCGATGGTGTTCGTCGTCGACCAGCGCCGTTTCGCCCTCGTGTTCGCGCTGGGTGAAGTCAAGGATGTCATCTCGACACCCGGCCTGCATTTCAAGCTGCCGCCGCCGTTCCAGAATGTCGTCTATCTCGACAAGCGTATCCTGACACTCGATACGCCTGACGCCGACCGTTTCATCACGGCTGAAAAGAAAAACATCCTGGTCGACGCGTTCGTCAAATGGCGCATCATCAATCCGCGCCTGTACTACGTGAGCTTCACGGGTGACGAGTCGCGTGCAAAAGACCGCATGTCGCAAATCATCAAGGCGGCGCTGAACGACGAAATCACCAAGCGCACCGTGCGTGAAGTGATTTCCGGCGAGCGCGCCAAGGTGATGCAGGCCGTGCACGCGAAGGTCGCGTCCGACGCGGCCCAGATCGGCGTGCAGATCGTCGACGTGCGCCTGAAACGCGTCGATTACATCGACCAGATCAACAACTCGGTGTACGAGCGCATGAAAGCCGAGCGTACCCGTGTGGCCAACGAACTGCGTTCGACCGGCGCTGCCGAATCCGAAAAAATCCGCGCCGACGCCGACCGCCAGCGCACGGTGATCCTGGCCGAAGCGTTCCGCGATGCCGAGAAGATCAAGGGCGAGGGCGATGCCAGGGCGTCGCAGATCTATGCGGAAGCGTTTGGCAAGAACCCGGAATTCTATAAATTCTATCGGTCGCTGGAAGCGTATCGGGCCACGTTCAACAAGCAGAGCGACGTGATGGTGCTCGATTCGAATTCGGAGTTCTTCAAGTACTTCAAGAATCCGGGAGCGGGGAAGTAATTCCAGCTGCTGGGTGAACCGAAGGGGGCCGCGAGGCCCCTTTTTACGTGCGGAGGGCGTGGTCATCTATACAACTTGCATTAACTTCCTGTCCTGCCTGGCCCTGTTTTCAGGTAAAATTGTCGATTCGGCGCCGACTTTCCGAACACGCCGCATTGATTTAGCGCTGATCTTTCACAATTTATCGTAACGCCGTTGACCATGCCGAATTGGCTTTTGCCTGAAAATATTGCCGACGTCTTGCCCTCCGAGGCGCGCAAGATCGAGGAGTTGCGCCGACTGATGCTCGACAACTTCCGCCTGTACGGCTACGAACTGGTGATGCCGCCGCTGCTCGAGTACGTCGAGTCGCTGCTGGCCGGCGCCGGCGAGGATACCGACCTGCGTACCTTCAAGGTCGTCGACCAGCTGTCGGGCCGCCTGCTTGGCCTGCGCGCCGACATGACCACGCAGGTAGCGCGCATCGATGCGCACCTGCTCAACCGCAACAGCGTCACGCGCCTGTGCTATGCCGGCAGCGTGCTGCATACGCGTCCGTCCGGGCTGCACGCCACGCGCGAACCCCTGCAGATCGGCGCCGAGATCTACGGCCACGCCGGCCTGGAAGCCGACGGCGAGATCCAGGAACTGGCGCTTGCGTCGCTGGCCATGGCCGGCTTCGACAACGTGCGCCTGGACCTGTCGCACGTCGGCATCCTGCGTGCGCTGCTCGACAGCGACGCTGCTGCCAGGCGCGACGAAGCCGCGCTGTACGCGCTGCTGCGCGCCAAGGATACGCCGGGCCTGGACGAATTGACGGTCCACTACGCGCCCGAGACCCGCGCCGCGCTGATGGCGCTGCCGCAGCTGTACGGCGACATCGACGTCCTTGGACGCGCGCGCGACCTGTTGCCGCAGTCGCCAGGCATCGCGCGCGCGCTGGCGGAACTCGCCGCGTTGGCAGCCTCGGCCATCGGCCGCGCGGAAGTCGCGATCGACCTGGCCGACCTGCGCGGCTACCAGTATGAAAGCGGTGCGATGTTTGCGCTGTACGTGCCGGGCCTGCCGAATGCGGTGGCGCGGGGCGGGCGGTACGACCATGTCGGCGAAGCGTTTGGCCGGGCCCGTCCCGCCACGGGCTTTTCGCTCGACCTGCGCGAACTGGCGCGCCTGCTGCCGACCGCCGACCGCAAGCACGCCATCCGCGCGCCGTGGGGCAATGCCCCCGAGCTGCGCGACAAAATTGCCGCCCTGCGTCAGGCGGGCGAGGTTGTGATCCAGTCCATGCCGGGTCACGACAACGAGCAGGACGAGTTCGAGTGCGACCGTGTACTCGTCCTCGACAACAGCAACTGGATTCTCAAAAACTTAGGTTAAGTTAATGTCAAAGCAAAGCGTGAACAAGAACGTGGTCGTCATCGGTACCCAGTGGGGCGATGAAGGCAAAGGTAAAATCGTCGACTGGCTGACCGACCACGCCGCTGGCGTAGTCCGTTTCCAGGGCGGTCACAATGCCGGCCATACGCTGGTCATCAAGGGCCAGAAAACGGCGCTGCAACTGATCCCGTCGGGCATCATGCGCGACGGCGTCAAGTGCTACATCGGTAACGGCGTCGTCGTGTCGGTGCCGGACGTCCTGCGTGAAATCGACAAGCTGGCCGCGATCAACGTCGAAGTGGTCTCGCGCCTGATGATCTCGGAGGCGTGCCCTGCGATCCTGCCGTACCACGTCGCCATCGACGTCGCGCGCGAAAAAGCCCGCGGCGCCGCCAAGATCGGTACCACCGGCAAGGGCATCGGCCCGACGTACGAAGACAAGGTGGCGCGCCGCGCGATCCGTATCGCCGACATGCTCAACGAAGAGCGTTTTGGCGAGAAGCTGCGCGAAAACCTCGACTACCATAACTTCGTCCTGACCCAGTACCTGAAAACCGACGCCGTCGACTACCAGAAAACGTTCGACGACGCGATGGCCCTGGTGCCACGCCTGAAACCCATGGTCGGCGACGTGTCGTCCGCCCTGTACGCCGCGTTCAACGCCGGCGGCAAACTGCTGTTCGAAGGTGCGCAAGGTTCCCTGCTCGACGTCGACCATGGCACCTACCCGTACGTGACGTCGTCGAACTGCGTGGCCGGCAACGCCGCTGCCGGTTCCGGCGTTGGCCCGAACATGCTGCACTACATCCTGGGCATCACCAAGGCGTACACGACGCGCGTCGGCTCCGGCCCGTTCCCTTCGGAACTGCCAACCGACGCCGGCGTGGGCGAGCACCTGTCGCGCGTGGGCCACGAATTCGGCACCGTCACGGGCCGCGCCCGCCGCTGCGGCTGGTTCGACGCTGCATTGCTGCGCCGCTCGGTCCAGATCAACGGCGTCTCGGGCATGTGCCTGACCAAGCTCGACGTCCTGGACGGCCTGGAAACGCTGCGCCTGTGCACTGGCTACAAGATCGATGGCCGTGAAGTGAACATCTTCCCGGTCGGCGCCGAAGACGCTGCCCGTTGCGAGCCGGTCTACGAAGAAATGCCGGGCTGGACCGAGTCGACAGTCGGCGCCAAGTCGCTGGCCGAACTTCCCGCCACGGCACGCGCGTACATCAAGCGGATCGAAGAGCTGGTCGGCGTGCCGGTCGACATGGTATCCACCGGTCCCGACCGCGAAGAAACCATCGTATTGCGCCACCCGTTTGCAGCTGAATAAAAGAGATGACCATGACCACTCCTCCATCGACCGACAAGGATCTCTGGGTTTCCTGGGATGAATACCACCGCATGATCGAGCGCCTGGCGCTCCAGGTCTATGAATCGGGCTGGAAATTCGACCAGGTGCTGTGCCTGGCGCGCGGCGGCGTGCGCCCCGGCGACGTGTTCTCGCGCATCTTCGACGTGCCGCTGGCGATCCTGTCGACCAGTTCGTACCGCGAAGAGGGCGGCACCAAGCAGAGCGACCTCGACATCGCCAAGTACATGACGATGACCAAGGGGCCACTGTCCGGCCGCGTCCTGCTGGTCGACGACCTGGCAGACTCCGGCGTGACCTTGCAGAAGGTCAGCGCGCACTTGAAAGAAAATTTCAAGGATGTCACCGAAGTGAAATCCGCTGTCATCTGGGTCAAGGGCACATCCGCCTACCGTCCTGACTACTATCTTGACGACCTGCCACATAACCCGTGGATCCACCAGCCGTTCGAAGACTACGACGGCCTGCGCCCGCACCAGCTGGCCGCGTGGATGAAGAAATTCGAAAAGTAAGATCGCAATGCCGCACACAGTGCGGCATTTTTGTTTTTACATGCCGCAGTTCTGATATTGCCGAGCGGATCTTTCCGCTACCATGGCAAGCATGACCCAAAGCTTCTTCCAGACCTTCATCCTCCTGCTCCTCGTTACCGATCCGTTCGGCAACGTGCCCCTGTTCGTCACCGCCCTCAAGGAAGTCCCGCCCAAGCGCCGGCCAAAAATTGTCGTGCGCGAGTGCGCGATTGCCTTCGTGCTGCTGCTGGTGTTCATGTTTTTCGGGCGCCACTTCCTCACTGCGCTGCAACTGTCGGAAGTCTCCCTGCGCATCGGCGGCGGCGTGATCCTCCTGATGATTGCCATCTGCATGGTGTTCCCGCACCCCGACGGCGTACTGGGCCACAGCGAACATGGCGAGCCGTTCATCGTGCCGCTGGCCATTCCTGCGCTGGCCGGCCCGTCGGCGCTGGCCACGGTGCTGCTGTTCTCGTCGAACGACCTCAGCGACGTGATGATCCATGTGGCGGCCCTGGCAGCGGTGGGCGTCGTTTGGCTGGCCGTGTTCCTGGGCGCGGAAAAGCTGCAGAACACCCTGGGCCCGCAAGTGATGACGGCGTTCGAGCGACTGATGGGACTGATCCTGACGGCAATGTCGGTCGAGATGTTGCTTGGCGGCGTGCGGGAATTCGTCAAGACCCTGTAAAGCAGCTCAGCAGCCGCTGTAGTTCTTGCGGCCGCTGGCAGTGATAGTGTACGTGCCGCCGCGCGGCCCCGTGAAACATTGCGGTCGCGCCGTCGCAACCACCGGAAGCGGCGCCTTGGTGCTCGCAAGGCTGACAGGGACGGCCTGCCGGGCGGCAGCACGGTGGCAGTGGTAGTCGCCGGTCTTGCGGTTGTTGTGGCAGCCCTCGCTGTTCAAGCCGCCACCGTGGGCGCTGGCCGGGCGCCAGGTTGCGCACAGCAAAAACAGGGCGAGGCCAGTGGCGACGCGATATCTGGTCATTGCGGACATGATAGGTTCCGTTCGGTTGGGCAGCAATGCGAAGGTTATTGCGCTTGCTCAATAGTACGTCTGCTGCGTGTATTTACACAAAGATTTCTTAGCGTCTCGCAAGATATTGCGCCCTGCCGGACGATTGGGCATACTGGCCGATTGACCACCTCAGCAATTCGCTGCTTTTGAAAGACCATTCATGAAAATCTTCGCTACCGCCGCCTTCCTGTCCGCCGCCGTGCTGTTCGCCGGCGCCGCCTCTGCCGCCACCGCTGTCGCGCCGCCAAAACCGCAGGCAGCCATGGGCCTGCAAAAAATCGACACCGTCGTCGGCAAGGGCAAAGTGGCCGAAGCAGGCAAGGTCGTCAGCGTGCACTACACGGGCTGGCTGTACACCCCGAAGGCGCCGAAGCAGCGCGGCATGCAGTTCGACAGCTCGGTAGGCCGTGGACCATTCTCGTTTCCTTTGGGTGGCGGCCAGGTCATTGCCGGCTGGGACCAGGGCGTGGCCGGCATGAAGGTGGGCGGCAAGCGGACGCTGATCATCCCTGCCGCGATGGGATACGGCGCGCGCGGCGCCGGTCCGATTCCCGCCAACGCCGATCTGATTTTCGACGTCGAACTGCTCGACGTGAAGTAAATGCCTTGTGTGTCAGCAGCTGCTGCACACAGGTTGTCTGAAAAAAAACGGCCGCAGGGCCGTTTTTAATTGGAAACTCGCTGGCGTTATTTCCCCAGCATTGACACCACGTTGTCCGCCCCCGGCGCACCGAACGCCTGCTGCTTGAGCACGTGCAACTGGTCGCGCACCTGTGCGGCTTTTTCGAATTCCAGGTTCTTGGCGTGGTCGACCATGAGTTTTTCGAGGCGCTTGATTTCCTTGCCGATCTGCTTTTCGCTCATCGATTCGACCTTTGCCGTTTCCTTGGCGCCGTCGAGCATGTCGCGCTGCGCCTGCGGGCTGTAGACGCCGTCGATCATTTCCTTGATCGCTTTCTTGACGCCGCGGGCCGTGATGCCGTTTTCCAGGTTGAACGCAGTCTGCTTGGCGCGGCGGCGCTCGGTTTCGTCGATGGCGCGTTTCATCGAGTCGGTGACGTTGTCGCCGTACAGGATTGCCACGCCATTGAGGTTACGGGCGGCGCGGCCGATGGTCTGGATCAGGCTGCGCTCGGAACGGAGGAAACCTTCCTTGTCGGCGTCCAGGATGGCCACCAGCGACACTTCCGGCAAGTCCAGGCCTTCGCGCAGCAAGTTGATGCCGACCAGCACATCGAATGTGCCGAGGCGCAGGTCGCGCAGGATTTCCACGCGCTCGACTGTGTCGATGTCGCTGTGCAGGTAGCGCACCTTGACGCCGTGGTCGGACAGGTATTCGGTCAGCTGCTCGGCCATGCGTTTGGTCAGCGTGGTCACCAGCACGCGCTCGTCCTTCTTGACGCGGTCGGTGATCTCGCCCATCAGGTCGTCCACCTGCGAGCGGGCAGGGCGCACGAAAATCATCGGGTCTACCAGGCCGGTCGGGCGCACCACCTGTTCCACGACGTTATCGGCATGCTGCTTTTCGTATTCGGCCGGCGTGGCCGAGACAAAAATCGTCTGGCGCATCTTGCCTTCGAATTCCTCGAACTTCAAAGGCCGGTTATCCAGCGCCGACGGCAGGCGGAAGCCGTAATCGACCAGGTTGGTCTTGCGCGACCGGTCGCCGTTGTACATGGCGGACAATTGCCCCACCAGCACGTGCGACTCGTCCAGGAACATCAACGCGTCCTTGGGCAGGTAATCGATCAGCGTCGGTGGCGGCGAGCCCGGCATGGCGCCGGACAGATGGCGCGAATAGTTCTCGATGCCTTTCGTGAAACCGATTTCCGCCATCATTTCCAGGTCGAACCGCGTGCGCTGTTCGAGGCGCTGCTCTTCAATGAGCTTGTTTTCCTTGCGGAAGAACTCGAGGCGGTCGCGCAGTTCCAGTTTGATCGATTCAATGGCGCGCAGCACGGTGGAGCGGGGCGTGACGTAGTGCGAACTTGGATAGACGGTAAAGCGCGGGATTTTCTGGCGCACGCGGCCCGTCAAGGGATCGAACAATTGCAGCGACTCGATTTCATCGTCGAACATTTCAAGGCGGATCGCCAGTTCGGCGTGCTCGGCCGGGAAAATGTCGATGGTATCGCCGCGCACGCGGAAAGTGCCGCGGCCAAAGTCGACTTCATTTCGCGTGTACTGCATCTGGATCAGGCGCGCGATCACGTCGCGCTGGGCGACCTTGTCCTTCGCGCGCAGGGTGAGAATCATCTGGTGGTATTCGTTCGGGTTACCGATACCGTAAATGGCCGACACGGTGGCCACGATGATCACGTCGCGCCGTTCCATCAGCGACTTGGTGCACGACAGGCGCATCTGTTCGATATGCTCGTTGATCGACGAGTCCTTTTCGATGAACAGGTCGCGCTGCGGCACGTAGGCCTCAGGCTGGTAGTAATCGTAGTAACTGACGAAATACTCGACCGCGTTTTGCGGGAAAAATTCGCGGAACTCCGAATAGAGCTGCGCCGCCAGGGTTTTGTTGGGCGCAAAAATGATGGCCGGGCGTCCGGCCCGGGCAATCACGTTGGCCATCGTGTACGTTTTACCGGAGCCGGTTACGCCCAGCAGGGTCTGGTACGACAGGCCGTCGTTGATGCCTTCGACCAGGCCGGCAATGGCGGTCGGCTGGTCGCCGGCCGGGTCGAACGGCTGGTGCAGCTTGAAGGGCGAATCCGGGAACGTGATGACGTTTGGTGCGGGGTCATTTGCGATGGATAAATCTGTCATACATGCCTACCTTTGCTAGAATGAGAGTCCGCCTGCGGCCCTGGCCACACTGGGCCGCTGTCCATACAACTGCAGCGAAAACCGCCGACATCACACGTTTAATTCAATGACTTCCACTGCACCTGCCAGCATTTTCGGCGCCATCGACATGGCCCCGCGCGACCCGATCCTGGGCATCACCGAAGCATTCGTTGCCGACACCAATCCAGCGAAAATCAACCTGGGCGTTGGCGTCTATTATGACGACAATGGCAAAGTGCCCCTGCTCGCTTGCGTGCAGCAGGCTGAAGCCACGCTGATGGCGGCGCCGGCGCCGCGTACCTACCTGCCGATCGAAGGTCTGGCTGCGTACGATAAAGCGGTGCAAGAGCTTGTATTTGGTGCCGACAGCCCGGTAATTCAAGAGAAGCGCGCCATCACGTTCCAGGCCATTGGCGGGACAGGCGCACTCAAAATCGGCGCCGATTTCCTGCAGCGCTTCGCACCAGGCTCCGATGTGTACATCAGCGATCCGAGCTGGGAAAACCACCGCGCGCTGTTCGAGTCGGCCGGTTTCACCGTCCACAATTACACGTATTACGATCCAGCGACCCATGGTGTCAATTTCGCCGGCATGATTGCCGCGTTCAAGGCCATGCCGGCCGGTTCCATCGTCGTGCTGCACGCCTGCTGCCACAACCCTACCGGCGCCGACCTGACCGACGCGCAGTGGGATGAAGTCATCGACGTCGTTGCCGCCGGCAACCTGCTGCCTTACCTCGACATGGCCTACCAGGGCTTCGCCAAGGGCATCGACGAAGACGGCGCCGTGGTGCGGCGCTTTGCCGCAAAGGGTGGCGCCATGCTGGTGTCGAACTCGTTCTCCAAATCGTTCTCGCTGTACGGCGAGCGCGTGGGCGCCTTGTCGATCGTCTCGACCAGCGCCGAAGAGTCGGCCCGCGTGCAGTCACAGTTGAAGCGCATCGTGCGCACCAACTATTCGAATCCACCAGTACACGGCGGCAAAGTCGTGGCAACGGTGCTGTCGACGCCGGAACTGCGCCGCGTGTGGGAAGAAGAACTGGCCGGCATGCGCGTGCGCATCAAGGAAATGCGCGAGTCGCTGGTCGCCAAGCTGGCTGAAAAGGCCCCGCACCGCAATTTCGATTTCGTGCGCCAGCAAGTGGGCATGTTCTCGTACTCGGGCCTGACCAGGGAGCAGGTGGCCCAGTTGCGCGCCGAGTCGATCTACGCGGTCGACACCGGCCGCATCTGCGTCGCTGCGCTGAACTCGAAAAATATTGATCGGGTCGTTGACGCCATCGCGAAAGTCCTCTAAAATCTTGCTTCTTCGTTGATGTGCAAACGTCCACGAAGATCAATTCCCTGATAGCTCAGTTGGTAGAGCGACGGACTGTTAATCCGCAGGTCCCTGGTTCGAGTCCAGGTCGGGGAGCCAGAATTTCAGTTGTACTACTTGAAAGCCCAATCTTTGCAGATTGGGCTTTTTTGTTTTCAGCGGCGCCAGCGGGCAAACGGTGCGGCGTCCTGCCCAGTCTTCAAATAAAACACCTTGCGCGTGTGGTCCCACTGGGCGCCCAGGGCTTTCGCTTCATGCCATTCGTCGCCATTGGCCTTGAACTCGATGCGCGGCGCGTGGATTGCCTGGTTGCCGTTGCGCTGCACGGCGCTTTCCGCGCGCGCTTGCGTGCCGCTCAATTGCATGCGTTCGATGAACACACTGCGCCGCGCCGGGTCCAGCGGGCTGATCAGGGTGAGGGCGGACTGGGCGCGCGTGATGGCCACATAAAAAAGGTTGTCTTCTTCCTGCGGATCGGCTTTTTCAAACGGGAATTCTTTCTGCGCCAGGTACGGCAGGATGACATGTTCGAACTCCATGCCTTTGGCGTTGCGGGCGCATTCGAGCTGCACGCACTGCTTGTTCTTGCGCGTTGCATGCACCTTGTCGGCGCCGGCGATCCATTCTGAGAACGCGCGCAAGCTGCATTGCATCTGGTCGGCCGCGTCGATGAAACCGGCGACGGACCTGGCGACCACGCGCGCCTCGTGTGGATGCACGTACAGGCGCCGGGCCAGGTCTTCGATCCGGATCAGTTTGCAGATTTCCTTCAGCGCGTCGCTGGCTTGCGTATCTGCATCGAGCCCCTGCATGTACGCCACCACTTGCGCCATCCTTTGCTTGACGTCGCCGGCGGCGACCTGGTCGACGCCCGACATCACGGTCAGCAAGCGGTCGCGCAGCCGCTTGAGCAGCACGGCCCCGTCCATTGCCAGGATGTTCTCCTGCAGGTAGTCGAGCATGCTGGTGACGCCGCTTTCCACTTCATGCAGCGTCCTGGTGAGTGTGGGATCGTTCTTGTGCGACGTTTCACCCTGCACAAAATCGCGCAGGCTGGCCAGTTGCTGGCGCAGTTCGCCCAGCGCCAGGTCCGGCGCCATCGTCGTGCTGGCGGTGCGCAGGTGGTCGACCACGGCTTTGACCCTGTCGCCGACGTCTTTGGCGCTGCGCTGGTCGTCGCGGGTCGAGAACAGCCACTTGAGCGCATCGGGTTCATCGACGACGGTCTGGCGGAGCAGGGCGACATCGTCGTCGGGCCCGAAGCTCACTTCGGCAAACGTCACCATGGCATCAAAAATGGCGCCGCGCCTGGCCTTCTCGACAGTACCGAAATTGTCCAGTGCGATGGAGATCATGCCGCGCAAGAACAGGATCTCGTCGCGATCGAGGTAACGCGGGGTTTCCAGCGTGGCGTAGCTGATTTTTGCCTGCATCAGCGCGTTTTCAATGGCAATCGATTGATACGGTTCGCGCAAGAGGATCGCGCAGTCGCTCAGTGCGCGCCCGGATTTTTTCCATTGCTGCAGGCTGACCACGACCTGGGCAGCGCACGCGGCTGGGTCGGCGTCGTCGTAATGCAGTTGCTGCAGTTCGGTGCGGATGGCCAGCAGCGAATCGACCGGCTTGTTTTTGAACGCTGCGGTGGCATACGCCAGGCGCGGGCCATGGCGAAAGGTGAAGGTCAGCGGATAGGCAGTGACTTTGCCGGGATATTGCGCGGCGAACCGGTGCTGCATGAAGGATTCGCTGGCGCCGAGGCGCGAGTGGATCACCTGGTCGATATCGCCGGCGCCGATAAAATAACTGTATTGGGGCAGGATCAGGTGCTGCAGGATGTGGAAGGCCGCTTCGTTCAGGTCGTGCAGTTCGTCGCACAGGATGATGCGGTAGCGGGGCAGCAGCGGCAACGCCGAGGCGTCCGCATCGAGCAGGCAGGCCAGGTCATAAGTGGCGTCGAACTGGCTGCGAAACAGCGTGTCGTTGTCGCGCCCGAGCCGGATTGCCTCGTAGGCGGCAATGGCCAGCCAGGTGGAGTAGGGCACGCCCACGGCTTCGCTGATCTCGTCGTCATCGAGGCCTTCCAGGTCTTGCTGCAGGCGCATCCTGGCCTTGGTTTCCAGCTGGGTCTGGAAGAACTGGCTCAGGGCCAGCGTGGAGTTATCGATGACCAGGTCCGGCACGTCGGGGTTGTCGTCGCTGACCTGCTGCAGCGCCGCGTCCCGATAGTATTTCAGATCCTTGATCTGCGCCACGTACGGCACCTTGCGCTGCGTGATGGTGTGCAGCGACTGGTTGGCGAATTCCTCGAACGTCGCCACGCGCACCTGCGCCACGGTGGCGGCGGGAATGCCGATGTCGGCCAGGCGCGTCTTGAGCACGTCCCGCGCTTCCGGCGTAAACGTCAATGCCAGGATGTGCACCGGTTCCAGCCCCCGCGCCAGTGCTTCGCCGATGCGCAGCGCCAGTGTGGTGGTCTTGGCCGCGCCGGCATTGGCCCTGACGATGGCAATCCTGCTGCGCGACTGTTGAATGGCTAGCTGTTCGGCAGTAGGCGCAATGCCCTGGGGAATGAAGCGGGGGGAGTCGAGGATGGTCATGCAGCTTTCGGTAAAAGGATCGTGTCGTTGGCGCCCATTTTGCCATTGTGCGGTCCATCCTGTGTCTTGCCGGGCAGTGGAAAAAATACTGGTATGTTCTCTAGGAAAATTCCGACTTGCCAGCTATAATATTGCCTCAATTCCCTGATAGCTCAGTTGGTAGAGCGACGGACTGTTAATCCGCAGGTCCCTGGTTCGAGTCCAGGTCGGGGAGCCAGAATTATCGAAGGGCTGCGTGCAAACGCAGCCCTTTGTCATTTCCGACCATGATGCAAACGTGACGGCCGTGTCACGTTGTCCTGCTGCTTGCCTTTCTCGATACGCGCCGGAGTGACTGCTAGGTTCTCGGTTGCAAGCTTCGCATACCGTTGCACCATATTGGTCGATTTTCAGCCGCCGAGTTCCTTTAGCTCATCGCAGCTTGTACCTGCCTGTGCCACGACGCCCATGTGTGGCGCAGATCGAGGAAGCGCACATTCGTCATTCCTGCCTTGACTAGCGCGTTGTGCCAAGCCGTATTGGTGACATCCCACGGAATCGACGCGCCGTTTTTGGTGCGGTTCAATCAAGCGGTTTGGCTGTCTTTACGGCGGCATCCGGCAAGGCCGTACGGGAGCGAGCCGAATCGAGAGTAGGAGAAAGGTTGCGAAAGGCCGCATTCGAACGGGCACAGTTTCCTAAGTTTTCTCCATATCAGCATCGAGAAAGGGGGGCAGTCACGACGAGGGATACTCCGTACACATCGTTAGCGAGTCGAGCGTCTGATGCACCTTATCAAGGAGAGGGTGGTCACACCCGGCGGGGGTCCTAGTCCACACGAAAAAGTTGAGCAACACACAATTTTTCTCAAATTCTGATGTATATTTTGAACCTATCAATCTAGAAAATTGACCAAATCCCACCACTCGGTGTAACTTGGGCCAGCGATATCCGAGCTGGATATTTTTGGGGCCAATATGAGCGTAGAGAATGCCGAAAAATTTGCTGATCCTTTCGAGCTATGGCTTGATGGCCGACCGAAATGGCTCCAAACCGCCGCGTCGGAGCTGATTGCAAAGAGAAGAATGCCAAGCGACCCTGAGATCGCGATTCTGGCCTCTCTTTGCGCCAAGGAAGCAAGCGGCGAAAACGATTTGCCTTTTACGGCGATTCTGCCCGGTGCGCTCGCGGCGGCACCTGGACGCCCTCGCCTTCATATTCACGAGTTGACCGAGGTGAGTGGCGTCAATGCGATCAAGCCAGGGGCGAAGCTCGACTTTAGTGATGCGAACATTACGGTCATTTACGGTCCCAATGGGTCAGGGAAGACCGGATATTCTCGCCTCCTCAAGCATGCTTGCGGCTCGCGCGGCACCGAAGAGATACTATCGAATATATTCGATGAGGGTATCAAACTATCCACTGCAAAAATCCACGTCTCAGTTGGAGGTGTAAAGTCGACTGTAGATTGGGACTTCACCGCTGCGCCGATAAAGCTGCTGCGCGATGTTCACGTCTTCGATTCACGATCCGCATCAATGTATATGGGGCCCAAAAACGAGGCCACTTACGAGCCCCGGCGGATGCGTTTCTTGTCGTCGCTCATTACGGTTTGCGATCGCGTTTCCGCATCTATCGAAGCTGAAAAAAATCTGCAGATCTCGAAAATGCCGAAGGTTCCTCCTGATCTGTCGGGAACCGTAAGTGGCAGATGGGTTATGGCCCTCAAGGGAACCACGATGCAGGCCGAAGTCGAGAAGCACTGCAATTATACGCAGGCATTCGACGACGAAAGGATCGCGAGCGAGCAGGCCCTTAACCAGAAGGCTCTACCCGCTCGGCTACAGGCCCTTGTCAAAGAAGCTTCGACCCTCGGTCAGGTAAAGGTGAGCGTAGATGCGCTGAAGCTGGGGTTCGGTGTTGTGAATGTATCTCCAATCATTGTCGCGCGAAATACCGCTCGGGTTAAACGCAAGGCTGCAACCGATGATGCAAAAGCAGTTTTCGCGCAGGCTCCGCTCGATGGTGTGGGAGAGGACGCTTGGCTTGCGCTATGGAGCCAAGCCCGGAAATACTCCGAGCTTCACGCCTATCCTGGGATACCTTTTCCGGCCGTGGTCGATCGTAGTCGCTGTGTGCTGTGCCAACACGAGCTCGGGCCAGAGGACACGCTCCGGCTAGTTTCATTCGAGGAGTTTGTCACCAAAGGTCTGGAAGCGGATGCCGTCGCGGCGGAAACAGCCCTGAATAACCTAAAGGCCAAAATTCCCGTTTTGCCGACATTAGAAGCATGGAAGCTGCAATCTAATATCCTAAAATTTGACGACGGTTACGCGGAAGCCACTTTTGCTGCGCTCGAAACGAAATGGAACGCAATCAGGACAGTGGTTGACGTCGGGGATCTTCCAGAATTTGATTGGACGGCGTTTGATGGGAAAATTATTTCGCTAGAGAGTTCGATCAATGCCGAGAGAAAAGCTCTCATCGAGCTCCAGCAGGATGGGAAACGCAAGCAGTTGGAGGCGCGTCTCCTCGAACTGAAATGCGCGCAGTGGCCCAGTCAGAACAGGGTGTCTGTTGTCGAAGAGATCACCAGACTCGGGACCGTGAAGGCGCTCGATAAGGCCATCGCTTTGGCCAAAACAAACGCTCTCACGACAAAAAAGAACGAGCTTGGTGAACATGAGCTGAACGCTGGATACCAGAATCGTTTTGCTGAAGAACTGGAATTGCTCGGGGGAAAACGAATTCCAGTGGGGCCTCAAAGCAAGAAGGAGGGGAAGGGTAAGATCAGCTTCGGCTTGGCGTTGACCAAGTCGAAGCGTCCGACGAGTGCCGGCCAAGTCTTGAGTGAAGGCGAAACACGCATCGTCACGCTTGCAGCTTTTCTGGCGGATATTTCCGGGTCCGGCGAGCCGACTCCGTTTATATTCGACGATCCTATTTCGTCATTGGATCAAAGTTTTGAGGAGCGCGTCGTCGCACGCCTTGTTGAATTGTCAAAATCACGGCAGGTTGTGGTGTTCACGCACCGTCTATCATTGCTAACGCTCATTGAAGACACTGTCGCACGGCTAAAAGCCCAAGGAAAGCATGAGGCTAACCCGGATGTGGTGTCGCTCCATATTCAGTCCCTGCGCCGTTTGGGCAACGTCGTGGGACTCACGAACCAGCTGAACATTCGCGAGTCGAACCCGCAAAGTGCAGCAAATCGTCTGCGGGATGAGGTAATTCCACAACTCGCTAAGCTTTATGAGAAAAACGACGTCGAGGCATACGAAGATCGTGCGAAGAGCGTTTGCAGCGATTTCCGGATTCTTATCGAGCGGTGCGTAGAAAAAATCCTGATGAACGATGTTTTGACCCGGTTCAGAAGGTCAGTCGAGACGAAAGGAAAACTCGGCGCCTTGGCCAAGATCATACCTGCGGATTGTGCCTATATTGACATGCTGATGACCAGGTATTCTACGTTTGAGCACTCTCAGCCCGACGAACTCCCTGCAGAATTGCCAGATTTTGGCGATCTCAGAAAAGATGTGATTGAGCTGGCTGCTTGGATTGACGAGTTCAAGAAAAGGTTAGTTTAGTTTCTTCAGAAACTTTTTCAATAATGGCAGCACTCTTCGATGCGGATTTACACGGCGGTTTATCAGAGGTTAATTTGCAGGAACAGCGAATTGAGCTAGGGCAGGGATGTTGCTCTCTACAACCTACGCTACTTGATGGCCCCTTCGTGACGGCTATCAGACCCGCTTCAGCCATTCGTTGGTCGCGTGCCTCATGCCTAAGTTTGCCTTCATCCTGGAATCCTCGCTGCGACAGTAGCAGTTTTGGTGGTTAGTCTGTGTACAAAGCACTACCGACGCGCTGAACTCGGCTATGAATTCGATGAAAATATGCTTGGTAGAGCGTGAGCACCGAAAGAAGAAGGCCTTCCCCAGCTTCCGAGATAATCGGCAGCTCTTGGCCTAAGTCCCGGAGCGGCTTTGTTGAACCGCAAAGGGCTCCTGTTTCAATCAGCTTCTCTGCATTTTCGAGCCACAATACGTGCAGCTTTGTGGTGGCCTTCAAGACGGGAGGCGATAGGAAATCAATGCACACGCGGTGCGCGAAAAGATTGCGAATTTCCTTGATAACCCGAAGCATTGCTGCATCGCGCGGCGTAAGAATTCCCAAGAGAAGTCCGAGTTGAATATGCGCCCCAAATGATCCTGCCGGCGCTCTTCCGTCGCCGTTAAGACCTAAGAAATCCTGAACTTCCTTATCGTTGTCGGTAAGGCGCAATGTAAGTAGCTCCGTAAGGGCGACGTCAAGGACGGATGCAGTGACGATGGCTAGCTCCCGTGGCGCTAAAGCTCTGTACTCGGCATAGATTTGAGTTTCCCCTGGAAATACTTCTGACAGCCAAAGTTCGATCTTTCGTGCCATAGTGGATTCCAAGTGCAAATTGTCAAATGTGAGTGCGGATTGGCTGTAACGTTCAGTCGAACCTGTTTGATCTGGCTCGGCAGATTTCGAGCATTCTTGCTGCAATCGCAGAGGCGTCCCTGTTCAGAATAAGAGGCTAAGGGACGACAACCTGATCGATGGCATCCTTCAGGCGTTTGATCGCGCTATCGATAATCTGGACTGCATCCGATGACCGCAGGCCGGCACTGGTTGCCAGAATGCGGAAATCGGTGCGGCGTAGATGATCGTCCTTGCCGTTCAGCTTGAACGCCGTCCGGCCTTTTTCCATTCATGGAAACGTGGGCGGTGATGTTCTCACCAACAAGATAAATCGTCATAATTTCTAACTTTCGCGTGCACAGTGTACGAATAAGTAAGCATATAAGCGGAGTAACGACAATATAAATCCTGACTTTCGCGTGCGCAAAGAACGCGAAAGTTAGAATTGGCGCGCCAGTTTGCTGGTATGCGCCCATAAAAAAAGGGCCGTGCATCGCACGGCCCTTTCAAGTAACGAGAAAACCCGCTTACTTGTTCTTGTTGTACACGTCCAGGAACACGGCAGCCAGCAGCACCAAGCCCTTGATCACCTGCTGGTAATCGATGCCGATACCCATGATCGACATGCCGTTGTTCATCACGCCCATGATGAATGCGCCAATGACAGCGCCCATCACTTTACCGACACCACCCGACGCCGAGGCGCCGCCGATGAAGCAGGCGGCAATCACGTCCAGCTCGAAGCCGGTACCGGCTTTTGGCGTGGCGGTGTTCAGGCGGGCAGCGAAAATCAGGCCGGCCAGTGCAGCCAGCACGCCCATGTTGACGAACGTGTAGAACGTCACGCGTTCGGTCTTGATGCCGGAAAGCTTACTGGCTTTTTCGTTGCCGCCGACTGCGTACACGCGGCGGCCGATGACGGTGCGGTTGGCAACAAAGCTGTAGGCGACGATCAGCACGGCCATGACGATCAGGACGTTCGGCATGCCGCGGTAGGTTGCCAGCAGGTAGCTGAAGTAGACGATCACGCCGGACAGCAGTACGTTCTTGATCAGGAACACTGGCATCGGCTCGTCGGCCATGCCGTGTTTGGCCTGCTTGGCGCGGGAACGGATATTCGAAAACAAAAAAGCGCAGACCAGGACAACGCCGATCACCAGCGAGGTCACGCGCAGGTCGCCGGAAGAGAGCGGGTCAGGGATGAAGCCCGACGACAGGCGCTGGAAGCCGTCCGGGAATGGGCCGACCGACTGGCCTTGCAGCAGGGCCAGCGTCAGGCCCTTGAAGACCAGCATGCCGGCCAGCGTGACGATGAACGACGGGATCTTGAAGAACGCCACGAAGTAACCCTGGGCGCCGCCAATCAGGGCGCCTGCCAGCACGCAGATGAGGCCGGCGCCGATGAAGTTCATGTTGAAGTTGACGATCAACACGGCTGCCAGGGCGCCGATGAAGCCGACGACGGAGCCGACCGACAGGTCGATGTGGCCGGCCACGATGACCATCAGCATGCCCAGCGCCATGATGACCACGTAGCTGTTTTGCAGGATCAGGTTGGTGATGTTGAGCGGCTCCATCAAGGTGCCGTCGGTCATGTACTGGAAAAAGACCATGATGATGACCAGCGACAGCAGTATGCCGTAGTCGCGCACGTGCTCCTTGAGGAAACTGCCGCTGCCCTTCGGTGCGGGCGTCTGTGCCTGCGGGCTGTTGGCCGGTTCGATCGTCCCGGTCGGGGCCGCCAGGCCTGGTTCGCGAATATTACCCATGTTGTGTTTCTCCATTCTTGACGATTGCGCGCATGATTTTTTCCTGGGTCGCTTCCGCACCGGTGAATTGACCGACCCATTTACCTTCGTTCATCACATAGATGCGGTCGCACATGCCCAGCAGTTCCGGCATCTCCGACGAAATCATCAGGATGCCTTTGCCTTCCGCGGCCAGCTCATTGATGATGTTGTAGATTTCGTACTTGGCCCCGACGTCGATGCCACGGCTCGGCTCGTCGAGGATCAGCAGGTCGGGGCGGGAGAACAGCCATTTCGCCAGCACCACTTTTTGCTGGTTGCCACCCGACAGGTTGAGCGTTTTCTGCAGCACGCCGGACGAGCGGATCTTGAGCTTGCTGCGGTAATCCGTCGCCACGCTTGACTCGCGCATCTCGTCGATGACCAGGTGGTCCGAGACGCCTTTCAGGTTGGCCATGCTGACGTTCTTCTTGATGTCTTCGTCCAGCACCAGGCCGAGCGCCTTGCGGTCTTCGGTGACGTAGGCAATGCCGTGGGCGATGGCCTTCTGCACCGTGCTGACGTCGATTTCCTTGCCATCCTTGAGGACGGTGCCGGTAATCTTGCGGCCGTACGACTTGCCGAACAGGCTCATGGCCAGCTCGGTGCGGCCGGCGCCCATCAGGCCGGCGATGCCGACGATTTCGCCCTTGCCGACGTGGAAATCGATGCCCTTGATGACTTCACGCTCGGCCTGCTCCGGATGGAACACGCGCCAGTTGCGCACTTCAAAGATAGTTGCGCCGATATTCGACGTGCGCGGCGGGTAGCGGTCGGCCATCGTGCGCCCGACCATGTTGGCAATGATGACGTCTTCGCTGATGGGTTCCGCGCGGCAGTCGAAACTGTCGACCGTATTGCCGTCGCGCAGGACGGTGATCGCGTCGGCGACTTTGGAAATTTCGTTGAGCTTGTGCGAAATCAGGATCGACGTAATGCCCTGGTCTTTCAGGCCCAGCAGCAAGTTGAGCAGGGCGTCGCTGTCGCTCTCGTTCAGGCTGGCGGTGGGCTCGTCGAGGATCAGCAGTTTGACTTCTTTCGACAGCGCCTTGGCAATTTCCACCAGCTGCTGCTTGCCGACGCCGAGTTTGCTGACGATGGTGTCGGGCGATTCGTTCAGCCCCACCTTCCGTAGCAGGTCGCGCGTGCGCGCGTACGACTGCTCCCAGTCGATGACGCCATTGGTGCTTTGCTCGTTGCCGAGGAAAATATTTTCTGCGATCGACAGCAACGGCACCAGCGCCAGTTCCTGGTGAATGATGATGATGCCCGTCTCTTCGCTGTCGCTGATGTCCTTGAACTGGCGTTCTTCGCCTGCGTACAGGATCGCGCCGGAGTAGCTGCCGTGCGGATAAACGCCGCTCAGTACCTTCATCAGCGTCGACTTGCCGGCGCCGTTTTCACCGACGATGGCGTGGATCTCGCCCGCGCCGACTTTCAAATTCACGTTATCGAGCGCAACGACGCCAGGAAAAGTCTTCCTGATCCCGCGCATTTCCAGGATGGTGTTGCCCATGTCAACCTCTTGATTCTGAGCGCGCACGCCTGCCCCGAAGGCAGGCGTGCGCGTAATGTGCTCGCTGCCTGGCGCTGCCAGGCAGGCGTTACCGTGATGGCGTTACTTGAACTGGGATTCCTTGTAGTAGCCACTGTCCGTGACCAGTACTTTTTTCCAGTTCGACATATCGACGCTGATTGGTTTCAGCAGGTAGGCAGGGACCACCTTGACGCCGTTGTTGTACGTCTTGGTGTCGTTCACCGGCACTTGCTTGCCGGTCATCATGGCGTCAACCATGTTGGCAGTAACTTTGGCCAGTTCGCGGGTGTCCTTGAAGATGGTGGCGCGCTGTTCGCCGCGCAGGATCGATTTCACCGACGCGACTTCCGCATCCTGGCCGGTGACTACTGGCATCGGCATTTTCGGCGAGCCGTAGCCTACGCCCTTGAGCGAGGACAGGATGCCGATCGACAGGCCGTCGTATGGCGACAGGACCGCATCGACGCGGTTCTTGCCATAGTTGGCGCTGAGCAGGTTGTCCATGCGCGACTGGGCGACGGCGCCGTCCCAGCGCAAGGTGGCGACTTTGTCCATGCCCATCTGTTTGCTGCGCACCACCAGCTTGCCGCTGTCGATGTACGGTTTCAGGACCGACATGGCGCCGTTGTAGAAGAAGTGCGCATTGTTGTCGTCGGCCGAGCCGCCGAACAGTTCGATGTTGAACGGACCCTTGCCCGATTTCAGGCCCAGTGCGGTTTCAATGTATTGCGCCTGCAGCACGCCGACCTGGAAGTTGTCGAACGTGGCGTAGTAGTCGACGTTCTTCGAATTGCGGATCAGGCGGTCGTAGGAGATGACCTTGATGCCCTTGTCGTGGGCTTTTTGCAGCGCGTTCGACAGCGTGGTGCCGTCAATGGCCGCGATGACCAGAACTTTCACGCCCTTGGTGATCATGTTTTCGATCTGCGCCAGCTGGTTCGGGATATCGTCGTCCGCGTATTGCAGGTCCGGCTTGTAGCCCTTGGCCTTGAATACATTGACCATGTTATTGCCGTCATCGATCCAGCGGGCCGATGCCTTGGTTGGCATCGAGATGCCGACCTGGCCCTTGTCTTGTGCGAAGGCCGTGGCGCTTGCGCCGAGTGCGCCAGCGGTCAAGAGGACTACCAGCAATTTATTCATCTTCATACATCGTCTCCAGATCATCGTTTGGTTTTTATAAGTGTCGCCGCGACAGTTGGTACTGTTACGGCGACTGTGCGTATTCAGCCACGCTGTTGCCAATCTTAAAAGGTGAACAACCTTCTTATCTAATCAATTTTTTCCACAAACCGATATCGAAAAAAGTATCGCATTCGAGTGCAGAGGTGATTTTCGGTAAAAAATTCGGGAGTGGAAGCGTAAATCCCACCGGGACTTCATGCTGCATGCATGGGATATCAAAATTGATATGGGTAAGTCGAAAAAAGTGATTGGGAAGGTAATTCGCCGTTCCATTAGTATAAGTGAATTATTGCTTTAAGGCTAAACGTTGCCGGTTTAAAGCAAACAAGAATTCGGGCAGGAAGTCCGGACAGCGGTAGCGATACCGCCGCATTTTCCAAAAATAATAGGAGACGACAACACCATGCAAGCCATCTTGAAAAAACTCCCCGTAGCCCTGACCCTGGCGCTGGCCGTCAGCAGCGCATGGGCCGATCCGGCCGTCGATACGACCGGTTTCCACGGCTATGCGCGCGTCGGCGCGGGCACCAGTTCCACCCACGGCCCGCAAAGCTGCTACGGCCTGGGCGGCAACACGATGAAGTATCGCCTGGGTAACGAGTGCGATGCCTACCTCGAGGGCGGTTATACCAACGACTTCGCCACTGTCGACGGCGTGACCTACACGGGTACGTTCTGGGCCAACGCCTACAGCCCGAATTCGGACTTCGGCGATGCCAAGCTGGCCGTGGCGAAAGCTTATGTCGAAGCGAAAGGCCTGCCGTTCCTGAACGGCGGTACGGCGTGGATCGGCAAGCGCTTCTACATGCGTCCTGACATTCACATGCTCGACCTGCAATACCTGAACCTGAACGGCACCGGTGGTGGTATCGACCGCGCCAAGGTTGGTGTCGGCTACCTGAGCTATGCGATCTTCAAGGATAACGATTTCAACGATTTCGATCCGAATACCGGCTTCCTGTCGAATACCCAGGCCGCCATCCGCCAGAACGTGATCTACCAGGGCTTGCCGGTCAACGTCGACGGCACCATCGACATCGCCGCGACCGTCATCACTGCCCAGGGCAATGAAGACCGCCACGACGGCTGGCAGTTGTCGGCATTCCACCGCCAGGCCAAGGTCCTCGGTGGCAGCAACACGTTCGGCGTGCAGTACGGCGTCGGTCCTGGTACCGGCATCGGCGTTGGCAATGGCCGCATTGGCGCATCCGGCAGCACGCTGCTCGGTTCGGATGTAAAGCGTTGGCGCGTCTTCAACGACCTGGCCATCCAGCCAACGACGAATTTCGGTATGGAATTTGTAGCATTGGTACAACGCGACACGGCCGACAATGTGGGTTCCTCCACCTGGACCTCGCTCGGTGTGCGCCCGGTGTACGCATTGCACAAGAATTTCAAGCTGCAGATGGAACTTGGTACCGACCGCGTCACGTCGCCAACCGGCGGCCCTGCACAGCGCCTGACCAAGATCACGTTCGCACCGACCATTTCGGCCGGCCCGGGCTTGTTCGACCGTCCTGAACTGCGCCTGTTCGTAACTTACGGCAAGTGGAACGATGCTGCTACCGCAGCAGTGAATGCCGCCAACAACTCCGGTCCGGTGTACAACAACAAAACCAGCGGTGCATCGGCTGGCCTGCAAGTGGAAACGTGGTTCTAAGCCTGCCCGTCAGGACGTAAGTTGATCGTCGCGGAAGCCGCTTCTCCCGAACGGCTTCCGTTTTGCGTTGTACCACCCGGTGCAACGCTTTTTTAGGGCGGATACATCTCCCTTGCAGCGGAGCGGAGCGTCGCCAATACCATGGCCGCGCCCGGCGACAGCACATCATTGCGGCGGGTGACGATGCCAAAAGCATCCATCCTGATCGCGATCTCCACCGGCACGATCCCCAGCATTCCCAACGCCACGTGATACCGCGCCACATCGACCGGCATCAGGTACAGGCTGTCTGAATTCATCAACATCGGAACGATCAGGGGCAGGGCGTGCGTGTCGATCACGTTGCCAGGCAGCGCCAGCCCGGCACGGCGGAACATGGCATCGCTGTGGTGGCGCAGGACGCTGCCGCGCGGCGGCAACACCCACGCGGCCCCTGCCAGGTCGGCCAGCTGCAAACCGGCGGCGCGCTGCAGCGGATGATCCACGCGCGCCACCACGCACATCGGCTCTTCGGCCAGCGCTTCGAAGTGCAGGTCGGCGGCGCGGTCAGTGTCGAGGATGCGCGCGACCAGGAAGTCGAGCTTGCCCGCCATCAGCTGGGCCAGCAGCAGATTGCTGGCATCTACAGTCACGCCAATGCGCATCAGCGGCGCGGCGTGCTTTACGCGGATGATCACGCCTGGCAGCAATGAAAGGCTCGCCGACATGATGGCGCCGATCGCCACCTGTCCCGACCTGCTGGTTTTCAGCCTGGCCAGCTCATCCTCCGCCAACGCCAGCCTGGCCAGCGCCGTCCTGGCGTGCCGGATCACGACGGCGCCCAGCACCGTTGGCTCCATGCCGCGCGGCAAGCGCGCAAACAAGGTGGCATCGAGTACGGTTTCCACTTCACGCAGTTGCTTGGATGCGGCAGGCTGCGTCATCGACAGCGCCGCAGCGGCCTGGTGCAGGTTGCGGTGCTCGGCCAGCGCCACCAGCAGCACCAGGTGGCGCGTCTGGAGGCGGATCTGCAGGGGCCGGTTTGCGGGGGAAGTGGGCATCGCCGTGAATCTTAGCATGACGGCAATAACACGTAGTAATCTTTCAGAAGTGACAAAGATAGCCACACCGCGCACTTGACAAGCTTTTTCCAAGATATATCATAGGCGTCCATGACATATCAAAATACGCACCGCCAGGGCGGACACCACGCGCTCGCAGGGCATGCCCGCCGCAAGCGTGTCTTCGGCAGCGTCGAACTGGCGCTGGTGCTGCTGCATCTGGTCGATGCCCAGCCGCGCCACGGCTACGACCTGATCCGCCAAATCGACAGCCGCACCGGCGGCGCGTACGCCCCGAGCCCGGGGATCGTGTATCCGACGCTGGCCAGCCTGGAAGAGGTGGGCCTGATGGCAGCGATTGCATCGAGCGACGCGAAGCGCCTGTTCGGCATCACCGATGCAGGCCGCGCCCACCTGGCCGGGCGGCAGGATGCCCTGGCGGCGGCACTGGCCAAACTCGACGCCGTGCGCGCCACCGCCAGCCAGGCCGATGCCGGCCCCGTCTCCCGCGCCATGCAGAATTTGTCGGCGGTGCTGGAACAACGCCTGGCGACCACGCAGGAAAAGCAGGCGCTGTTCGACCTGGCCGACCTCATCGACGACCTGGCCCGCAGGATCGAACGCATGCCGTAGCTCCCAGGAAAGCGCCGGCCGGCTTACACTATCGGTCCTGCTGACCGGCGCCACCCTGCCAAGGATTTTGATGAGTACTGTACTGCCGCAATCCCTCCCGCCATCCGCCGCTGCGGCCACTCCCGCAGCCGTGCCGGGCACCGTCATGCGCATCCTTGGCGCCGTGGCCTTTGCCCATTTGCTCAATGACCTGATCCAGGCGATGCTGCCGGCGATCTACCCGATGCTCAAGGCGCAGTTTCACCTGAGTTTCACGCAAGTGGGCCTGATCACGCTGACGTTCCAGGCCACGGCTTCCCTGCTGCAACCGTGGATTGGCTTCTACACCGACCGCCGCCCGCTGCCATTCCTGCTGCCGGCCGGCATGTGCTTTACGCTGGTGGGCGTGCTGATGCTGGCCATTGTCGATACGTTTCCGACGCTGTTGCTGGCAGCAGCATTGATCGGCATCGGTTCATCTGCCTTCCACCCCGAGGCCTCGCGCGTGGCGCGCATGGCGTCGGGCGGGCGTTTCGGTTTTGCGCAGTCGCTGTTCCAGGTCGGCGGCAATACCGGCAGCGCTCTGGGGCCGCTGCTGGCTGCCGGCATCATCGTGGGCCGCGGCCAGGGCAATATCGCCTGGTTTGCCCTGTTCGCCATCCTGGCGATCGGCGTGCTGTCGCGCGTGTCGTTCTGGTACAGCCACCACCTGGCGACGTTCAAGCGCAAGGCCGGCGCCGTGGCGGGACCCGGCCTGACGCGCCGGCAAGTCATTGGTGCACTGGTCGTGCTGGCGCTGCTGGTGTTTTCGAAGTACATCTACATGTCCAGCCTGTCGAGCTACTACACGTTCTACCTGATCGAAAAATTTTCGCTGCCGGTCGCCACGGCGCAGATCTATCTGTTCCTGTTCCTTGCTGCAGTGGCCGCTGGCACCTTCATGGGCGGCCCGATCGGCGACAAAATCGGCCGCAAGCGCGTCATCTGGATCTCGATCCTGGGCGCCGCGCCATTCACGCTGGCGCTGCCGTACGCCAACCTGTTCTGGAGCGCGATCCTCACCGTCATCATCGGCTTCGTCATTTCGTCGGCCTTCTCGGCCATCGTCGTGTTTGCGCAGGAATTGGTGCCCGGCAACGTCGGCATGATCTCCGGCATTTTCTTCGGGCTCATGTTCGGCATCAGCGGCATCGGGGCCGCGGCAATGGGGCATATTGCGGACGTGTCGGGGATCACGTATGTGTATCAGCTGTGTTCGTATTTGCCGCTGCTGGGGATCATGACGGTGTTGCTGCCAGATGTAGAACGCGGCATGAAGAGATAACCGGATGGCACCTGTCTCATTTACTTTCTGGATAATCGGCTGTCGGAGACCTACACTGTGATCGTCAACGAACAGGTTGAACACCAATGGAGCTGATTGCGATGAAGTGCCCAATCTGCGGCGGTGCGCCGCTGGTACACACGACCCGCGACGTGCCATACATCTACAAGAACGAAGGCACAAGAATTGCCGATGTCACAGGCGATTTTTGCGATGTATGCGGCGAATACCTGCTCTATCCCACGGAGTCGCGCCGGGTTGCTCAGTGCATGCTGGCGTTTAACAAGCAAGTCGACGCAAAGTAGTAATCCATAGGAACCTGCCAGCCTGATGTAGCCTGGCGTGAGCCAGCCGGGTGTCGCCGCCATCTGCCGACACGCTGCCTGTCACGACAACGCAACAAAAAAGCCCGGAAGCGATCCGGGCTTTTTTATTTATGCCGCCAGATACGGCAGCGCCTCCACATCGAGCACCTGGTAACTCTTGCGCTCGCTGGCTGCCCCCACCGTAATCATGTGCATCGCCTTCCCGCCGGGCATCGTGAAACGCATGCGCTCGCCGGTGTTGGCGGGCAGCAGCGCGACCACGTCCTTGACCAGCAGGCCCACTTCGCGCTCGCCGTGGTGGACCACCATCAGGCGGGCGTCAGCGCTGGCGGTGCGGTCGTCCACCGTGCGCAGGTCGATCACGGGCAGCATGCGGCCGCGCCAGTGGCACTGGCCGTCGATGCCGTCTTCGAGACCCGCGCTGGCGCGGTAACCGGCCGGCAGCGGCACGATTTCACGCAGCGCATGCATGGGCGCGGCGCACAGCTGGCCGACGTCGTAGACCACGTGCGCCGGCAGGGGTGCGCGCATGTTGGCCGGCGAGCGCGCCTGGGCGTCGGCGGCGTTCAGGCCGAGGACCGCATAGCGCGCCAGCAGGGCAGGGCCGTCGACCAGCAGCACGCGGCGGCCGGTTTCTTCCAGTGCGTAGCCGAGATAGACGGCGCCATCCAGGCCGGCCGTGGCAGCGTCCTGCACCTGGCTGGCGCTGAACGTGCGCACTGCCAGTACTTCGTCGACCGGGAAGGCAAGCGTGCGCGCGCCGTGCGCCAGCACCACGGTCATGGCGTTGCCGCCAGCGGCAGCAAGCACCGTGCGCGCCGGGTCGACGACGGGCGTGAGCCGGCCGCGCCAGTGCGTGGTGCCGGTAACCTGGCCGCCGCCGAGCGCCAGCGGCTGGAGTTTTACCTGCTTGACGATCTCGCCCACCATCGTGGCCGGGAAACCCAGGACCGTGGTGCCGATGCGCACCAGCGCCTGGATCGAACTGTCATGGTCGACGGCAGCTTCTGGCGCCACCGTGGACGACAAGTCCACACCGGGCGCCCAGGCGCCGACCTGGTCGACCAGCACTGCGGGATCGAGCAGCGCCAGCAACGTGCCGTCGCCGCGCGTGCCGATGCTGTGGAAAAAACCGTCGGCCTGTTCCGCATGATGGATGCGGCTGATGCTGCCGGCGGCCAGGCGCACCAGGCCGCGCACGGCGTCGACCGCGAGGCCGATGGTGCGCCCGTCGACATTGATCAGCATCACGTGGCCGGGCATGTTGTCGCCGGCTGGCGGCGTGGTCATCCATTTGCGCAAGTCGACCACGGCAACGAGCTGGGCGCCGTCCCGGAAGACGCCGTCGATGGCGTCGTGGCTGCGCGGCAGGCGGGTCAGTGCGTCCGGGCGCGGCAACACGCGCACCACGCATTCCGTGGGAATGCCGATCACCATGCCGGCCAGCTCGACCTGGGCAAAGCCCCCGGACAGCAGGGGTCCTGTGGCCGGGCCCATCAGTTGCGCTGGGTCGACGTCTGCAACTCCGCCAGCAGGACGGCAACGTTGCGGCTGGCAGCCGACTGCTCTTGTGTGGCGCCATGGATTTCCGAAATCGACACGGTGGTGTTGGCCACCGAGCGCTCGATGCGGTCGAATGCGTGCTTGACCTGGTCCGAAATCATGCCGCCTTCATCGACGCGGCGGATGGTTTCGTTGATGAGCTTACCGATTTCGCGCGCGGCCTTGCCGGATTTCTCGGCCAGCTTGCGCACTTCCTCGGCCACGACGGAAAAGCCGACGCCGTGTTCGCCCGCGCGCGCCGCTTCGATGGCAGCGTTAAAGGCCAGCAGATTGGTCTGGCTGGCGATATCGCTGATGGTGTCGATGATGTCGTGCACGTCCTGCGACGAGCGCTGGATCTGGCCGATCGCCTCGCGCGACTTGTCGAGCAGGTTGTTACCTTCTTTCGCTTCGATCTGCGTCTCCACGGCGATGTCGCGCGAGCGCTCGGAATTGCGCGTGATCGTGTTGATCGAGGTGGCCAGTTCGTCAAGCACGCCGGTAATGCCTTCGACCTTGTCTTTCACCAGCTGCTCGCGCTGCACCTGGGCACTGATGTCCATCGCGAACTTGACCACCTTGAACGGCTTGCCGTCGATGTCCATGATTGGGTTGTAGGTCGCCTGCAGCCAGACTTCGGCGCCGTGCTTGCCCTGGCGCTTGAAACGCGCGCTCTTGAACTGGCCTTCGCCCAGGTCGGCCCAGAAATGGCGGTACGCAGGCGACTTGACCAGCTCCTCGTCGCAAAACATGCTGTGATGCTTGCCCTTGACCTCGTCGGCGGTATAGCCGATGGTGCGCAGGAAATTGTTATTCGCCGTCAGGATGTTGCCTTCCATGTCGAACTCGATGACGGCCTGCGAGCGCGAGATGGCGTCGAGCTTGCCGGCGGTTTCCGAGCTGAGCAGCTTCATCGGCGTGACGTCGGTAGCGAACTTCACGACTTTCAACGGCTTGCCGTCGATGTCCAGGATCGGGTTGTAGGACGCCTGGATCCAGACGTCGTCGCCACGCTTGTTGATGCGCCGGTATTCGCCGGCGTTGAATTCGCCGCGCGAGAGGCGTTCCCAGAACGCCAGGTATTCCGGCGAGCGCGAATAGTCGGCGTCGCAGAACATGCGGTGGTGCTGGCCTTCCACCTCCTCGGCCTTGTAGCCGAAGGTGTTGAGGAAGTTGTCGTTGGCGCGCAGCACGCGGCCCTGCAGATCGAATTCGATGACGGCCTGCACGCGTTCGATGGCGTCGATCTTGCCTTTCGAATCGACATTTTGCAGCGTGGCAGCAGTGATATCGGTGGCAAATTTCACGACCTTGACCGCCTTGCCGCTGGCGTCGAACACCGGGTTGTAGGTGGCGTGGATCCACACGTGGTTGCCGTCACGGTCAAGGCGCTTGAAGTCGCCCGAATGCGACTGGCCACTGCCCAGGTGCTTCCAGAAACTCAGGTATTCGGCCGTGCGCGCGTACTGCGAATCGCAGAACATGCGGTGGTGCTGGCCGACGATTTCACCCAGTTCATAGCCGAAGGTATGCAGGAAATTGTCATTCGCGTTCAGCACGCGTCCTTCCAGGTCGAACTCGATGACGGCCTGCACGCGGTGCAGCGCGTCGATCTTGCCCTGCGCATCGGCAGTGCGCGTTTTGGCAGCACTGATGTCGGTGGCGAACTTGACGATCTTGCAGACCTTCCCGTCTTCCCCGTACACTGGGTTGTAGGACGCCTGCAGCCAGACGCTCTTGCCATTGGCGCCCACGCGCTCGTACACATTCTGGGCAATTTCGCCATCGCGCAGGCTCTGCCAGAACGCCTGGTATTCCGCAGTTTGTGCATGGCCAGGCACGCAGAACATGCTGTGGTGCTTGCCGACGATGGCCTTGAGCGGATAGCCCACGGTGTCGAGGAACAGCTGGTTGGCGTGCAAAATCGTGCCGTTCGTATCGAACTCGACGATCGCCTGGATGCGGTGAATCGCCTCCATGATGGCGGTTTGTTCACGCGCATTGATCACGGCATTTGTGGAATAGTAGTTGGTGTCTGGTTTCATGGTTGCGTCGCCACTGGTTGAGCCGTGGCGCGCTTGATGTCAGCAGGACACGGAAGGTCTGGTTGAATGCGGCAAGCCACTGCCACGACGTTGTCAAAAATACGCACAGTCTTTCACTTTAAGTGAATGCAACTAATTTTGCGTAGTGGAAATATTTTAAATCATAAATACAGGCTGCGTGCAAGATCACACATTTTCACATCGACTTTAGTTGATTAATTTCCACGTAGCAATCATTAGTGAAGCGTAAATATTGTATGAGCGCAACAACTCCGGTTCATCTTGCCGATGCAGCGTTACAGCTGGCGCTGGCCCGCCACCAGCGTGGCGAGCTCGACAGCGCGCGCCGCGCTTACCTGGACATCTTGAAAACAGCGCCCCGCCATGCCAATTCCTTGCACCTGCTTGGTGTTGTAGAGAGGCAACAAGGCCAGCCCGGGCAGGCTGCGGACTTGATTGCACAAGCCATTGCCATCGACCCGCATCAACCCACCATGCACGCCAACCTGGGCGCAGCCTGGCAAGACCTGGGCCAGCCGGGCAGAGCGCTAGCCAGCTACGACGCGGCGCTGGCGCTCAACCCGGCATACGCACTTGCCTGGAGCAACCGCGGCAACAGCCTGCGCCAGCTGCAGCGCCTCGACGACGCCTGCGCCAGTTACGGGCGGGCGCTGGCGTTGCGGGCCGACTATCCCGAAGCGCTGTGCAACCTGGCAATCACCCTGCACGACCTCGGACGCGACGAGGAAGCGCTGGCTGCCGCCAGCCAGGCATTGCATTGCCGGCCACGGTACGCCGAGGCACTGTGCGCGCGTGGAAATGCACTCCACGCCATGCAGCGCTGCGACGAGGCAGTCGAGCAGTTCGACCAGGCGCTGGCGCTCGACGGCAAGCTTGCCTCTGCCTGGTGCTGGCGTGGCATCTCCCTGCAAAAGCTGGGCCGGTTCGAGCAGGCCGCTAACGATTACCGGCAAGCAATCGTGCTGCGGCCGGGCTTTGCTGACGCTCATCACTATCTGGGCAATGCGCTGCGGGCGCTGGGCGACCATGCCGGCGCGCTGGCAGCCTGGCGTCAGGCGCTGGCGGTGGGAGGCAACGCGGAAGAATTGGGTTTTGCCATTGCGTCCCTCGATGCGACAGCGGCGCCCGCGGCCGCACCCGCAGAGTACGTCAAGGCGCTGTTCGACAATTACGCGCAGCGGTTCGACGACCACCTGGTGGGGGCGCTGGCCTACCGCACACCTGAGCTGATCGGGGCAGCGCTGGACCGGCTGGCCTTGCCCGGCGCGCTCGATACGCTTGATCTCGGCTGCGGCACGGGTTTGTGCGCCCCGGTACTGCGTGCACGTTCACGTACGCTGGCAGGGATCGATTTGTCGGCAAAGATGCTGGACAAGGCGCGCGAGCGGGGCCAGTACGACACGTTGGAATGCGCAGAAATCGGCGCCTGGCTGGCTGGCAGCCACGCCGAATTCGACCTGGTGGCAGCAGCCGATGTGCTGGTGTACTTCGGCGACCTGGCGCTCTTGATGGCGCAGGTGGCAAGCGTACTCAGACACAACGGCGTGCTGGCCTGCACGGTGGAGTCCCACGCCGGCGCCGGATTCATCTTGCAGCCGTCGCGCCGTTATGCGCACGCGCTGGCGTATGTGGAGCAGGTGGCGCACGACGCCGGACTGCGCATGGAAGAGGCAACACCCGCCATCCTGCGCCGCGACCGCGACGCGCCGGTGCACGGGCACGTGCTGATAATGCGAAAAACTTAGTCCGGCTTCGGCCCGAACGTCAACGAAAATTCAGCCACGCCGTCGACGCCGCCAGTCACCACATCGCCCGGTGCGATGCGGCCCACGCCTGCAGGCGTGCCCGTGTAGATCAGGTCGCCCGGCGCCAGTGTGACCAGGCGCGAGAGAGCGGCAATGACTTCGGGAATCGACCAGATCATTTCAGCAAGCGTGCCTTCCTGCTTGCGCACGCCGTTGACATCGAGCCAGATCTTGTTGCCAGCCGGATGGCCGAGTGTGGCAGCAGGGACCAGCGGGCTGCACGGTGCCGAGGCATCGAAACCTTTGGCCATGTCCCACGGGCGGCCCAGGTCCTTGGCTGCTGCCTGCAGGTCGCGGCGCGTCAGGTCGATGCCGGCGCCGTAGCCCCACACCAGGCCGAGTGCATCAGCCGGATCGATATTGGCGCCGCCGCCGCCCAGCGCGACCACCAGTTCGACTTCATGGTGCAGGTCGGACGTGGCGGGCGGGTAGGGCACGGTGCCGCTGGCGGGAATCACGGCGTCGGCCGGCTTGGCGAAAAAGAATGGCGGTTCACGGCTCGGGTCACTGCCCATTTCGCGCGCGTGGGCCGCGTAGTTGCGGCCCACGCAAAACACGCGGCGTACTGGAAAGCGGTCGGACGTACCGGCGACGGCGACCGAGGGGACAGCTGGCGGGGCGAAGACAAAATCGGTCATGGGTATCCATTCTGGTGAAGAGAAAATCGGCAACAGCGCCGTCGATTCTAGCGCAGCGCACGATTGGCCGGGCCGCACACCTGCTTTTCCAAACTGTGTAAAATACTTGCTTACTTTTCAGCAAGACTATCGATAGATCCGAAGGCGGAGGAGGCGGTAGCAAAGCGCCCATGACACCTCACTTCAGCATTTGTTCCGTGCTCCTGATTGATGACGAGCCATTTGCCCAGGACCTCGTTTCTGCCGGCCTCGATAGCTGCACAGATGTCGCTTTGCATTACCAGCCCGATTCGGAGCTTGCGGTCGAGACTGCGCGCAAGCTCAACGCCAGCCTGGTCCTGGTCGACCTGCGCATGCCCGGCGCCGACGGGTTTGAAGTCACCCGCCGCCTGCGCGCCCATCCCGCCACCGAACATATTCCCATCATCCTGCTGTCGTCCGAAGACAGCCCGGAAATCAAGGCGCGCGCGTTCGACGCCGGCGTCAACGATTACCTGGTGAAATGGCCCGACACACGCGAACTGGTGGCGCGCGTGCGCTACCACACGGCGGCCTGCCACGCGCGGCGCGAACGCGACCAGGCCTTTGCCGACCTGCATGTCAGCCAGGAAGAACTGGCCCGCAGCCAGTCCGCCCTGCACCAGGCGCAAAAGATGGAAGCCATCGGCCAGCTGACCGGCGGTGTCGCCCACGATTTCAATAACGTGCTGCAAATTATTGGCGGCAATTTGCAATTGCTGAAACTGCTGGGCGGCCTGAACGACGCGGCACGCACGCGGGTCGACACGGCACTGGCCGGCGTCGAGCGGGGCGCCAAGCTGTCGGCGCACCTGTTGGCGTTTGCCCGCCGCCAGCCGCTGCAGGCAGTGGTCATCAATCCGGGCGCTTTGCTGCTCGACATGAACGACATGATGCGGCGCGTGCTGGGCCCCAACGCCCACGTGGTAGCCGACGTCGAACCGGGCTTGTGGAACACGCTGGTCGATCCGAGCCAGCTCAACAATGTGCTGCTGAACCTGGCCATCAACGCGCGCGACGCCATGCAGGGCAGCGGCACCCTGACCATTTCCGCCCGCAACAACGCCCGAACCGCCGACCGCCCGGTCGAAGTGCCAGAGGGCGAGCACGTGCTGATCGAAGTCAAGGACACAGGCGCCGGCATGCCGCCCGACGTGCTCGAACGTGCCTTTGAACCGTTCTTTACCACCAAACCCGTGGGGCAGGGCACTGGCCTCGGGCTGTCGATGGCGTATGGTTTCGTCAAGCAGTCGGGCGGCGAGATCGTCCTGCGCAGCACCCTTGGCGAAGGCACCAGCGTGCGCATCTACCTGCCGCGCAATGCGGCGCCGGCAAGCAATACCGCCCCTGGCGTTGCCGCGCAGGTAACGGGCGGACTGGAAACTATCCTGGTGGTGGAAGACGAGGAGGACGTGCGCAGCGCCAGCAGCGGCATCCTGGCCGCGCTCGGCTACCGCGTGCTGGAAGCGCAGGATGGCGCCGCAGCGGTTGACGTGATCCGCTCCGCCCTGGACCAGGGTGAGCGCATCGACCTGGTGTTTTCCGACGTGATCATGCCAGGGCCGGTCAGCAGCCGCGACCTGGAAAGCTACGTGCGCGAAAAAATGCCGTCCGCGCAGATCCTGTTCACGTCGGGCTATGCAGAAGGCGTGCTGGCGCATGCGGGCAAGGTCGATGCAGCCCTGAACCTGCTGCAAAAACCCTACAGCGTCGAGCAACTCGGCGCGCGCATCCGCCATCTGCTGCGCCACCGCGCGCCGTACGTGCCGCTGCCAGGCTTGCAGGAAAGCGCAGCGCATGTGCCGTTGATGTGATTGCGGCTTCTATTCCAAAGCGATGACAGTACCCACATTGCCTGCGCCTGTGCTGGTAGATGCCGGCCTGGCATCGAAGCGCTGTCTCGCCTCCTCAATGGCGCCATGGTTGTCCACGGCCCAATGACCTAACGCTTCAACCGCACCGCGCAGTGACTGGCCGAGCGGTGTCAGGCCATACGACACCGCTGGCGGCACTGTATCGAAGACGGTGCGGGTGATCACGCCGTCACGTTCAAGCCGCCTCAACGTCAGGCTGAGCATCCGCTTCGATACCGCCCCCATTTTTCGGTGCAATTCTGCGAACCGGTGGTCGTGTTCCCCCAGCAACATGACGGCGAACACCGACCACTTGTCGCCGATTCTTGCGAGGATGTCGGCAACCACCCTGCAGTCGTGGGGTACGTGAGTTCTACCTGGTAACAAAATTGTGCCCTCTTGTGGAATGGATTGTGAGTGACTATTCTAGACCAGGTTCCTAACCATAACCAGGCGACTGAAATGAAAATCCTTCACATTGACTCCAGCATCAACGGCAAAAAATCTTCCAGCGGCCATCTGTCGCAGGCAATTGTTGAACGCCTGAGCGCCCTCCATCCAGCCGCAGTGGTCGTCCGGCGCGATCTGGCACTGCATCCGCTGCCTTATTTCGATGCTGCAAGCCTCGAGGTTGAACCAGGCAAAAAGCTTGTGCTGGACGAATTCATGGGGGCCGACGTGATCGTTGTGGGCGCGCCCATGTACAACTTTGGCGTTCCTGCGCAGTTAAAGACATGGATCGATTATCTTGCCGTGGCAGGCGTGACTTTCCGCTATACAGCGCAGGGGCCGGAGGGCCTGGCGGGAGGGCGGCGCGTATTCATTGCCTCCTCGCGCGGCGGTATGTACGGTGCGGGAACACCCATGGCGGTCATGGACCACCAGGAGTCTTATTTGAAAGCGGTCTTTGGATTTTTCGGCATCACGGAGATTGAAGTGATTCGTGCCGAAGGCATGGGACTTGGCGGGGAAGCTGCAGCAAGCGCGATTGCTGCAGCCGAGGAAGCCGTTCGCAATATTGTGCTCTGATTGCAACCCCATGATTGCCGATACCTGCCCGGGCGCAGCACTGCCTGATGCGCATATTGAACGTGTCACTGAAGTTGGCGCCAGGCGCAGCCTTGGACCTGGCGCCATCAACAGGGAAGTCATTCCGCCTGCCGACTTGCCGTCCAGTTCACCATTTATCCTGCTCGTTGAAGACTTCATTGCGCCGCAGGACGGTCTTCATGAACATCCCCATCGCGGGCTGGAAACAGTGACACTCGTGCTCTCTGGCGAAATGGAGCATGTCGACCATCTTGGCGATCATGGCATATCCGTCGCCGGGGACGTGCAGTGGATGACCGCCGGACGCGGGATTATCCACGGCGGCCGTCCTGCGAACGGAACCAATGTCCACGTTTTGCAGTTATGGCTGAACCTGCCCAGTCAACAACGACATGCCACGCCGGGCACGCGCCATCAACAGCGCGCACAGGCGCGGCTTGAAACCAGTGGCGGCATGACGATGCGCGTCTACGGTGAGGGGCCGCAGCAGTGGAGCCAGTATCCGATGACCCTGCGCGATATTGCATCGTCCGATGGCGGGGAGATGAGCGTCACGCTCTCTGCCGGAAGGACCTTTCTGTATATGGTGGCAGGACAGGCGACGATTGGCGGAAGAAACACTGTCGCTGGAGAGGTGATACAACTGGCAGTATCGTCATCGCAGACTGCAATAACGATAAAAGCGCAGGCGCATTCCCGCATCGTCGCCTATTCCGGGCAGCCGATCGACGAACCGGTCATCGTCGGCGGCCCGTTCGTTGCTGGCAGCGAGGCGGAGCTTCGGCAGGCCTTTGCTGATTTAAGGGATGGGAAGATCGTGCAGCCTGATGCCTTGCGTTCACTGTAAAAGCAGCCATACTGATCCTCATTGCTGCCATGAAGAATGACGACATGACCGACAAAGCTGCCGACACCCGTTTGCAAACGCACTACGACGCCATGTGGGACCGTGCCTTTGGTGCAGTCGCGCATGGCGACATGGATTGCGACACCGGTCTTGGGGCCGGCCGAGACCTGCGCCGGGGCCTGACCCTGATCGCGCGGCCTGGTACGGCGCTTCGGGCGCGCTTTGACATTCTCCTGGATGGCCTGGCGCTTTCTGAACCACAACAATATCGCTATCCGGCAGCCGACATGCACGTGACAATTTTGCCGCTGTTCACGGCGATCGAGCATCCTATGGCGCAATTGGCGCGTCTGGATGACCATATCAAGGCCGTACACGCCGCGCTTGATGGTATCGCGGCTTTCGACATCGAATTTACTGGCATCACCATGTCACGCGGTGCTGTGCTTGCCCAGGGGTTTCCGCGCGGGCCTGCACTGGAAACGTTGCGCGACCGTCTCCGTGCACAGTTGCGTGATGCGGGCCTGGACGCCTCGCTCGATCAGCGATATCGCCTGGTCACTGCACATTCCACGCTGTTGCGCTTTGTCGCACCACTGGATGATCCCCAGCGCTTTGCGGCTCACCTTGCAAGCCTGCGGCATGCGCCACTCGGTTGCATGCATATAAATGAAGTTGAACTCGTTGTTAACGACTGGTACATGTCGAGCAATTCGTTGGATCGTATTGCGAGGCTCCCTTTACAGACGCCCGTCTCAACGTAGGTCCCTGAGTGGCCGAAGGTCCGCAGGGTCGCAATGCGCCATCAAACCGGTTTGACATACCGCAGCGACCCTGGCGGCGGTTCATTGAGCACGGCCCAGAAGATTCCCAGGTCGGCAATTGCCCGCACGAACTCGGTGAAATCGACTGGCTTGACGACATACGCGTTGACGCCCAGCTCGTAGCTGCGCACGAGGTCCTGTTCTTCTTTCGACGACGTCAGCATCACCACCGGCATGCTGCGCAGGGAGGCGGTTTCGCGGACGGTTTTCAGCACTTCCAGGCCATCGACCTTTGGCAGTTTCAGGTCGAGCAGCACGACTGCGGGGTTGCCGGCGTTGCGGCCGGCGTAGTCGCCGCGTTGCAGCAGGTAGTCGAGCGCTTCGGCGCCGTCGCGGCAAATCACGACCTGGTTGGCAAGCTGGCTCTTGGATAATGCAATGAGGGTCAGCTCCAGGTCGTGGGGATTGTCTTCGACCAGCAGGATCGGTTTAAGCATAGCGGTCATTGGGGCAGTTCTTCAAAATGGTTCGGAATCGTGAATGAAAAGGTGGCGCCCTGGCCTGGGACGGCGTCGGCCCAGACGCGGCCATGGTGGCGCTCGATGATGCGGCGGACATTGGCCAGGCCGATGCCGGTGCCTTCGAAGTCTTCCATGCGGTGCAGGCGCTGGAACACGCCGAACAGTTTATGGACGTACTCCATGCTGAAGCCGGCGCCGTTGTCGGCGATGTGGAACACGGTTTCCCTGTCGTTTTGTTCAGCGTAAATTTTAATCACGGCGACGTCCTTCTGCCCCGTGAACTTGACCGCGTTCGACAGCAGGTTGTACAGGGCCTGGTAGAGGAACGCCGAGTCGCCCGTGACATTTGGCAACTGGCCGATTTCCCATTCGACGCGGCGCTTGCCCAGGTCCGGCAACAGTTTTTGCATGCACGCGCGCACCAGCTCGCGCATGTCGACGGTGGCCGGGCGCAGCGAGGCGCGGCCCATCTGCGAGAAGCTGAGCAGGTCGTCGACGAGCTTGCCGGCCAGGCGCGCCGAATCCTTGATGTTTTTCAGGAAGCGCTGGCGCCGCGTGGCGTCCTCGCTGCCGGACGACTCGAGCAGCAGGTCGGAGAAGCCGACGATGTGGCGCAGCGGCGCGCGCAGGTCGTGCGACACCGAATACGAAAACGCTTCGAGTTCCTTGTTGGCGCGGCCCAGCTCTTCGGCAAGTTCTGCCATCTGCTCGGCGCGTTCCAGTGCAATGCCCAGCAGGGCGCTGCGAAATTCAAAGGCCAGCTCGATTTCGGCATCGTGCCACGGCCGGCTCTGGCCGTGGATGGTTTCGCGCCATGCGGCAAAGCTGGTGCGCGGCGTCAGCTGGCCGGTTTGTCTTTCTTTCTCATGGGGGTTGCCGGCCCAGTCGATGCTGTAGACCTGCTCCGGGCGGAACCACAGCAGGTAATGCTTGTGGATCTTTGAAATGGGCATCGACAGCAGGCCGCTGGCGTTGCGCGTGATGGCGGCGCCGCCCGGGTACACCGTCGACAGCGCGCTGGAATGGAACACGCCATCCTGCGTGCGCGTCTGCAGCCAGCCCACCAGGTTGCGGACCTGGTCGGGTTCCGGCGTGTCGCCGAACGCCATCACCTGGTCGTCGACGACGATTGCCACGCCCTCGGCGCGCGCGAACTGCAGCAGTTCCGGGAACACGTGGCCCAGGTTGTCGATGAAATCCTGGCTCTGGGTGAGGGCGCCCAGCATCGACACCATGATGCGGCGCACGTCGAGCCGGAATTGCAGTTCCTGCGCGTCTTCGCGCGCGCCGATGCACAGCGCCAGGATCTGGCCCAGCTGCTCGCAGGCGGCGCGTTCTTCGAAGCCGACCCTTGCCGGCGTGGCGTTATGGCACGCAATCAGGCCCCACAATTTTCCCTTGACGATCAGCGACACCGACATCGACGCCAGCGTCCCCATGTTGCGCATGTACTGCAGGTGCACCGGCGAGACGCTGCGCAGGCTGGTGTACGACAGGTCGTTGGGTGCGCCGGTGACGGGATTCATGGCCGGCACCAGTTGCGACGGCGTGTAGGTGGCGTCCTGGATCACGCGGATGCGCGACGCCAGGTAGAGCTCGCGCGCCTGGCGCGGCACGTCCGACGCCGGGAAGCGCTGGCCCAGGTAGGAGTGGTAGGACGGATCGCGCGACTCGGCCAGCACGTGGCCGTGGCCGTCCCGGTCGAACTGGTAAATCATCACGCGCCCGTAGCCGGTCACGGCGCGGGTGTGGCGCGCGGCCAGTTGCGCCAGTGCGTCGATGGTGGACGCGTCGTTCACCTTCAGCAAAAAGTCGCCCAGCAAGGGATACAGGTGGCGGAAGTCGGCCGCGCCGCTGCGCTGCACCGCTTCGAACTCGACGATGACGACGCTGTCGCAGGCATGGGCGGACACATCGAAGCGCCGGCTGTTGGCCAGCGTGACGGTGCCGAGATAGAACGGGCGCGGCCCGACGGTGCCGGCGGCCAGTTCCGGCCCCAGGCTGGCGGCAGCGTCGCTGCCCAGGAAGTCGAACAGCCCTTGCCCGAGCGCGGCCTCGGCTGGCGTGCCGGTCCAGGCCAGCACGTTTTCGCTGGCTTGCAGGATGGCCAGGTCCGGTCTCAACGTCAGCAGGAAACCATGCGGCTGGATGCTGCCGGGAAAGCGGATCGGTTCCCGGTCGCAGGACGTCAGGTCGATGGCGGTGCTGTCTGGGGCGTCAAGTGTGCTCAAAAGGAGAAGGACCACAAGTTGCGGAAGCCGTTATTTTAACGTCATTTCCCCGGCCAGTTGGGCATCCGGCCCTGTCAGGTGTGATATCTCCGGGGCAAGGCGTTGTATAGTCGTCGCAAAACCATTATCCGGAGAAAGTTTCACATGTCGACCCACGTAACTGCTACCGCTGGCGCCGCGCCATCCCTTCACAGCATCACGCCGTTTTTTGAATCAACCGCATTTTCCGCCCGCACCGGGCAACAGGTCTGGCTCAAAATGGAAGCGCTGCAGCCAACTGGCTCCTTCAAGCTGCGCGGCGTCGGCCACGCCTGCGCCGAATACCACCGCCGTGGCGCAAAGCGGTTCATTTCTTCGTCGGGCGGCAACGCCGGCATTGCCGCCGCCTATAGCGGCCGCAAGCTGGGTGTGCCGGTCCTGGTCGTGGTGCCCGAAACCACGAGCGCCCGCGCCCGCGCGCTGATTGCACGCGAAGGCGCCGAGATCATGGTGCATGGCGCAACGTTCCATGACGCCCATGCGCATGCGCTGGCGCTGGCGGGCGTGGGCGATGCATTCATCCATCCGTACGACGACCCGCTGCTGTGGGAAGGCCACGCCACCATGATCGACGAGATCGCGGCCACGGGCGTCAAGCCCGACGCCGTGGTGCTGTCGGTGGGCGGCGGCGGCCTGCTGTCCGGCGTGATTGCCGGCCTGCGCCGCCACGGCTGGGACGATGTCCCGGTGCTGGCCGTGGAAACCGCCGGCGCCGATGCGCTGGCGCAGTCGCTGGCAGCCGGCCGCGCGGTCGAACTGCCGGCCATCACCAGCATTGCCACGTCGCTCGGCGCGCGCAGCATTGCGCCGCATGCGCTCAAGCTCGCTGCCGAGCATCCGGTGCGCAGTGTCGTCGTCAGCGACAACGACGCCGTGCAGGGATCGATGCGCTTCATGGACGACCACCGCGTGGTCACGGAACCGGCCTGCGGCGCCGCGCTGGCCGTCGCATACCAGGCCGGCACGCTGCTTGCGGAGTTCGACAACGTGGTGGTGATCGTGTGCGGCGGCGCAACCGCAACCGTGGCGCAGCTGGAGCAGTGGAGCGAGATTGCAGAGCGCCGCCTCGGTCCCCGCTAATTCGCCTCCGTACTGCCCACCGCCCCATTCGCACTGACAGTGGCCGGCTTGACCGGCGCCGTCAGCGCCGCCGTCATCGTGTCGGGCTCGTGGTTGTCGGCGCGCCAGACGACGTTGTCGTCGACCGAATACAGGCGGCACGGCTGCTCGCTCTTGCTCGAACACGTCGCCAGCGCGCGGGCGTCCGGGTCTTCGCCTTCTTCCGTCCAGCACCACTGGCCGCCGGGTGACAGCGCGAACGCGCGCGGGGTCAGCTTGGTGAGATATTCGCGGTAGGCCCTGCGGCCCCCTTCGCTCAGGAACGGCACCGCGGCGATATCGTCCAGCGCGGCGAAATCGGTTTTTTGCGGCGCCGGCGGCTGGGCGAAGTCGTACAGGATCTCGGTCGGCATGCCAACCTGTTTCAGGAAGCGCTCGGTATCGAGCAGCCACACCTTTTCGCCGTCGCGGCTGGCCAGCATGCCGTGCGCATCGCGTTTGAAGGCGGGATATTCCACCAGGGTTGCCTTGCCGCCTGCGGCTTCAAACGCAGCGTGCAGGCGCCCGGCCAGGTCGGGGCCGAACAGGGAATCGTTTGCGCCGTACATCCACAGGCTCGGGATCTTGTTGTGGGCGCCGTAGTCGGCAAACGCGGTTTCCAGCGCGCCGCGCCAGTCGCAGCCGTTGCTGTCGTCACGCAGGCCGCCAGCGAAATTGATCAGGCCGCGCACGCCCGGCAGGGCTTCGGTGCCGAGCGCCATCGTCGCCAGGCCGCCGTACGACTGGCCGGCGACGACGATGTGCGTGCTGTCGATCCATGGCAGCGTGCGGGCGAAGTCGAGGGTGGCGCGCACGTCGTCGGCCTGGGTATAACCATTGGCGCGCATGTCGCAGCCATGGTCGACGTAGCTGCCGGTGGAGCCGGCAAAACCCTGGCGCATCGGCACGAGCACGGCGTAGCCGCGTTTCACGAAGGCGGTGGCCATGTGGTAGAAGCGGTCGCGCGCCTGGAGGTTCGGGCGGCCGGGATCCTTGCCGTGGTTGATGACGATCAGCGGGAACGGACCGGACCCGTTGGGCCGGAACACTGTCGTCTGCAGGCGCGATCCATGGTCGGCGCCGGCCGGCACCAGCATCACGCGTTCATTGATGTGGTAGTCGAGCTGGACAACCTGTTCGTGCGATATCGCAGGCGCCATCGCAAGCAGCGCAATGGCGGCGGAGACAAGCTGGCGAACGGATTGTCGACGAATAAACATTGGAAACTCGCAGTGCATACAGCAGTAAATTGCCCCTTGGAACAATTTATTCTATGCATGCAATTGGAGCAGGGCAATACCGAACTGACCACCATGCGACAAAAATTTTTGCGTGTAGTTAGAATGACCACTGCTGCCTGGCCATCGGGCTGCCAGCCTTGGAATCCCCATCATCAGGAGCGCATTATTTCTGCCGAAAAACCATTTGCCGAGGCGCTCCGATGAGCAAGTACGCACCGCGCGAATGGCATCCCAGCGAAAAACCGCTGATGCCGGGTTCGCCCTCGACGCCGAACCATTCCACCGCCAAGCGGTTCGCTTACCTGTTCGTCGGCCTGCTGGTCACGCTCACCGGCGGCCTGGGCAATGCGCTGGTGTCGGTCAACCTGGTCAGCCTGCAAGGCACGCTGGGCGCTTACTCCACCGAGACGAACTGGCTGCCGGCGGTGTATGTGATGACCAACGCGTCGATGAACCTGCTGCTGGTGAAATTTCGCCAACAGTTCGGCCTGCGCCTCTTCACTGAAGCGTTCCTCGTGCTGTACGCGCTGGTCACGTTCGGCCACCTGTTCGTCAACGATCTGCAGTCGGCCATCGCGGTGCGCGCGGCGCACGGCATGGTGGGCGCTGCGCTGAGCACGCTGGGCCTGTATTACACCTTGCAGGCGTTCAAGAAGGAGTGGCGCCTGAAGGGGATGGCGCTGTCCATCGGGGCGTCGCAGCTGGCGCTGCCGATGGCGTATATTTTTTCCAGCGATCTGCTCGAGTTCGCCGAGTGGCGCGGCCTGTACCTGTTCGAACTGGGCCTGACACTGGTATCACTGGGCGCCGTGCTGCTGCTGAAGTTGCCGCCTGGGGACCGCTTCAAGGCATTCCGCGGACTCGACTTCGTTACCTTCGGCCTGTTTGCGCCCGGGGTGGCGCTGCTGTGCGCGGCGCTGACGTTCGGCCGCATTTTATGGTGGCGCGAAACGCCGTGGATCGGCATGGCGCTGGCCGCCTCCATTGTGCTGATTCTGGCCGCCATTGCAGTCGAGCACAACCGCACCTATCCGCTGCTGAACCTGCGCTGGCTGCGCACCTTCAATATTGCCGGCCTGGCCGTGTCGCTGGTGCTGGTGCGGGTGGTGCTGTCCGAGCAAAGCGTGGGCGCGGTCGGCTTCCTGCGCGCCATCGGCCTGGCCAATGACCAGCTGCAAACCCTGTTCATCATCGTGCTGGCCGGCAGCGTGCTTGGCATGGTGGTCTCCGCCGTGACGGTCGATGTCCGGCATTTGCAGGCGCCGCAGATCATTGCGCTGCTCCTGATGGCGCTGGGCGCCTGGATGGATGCGCACGCGACCAGCCTGACGCGCCCCGAAGAAATGTACGCCAGCCAGTTCCTGCTCAGTTTTGGCGGCGGGCTGTTCCTGGGGCCGCTGGTCATTTCGCTGATCGGCCAGGTGATTGGCAACCCTGGCAACCTGATTACCTTCTCGGTGCTGTTCGGCCTGACGCAGAACCTGGGCGGGCTGATTGGCGCGTCGGCACTGGGCACATTCCAGGTCATGCGCGAAAAATACCATTCCAGCATCCTGACCGACCATTTGAGTTCGCTCGACCCGATGGTGGCTGCACGCATCCAGAGCGGGGCCGCGGCATACGGCAAAGTGCTGGCCGACCCCGGCGCGCGCACGGCGCAGGGTGTGTCGGCATTGCAGGCTGCCGTTGCGCGGGAGGCGAATGTGCTCGCATTCAACGATGTCTTCATGCTCATCTGTGCCATTGCGCTGCTCACTGCCGCATGGGTCGCCGCGCACACGCTGTACAACAAGCTCACGCAGGCGCCGTCGCCACCGCCTGCTCCGTCGCCATCGGCCGCCGCATCGAGCCCTTTGCCCCGCCTTCCACGCACTGAATCTGTGACTGACTGATATGTCCGAGACGCCCAACTACGCCGCCAATCCTGCCGTTCCTCCCGCTGCGCCAGCGGCCCCGCCGCCGCCGCCGGTTGCGCCACCGACCCCGAAGCGCCGCATCTGGCCCTCCATCATCGGCTTTTCAATGGTGGCGCTGGCCGGCGTGCTGGTGGTGCTGTACGCGTGGGACCTGCCGCCGTTTCGCAGCACCATCGAGAGCACGGAAAATGCCATGGTGCGCGGGCAGGTGACGATCATCAGCCCGCAGCTGTCCGGCTACGTGGTGGAAGTGCATGTGCAGGATTTCCAGCAGGTGAAGCAGGGGCAGCTCCTGATGCGCATCGACGACCGCATCTACCGCCAGCGGCTCGACCAGGCCAGGGCCCAGCTGGCCTCGCAAAAAGCGGCGCTGGAAAACAGTCCGCAATCGACCGCCAGTGCAGAGGCAACCGTGGCGCAGAACCAGGCGGCAGTGGCGAACGCCCGGGCGCAGGCCGAACGCGCGGCAGCCGACCTGCGCCGCGTGGAGGAGCTGGCAGCGGACGGTTCGCTGTCCGCACGCGAACGCGATGCGGCGCGCGCGGCGCGCGCTTTGGCGTCGAGCGGCACCGCGCAGGCGAGCGCAGCGCTGGAAATTTCACGCCAGTCGCTGCGCAGCGTGGGCGTCAACCGCAGTGCGCTGCAGGCAGCCGTGGCAAACGCCGAAGCGGCCGTGCAGCTGGCGGAAATCGATTTGTCGAACACCCGCATCCTGGCGCCGCGCGACGGCCAGCTGGGCCAGGTGACGGTGCGCCAGGGCGCGTATGTCAACGCCGGCGCGCAGCTGACGGCGCTGGTGCCGGCGCAGATGTGGGTCATTGCCAACCTCAAGGAAACGCAGATGGCGAACATCCGCGTTGGCCAGCCGGTGCGCTTCACCGTCGACGCGCTCAACCACGCGACCTTGACGGGACGCGTCGAGCGCATCTCGCCGGCGGCCGGCTCCGAGTTTTCCGTCATCACGCCTGACAATGCCACCGGCAACTTCGTCAAGATTGCCCAGCGCATCCCGGTGCGGATCAGCATTGACCCAAACCAGGAACTTGCCCAACGCTTGCGTCCGGGCATGTCGGTGGTGGTCAGCATCGATGCGAAAGTGGCGGGAGCGGTGCAATGACCGGGCGGCTGGCGCTGACTGTGCTTGGCAGCGCCCTGGCGCTGGCTGGCTGCGCCATGCGGCCCCAGCCAGCGCCGCCCGCGACCCTGGTCACGCCGGCCCAGTGGCGCACGCCGGTCATTCCCGGCGCACCCGTCGAACGCGACTGGTGGCGCGCGTTCGGCGACCCGGTCCTCGACCAGCTGGTACGCGAGGCGCAGCAGAACAATGGCGACGTGCGCGTGGCGTTGTCGCGCCTGCAGGAATACCAGGCGCGCGTGCGCATTGCCGCCAGCGCCCAGGCGCCGGCCCTGACTGCCAGCCTGGGCGAGACGCGTGCGCGCTCGCTGGGTGCGGGCGGCGCCGCGGTCGAAGGCAATGCCGTGACGGGGCAGGTGCAGGCCAGTTACGAGCTTGACCTCTTTGGCCGGCTGGCGGCCACCACGGCCGCCGCGCGCTTCGACCTGCAGTCGCAGGAGGCACTGCTGGCGGCGACCACGCTGGCAGTGGCGGCCAACACCGCATCGGGGTACCTGAATTTGCGTGGCCTCGACGCCCAGCTGGCGCTGGCGCGCGCCACGCTGGCCTCGCGCCAGCGCTCGTACGACCTGGCCCGGCGCCAGTTCGAAGTGGGCTACAGTTCGCGCCTGGACCAGGCGCAGGCGGAAGCCGAACTCCATGCGACTGCTGCCGTGGTGCCGCAACTCGAACGCACCATCGCGCAACAGGAAAATGCGCTGCGCATCCTGGCCGGCGCCAGTCCCGGCCCGGTCGCCCGCGGCGTGGGCCTGCTGGAACTGAGCCCGCCATCCATCGATGCCGGCATGCCGTCCGCACTGCTGCGCCGCCGCCCTGACATCGCCCAGGCGGAAAGCACGCTCGCGGCGCTCGACGCCAGCCTGGAAGCGGCGCGCGACCAGTTGCTGCCCTCGATCCGCCTGAGCGCCTCGCTGGGCGCCCAGGCCGGCAGCCTTGCCAACCTGCTCAGTTCACCCAACGAACTATGGTCCCTGGGCGGCAGCATCCTCGCGCCGATTTTCGATGCCGGCCGCCTGCGAGGCCAGGCCGAGATTGCCGGCACCGTGCGCGACCGCGCCGTGTTCGGCTACGAAACCGTGGTGCGCAACGCGTTTGCCGAAACCGACAACGCGCTCACGGCCGTGCTGCGCCTGAACCAGCAACTCATCGAAGCGCAGGCGCGCGCGGTAGCGTCGTCGGAAGTGCTGCGCGTTGCGCACAACCGCTATGCCAACGGCTACGCGTCGTACCTGGAAGAGCTCGATGCCCAGCGCAATGCGTTCGCCGCTGAAAACAATGTCCTGCAACTGCGCGCCAGCCTGCTGGCCGCCCACGTCGACCTGTACCGCGCACTGGGGGGCGGCTGGCGTGCAGGGTGATCCTGGCGTGTCAAAGCGCGCCATGTGTCCGCGCTGCCTGCGCGCGTACACAAGCTGCATTTGCCAATGGATCACGCCCTTGCAGTCCAGCGTGGAACTGCTGATCCTGCAGCATCCGCTGGAAACGAGCAACGCCAAGAACAGCGCGCGCCTGCTGCACCTGTGCGTGCAGCCTGGCGTGCTGGTGGAGGGCGAAACATTCGATCCGGCCGCCCTGGCCACCATGCTGGAGGAGGGCGGCCGCACGCCCGTGCTGCTGTATCCGGACACGCCGGGCGACCGCTCGCTTGGCATTGCCCCGCCGCCGGCCCTCGACGCTGGCGTGCTGGGGGATCCCGCCAGGCTGCGCCTCGTGCTTGTCGACGCCACCTGGCGCAAAAGCCGCAAGATGCTGTACCTCAATCCCGTCCTGCAAACCCTGCCGCGTTTTACCCTGCGCGCAATGCCGCCGTCGCACTACCGCATCCGCAAGGCGCATGCGCCGGACCAGCTGTCGACGCTGGAAGCGGCAGCGTATGGGCTGATGCAGGTCGATGCCGATCCGGCCCGCTGGCAGGGGTTGCTTGATGCGTTCGACAGTTTCGTCGGGCAGCAACTGCGCTACCTGCCGGCTTAAAACGCAACCGTCGTCCAGGCCGTGCTGCATTTGTGGTCGGTTTCAAAAGTGTTTAATTGCGTCACTCCGCCGCCGGACGCCACATCCAGTGCCAGCACATTGGCCGGCCCGGTGAACGCCGGCCAGGTCGCCGGCACATCGCCGCCCGTGTTCGGGTTGCCGGACTTGGCGAAATTGGTCCAGTAACGTGTCATGGCCGTCTGCAGCTGGCGCCGTTCGTCGTTGCCCAGGTCGCCCAGGTTGTACAGGTATTGCAGATCATACGAGTGCGCCGCGCCTTGCCGGAAACTCAGGTAGTAGCGGCCATTGCTCACGCCCACTGTCGGCGGTGCGGTCTGGTCGCGGAATTCGTACATGAAGACCGGCGAGCCCTGGGTGTTGATGCGCTGCGACGTGCGCAATGCCGGGCAGGCGAAACCCAGGTCGGTGGCCAGCGCGGCTGCCGCCAGGCTCGGCTGGATGGCGGTATTCGTGCCATAGCCCGACAGCGGATAGAACCGGGTAACGAGCTCGTTCACATTGAAGCCGTTACCCACCAGCCCGGCAATGGTCGGTGCATACGCTGCGGCCGCCAGGGAAAAACTGGTGTTGGCGGGGTCAACATTCGGTGGCGAGGCGGCGGCGCGGCGCCCGGCTTCGTTGATGGCAATGTAGAGGGCGTACTCGTTTTCAGTGGTGCCATTGACCATCGGCACCTTGATGTTTTCGCCAGCCAGGAACGTCGCTTTTACCGACTTCGTGAGCACCTTGCCGTCGATCGACGGCACCATGATTGGCATCGCCGTGTTGATGGCAGTGGCCAGATGGGTGCGGATGACGGCGTCGGGCAGGCTGCGCAGGCAGGCGGCGGTCACTGTGCCTGCAGCGCAGGCGATGCCTGTCACGCCGGCAGTATTGGCGGCCTGTATGGCGGTGTCGACGATGGCGGTGCTGCTAGAGGCCATCTGCGCTGCCGTCAGCTGGCGGTCGTTGCCGTAGTTGCCGCTCTGGACCATGGCCTTGCTGAACAGGCCGCGCGAGCCGGGCGAGGCCAGGTGCGTCATGATGCTGAAGCCGCCCGCCGATTCGCCGAACACCGTGACGTTTTTCTGGTCGCCTGAGAAGCGGACGATGTTTTCCTGTACCCAGCGCAGGGCCGCCTGCTGGTCCATGATGCCGTAGTTGCCCGCAGCGCCATTCACGGCAAGCGAGGGGTGCGCCAGGAAACCCATGGCGCCGAGCCGGTACGCCACGTTCACGACGATGACGCCCTTGTTCACGAGCGGCGATGGATCGGCATACACCGATGTGCCGCCCGTATTGAAGGCGCCGCCGTGCAGGTTGACCATCACCGGGAACGGACCGGCGCCAGTGGGGGCATGCACATCCAGATACAGGCAGTCTTCGCTGTCGCGCGCCAGTCGGAACGGGCTGGCGCTGGTCTGCAGGCAGGGCGCGGCAGACGCGGTTTTCTTCAGCGTGGTGGTCCATTTTGCCGGGGCCGCAGGCGCCGCCCAGCGCAAGTCGCCCACTGGCGGCGCCGCGAACGGAATGGCGAAATAGCTGCGCATGCCCAGGCGCTCGATGGCCTCGACGTCACCGTTGTCCGTGCGCGCCACATTTGGCGCACGCAGCGGCTTGTCCTCGTCGAGGAAGCCGCAGGCGCCGCTCAAGGCGATGATCGACGCCAATAAAAGATTGGCAGGGCAGTAAATCGTCTTCTTGGCCACGGGTGGTCTCCGGTCTGGTTGTTGTTCTGTTTGTTTTTGTTGCGCCAGCAGCCATTGCCGCGCGGTGCAGAAATGATATCTGCGAATCAATTGCCAAGGAAGCATTCGTTTTACTTGTGTTGTAGCGCTTGAACTTGCCGTACACCTGGCGTACGATACTGTATGAATGTACAGTACAGGTGATGGTCGTGGCAGAGCGCACAGTGGAACCTTTCGATGACTGGCAACCGGTGGACGTGGTGCGGCCCGTGGCTGCGCGCAAGGGCCGCGGCGCGGTGTCGAACCTGCAGGGACGCTACGAAGTCAACGCGCGAGAAGAGGTCGACGACGGCTGGGGCGACGGCGGCGCGGAGCCGGACGTCCACACACCGCCATGCCGCACAGTGGTGACAGACGAAGTCGCCAAAAGCATCCTGAGCCGCAACACGTCGCCGGACATTCCGTTCAACGTCTCGCTCAATCCTTACCGCGGCTGCGAACACGGCTGCATTTACTGCTTTGCGCGGCCCACGCACAGCTATCTTGGCCTGTCGCCGGGCCTCGATTTCGAAACCCGCCTGTATGCCAAGGTCAATGCGGCCGAACTGCTGCGGCGCGAGCTGGCAAAACCGGCCTATGTGCCGGAGCACATCGCCATTGGCGTCAACACCGATGCCTACCAGCCGTGCGAGCGCGAGCGCAAGCTGACGCGCCAGGTGCTGGAAGTGCTCAGCGAGTGCCGCCACGCGGTCGGGCTGGTCACCAAATCATCTTTGATCGAACGCGACATCGACCTGCTGGCCCCCATGGCAGCGCAGCACCTGGCCTGCGCCGCCATCACCATCACCACGCTCGACCCCGCCATTGCGCGCACGCTCGAGCCCCGTGCGGCCGCTCCCGCGCGGCGCCTGCGCACGATTGAAACGCTGGCGCGGGCCGGCATTCCTGTCAGCGTCAGCGTGGCGCCCATCATCCCGTTTGTCACGGAACCGGAAATTGAAAAGATCCTCGAAGCGGCGCGCGACGCCGGCGCCGTGGGCGCGCATTACGTCGTGCTGCGCCTGCCATGGGAAGTCAATCCGCTGTTCCAGCAATGGCTCCAGGCGCACTTTCCCGACCGCGCCCAGCGCGTCATGAACCGCGTACGCGACCTGCGCGGCGGCAAGGATTACGACAGCGATTTCAGCAAGCGCATGCATGGCGAAGGCATCTGGGCCGACCTGATCCGCCAGCGCTTCACCAAAGCCGTCGAGCGGCTCGGCATGAAAGGCCTGCGCAGCCGCTTCGACAAGCTCGACGTGACGCAGTTCCGGCGCCCGCTGGTGGTGCCGCCCTCGATTGTCAACAAGGCGGCGCCAGGGGCGGGGCAGCTGGACCTGTTCTAGATGGGATCCTGTTTTCAGCGATCGAGCGCCAGCAGGTGGCGTGCGATGGCGAACACGTGCGCGTCAAACTGGTTCATGGCGCGCAGCGCCTCGGCCAGCGCGAACAGGTAATCGCGGTTCGGCCCGCTCGGCCCGGCCGCGCCCGCAATGTGGCGGGCGATATCGGCCTCCGATGCTTCGCCCAGAAAGGCCGCGTTGTCGGCCGTCGCGATATACACCAGGCCTTCGGCTGCGCTGCCGTCGTCGAACGTGATGTCGGTGGCCAGGCGCAGGTAGCCGTTCTTTTCCCGGTGGTCGAGATGGGCGAATTCTTCCGGCGTGACGAGGTAGGCCATGCCGTGGCAGGTGGCCAGCGCGTCGGGCACCAGTGTGACGACGCGCCCGGGCGCTTCCTGCGTGCCGCGATGGTCCATCGAACCTTGCCAGAAGCGCCGGCTCCAGCCTGCGATGCTGGCCGGACGGCGCGCCAGGAACGGAAAATCGGCTTTGAAAATCAGCGAGCCGTAGCCGAACAGCCAGACTTCGGCGTGGCCGTCGAAGTGTGTCATGCGCTGGTTGTGCGCGACCGTATCAAGTGACATGCAATGTTCCGACAAATGAGCTCGTGCGCATTATAACGATGCGCTAAAGCGACACCGTGCGGGAAATGTTCGCGAGCGCACGGTCTCCCAGCCCGGTTTTCTGGCGTAATGGAACGGTTCGTCATCGCTGCCGTCCATGACTTGTCAATCTTCAGTTGTATGCCTAAAGGAAATAGCTTTAAATGGCGCCACGCACAATAACAATGAAAGAGACGCCATGAAACTTGCCACCTTGAAAACCGGCGGCCGCGACGGCACGCTGGTCGTGGTCAGCCGCGATTTGTTGCGGTGCCAGCGCGTGCCCGCCATTGCGCGCACCTTGCAGGTCGCGCTGGACGACTGGTCCACCCTTGCTCCGCAACTCGAGGCGGTCTACGCGCAACTCAATGCAGCCGGCATCCCGGGCGAGTCTGAAACCTTTATCGAAGCCGATTGCCATTCACCGCTGCCGCGCGCCTATCAGTGGGCTGACGGCTCGGCGTACATCAACCACGTCGAACTGGTCCGCAAGGCGCGCGGCGCCGAATTGCCGGCGTCGTTTTACAGCGATCCCCTGATGTACCAGGGCGGGTCGGACCGGTTTGTCGGCCCGCGCGACCCGATTGCCGTCCTCGATGAAAGCTGGGGCGTGGACCTGGAAGCGGAAGTGGCCGTGATCACCGGCGACGTTGCCATGGGCGCCGACGCGCCCGCGTGCGCGCAGGCCGTGCGGCTGGTCCTGCTTGTCAACGATGTCTCGCTGCGCAACCTGATTCCCGGCGAACTGGCGAAGGGGTTCGGCTTTTTCCAGGCCAAACCGGCCAGCGCGTTTTCGCCCGTTGCCGTCACGCCGGACGAACTGGGCACGGCGTGGAGAGACACCAAGCTGCAGCTTCCGCTGCACGTGACGTTAAATGAACAGGCTTTTGGCAAGCCGAATGCCGGCGACGACATGACGTTCAATTTTGCGCAGCTCATTGCCCATGCAGCCCGGACGCGCGAACTGACGGCCGGGTCGATCATCGGGTCGGGCACGGTCTCCAACAAGCAGGGCGGGTTGCATGGATCGAGCATCGCGAACGGCGGCGTCGGCTACTGCTGCCTGGCGGAGGTGCGCATGTTCGAAACCATCGAGCAAGGCGCGCCGGTCACGCCGTTCCTGCGCTTTGGCGATACGGTCCGCATCGAGATGTTCGATGCCGGCGGCGCCAGTATTTTTGGCGCGATCGACCAGGTCGTCGCGCCGCATGTCGTGCCATCTACTGTGCCCAGCACATCCACCCACTGACCGGAGACCAGCATGAAGCTTCACACCTATTTCCGCAGTTCCGCCGCGTATCGGGTCCGTATTGCGCTGAACCTGAAGGGAATCGATTACGAAGCGGTGCCGGTGCACCTGGTCAAGGATGGCGGGCAGCACAAGCAGCCCGCCTACCTGAACATCAATCCAAGCGGCATGGTGCCGGCGTTGCAGGATGAACGCGGCACGTTGACGCAGTCGATGGCCATCCTGGAGTATCTGGAAGAGACCCACCCGGCCGTGCCGCTGCTGCCGGTCGATCCGCTGGGCCGCGCCCGGGTGCGCGAACTGGCGCAGATTGTCTCATGCGACATTCATCCTTTGAACAACCTGCGCGTGATGCAGTACCTGGTCGACACGCTGGGTGTGGATGACGCAGCCAAAAAAACCTGGCTGCGGCACTGGATCGTGGAAGGCTTTGCATCGATGGAAAGCCATCTTGCCCGTCACCCGGGAACGGGCAAATTCTGCCATGGCGAGACGCCCACCATGGCCGACTGCTTCCTCGTGCCGCAAGTGTTCAATGCGCTGCGGTTCGATATCGATCTTGCGCCGTACGAGAACATCGCGCGCATTTACAACAATTGCATGGCGCTGCCCGCGTTCATCAAAGCAGCGCCCGGGGCGCAGCCGGACGCGGAGTAAGTCCGCGCCGGCCGGCAACACGCCAACTATTCAGGCTTTTTTGCAGCTGCCGAGATGCCGCGCAAGGCGTCGTCGACCTTGCCCGACTGCGATTGCGCCAGGTCTCCCAGCGACACCATGCCCAGCACCTCGAGCGATTCCTGGTCAATGACCGGCACGCGCCGGATTTGCTGGTCGCCCATTGCCGCGAGCACCTCGTCGATGCTTTGGCTTGCGTAGCACGTCAGCGGGTCAGGACTATGCACATTGCCCACCCGGTCCGATTCCGGATCCTTGCCCTTGGCAATCGAACGCACCACGATATCGCGGTCGGTGATCATGCCCACCAGCTTGCCACCGTCAAGGACGGGCAGGGCGCCGACATTGAATTGTTCCATCAGTTCCGCCGCACGGCGCAGCGTATCGGTCGGTCCAACGTATTGCACTTCAGTACTCATGACATCTTGAATCGTTTGCATCGTCGATCTCCTGGTTGTTGGCATTTCGTTACCAGCTAATCATGCCCTTGAACACGACGGAACGCCCACGCGTTTGAGATGAATGCACCAGCGCGTTGCCGCTGGCCCTGGGCTACAATCCGCGTCTCCTTTCTTGTGCCTCTGTCATGCATACCATCCCGCCTGCCTTCCTTGACGCCCTCGACCTTGCCGACGTTTCCTGGCGCCCGCACTTGCTGGCCGGACTCGACGCGGTCGCCGCTGCCGATCCTGCCTATTTGCCAGGCCTGGCAGGCGATGCCTACCTGCCCACAGAAGGGCGCCTGTTTGCCGCCTTCGCGCTGCCGCTGGACAAGGTGCGCTACGTGCTGGTAGGCGAGGGGCCGTATCCGCGCGCTGCCAGCGCCACTGGCGTGTGCTTCATGGACGGTGCGGTCGGTCCCTTGTGGGGCGAGGCCGGGTTGTCGACACCCGTCAACCGGGCCACGTCGCTGCGCAACTTCATGAAAATGCTGCTGGTGGCTGATGGGCAGCTGCAGGCCGGCGCGACCGGCGGCGCGCACATGGCGCCGGTGGCGCAGCGCGCGCGCACCGATCCCGGCACGATTGCCACGTTGCCGGAACTGCAGGCCAACCTGACCGCGCAGGGATTTTTGCTGCTCAACGCGTCGCTGGTGTTTCGCACCACCGTCAAGCCGGTCGTTGACGCCAGGGGCTGGCTGCCGTTCCTGCAAGTGGTATTGCAAGCCATGGCCGGGCTGGCGCCGCCACCGACCCTGGTGCTGTGGGGGAAGATTGCGGAAGAGCTCAAAAAGCTGCCGGAAACCGCCCGGTTCCCCCATTCCACGGGCGAGCATCCGTACAACTTGTCCTTTATTGACAACCTCACCATGCAGTCCCTGTTTGGACCGATGCACCTGCTGCGCCGAAATGAGGCGGTCAAAAGACAAAGCTGAATGGATTTGCTATACTTGACTAATTCATTCAACTACTCCGCCGCAGTCAAGTGTGCAGTGGACAAACGGTTTGAACAAAGGTGGTTTTGATCCCCATGAAGATTCTTTGATAACGAGGCTGGAATGCGTCTGACAACGAAAGGCCGGTTTGCCGTCACCGCGATGATCGATCTTGCCCTGCGCCAGGGCAAGGGGCCAGTCACGCTGTCGGGTATCAGCCAGCGCCAGGCCATTTCGCTGTCGTATCTCGAGCAGCTGTTCGGCAAATTGCGCCGCCACGAAATCGTCGAATCGATTCGCGGCCCGGGCGGCGGCTACAGCCTCGCACGCAATGCCAGCGAGGTAACGGTGGCCGACATCATCATCGCCGTCGACGAGCCGCTCGACGCCACCCAGTGCGGCGGCAAGGAAAATTGCCACGGCGCTGATCTTGCCAGCGGCACCCGCTGCATGACCCACGAGCTGTGGGCCACGCTGAACGAAAAAATGGTCGATTATCTCGATTCAGTGTCGCTGCAAGACCTGGTCGACCGTGAAATACAGAAGCACCCTGAACAACATGTCGTGGTCATGCATCGCAGCCACGCCGCCCTTGACACGCATTGAAGCACACGGAGTAAAACTGATGAACGCGCCACTGGACCAACATCTCGAGCAAGCTTTTGACACGGCGGAGGAGTCGCACACCGAACCGTCGTCTTTCCAGACTGCTCCGCATTTCCCGATTTACATGGACTACTCGGCCACCACGCCGGTCGATCCACGCGTTGCCGACAAAATGATTCCGTTCCTGCGCGAGCAGTTCGGCAATCCGGCGTCGCGCAGCCATATGTACGGCTGGAGCGCCGAGGCAGCTGTCGAAGAAGCGCGGGCGCACGTCGCCGCGCTGGTCGGCGCCGACCCGCGCGAAATCATCTGGACATCCGGCGCGACCGAAAGCAATAACCTCGCGCTCAAGGGTGCGGCCCAGTTCTACAAGACCAAGGGCAAGCACATCATCACCGTGAAAACCGAGCACAAGGCAGTGCTGGACACGGTGCGCGAGCTGGAACGCGTGGGTTTTTCCGCAACGTACCTCGAGCCGCAGGACAACGGCCTGATCACGGTCGAGCAGCTGGAAGCCGCCATGCGCCCGGACACGATTTTGGTGTCGGTCATGCTGGTGAACAATGAGATCGGCGTCGTGCAGCCAATCGACGCCATCGGCGAACTGTGCCGCTCGAAAGGCATCATTTTCCACTGCGACGCTGCGCAGGCAACGGGCAAAGTGCACATCAACCTGGAGCAATCCAAGGTCGACCTGATGACGTTCACGGCGCACAAGACCTACGGTCCAAAAGGCATCGGCGCGCTGTACGTGCGCCGCAAGCCGCGCGTGCGCCTGGAAGCGCAGATGCACGGTGGCGGCCACGAGCGCGGCCTGCGTTCCGGCACCTTGCCGACGCACCAGATCGCCGGTATGGGCGAAGCGTTCCGCATTGCCAAGGAAGAGATGGACACGGAAATCGTGCGCATCACTGCACTGCGCGACCGCCTGGCCAAGGGCCTGATGGAAATCGAAGAGGTCTACATCAACGGTGACATGGCCAACCGCGTGCCGCACAACCTGAACGTCAGTTTCAACTACGTCGAAGGCGAATCGCTGATCATGGCCATCAAGGGTCTGGCAGTATCGTCCGGTTCGGCCTGCACCTCGGCCAGCCTGGAGCCATCATATGTGCTGCGCGCCCTGGGCCGCAGCGACGAACTGGCGCACAGCTCGATCCGTTTTACCATCGGCCGTTTCACGACCGAAGCAGACATCGATTTCGCAGTCGACCTGCTGAAATCGAAGGTTGGCAAACTGCGTGAACTGTCGCCGCTGTGGGATATGTTCAAGGACGGGATCGACATCAGCTCGATCCAATGGGCAGCCCACTAAACAACGTAATACTCAAAGAATCAGGAGCAATATCATGGCTTATTCAGACAAAGTACTCGATCACTACGAAAACCCACGCAACGTCGGCGCCTTTGGCAAAGACGATGACGATGTCGGCACCGGCATGGTCGGCGCGCCGGCGTGCGGCGACGTCATGAAACTGCAGATCAAGGTCGGCGCCGATGGCCTGATCGAAGACGCAAAGTTCAAGACGTACGGCTGCGGTTCGGCCATTGCGTCGAGCTCGCTGGTGACCGAATGGGTCAAGGGCAAGACGCTGGCGCAGGCGCTGGAAATCAAGAATACGCAGATTGCCGAAGAACTGGCGCTGCCGCCAGTGAAAATCCACTGCTCGATCCTGGCGGAAGACGCCATCAAGGCAGCGGTACTGGATTACCAGACCAAGCATCCTGCGCTGGTGTAATCGATGTATTTGGCCGGCGGCGCGTGATGCGTGCGCCGGCTTGTTGACTGTGGAGAGAAGCAATGGCAATCACCCTGACCGAAAAAGCAGCCCGTCACATCAACCGCTACATCGAACGTCGCGGCAAGGGACTTGGCTTGCGCTTCGGCGTGCGCACGACTGGCTGTTCCGGCCTGGCGTACAAGCTCGAGTATGTGGATGAATCGGCTGCCGAAGACAGCGTCTTCGAGTCGCACGGCGTGAAGGTCTTCGTCGACCCGAAAAGCCTGCCGTACCTCGATGGCACCGAGCTCGATTTTGCGCGCGAAGGCCTGAACGAAGGGTTCAAGTTCAACAACCCGAACCTCAAGGATGCGTGCGGCTGCGGCGAAAGTTTCCGGATTTAACGTCACCATTTCATGCAAAACCATTTCGAGCTGTTCAACCTGCCCATCCAATTCGACGTCGACGCCACCGCGCTCGACCAGGCGTACCGCGATGTGCAGGGCCGGGTCCACCCCGACAAATTCGTCAACGCCACCGACGCTGAAAAGCGCGTGGCAATGCAATGGGCCACCCGCGCCAACGAAGCCTACCAGACCCTGAAAAACCCGCAAAAGCGCGCCCAGTACCTGTGCGAACTGCACGGCGTCGACCTGCAGACGGAATCGAACACGGCCATGCCGATGGACTTCCTGATGCAGCAGATGGAATGGCGCGAAGAGCTTGGCGATGCGCGCGCGGCAAAAGACGGCATCGCCCTCGACCGCCTCGACGCGCAACTGCGCAGCGCCCGCAAGCAGCGCCTGATCCTCGTCGGCAAGGAACTCGATGCCGGCCAGTACGACGCGGCCGCCCAAGGCGTGCGCGCCCTGATGTTCCTCGATAAATTCGGCGAAGAAGTCCAGTACGCCTTCGAAGCCATCGACAACTAGCCCGCAAACAATTACCCAACAATTGGGGTCAGAGTCGAATTATTGTGCAATTGTTTATTCACACCCAGCTTGCACTGAACAATATCCAGGCGAACGTGATGTCGACGGGATATTGCGCATTTAATCTACTCTGACCCTAATTGTTTTACAACTGACTAAGAACAACATGGCACTTTTGCAGATTTCAGAACCGGGCATGTCGACCGCGCCGCACCAGCATCGGCTGGCCGTGGGCATCGATCTTGGCACGACCAACTCGCTGGTGGCGACCGTGCGCAGCGGCATTCCGGAAGTGCTCAGCGATGAAGACGGCCATCCATTGCTGCCGTCGATCGTGCGCTATCTGCCGAACGGCCACGCGCACATCGGCTACAAGGCGCAGGCGCACCAGACCACCGATCCGAAAAACACGATCGTGTCCGTGAAACGCTTCATGGGCCGCGGCCTGGCCGACATTGCGCACGCTGAAAACATGCCCTACGATTTCCAGGATTCGCCTGGCATGGTGCAACTGAAAACGATTGCTGGCCTGAAGAGCCCTGTGGAAGTGTCAGCGCAGATCCTGGCCACCTTGCGCCAGCGTGCGGAAGATTCGCTGGGTGACGAACTGGTGGGTGCGGTGATTACCGTGCCGGCCTACTTTGACGATGCCCAGCGCCAGGCCACCAAGGATGCGGCCCAGCTGGCTGGCCTGAATGTGCTGCGCCTGCTGTCCGAGCCCACTGCGGCCGCGATTGCGTATGGCCTCGACCAGGGCAAGGAAGGCGTCTATGCCGTCTACGACCTGGGCGGCGGCACGTTCGACATCTCGATTTTGAAACTGTCGAAGGGCGTGTTCGAAGTGCTGTCCACTGGCGGCGACTCGGCCCTGGGCGGCGACGATTTCGACCACCGCCTCTTTTGCTGGATCATGGAGCAGGCCAAGCTCGCGCCGTTGTCGGACGAAGACACAGCGACCCTGATGGTCAAGGCGCGCCAGGCCAAGGAACTATTGTCGAACAACGCCAGCACCACCATCGACGCAGTCCTGCAAAGCGGCGACGTGGTGCATGTGCGCATTACCGATGAAATCTTTTTCGACATCACCAAACACCTGGTTGCCAAAACCATGAACGCCATCCGCAAAGCCATGCGCGACGCGGACGTGGCAGTGGAAGACGTCGATGGCGTGGTGATGGTGGGCGGCTCGACGCGCATGCCGCACGTGCGCCGCGTGGTCAGCGACTTTTTCCACACCATCCCGCACGCAAATATCGACCCCGACAAAGTCGTGGCGCTGGGCGCGGCCATCCAGGCCAACCTTCTGGCTGGCAACCGCGCGTCCGGCGACGACTGGCTGCTGCTGGACGTGACGCCGCTGTCGCTCGGCATCGAGACGATGGGCGGCCTGGTGGAAAAAATCATCCCGCGCAATTCGACCATCCCCTGCGCCAGAGCCCAGGAATTCACCACGTTCAAGGATGGCCAGACCGCGCTGGCGGTGCACGTGCTGCAAGGAGAGCGCGAACTGGTGAGCGATTGCCGTTCGCTGGCGCGCTTCGAGCTGCGCGGCATTCCGCCGATGGCGGCCGGCGCCGCGCGCATCCGCATCACTTACCAGGTCGATGCCGACGGCTTGCTGTCAGTGTCGGCGCGCGAGACACGCTCCGGCGTGGAAGCGTCGATCACGGTCAAGCCATCGTATGGCCTGGCCGACGACGATGTCGCGCGCATGCTGCAGGATTCGTACACGTCCGCCGCGGACGACATGGTCATGCGCGCGCTGCGCGAAGAGCAGGTCGAGGCGGAGCGCATTTTGCTGGCCACGCAGTCGGCGCTCGATTCGGATGCCGGCCTGCTCGATGCTGACGAACAGGGCGCATTGCAGGCACTGGTCCAGCTGGTGCGCGACGCGATCGCGCGCTCGGCGGACGAGTCTGTTGCCATCGGTGAGCGCCAGGACGGTCTGCACAATGCAGTGCAGACGCTGGCGCACGGCACCGAAGAATTCGCTGCGCGGCGCATGGACAAGAGCGTGCGCAGTGCGCTGGCCGGCAAGAAGCTGTCCGAGGTTTAAAAGTCACCGCAAGACGCATATACTGCATTGCTGAACCGTCACCCCGGCGAACGCCGGGGCCCATAACCCCTCCGCTTGGTGACAACGCTGATCACAAGTGGCATGGATCCCCGCCTGCGCGGGGAGTACCGAGGTAACCGAAGTGCCCCAAATCGTATTCCTGCCCCACCCAAAATTCTGCCCTGACGGCGCCGTCGTCGATGCGCCCACCGGCAAGTCCGTCTGCGACATCATGCTCGACAACGACATCGAAATCGAACACGCCTGCGACCGGGTCTGTGCCTGCACGACGTGCCACGTACTGGTCCGCGAAGGCTTCAGTTCGCTCAATGAACCGGAAGAGCAGGAAGAAGACATGCTCGACAAGGCCTGGGGCCTCGAGCCCGTCTCGCGCCTGTCGTGCCAGGCTATCGTCGGCACCGCAGACCTCGTCGTGGAAATTCCGAAGTACACGATCAACCACGCCGCCGAGGCGAACCATTGACTGTGAACGCAAAAAAGGCGGCGCCTGAAGCGCTCGCGCCCGAGATTCGCCCCGGCCAGTCGGTCGCGCTGCTGCAAGAGCTGCACATCCTCACGCGCGACGGCAAGCTCAACCAGGATAGCCGCCGCAAGCTCAAGCAGGTCTACCACCTGTACCAGTTCATCGAGCCGCTGCTGAATGAACTGCTGGCCGATCATGCGAACGTGTCGCTGGTCGACCACGGCGCCGGCAAGTCCTACCTCGGCTTCATCCTGTACGACCTGTTTTTCAAGGGTTTGAAGGACGAACAGAAGCAGGGCGCCCATATCTACGGCATCGAGACGCGCGCGGAACTGGTGGCCAAATCGACCGAACTGGCGCAAAAACTCGGCTTCGACAAGGGCATGTCCTTCCTGCCGCTGTCGGTGGCCGATTCGACCACGTCGAACCAATTGCCCGCGCAGGTCGACATCGTCACCGCGCTCCACGCCTGCAATACCGCTACCGACGACGCCATCGATTTCGCGCTGAAGAAACGCGCGAAATACATGGTGCTGGTGCCGTGCTGCCAGGCCGAGATCGCTTCGGTCCTGAAAAAGAACAAGGGCCGGGACATGGGCAAGAGCGCGCTCACGGAAATCTGGCGCCACCCGATCCACACGCGCGAATTCGGCAGCCAGGTCACCAACGTGCTGCGCTGCCTGCAGCTCGAGGCTCACGGCTATCACGTCAACGTCACCGAACTGGTGGGCTGGGAGCACTCGATGAAAAACGAGCTGATCATCGCGACCTACAAGAACCTGCCGCGCAAACGCCCGACCGAGCGCCTTCAGGAAATGCTTGCCACGCTGGGGCTCGAAGAAATGGGCCAGCGTTTTTACACTAGTAAGCTGGAACAATCCGGCGCATTGAACTGACAACCATGAACCAAGCCAACTGGATCGACCTGCGCAGCGACACCGTCACCGAACCGTCGCAGGCGATGCGCGCCGTGATGCCCCTGGCCGACGTGGGCGATGACGTCTACGGCGACGACCCCACCGTGAACCGCCTGCAGGACTTCGGCGCCGAACTGTTCGGCTTCGAGGCCGGCATGTTCGCCCCGAGCGGCACGCAGACCAATTTGATTGCGCTGATGACGCACTGCGGCCGCGGCGACGAATACCTGGTCGGCCAGGAAGCGCATACGTACAAGTACGAAGGCGGCGGCGCGGCAGTACTGGGCAGCATCCAGCCGCAGCCGATTGCCAACCAGCCTGACGGCAGCATCGCGGTTACCGACATCGCGGCCTACATCAAGCCGGACGACATGCATTTTGCGCGCACGCGTTTGCTGGCGCTGGAAAACACGATTGGCGGGCGGGTGCTGGGCGCCGACTACATGGCAGCCGCCACGGCGTTCGCGCACGAAAAAGGCCTGGCTACGCACCTGGACGGCGCCCGGATCTGCAACGCCGCCGTCAAGCAGGGCCTCAGCCTGCGTGACGCCGTCAAGGGTTTCGATACGGTGTCGGTGTGCCTGTCGAAGGGCCTGGGCGCGCCGGTGGGCTCGCTGCTGCTGGGTCCCAAAGCGTTCATCGAGCAGGGCAAGCGCTGGCGCAAAATGCTGGGTGGCGGCATGCGCCAGGCCGGCGTCATCGCGGCCGCCGCGCACTACGCGCTCGAGCACAATGTGGCGCGCCTGGCGGACGATCACGCCAACGCCGCGCGCCTGGCCGAAGGCCTGCGCGCCATCGACGGGTTGACGGTCGATACGCCGCAAACCAATATCTTTTACATCCACATGGACCCGGCAGCCTGCGACGGCCTGCGCGCGGCGATGGCGCGCGAGCAGATCCGCGCAACCGTCGGGCCGCACACGCGCCTGGTGACGCACCTGAACGTGTCGGCAGACGACGTCGAGAAGGTCATCCGTGTCGTGGCTGCGTATTTCAGCGACTGGAAAGCAGCATGAACGAAGAAAATACGACTGCCATCCGCCTGGCCAAGCGCGTCGCCGAGATGGCGCCATGTTCCCGCGCCGACGCCGAGCGCTACATTGCCGGCGGCTGGATCACGGTAGACGGCAAACTGGCCGAAGACCCTGCCATGCGCGTCGAGGACGAACAGGATGTCGTGATCGACCCGAAGGCCACGGCCGACGAGCCGCTGCCTGTGACGATCTTGCTGCACAAGCCGGCCGGCGTGAATTCCGGCGTCGGCGCGCAGGGTGAATCGGCGCTTTCCTTGCTGACCGAAGAAACCCTGCAGGTGGCCGACCATGGCCGCCAGCGTTTCCTGAAGCGCCACCTGGCGCGCCTGACGTTGACGTCGCCGCTGGAAACGATGGCCAGCGGCCTGTTGATCTACACGCAGGATTTCCGCGTCGCGCGCAAACTCATCGACGATGCCGAGCGCGTCGAGCAGGAATATGTCGTCGAAGTGGCGGGAACGATTGCCGAGGGCGGCCTTGCGCTGCTGAACCACGGCCTGAAATTTTCAGGCAAGCCAATCGCGCCAATGAAGGTCAGCTGGCAGAACGAAACGCGCCTGCGCTTTGCGCTCAAGGGCGTGCGCCCGGGACAGATTGCGCACATGATAGAAGCCGTGGGTTTGCGCGTGGTATCGATGAAGCGCCTGCGCATCGGGCGCATTTCCATGGCTGGCGTGCCGGTGGGGCAGTGGCGCTACCTGCACGAATACGAACGGTTTTAACCGGCGCCAGGCGGCGGCGCTGCTTTGACCGGCTTCGGCAGTGCAATCAGCCGCGTCCCCGCCAGCCGGTCGTGCAGGAACTGCCGGTCCTTGTCCAGGAATGCGGTCAGCGCCCACAGGGCGACGCCGATGGCCAGCGCCATGCCGGTCTGGCCGTGGCTCAGTTTGAGTACCCACGCAGCGAACAGCGCCGGCAGCACCCAGCCCCACGCCAGCACGTGGCGCAGCAGGGCGTTTGTCAATGGCACGCGCGCGTGTCCCACCTTGACCAGTTTGATGCGCCAGGTTTTCATGGCCAGCGTAAAACCGCTGCCGTGCCATGCGTGGATGAAATAGGCTGCCGCAACGAGGAAAAACAGCGCGATGCCGATGGCGTGATACACCGGGCCCTTGCGGTTGCCGGTCACGAAAATGAACAGGAAATTGACGAAGAACTCGACCGCGATAACGAGCATCAGGTCGTACAGCATTGCCATCAGGCGCCGTTTGATGGTCGGCGTGTGCACCACGACAGGCGCCCCGGCGTGTTCAGGCATCGTTATTTGAGAGGCGCTGCAGAGGAAGCCGCGGCAGTTGGCTTGCCGTTCGGCGCCTTGCGCCTGGCTTCTTCGGCCAGCTTCTGTTTTTGCTCGTCGGGCAACTGCTTGTAGCTTTCCCACGTGGCTGTTTTTTCATTTGGCGCAATGGTCCTGGCCTGCGTGAAATTCTGGCGCGCCGCCTTGCGCTGGGCCGGCGTCAGGCGCACCCATTCGCGCATGCGCTCGTGCACCCGCTGCTGCTCTTCCGGTGACATGGATGCGTAGTGATTGGCCAGTTCCAGCCATTTTTTCTTGCGCGCGCCTTCCATCGGATCCCATTCCGCGTGCAAGGGCTCGAGCGCGAGCCGCTGCGCAGGCGATAGCTGGCTCCAGACGGGCTTGTCAGCCGCCCTGGCAGCGGGTTTGAGCGGAACGGTTGGCGCCGTTGCCGTGGGCTGGGCGCCGGCGCCGGCCAGCAGACCGAATGTCGTGACGATGGCGATGCCGAACCGGAGCATTGTCATTGCGCGCGTTTCTGCGAGGCCAGGTACGCGTTGAAACCGTCGTCGAGATACGCGGTCAGCGGCAATTCGTCGGACAGCACAGCAGCGTCGAGTTCAGCCAGGTCGGCAATATGCTGTTGCTGTTCCTGCTGGTAGACGCCGGCCAGGCCGGCCAGCAGCGCCACGAGCGGCACGGCCACCGCAATGCGGCCCAGGCCGCTGCGGGAAAACAGCGCGGCGGTATCCAGGCCAAAGAATGTGTTCTTGCGTGAGCGAACCGGGGCATCGGCTTTCTTGCGCGCCATGGCGGCGGCGCGTGCGGCAGCCAGCCGGGACGTGGTGGCGTCAGGCAAGGTATCAAGCTGCTCGTTCAGTGCGTGGCGCACCTTGTACGCGAGGTTGATGTCGTCGGTATTCATAGTCGTAATCCCTTGGCTTGCAATGCGGCGGCGAGGGTGTGGGTAGCGCGCGAACAATGTGTCTTGACGCTGCCTTCGGAACACCCCATGGCCTCTGCCGTTTCCGCCACGTCCATATCCTGCCAGTAACGCATGAGGAACGCTTCGCGTTGACGCGCCGGGAGTTTTTGTACTTCGTGCTCGATCAACTGCAACGTCTGGGCCCGCTCCACATGGTCTGCGCTTGATTCTGCTGCGCTCGATCCTTGCTCTGCCTCATACGATGCCAGTATATCAAAGTCTTGCTCGTCGCTGCCCTGGCGGCCCAGTCCTGAAAACAGCGTGACCCACGTATTGCGGACCTTTTCGCGACGGAAATAGTCGAGGACGGTGGTCTGCAGGATGCGCTGGAACAGCATCGGCAGTTCGGCCGCCGGCTTGTCACCATATTTCTCGGCAAGCTTGATCATCGCGTCCTGCACGATGTCGAGCGCGGCTTCGTCCTTGCGCACGGCGTAGACGGCCTGCTTGAAGGCGCGCCGTTCCACGTGCTCCAGGAAATCCGATAGTTCTTTGTCAGTGGCCATGCGCTCGCGAGGTGGGTGCGCCGCAGGGACATTGCCTGTGGCTGCTGGGAAACTGAGGCACTCTAGCAAAAAAGTGCGGCTGCTGCACCGGAATCGGTGGAATGCGGCAAATTACCTGCTTGGATAGTTGAAAACCTTCGTTTGCGCAGCGCCGGTGCGTCGGTAAGCTTGGTTCCATCGACTACTCATCCAGGCCCGCCATGTCCGCCGTTCTAGCTGAACCACTGTTCCGCAGTACCTCGTTTGCCATCCGTCCGCTCGACGGTCCCCTGGGGGCGGAAGTGCTCGGCCTCGACCTGAACCGTCCGCTCAGTGATGGCGATTTTGCCGCGCTGCACCGCGCGCACCTCGACCACCACCTGCTGATTTTCCGCGACATGCTCATCACCCCAGCCCAGCAGGTGGCTTTTTCGCGCCGCTTCGGCCCGCTGCAGATCCATGTGCTGCGCCAGTTCCAGCTGCCGAGCGACCCGGAAGTGCTGATCATCTCCAACATCAAGGAAAACAACCAGCCCATTGGCCTCGGCGACGCCGGCCACTTCTGGCATTCGGACTTGTCCTATAAAGAAATACCGAGCCTGGGCTCCATGCTGCATGCGCAAGAGTTGCCGGAGGAGGGCGGCGACACACTGTTTGCCAACCAGCACACGGCGTGGGAAGCGCTGCCCCGGCAGTTGCAGGAGAAGGTGGCGCACTTGACTGCCGAACATAGTTACCTCGCCAAATACGCCGAGCTGCAGCGCCGCAATCCCTGGCGCCCGAACCTGACCCAGGCGCAGATCGACGAGGTCAAACCGGTCGTGCAGCCGGTCGTGCGCGTGCACCCTGAAACGGGCCGGCGCGCGCTGTTCGTCAGCGCGCATTTCACGACGAAGATCGTCGGCTTGCCGCAGGCAGAGAGCGACGCCTTGCTGGCCCAACTGTTCGACCTGAGCACCCGGCCTGAACACGTCTACCGCCACCAGTGGCAGCCGCACGACATGGTGTTCTGGGACAACCGCTCGCTGATGCATTTGGCAGCCGGCTGTCCTGAGGACCAGAGAAGGAAGCTGTACCGCACGACTATCGAAGGCGACCGCCCGTTTTAATTTTTCAAGAAAAAAACCAATGAAATCAAGCAAAATTGCGGGAATCCTGGCGCTGGTTGCAGTCACCTTCGCCAACGCTGCCCATGCCGAAGGGAAGCTGCGCATCGCCGAGCAGTTCGGCGTGGTATATCTGCTGCTGAATGTGGCGCAGGACCAGAAACTGATTGAAAAACATGGCAAGCAACAGGGCGTCGACATCGACGTCGACTGGGTCAAGCTGTCCGGCGGCTCGGCTGTCAACGATGCCTTGCTGTCCGGCTCGATCGACGTGGCCGGCGCCGGCGTGGGGCCGCTGCTGACTATCTGGGACCGCACTGCCGGCAAGCAGAACGTGCGCGGCGTCGCCTCGCTGGGCAATTTTCCGTACTACCTCGTCAGCACCAATCCGACAGTGAAAACCATTGCCGACTTCACTGCGGCCGACCGCATTGCGCTGCCGGCCGTGACGGTGTCGGTGCAGGCGCGCCTGCTGCAAATGGCGGCGGCAAAGCAGTGGGGCGTGGGAGCGTTCAAGAAGCTCGACCACCTGACGCAAGCGTTGCCGCACCCCGATGCGGCAGCCGCCATCATTGCCGGCCAGACTGAAATCAACGCGCACTTCGGCAATCCACCGTTCCAGGACCAGGAACTGGCCGGCAACGCGAGAGCGCACATCGTCCTCAACTCGTTCGACGTGCAGGGCGGGCCCAGCTCGGCAACGGTGCTGTATGCGACTGAAAAATACGTCAAGGAAAACCCGAAGACCTACCGCGCCTTCATTGCTGCGCTAGATGAGGCGGCGCAATGGATCACGAAGAACCCGGACGGCGCTGCCGACGCCTACCTGCGCATCAACAAGGGCAGCCTGGACCGCGCCTTGCTGCTGAAAGTCATCAAGAATCCGCAGGTGCAATTCAAGGTCGCCCCGGAAAACACGCTGGGCCTGGCGCAGTTCATGTTCAAGGCCGGCGCAATCAAGAAACAACCAGCCAGCTGGCGCGATTACTTTTTCGACCATCCGGCGCTGGCCAAGGGGAGTTGATCATGGCGGTCTTGCCATTCCAGTCCGGTACGCCGGAACCGCTGCTGCGCGCCACCGGCGTGACCATCGACTACGGCACTGTGCGCGCCACAGAAAATGTCAGTTTCGACGTGCACGAGGGGGACCGGTTCGTGCTGCTGGGGCCGTCGGGCTGCGGCAAGTCGACCCTGCTGAAAACCGTGGGCGGTTTTGTCAACCCCACGTCCGGCACGTTGACGCTGGCGGGCCAGCGCATCAGCGCGCCAGGGCCGGACCGGATTGTCGTGTTCCAGGAATTCGACCAGCTGCCACCGTGGAAAACCGTGCAGCAGAACGTCATGTTTCCGATGCTGGTCAGCGGTGTCGCGCGCGCCGAAGCAGCCGAGCGTGCTGTGGCATGGCTGGCGAAAGTCGGGCTGGCCGGGTTTGCCAGTGCTTACCCGCACATGCTGTCGGGCGGCATGAAAGCGCGCGTGGCCATTGCCCGCGCGCTGGCCATGCAGCCGCGCATCCTGTTGATGGATGAGCCGTTTGCCGCGCTCGACGCGCTCACGCGCCGCAAGATGCAGGAAGAGTTACAGACGCTGTGGGACGAGATGCGCTTCACCATGCTGTTCGTAACGCACTCGATCGAAGAGGCGGTGGTGGTGGGTAACCGGATTTTGCTGTTGAGTCCTCATCCGGGCCGGGTGCGGGCCGAGTTGAACAGCCATCAGTTCGGCCTGCACAGCGCCGGCAGCGCCGAGTTCCAGGCTGCAACGGTACGGATTCACCGGTTGTTGTTCGGCGAAGAACCAGCCGTGCAGGCGCCGGCTGGTCCACCGGCCAGGGTGCTGCCATGAGCGCGCTGCTGGAGCCGCCAGTCAGGGCGGAGTACGAGTTGCCGACGCAGCCGCCCGATCCATACACACAGCGTAATTTGCAACTAACCGAAGGTAAAAGATGGGCAACGCCCGCCTGGCTGCGCAAAGGGTTGCTGCTGGTTGCCATTGCAGTGCTCTGGGAGACGGTGTCGCGCTGGCAGAACAATGATCTGCTGTTGCCGGGAGTGCTGGCAACTGCTGCCGCATTTTATGATGGCATCCTCAGTGGCGAGTTGCCTGGTTATGTCGGCGTGTCGCTCTGGGTGCTGTTGCAAGGTTACGCGGCCGGCATCCTCGGCGCGTTCCTGCTCACTTCGCTGGCTGTGTCGACCCAGTTCGGACGCGACTTGCTGGAGACGCTGACAGCCATGTTCAATCCGTTGCCGGCCATTGCCTTGCTGCCGCTGGCGCTGTTGTGGTTTGGCCTGGGCAAGGGGAGCCTGATTTTCGTGCTGATGCATTCGGTCATGTGGCCGCTGGCGCTCAATACCTATGCGGGCTTTCGCAGCGTTCCGGACACGCTGCGCATGGCGGGGCGCAACTATGGCCTCGGTGGCGTGGGCCTGGTCTTCCAGATCCTGATCCCGGCAGCGCTGCCGGCCATCCTGTCGGGCCTGAAAATCGGCTGGGCTTTTGCGTGGCGCACGTTGATTGCTGCCGAGCTGGTGTTCGGTTCCACGTCGGGCAAGGGCGGGTTGGGCTGGTACATTTTCCAGAGCCGCAATGAGCTCTACACCGACAAGGTGTTTGCCGGGTTGGCCATGGTGATCTTCATTGGTCTGCTGGTGGAGAACATCGTCTTCCAGACCGCGGAAAAACTCACCATCCGGCGCTGGGGCATGCAACGGTAACGCGCTGCGATCGCGCAGCAAAACGACAACCTTTGCACTAAAAAGGCACGCCCGGCATTGATCTTGCCACGTGTGCCGCACTGCACGTATTTGTTCTTGACCAAAATGGTGCGACGCAGTAAGGTTGTAGAACGCTTTGCATCCCCGAAGCTCGAATAGTCTTGTTGAGACTGGCACACAACGCCGGTCTTTTCATGACACGCTTTCATTTGTAGGCAGTTTGCTCCCACCCGTGCCACAAGCGCGAGAGACACGCGAAACCGCTGCAGAAACTCAAGCCGAACGAGTTGTGTTCAGTACCATTTCGTAAGTCGCCCAACGGGCGGATGAGAGAATGGCGCGGGCACAGAAAGAAGGGACGCCTGAGGCTGTTGCGAGTACGCGTATTTCGTCAGGAACGAGCATCCGATCAATCTCCCTCCGGGTCTTGAAAGGAATGTTGTTATGAGTACTGCACCAACCGGCCCCATCACGGGCGCCGAAATCCTCGTGCGTTGTCTTGCGGAAGAGGGCGTCAAGCACGTCTTCGGTTATCCGGGCGGCGCCGTCCTGTATATCTACGACGCGATCTACCAACAGGATGCTTTCCAGCACGTCCTGGTCCGCCACGAACAAGCCGCCATCCACGCAGCCGACGCCTATTCGCGCAGCTCGAACACGGTCGGCGTGGCGCTGGTCACGTCCGGTCCGGGCGTCACCAATGCCGTAACTGGCCTGTCGACCGCCTACATGGATTCGATCCCGATGGTGGTGATCTCCGGCCAGGTGCCGAGCCACGCCATCGGGCAGGACGCGTTCCAGGAATGCGACACGGTCGGCATCACCCGCCCGGTAGTCAAGCACAACTTCCTGGTCAAGGATGTCAAGGACCTGGCTGAAACCATCAAGAAAGCGTTCTACATTGCGCGCACCGGCCGTCCCGGTCCCGTGCTGGTCGATATCCCGAAGGACATCAGCATGCACACCTGCATGTATGCGTATCCGCGTGAAATCGAAATGCGTTCGTACAAGCCGGTCGATAAAGGCCATGCCGGACAAATCCGGAAAGCCGTGCAACTGCTGCTGCAGGCCGAGCGCCCGATGATCTACACGGGCGGCGGCGTGATCCTGGCCAATGCATCGCCGGAACTGAACCGCCTGGTCGACCAGCTGGGCTTCCCGGTCACCAATACGCTGATGGGTCTGGGCGCCTACCGCGCGTCGAGCGACAAGTTCGTCGGCATGCCCGGCATGCACGGCACCTACGAAGCGAACATGGCGATGCAGCATTGCGACGTGTTGATTGCCATCGGCGCACGCTTCGACGACAGGGTCATCGGCAACCCGAAACACTTCGCGTCGCATCCGCGCAAGATCATCCATATCGATATCGATCCGTCGTCGATTTCAAAGCGCGTGAAAGTCGATATTCCCATCGTCGGCAACGTCAAGGATGTGCTGATCGAGTTGCTGTCCCAGCTCGACGCCAGCGAAGCCAGACCGAACACCGCCCACCTGCAGGCGTGGTGGAACACCATCAACGAATGGCGCGGCAAGGGCTGCCTGAAATACCAGGATTCAGACCTCGTCATCAAGCCGCAATCGGTCGTGGAACAGGTCTGGGATATCACCAAAGGCGACGCGTTCATCACGTCCGATGTGGGCCAGCACCAGATGTGGGCGGCGCAGTACTACCGCTTCGACAAGCCGCGCCGCTGGATCAATTCCGGTGGCCTGGGCACCATGGGCGTCGGCTTGCCGTATGCCATGGGTGTGCAGATGGCCAATCCCGACGCAACGGTGGCCTGCATCACGGGCGAAGGCTCGATCCAGATGTGCATCCAGGAACTGGCGACCTGCAAGCAGTACCACCTGACGCCGAAGATCATCCTGCTCAACAACCGCGCGCTGGGCATGGTGCGCCAGTGGCAGCAGATCGATTACGGTTCGCGCTATTCCGAGTCCTATCTCGACTCCCTGCCGGATTTCACGGCGCTGGCTGAAGCCTATGGCCACGTCGGCATGAAAATTGAAAAGCCGGGCGACGTCGATGGCGCGCTGCGCGAAGCCTTTGCCATGAAAGACCGCCTGGTCTTCATGAATTTCATTACCGACCAGACCGAGAACGTGTGGCCGATGGTGAAAGCGGGCAAGGGCCTGTCGGAAATGCTGCTTGGCTCGGAGGACTTGTGATGCGCCATATTATTTCTGTCCTGCTTGAAAACGAAGCGGGCGCCTTGTCCCGTGTCGTCGGCCTGTTTTCCGCGCGCGGCTACAACATTGAAACGCTGACCGTGGCGCCAACCGAGGACGCGACCCTGTCGCGCATGACCATCGTCACCAGTGGCTCGGACGACATCATCGAGCAGATCACGAAGCACCTGAACCGCTTGATCGAAGTGATCAAGGTGGTCGACCTGACCGAGGGCCAGCACATCGAGCGCGAGCTCATGCTGATCAAGGTGCGGGCCGTGGGCAAGGAGCGCGAAGAAATGAAGCGCACTGCCGACATCTTCCGCGGCCGCATCATCGACGTCACCGAAAAGACCTACACGATCGAACTGACCGGCAACAAGGGCAAGCTCGACGCCTTCATCGACTCGATCGACCGCGCTGCGATCCTCGAAACGGTGCGCACCGGCGGCTCCGGCATCGGACGCGGTGAGCGCATTCTCAAAGTTTAAGCAGCATCCACTTATAAAAAATTACCAGGATAAAAATATGAAAGTTTTCTACGACAAAGATTGCGACCTCTCCCTCATCAAAGGCAAGAACGTCGCCATCATCGGCTACGGATCGCAGGGCCACGCCCACGCGCAAAACCTGAACGATTCCGGCGTGAACGTCACCGTCGGCCTGCGCAAGGGCGGCGCGTCGTGGACCAAAGTCGAGCAAGCCGGCCTGAAAGTTGCGGAAGTCAATGACGCCGTAAAAGCGGCTGACATCATCATGATCCTGCTGCCGGACGAAAACATCGCTCAGGTGTACAGCGAGAACATCGCCCCGCACGCCAAAGAGGGCGCCGTGCTGGCTTTCGCCCACGGCTTCAACGTCCACTACGGCCAGGTGGTGCCCCGCGCCGACCTCGACGTCATCATGGTCGCGCCAAAAGCGCCGGGCCACACTGTACGCGGTACCTACAGCCAGGGTGGCGGCGTGCCGCACCTGGTTGCCGTCTACCAGGACGTCTCCGGCTCGGCGCGCGACATCGCGCTGTCGTATGCGATGGCCAATGGAGGCGGTCGCGCCGGCATCATCGAAACCAATTTCCGTGAAGAAACCGAGACCGACCTGTTCGGCGAACAGGCCGTGCTGTGCGGCGGTGCAGTCGAATTGATCAAGGCTGGTTTCGAGACGCTGACGGAAGCAGGCTACGCGCCGGAAATGGCGTACTTCGAATGCCTGCACGAATTGAAACTGATTGTCGACCTGATCTATGAAGGCGGCATCGCCAACATGAATTACTCGATCTCGAACAACGCGGAATATGGCGAATATGTGACGGGTCCGAAGGTTGTTACGTCGGCCACCAAGGAAGCGATGAAGCAGTGCCTGAAGGATATCCAGACGGGCGAATACGCGAAGAGCTTCATCCTCGAGAACAAGGCCGGCGCCCCGACCCTGATCTCGCGCCGCCGTTTGAACGCCGAGCACCCGATTGAAATCGTCGGCGAAAAACTGCGCGCGATGATGCCGTGGATTGCGAAGAACAAGCTGGTTGATCAATCGAAGAACTAACCCCGTCCCCGCGCAGGCGGGGATCCATAGCACCTTCGAACAGTAATACCACTAATCGTAAGTGGCATGGGTCCCCGCCTTCGCGGGGAATTGCAACTAAGCATTACAAGCATACAAAGATTCGCCCGGCCCCTGTATTGTGATGACATTCGTCAATCAATACAGGAGTCCTTCATGTCCCTTTCCAAATCCCTCGTTGTCGCTTCCCTGCTGCTCGCCGCTGGCGCGCAGGCCCAAACGGTCGGGACCGGCACGCTGGTCGTCGTGCCGGCCTATGGCGAAGTCACGCGCGCCAACGATGAAGCAACGCTGATGCTGGCAGTGGAAGAGCAGGACAAGGACAAGAACGCGGCGGCGTCGCGCGTCAATGCAAAGATGAAGCAGGGCACCGATATCGTGAAAGGCGCCGACGCCACCGCCAAGCTCAAGACCTACGGCTATTACACCTATCCGGTTTATCCGGAAGACAATCCGCAGCGCCCGCTTGCTGCGAACGTCAAGCGCGTGCCGACTGCGTGGCGCGTGGGGCAATACCTGGAAGTGAAGACAACCAACCTGGGCAGCCTGCAAAAAACCGCCGCAGCCGCGCAAAAAGTCTTGCAGATCAATGGCGTGCAGTTCGGCCTGTCCCCGGCGCTCACCAAAACGCTGGACGATGAGCGTATCGCCGCCACGTATCGCAACCTGACTGAACGTGTCGCGTCGATTGCCCGCGCGATGGGCAAGCAGCCAGCCGACGCGATTGTCGATACGGTCGACTTCGAAGGTTCGGGCAATTACGCCGAAGGTGCTGCTGCTCCTTCCATGATGAAGATGGCACGTTCGCCGGCGCCGGCGCAAGACATGGCTGAACCAAGCTTCGAGCCGGGCGAAACCACACTCAACATGCGCCTGGTAGGTAAAGTGAAGTTCAAGTAAGGCGCGGCGTTCGCTATCTTGCAGTGCGGCCACTATAATAAGTCCATACATTGTCCGCATTGCTGTTCTGCGCGCGCACCACTTACCTGACAACGGATCTTTATGCCGACCTTCTCACGCCGCAAGAAAACCCCGCATCCACCAAAGGTCAAGTTTGCCCGCATCAAGCGCCTGACCCGGCGCCGGGTCGACGCTGCCGGCAATATCCAGCCGCGCCGCGGGATTTACCTCCTGCCGAACGCCTTTACGACGGCAGCCTTGTTTGCCGGCTTCTACGCCATCGTGATGGCCATGAACCAGCGCTTCGACCAGGCGTGCTGGGCCATCTTCATTGCGATGATCCTCGACGGCCTGGACGGGCGCGTGGCGCGCCTGACCAATACCCAGTCGGAGTTCGGCGCGCAGTACGACAGCCTGGCCGACATGGTGTCGTTCGGCGCAGCGCCGGCACTGGTGATCTATGAGTGGTCGCTGCGGGGCCTGGGCAAACTGGGATGGCTGGCCGCTTTCATCTACTGCGCCGGCGCCGCCTTGCGCCTGGCCCGCTTCAACACAAATATCGAAGTGGTCGACAAGCGCTACTTCCAGGGTTTGCCCAGCCCCGCTGCGGCAGCGCTGGTGGTTGGCTTCATCCTGATGATGAGCGACCCGGAAATCAACATCAGCGCGCGTTCGGTCGACTGGCTGTCGTGGGGCATTGCCGTGTTTGCCGGCCTGACAATGGTCAGCAATGTGCCGTTCTACAGCTTCAAGGACGTGAACTTCAAGAAGTCGGTGCCGTTCATCGTCGTGTTCCTGATTGCGCTCGGCTTTGCGCTGGTGGCGATTGCGCCGGCAGTGGCGATGTGGCCGATTTTCCTGGTCTACGTATTGTCCGGCTATGTGATCTTCTTCATGCGCATGGCCAAGGGCAAACCCGTCAAGATCGTGTCGCTCGACGAATAATCACTCTTTGCTGGCCGGCTGCCAGTCCTTGGGGCAGGTCATGATTTTTGGCTGGATACCTTTCTGCATCGAGTCGATGCCGTCCAGCGCGTGGTTCGACTCGTGGACGACGCAGTAAGTGCCAGTGGAGGTGATCACCCGGTCGACGCGCCGGCCAAGTCCGCCCGGGTCAATGATTTCCTGGATTTTTGGCGCTTCGCCAGCGCGCGGCGGGGCCATCTCCCCCGCGCGCTCGACATCTTTCTCAAAGCGTTTCCATGCTTCCTGCTTTGGGGACGCCGAGAGCGGGCGCGTCGACTCCGGCAGCGGCTTGTCGGCGTCCATTTTTTCGACGGCGGCGCGCGCCTGTTCCCTGGCCAGGTCGAGGTCGAGCACTTGTGCGAAGGCTGGCGCGGCGATGGCGAGGAGGACAGCGAAGCAGTAATGGCGGGCAGTGTTCATGCGATTACTATACTCCCGGCATGGCGAATCGTCCCGCAACCACAAGTGTGCTGCGTTGCACCAAGGAACGATATAATCGTGCCAACCATTCCACTTCCAGCGACCGCCAACATGAACAACCTGAAATTCGCCTTGTGCACCGTCGCCGCTTCCTTGCTGGTGCTGGGCGGCCTGAGCGCCTGCTCGCCGCTGACGGTCATCAATGCCGTGTCGACCGGCAACGCGCTGCAGGCCGACGCCGATGTGGCGTATGGCCTGAAAGCACGCCAGCGGCTGGACGTCTATCGCCCGGCGTCAGCGAGCAAGTCCTCGCCTGTCATCGTGTTCTTTTACGGCGGAAACTGGAACAGCGGTGCGCGCGAAGACTATGCGTTTGTCGGCCGCGCGCTGGCCAAGCGCGGCTTTGTGGTAGTGATCCCCGATTACCGCCTGTATCCGGAAGTGCGCTATCCCGACTTCCTCGACGACAGCGCCGCTGCAGTCGCGTGGACCGTGCGCGAAATTAACAACTATGGCGGCGACGCGTCGCGCCTGTTCGTCATGGGCCACAGCGCTGGCGCGTACAACGCGGCCATGGTGGCGCTCGATTCCACGCTGCTGTCGAAAGCGGGCGTGAAACCGGGCACCGTGCGCGGATTCATCGGACTGGCGGGTCCATACAATTTCCTGCCCGTGCAAAACCCGAACACGCGCCCCGTGTTCAACTACCCAAATACGCCCGCCAGTTCGCAGCCGATCAACCATGTGGGCAAAAAGTCGCCGCCAGCGCTGCTGATCGCTGCGAACAAGGATGATATGGTTGACCCGGTCCGCAACACCGGCGCGCTTGCCGACGCAATGCGCGCCAGCGGTGTGCCGGTGCGCGAAGTGTATTTCGATGGCGTCAATCATGTCACGCTGGTGGGCTCGCTGGCCGCGCCGTTGAAGGGGCTGGCGCCGACGCTCGATGCAGTGCAGGCGTTCGTCAACAGCGACGGCGGCCGGCGCCAGTAACGCAAGCGGCGCAACGCTACCAGAAATAGCGTTTTTCGTCGTACATGGGGTCGGGGCCGTTCTGCATCAGCCGCACGATCCCCTGTTCGTCGAAGTGCACGTGCATCATGGAGTTCCACACGCCGTTTTCCTTGTAGCGGTACGACCATACCTCGTAGTTGTGCAGCGCCACGCGCGAGCGCTCCGCCGGCCGGCCGATGGTGCGCAGCACGTCGGCCTTGGTGGCGCGGTCGATTTTGAGCGTGGCAAATTTTTCGCCCGTCAGCACTTGCTGGTATGACTGCAAGCGCCTGTCCGGGCCGAATTTGGCCATCCACGTGTATTGGCCCATGGGTCCTTGCGGATAGGAAAATACCTGGCCGTCCGGATCCGGATAGACGTCGCTGGGCGGGCCCAGCTTGTCGACTACCTCCTGCACGGTCTCGCCAGGCATGGGCGGCGGGCCGAACAGCGTGGCGCAGCCGGTGACACAAAGCGCGCCGGCGAACAGGGCAAGACTGGCGACAATACGCATGATTCCTCCGTTGTTTTCGCCATCATGCCTCAGCCGGGCAAATTGAACGCTGGCCGCACGGTTGAAAATCGCTTATACTCCCGGGTCTGGTCAATCGGCCAGGTTAATAGTAATCACGGTGCGCTGGGTTGCGACTCTTGCACCGCATGTGAAAGGTAACATCATGTCCGTAGAAAACATCGACAAAGCCGGCATCATCGCCGACAACGCCCGTGGCCTGAACGACACCGGCTCGCCGGAAGTGCAAGTTGCACTGCTGACCGCCCGCATCAACGAACTGAACGGCCACTTCAAGGCGCACCAGAAGGATCACCACTCCCGCCGTGGTCTGATCATGATGGTCAACCGCCGCAAGAGCCTGCTGTCCTACCTGAAAAGCAAGGACGCGACCCGTTATCGTGACCTGATCGCCAAACTCGGCCTGCGCAAATAATTTTTGCCGCCAACGTTTAGTCCTGAAATGCCTGCGCCAGTCTGACTGTCGCGGGCATTTTTCGTTTTTGCCGTCCCCGTTATTGAATTTAAGAAATAGAAGTAGGCAGTGCATTGCGCTGCTGGTGGTGAGGTGAACGACAGCCCCTGAAAATCTGTCGGCAAATAGAAAGGGATTACCCATGTTTAACAAAGTTACGAAAACCTTCCAGTACGGTCAACATCAAGTCACCCTGGAAACCGGTGAAATCGCCCGCCAGGCTTCCGGCGCCGTGATGGTTTCCATCGAAGACACCGTGGTACTGGCTACCGTGGTCGCCCGCAAGGACGCCAAGCCAGGCCAGGATTTCTTCCCACTGACCGTTGACTACCTCGAGAAGACGTACGCAGCCGGTAAAATCCCGGGCGGTTTCTTCAAGCGCGAAGGCCGTCCATCCGAAAAAGAAACGCTCACTTCGCGCCTGATCGACCGCCCGATTCGCCCGCTGTTCCCTGAAGGCTACCTGAACGAAGTGCAAGTGGTGATCCACGTGCTGTCGGTCAACCCTGAAATCGATCCGGACATCGCTGCCATGATTGGCGCATCCGCCGCCCTGTGCGTCTCCGGCGTGCCGTTCAGCGGCCCGATCGGCGCTGCGCGCGTTGGCTACGCCAACGGCCAGTTCATCCTGAACCCGACTACCACCCAGCTGAAAACATCGCAGATGGACCTGGTTGTGGCCGGTACTGAAACCGCCGTGCTGATGGTGGAATCGGAAGCCCAGCAACTGTCGGAAGAAATCATGCTGGGCGCGGTCGTATTCGGCCACGACCAGATGCGTGTCGTCATCGATGCGATCCACGACCTGGTTGCCGATGGCGGCAAGCCTGAAGTCGAGTGGACCGCACCGGCGAAAAACGAAGCCCTGATTGCCCGCGTGGCAGCGCTTGCCACCGACAAGGTGCGCGATGCTTACCAGACCCGTGAAAAATCGGCGCGCCAGCAAAAGCTGAAAACGCTGGCGCTGGAAGTGGCCGCCGGCCTGGCCGCCGACGGCCAGGGCGACTTCGACACGGCCGACATGCACAACATCCTGTTCGACATGGAAGCCAAGGTCGTGCGTTCGCAAATCCTCGATGGCGAGCCGCGCATCGACGGCCGCGACACCCGCACCGTGCGTCCGATCGCAATCCGCACCAGCATCCTGCCGCGCACCCACGGCTCCGCCTTGTTCACCCGTGGCGAAACCCAGGCACTGGTCGTGGCAACGCTGGGCACCGCCCGCGACAGCCAGAAGATCGACGCGCTGATGGGCGAATACACAGACGACTTCATGATGCACTACAACATGCCTCCGTTCGCCACCGGCGAAACCGGCCGCGTGGGTACGCCAAAGCGCCGCGAAATCGGCCACGGCCGCCTGGCCAAGCGCGCGCTGATCGCGGCGCTGCCTGATCCCGCTGACTTCAGCTACTCGGTGCGCCTGGTCTCGGAAATCACCGAGTCGAACGGTTCCTCGTCGATGGCGTCGGTCTGCGGCGGCTGCCTGGCACTGATGGACGCCGGTGTGCCAATGAAGGCGCACGTGGCCGGTATCGCCATGGGCCTGATCAAGGAAGGCGGCAAGTTCGCCGTCCTGTCGGACATCCTCGGCGACGAAGACCACCTGGGCGACATGGACTTCAAGGTAGCGGGTACCGCCAACGGCATTACCGCGCTGCAGATGGACATCAAGATCATGGGCATCACCAAGGAAATCATGCAAGTGGCGCTG
>Ga0265780_10000157_pt1 | contig 109495 bp, 91 predicted proteins | sample P1T30metagenome_FD_192432 | JGI IMG/M metagenome (GOLD analysis project Ga0265780, IMG submission 192432) | Plant litter microbial communities from East Loma Ridge, Irvine, California - P1 T30 | ecosystem: Environmental > Terrestrial > Plant litter > Unclassified | place: USA: California...
GATCAAATCGTCCTGTTTGATGACAGTCATTTCGTTCTCGTTCAGGTTAATGTTTTGAGTTGCTCTGGGTGTTCATCATGATGCGGTCGGTGTAGGCGATCGCCATCGCCGACAGCAGGAACGCGATATGGATCACGGTCTGCGCGACCAGGACCTTGGGTTCATAGGCATACGCGTTGATGAAGGTCTTCAGCAGGTGAATCGAGGAGATGCCGATGATGGCCATGGCCAGCTTGGTCTTCAGCACCGATGCGTTCACGTGCGACAGCCACTCCGGCTGGTCCGGGTGGTCTTCCAGGTGCATGCGCGACACGAAGGTTTCGTAGCCGCCCACGATCACCATGATCAGGAGATTCGAGATCATCACCACGTCGATCAGGCCCAGCACGACCAGCATGATCGTGGTTTCGTTCAGCTTGCTCGGCGGCGTGGCGCCGGGCACCGCCACGGCCTGGATGATGTGCTGCAGCGAGTCGGCGTCGCCCATCGCGGCCATCACCAGGTCCTTGAGTTCGACCCAGAAATGGAAGACGTAGACGCACTGTGCCAGGATCAGGCCGAGATACAGGGGAAGTTGCAGCCAGCGGCTGGCAAACATGAAACTGGCGAGGGCGCTGCGTTTTTTTGCCGGGGAAGGGGAGTGCGATTCGAGCATTCTGTAATGGCGCCCGTGTGTACAGGCATGGGACAAGACAGCTCAGCATTCTACACCGGTACGCGAATACTGGCTTGCCTTCGTCGATGGATAAAGGTTGGTAGAATTGAACGAGGGATGCCAGCGGGTGCACCGCGCTGGGGCGCTGCAGAGGTGTTGTAAGCGCGCAGTAAGCGAGGACACCTATGGTATGTGGCAAAACTACTACTATGGAGACTAGTATGGCCGAGACCGAGACCAATCAAGAGCAGGGTGCGTTGAACGAAACCCGCGTGTTCACGCCACCTGCCGACTTCGCCGCCAACGCAGCCATCTCCGGGATGGACGCCTATCAAAAGCTGTGCGACGAAGCCGCCAGGGACTACGAAGGCTTCTGGGCCCGCCTCGCACGCGAGCACCTGGCCTGGCAAACGCCGTTCACGCAAACCCTGGACGAATCCGACGCGCCTTTCTACAAGTGGTTCGCCGACGGCAAGCTGAACGCCTCCTACAACTGCCTCGACCGCAACCTCGAGAACGGCAACGCCGACAAGACCGCGATCGTCTTCGAAGCCGACGACGGCAGCGTCACCCGCGCCACCTACCGCGAGCTGCACGAGCGCGTCGGCAAGTTCGCCAACGGCCTCAAGTCACGCGGCATCAAGAAGGGCGACCGCGTCATCATCTACATGTCGATGTCGATCGAAGGCGTGGCCGCGATGCAGGCCTGCGCCCGCATCGGCGCCACCCACTCGGTGGTATTCGGCGGCTTCTCGGCCAAGTCGCTGCAGGAACGCGTGATCGATGCCGGCGCCGTCGCCATCATCACCGCCGACGAACAGCTGCGCGGCGGTAAATCGCTGCCCCTGAAAGCCATCGTCGACGAAGCGCTGGCCATGGGCGGCTGCGACACCATCAAGGATGTCATCGTCTACAAGCGCACCGGCGGCGACATCGCCTTCCAGCAAGGCCGCGACCTGTGGCTGCACGACCTGGTCGAAGGCCAGCCGGCCGATTGCGAACCGGAGTGGGTAGATGCCGAGCACCCGCTGTTCATCCTCTACACCTCGGGCTCGACCGGCACGCCGAAGGGCGTCCAGCACAGCACCGGCGGCTACCTGCTGTGGGCCGCGCTGACCATGAAATGGTCCTTCGACATCAAGCCGAGCGACGTCTACTGGTGCACCGCCGACATCGGCTGGGTGACCGGCCACACCTACATCGCCTACGGCCCGACCGCGGTCGGCGCTACGCAAGTGATCTTCGAAGGCGTGCCGACCTACCCGCATGCCGGCCGCTTCTGGGAAACCATCGCCAAGCACAAGGTCAGCATTTTCTACACCGCGCCGACCGCGATCCGCTCGCTCATCAAGGCTTCCAACGCCGACGAGAAAGTGCATCCGAAGAGCTTCGATTTGTCCAGCCTGCGCCTGCTCGGCACCGTCGGCGAACCGATCAACCCGGAAGCCTGGATGTGGTACTACAAGAACGTCGGCGGCGAACGCTGCCCGATCGTCGACACTTTCTGGCAGACCGAAACCGGCGGCCACATGATCACGCCGCTGCCGGGCGCGACGCCGATGATCCCGGGCTCCTGCACGCTGCCGCTGCCGGGCATCATGGCGGCCATCGTCGATGAAGCCGGCGCCGACGTGCCGAACGGGCAGGGCGGCATCCTGGTGGTGAAGCGTCCGTGGCCGTCGATGATCCGCACCATCTGGAACAACCCGGACAGCTTCCGCACCGCCTACTACCCGGACGAACTGGGCGGCAAATACTACCTGGCCGGCGACGGCGCGATCCGCAACAAGGACACCGGCTACTTCACCATCACCGGCCGCATCGACGACGTGCTGAATGTCTCGGGCCACCGCATGGGCACGATGGAAATCGAATCGGCCCTGGTGGCGCACCCGTCGGTCGCCGAAGCCGCCGTGGTCGGCAAGCCGGACGACACCACCGGCGAAGCCATCTGCGCCTTCGTCGTCCTGAAGCAGGCCCGCCCGACCGGTGAAGAAGCGAAGAAGCTGGCCGCCGAACTGCGCACCTGGGTCGGCAAGGAAATCGGCCCGATCGCCAAGCCGAAGGAAATCCGCTTCGGCGACAACCTGCCCAAGACGCGAAGCGGCAAGATCATGCGCCGCCTGCTGCGCGTGCTGGCCAAGGGCGAGAGCATCACGCAGGACGTGTCGACGCTGGAAAATCCGGCGATTCTGGATCAGCTCAAGGAATCCGCTTAAGAGTTGGCCGTCGCACTGCGGGTAGGCTGGACGCGGACGGCGAGTCGGCTCCGCCGTCCACGCGTTCAAACAACGCCAACGATCCCGCTCATCGCCGCACCGCGCAAACGGTGCGGCGTTGTTCATTCCTCGCCAGGCTGCTTGAACAAGTCATCCAAGGGATTCGGCTTCTTGGGTGCCTCCGCCCCGCCAAACAAGGCATCCAGCTCGGCCTGCTTGCTGGCGACAGGCGCCCGCCCCCGCGTGCCCGCAAACTCATCTTCAATATTGTCGCGGTAAAAACTCCAGGCCGCCCCGGAGGTCGAGAAGCGCCGCCACACCTCGCTGCCGACACCGCTGTAATCGATGGCATTGCCATCGTCGAACTCGACGCGCAGGATGCGCTCGCGCGGGTCGTAGCCGATGGCGCGCAGCTTGCCGGCGTTAATTTTCTTCATTTCCAATCTGTGCTCCTTAGGTTGGGTAGATGGGGTGGAACAGGAAGGTCAGCGGCGCGCCCACGTGGCTGCAGCAAGCCACCATGCCACGCCTGTCAGGATGCTCTTGTGCAGTCGGGAAAGCTTGCTATAATAGGCGGCTTCGCAGCGATGCGAACACCATCAGGAGAGATGGATGAGTGGTTTAAGTCGCACGCCTGGAAAGCGTGTGTAGGTTCATAGCCTACCGGGGGTTCGAATCCCCCTCTCTCCGCCAAGAACAAAAACGCCTTAAAAATCAACAGGTTAAATGATTTTTCTGCGCCGCAAACCACACCCCGAAACCACACCCCGTGGTGGACAGAAGAAGCCCCAGATTCGGGGCTTTTTTTTCGCCTGTTGACCTACCGTTGGTAATGGCTCGGCAACGTGTCGAGGAAGCGTCTAAAGCGTTCTTCCTCCTGGGGGCTGGTCGGATCGAACCGGCGTAGTAGTGGTGTCAGGTTTTGTTGGGTGAGCAGGACTCGGCCATGCGCAACCGAGTCGCGTGCCGCATCCAGCGTTCGCTCGATTGTCTGTGCCCAGCGGTTCCAACGACTGAGGTCTTTATGTTGTAGGGTGTCGATGTTCACATCCTTGAACTCCTTGATGTGTTCATCAAGTTGTACCGTCAGCAGTTCGCGAAGGTCGTTTTCGGCGTACATCGCTTCGAGCCCCCGTATCTCTCCTGCGACCTCTTCAATGTAATGCGGTCTCGGCAGTCCTTTACCACGCATTGCTTCAAGCTGTGCGACCTCTTGCTCCGTGGCTTGCCGCGATACCGTCAGCCGACCGCTCTGCTGCCGCACCATTTGGTCGAAAGCCCGGGTCACGGTGATAGGCACCTTTGCCGGATTGCGCAGTGCGGTGACGTTCTTGTGCACCCATTGGGCACCATAGTCGCCACCTCTCAGTGCTTCGATCCGCCGCTCTAACTCGTCCAATCCGAACCGCAGCGTCCACAGGTGTTCACGAAAGTCCTTTTCTTCAAGATCGCGCTCGAACCGCTTTGCCTGTTCGTCGAAGTCGACACCGAAGTACTTGCTCCCGCAATCCTTGCCAATGTTCGTCTCGAGACCATCTTTCGTTGTCACCACGTAACCACGGGTGTGCGGCGTGTGGCAGTCGGAAAGCCCGCAGCGTACCTTGTCCCCGAAAAGGTATCGCCCGATGATTGACCCCAGCTCATGCCGCTTCGGGTCCAGGTCATTTCTGAAGCCCGGTCGGCTGAGTACATCGTCCCAACTGGCGACTTTAACGAGTTCCTTGTTCGTGTTGATTGTGATCATGCGCAACGGGGTAGTTGAACGGAGAGGAAATCATACGCTCCCCGAGGAGTTACTGAACAAGTTTTGCCGGAAAAATCCGAGAGACCACCTCGAAGCGGTAACTGGTGTCCATCCCCCCCGGTACCCCTTTCCGTCCGTCCCGCGGCCTCTCGGTCGCGACTTAGTAGCACTTTCGCAAGTCTTTTCGTTGATGTTAAGCTGCCGACATTATCCAGTGTCATCTCCGCCTTCGGGCCAGCCATCGAGGAAACCCCAAATGTCCAGTCAAGCCACCAACAGTGGGCCGACTTTGTCACGGTACAAATGGAAACGTCTTGGGACAGAGGCTCTGGCAAATGCGCTCAGACTACATCGCGATGCCATCATCCTCTTCAATGCTGGGTCATACCCATCGGCGTACCAGCTCGCGGTCTTGGCGCTGGAGGAGTTCTCCAAGGCGAAGTGGGTTGAGCATTACTACTACTCGTCTGTGACCAACGACGGGTTCCCAGGCGCCGAGTTCGAGCAGGGGTGGTTGAGGCTACTGTACATGCACGGGGAGAAACAGTATGCGTTCGTAGCTCGCGACGAGTTTCTCTATCCCCCAGCGTTGGTCGATTTCATCAAGAGCGGTAAGTTGGACCTACGAAAGCAGCAAGCGGTCTATGTGTCGCTGGAGCGGGACCGTAAGAAGATCGACGTTGCAGGCCGCATCTCCGTTCCTCGCTCTATCGGGCTTCGGGAAGCGAAGCGGATGATCTCGTGGGTCAACTCGGAATTTGTGCATGTGCATGCGAGTCTGGCGTTCCACGGCGACTACTTTGGCATTTACGAGATGGACGAGGTTATGCTGTCGCCAGCCACAGAAGTGATTTTCAAGTGGCCGTATCGGTCCCGCACAAGATCGAGGAAACACATGACAGCGCACATTGAGCGCCAAAGGGCAGGTAAGCCAGACGCTTCTGAGCAGTCACATGCGAAGGCGGTATTCCAGACGGGCTGTTGAGACTTCACGCCTACATAGGCAGCGCGCCCAATACGGTGCAGAACTTCTAAGAATTGAGCTATAGGCAATAACCCACCTTTTCCTAGCTCACAAGGTACTTGACTGAACTTGTGACCTAGATCAGAATGCGGCTTTTATCTTTTGATCCGTCTGGAAGCACCCATGAGCCACATCGCCTACTACCGCGTCTCGACCAACGACCAAAGCATCGCCAGCCAACGAACCGCACTGTCCGAGCAACACCAGATCGAGCACGAGTACATCGACGAGGGCGTCTCTGGGGCCGTCATGGCGGCTGACAGGCCAGGCTTCAGTGAGCTGCTGAAGTTCATACGCAAGGGCGACACGCTACATGTGTACGCCGTGGACCGACTGGGCCGGGATGCCATTGACGTGCAGACCACGATCCGGTCGCTGATCGCCAAGGGCGTCACTGTCGAGATTCGCGGCCTTGGGAAGATCGCTCAGGGTGTCGGGGAGCTGATCATTGCCGTGCTGGCCCAAGTGGCCGATATGGAGCGCCAGCGCATCCGTGAGAGAACTGCAGCAGGCCGGGAGGTAGCCCGCGCATCCCTTGCCGCTACCGGGAAGACTCACAAGGGCAAGATCAGCTTGGGCCGGCCCGCTGCGGCCGACTCTGAGGCCGTGAAGGCGTGGCGCAAGGAGAACGCCGCCAGCATCCGGGCGACTGCCGAGCACTTCCAACTGTCCGACTCGACCGTCAAGCGGTACTGCTCTGCGGCTTGATTGCAGGCCTATAGCGCGGCCATTCCAGTGGCTGGACCCGAGGATGCCCAGCGTTATCTGAGCGCCTCCAGAAGCCGGTAAATCAGTCTGAGGGTCCTTCGCGTAAAGTCGGTCCGGCCATTGGGCGCACTAAGAACGTATACCAAACCTTTCGGTTGCTCTAAAGGCAACAGCGGGGTACATTGAGCCATACTGACCGTCCGCAATTGGCCAAGAGCGGAACGTCAAAGGACCGACCCAGCATCAGAAGGAATGAACGAAAGATGAACGCATTGTTGATGGTTGGCCGCATCCTTGACGCAGTTTGGATGAGCCCACGAGTGCAAGTGCATCCCGCATGGGTAGACGAAACTACGGCGGACATCTGCACCTACGTTGTTAGCTTTTCCTTCTCAGGCGCCCCTTCGGTACAGGTCGTGCCATGCGAAGTTCCGATACACAATGCGTATCCTGCGCTTGGCATCGATGTTCAGGAGTTGCTACCGCCGTCAGTAATGCAGGAGGGGACGCGAGCACTAGAGCGGCTAGACGAGATTCAAGAGTGCTTACCTGCGAGGGTCGCCGGGGTGCGAGTCTGGGACGCATTAGGCGAAGGCCCCGACTCTGCTATACAGGTTGCTTTGGAAACTGGGGTAACGCTAATTGTCAGACATATGTATCCACCCATGAGCCTAGGTGTAGACGTACTAAGACAAGGCGAGTCGTCAAAGACCACTTAGGGTCGGGTGCTGCCTGTGGCGACCGGCAGGACCGGTCACGGCATGTACGGCGCAGCCTTGAACAACTATCAGAAGTATCTCCAGGCTGGCAGCTCTCACTATGAAAGAGGTCCGGTTGAGTATGGTCCTTACCATCAGCAAGTCCAGCAGATGCAATCGGATTCCGACGAACCGTTCAATCCGAAAGGGCAAGAGGATGCGCGCGCTCGAGTGCTACGCGAAGTAGTGCAGCGTCAAGGACAGTGGAAGTTTAGGCAGTCGCTCATTGCTGCGTATAGCGGACGCTGTGTGATCACCGGCTGCCCCGTAACGGCCCTGCTGGAAGCGGCGCATATCACGCCCTACCTGGGACCTGACACGAACTCGATTACGAACGGTCTTCTGCTCCGCGCAGATTTGCACACGCTTTGGGATCTTGGTCTTCTTGCGGTAGAGCCAGGTAAGCGGACGGTTTGGGTAAGCCCAAAGGTGAACGACCCAACTTACCAGGCACTCTCAGGTAGGCTCCTGGCAGAACCTGTTCATCCCAGCCAACCATCCCAGCCAACAACCAGTGTTCTCGGCATTGCAACACCAGTGTGACCTTGCGCTTAAAGATGCTTCTCTTGTCGTCTGGAGGCATGAAGTCCCGCTGCGTATCAGGCTGGATTCCTATGATTCGGTTCCGTAGCTCCGCTCATGTCCAGCACACCGTCGACGGCTAAATCCCGCCAAGGATCAATAAATCTTCCGCAGTGCCAGAAGAACATCGGTGCAAAGAAACACCTGCTGTCCCGGGTCGAATGCCGGCATTCAGCAACTACCTGTCCAGATGTTCTACCAAAAAATCAATGAAACTACGCAGCTTGCGCGTCTGGTGACGCCGGCTGGGATACACAGCGAACAGGTGGCCCTGGTAGGTTTTTTCGTCGGAGGCGTGCACCAGACGCCCGCTGGCGAGATCGTCGGCTACCAGCCAGCCCGGCAAAAACGCGGCGCCGATGCCGGCCATGACGGCGTGGTAGCTCAAGGTCGTGTCGCTCGATCGCATCGCCACCGCCTGCCCCGGCGCCAGAAACATCCCGGCGGCTGGCATCTTGGGGCGGCCAAACTGCATGTGGTTCGGCATGATCATCGCGGGCAGGATGGGGTTATCAGTGTTGTTTTGCGGCGATTGCGCCAGGAATTCTGGTGTGGCCACGCAGTAAAACGATACATCGCACAGGCGCCTTGAAACCAGACTCTGGGACCCATCGTTTTTCATGCGCAGCGCAAGATCGAAGCCTTCTGCCACCAGGTCGACCATGCGATTTTCGAGGTAGATATCCAAACGGACCTCGGGACAGCGTTGCCGGTAGCCGGCAATCAACCCAGCGAAGCGCGGGGTTGCGATCCACACAGGCGCGCTGATTTTCAATTCGCCACGGGGCGGCCCTGCGACATGGCTGACCGCGCCGACGCCGGCGTCGAGGACATCGAGCGCTTGCATGGCGTGCTCGTGGAAAAGCCTGCCCGCCTCGGTCAGGCTCATGCTGCGGCTGGTGCGGTTCAGCAGGCGCGCGGCCAGGCTGCGTTCAAGGCGCGCCAGGTGCTTGCTGACCATTGGCGGCGCCATGCCCAGGCGGCTGCCCGCCGCGGTAAAACTTCCGCTTTCAACAATTTCGCAAAAAACGCGCAAGCCGGTCAGGTCGATCATGGTCAATGTTTCCTCGTTGAGAAATGATGGCTTGCCAATACGCACATCGATTTCCGGAACAGGACAGCATAGCATCGGTTTCCCGACCACTCTGGATGAGATCTCTTATGACTGTGCTTTTACGTTCGGCCGACAATCGCTATTTATCCGCAGGCCTGTGGCTGGCGCAGATCGCCGTGGCGCTGGTCTTCGCGGCGTCGGGTCTGACCAAACTGTTCATGCCGATTGCCGACCTCACCGCCATGATGACTTGGCCGGGCGACTATCCACTGTCCTTTGTGCGGGCGATTGGCTTGGTGGATCTGCTGGGCGGTGCCGGCGTGTTGCTGCCATCGCTGACCCGCATCCGCCCGCGGCTGGCCGTACTGGCGGCGGGCGGATGCGTGCTGTTGCAAATGCTGGCTATCGGCTTTCACGCGAGCCGGGGAGAGTTCTCCGTGTTGCCGCTTAATCTGGTGCTGCTGCCGCTGTGCGTGCTGGTGTTGTGGGGGCGCGGGAAACGAATGCCGATCCCTGAGCGCGCTGTCCAACAGGGGTGGGGGCGCTGACGGTGAACGACGATGTCGGCCATCGTAACTCAGCCATCGCTCGATCCGCGGCCGTTCGCCGCCAGGTAACGCCCCGGCGTCTTGCCCAGTGCTTTGCGAAACATGGCCACGAAATTGCTCGCGTTTTCGTAACCCAGACCTTCCGCGACGTCCTGCATCGTCGCGCCCTTTGCCAACCATTGCAGGGCGATCACAAGATGCATTTGCCGGCGCCAGCGGCCAAAGCTCATGCCGGTTTCGCGGATGACCAGGCGGGACAAGGTGCGTGGGCTGATGTCCATCCGCCGGGCCCACAAGGCGATGCTTGCCGGGGTGGCCGGCGCCGCCATGATGGCGTCGACCAGGGTGCGCAGCCGCTTGTAGGCCGGCATGGGAAGATGTACACCGCCAGGCTGCGCCAGCGCCATTTCCTCGAGCAGCAGCGCGACGATGCGCGAGCCCATGCCGCCCTGGTCGTAGTGCATCGGGAACGCCGCCGATCGGATCACCAGCTCGCGCAGCAGCGGCGTCACCGACAAGGTACAACATTGGCGCGGTAAGGCGTGGCCCGCTGCGCCATCGACATAGACGACGTAGCAGGCAATCGTGCCAGTCGTCTCCATCCGGTGCGTCACGCCACCCGGCACCCAGATCGCGCTCCCTGGCGGCACCAGCCACAAGCCGCCGGCCGCCTCGCACGTCAGCACGCCGCGCAACCAGAGCAGAAACTGGCCTTTTCGATGATGGTGGAACAGCGCTTCCGTGCCAGCGCCGGTGTCGCCAGCGTCCGGCTCCCACGACCTGGCATCGACATCGACCGCGCCCAGCGTGACGACCGGCCGCGCGATCAGGTCGGGGTCTTCCCAATCGACGCTCTTGGTATCGCTGAAAACAGGCATGGGTTCACAATGCATCGGGGTGGCAAGAATTCACTATAACATGGCATGTTGCCGCCTTGTGGCCAGCATCTGCCCTGCTTACCATTGGGGCGACATCACAATCACGAGAGAAGCGCGCATGAAACCAACAAAGAGCATCCTGATTTGCGGTGGAGGCATTGCCGGACCGGCCTGCGCATGGTGGCTTATCCAATATGGCTTCAAGGTGGTGATCGCCGAAAGGGCCGACGCCTTCAGGGACGGCGGGCAGAACGTCGATGTGAAAGGCATTGGACAGCAGGTCATCGCCATGATGGATTTGACGGCGAAAATTGATGCGCTGAACACCGGCGAATGCGGCCAGAAGTGGGTGGATGCGGCCGGCAAGGTAGTGGCGAAACTACCCAAGGGCAGCGTCGGCGGCCTGACCAGCGATTTCAAGATTTTGCGCGGCGATTTGGCGCGCATCCTGTTCGACGCCACCCGAGGTGACTGCGCCTATCGCTTCGGCACGTCCGTCACTGCGCTGGAAGAACGCGACGACGGCGTGCGCGTCACCTTCGCCGACGGCGCGGTCGACGAATTCGCGATGGTGATCTGCGCCGACGGCGTGGGCTCGTCGACGCGGGCCCTCGCGCTGGCCGAACAAACGCGCCTGCGCTATCTCGGCGCATACATGGCGTTTTTTAATATCCGGCGGCGCGCCGACGACGATTCGTGGGCGCACTCGGTCAACGGCATCGGCGGCACTATGATCAACCTGCGCCCTGGCGGCCCTGTCAACACCACCGTACTGGTGACGTTCCGGGCTGCCGCGCCGGACCCTCGGCCGAAGCAGGCGCAGTCGATGCAATCGGCGCGCCACATGCTGCGTGCAGCCCTGACAGGCCGCGGCACGGTCGCCGAGCGCATCGTTGGAGAACTCGATACGATCCCGGACTTTTATTTTGGTCCCATGAGCCAGGTACAAGCGTCACGCTGGTCGGCAGGCCGGCTGGTGCTCCTCGGCGACGCCGCCCATTGTCCAACGCCTTTTACCGGCAAGGGCACCACGCTGGCGCTGGTTGGCGCTTATGTGCTGGCGGGGGAAATCAAGCGGTGTGCGACCCACACCGACGCGTTCGAAGCCTATGAAACCATCTTGCGCCCATACGCAGAGAAAACCCAGCAGGAGCTCACCCCGCGGCTAGTCAAGCTGTTGCACGTGAAGACGCGTGTTGGCATCGCCATCGCCCGCATGGTGCAGCGCCTGCTCGCCAGCCGCCGCATCCAGCAATTGCTTGCGCCAGGCGCTGGCGCGCAGTCGCGCAAAGGCGAGGAGGATTTTGTGCTGCCGCGTTACTAATCGATGCAGTGAACCCTGCCGGATGTTTGCCTCAGACCCGGGTGAAAGCCGCCATGCTACCCCGCATCCGGCCACAACAAGGACCGGTGCACCCCCACCCCCGCCCAGGCCCCATCCGCGACGGCCAGCGACACGGAATGCGGTACCCGCGCCACGTCCCCGCACGCAAACACGCCCTTGACTGAGGTTTCCTTCGCCGCATCGGTACGGATCTGGATGCCCATGGGCGTCTCTTCCAGCGCGCAACCCAGCGACTCCGCCACAGGACTCGAGGGCAGGCAGCGTGATGCAGCGAACAAGCCTGCAAACGAGAGGCGCCGTCCGTCAAGCAGCACGACATCGGCTTGCCCGTCGATTCGCTCGATGCCTGCGTCGTCGATGGTCACCTCACGGTCCAGCAAGGCGCGCCGCACCTGCGGGTCCAGCGCCACCCCGCCATGCGTCATCAAGGTCACCTGACCCCAGTCCGTCAGCATCTCGGCCTGGTGCGACTGCATCGCGCTGGTGGCAATCACGCCGATGCGTCCCAGGTCGAGTTCATAGCCATCGCAGTAAGGGCAGTGGAACACGCTCTGTCCCCACCGTTCTGCCAGCCCCGGCACGGGCGGCAACTGGTCGATCACGCCGGTGGCGAGCAAGAGCCGCCGTCCGCGCTGCGTCTGCCCGTCGGCCGTTGTCACCGTGAACGCATCCCGTATACCGGCCGCGGCGACAGCGCTGCCCTCGATCCAGGTCAAGGTCGGATAGGCCAGCAGCTGGTCGCGCGCCGTGCGTGCAATCTCGGCAGGCGCAACACCGTCCTGTCCAATAAACCCGTGCGAGTGGCTGGCGAACCGGTTGCGGCGCTGGCCGGCGTCGATGACCAGTACCTTTTTGCGTGCCCGCACCAGCTGGAGGGCAGCGGCCATGCCGGCATAGCTGCCGCCGATGACGATGACGTCGTATTGCATGTTTAACTCCTCGATGAGCGCCATGCCGCATGGCGGCGCGCGAAATCGGCCGCCAGTTCGGCCAGCGTGATGTTCTGGAATCGCTGCAGCAGCAGGGCTTCCGCTTCGGCGAAGGCATCGTCCAGTGCGGCGTTGACGGCTTGCTCGACCAGGCATTCGGGGTGCTCGTTGCGGCTGCCGATGGCAAAGACGGCCGGTTCGCCCAGCGCTTCGTGCAACTGGCGCAGCGTGACGGAAGCCAGGTCGACGGCGATGCGCCAGCCGCCGGCATGGCCGCGGTCGGAGGTCACGAAGCCGGCTTCGCGCAGCAGACCCATGGTCCGGCGTACCACGACCGGATTGGTGCCAAGGCACAGGGCGAGATCGTCGGATGTCATCGGCGCATCGCGCTCCGCCATATGGAGGAGGGCATGCAGGACGGAGGATAGGCGGCTGTCACGTTTCATGTAACTCAGTTTGTTACGTAAACGCCGGCGTGTCAAGCCGTCATGCATGCGTTACGATTGTCGCGTTTGTACAAGCCGATGCAGACGCCGGCAGGCATGCTGGCAGCAGAGACCCTTCACGACCCATGTCATTCCGTTCTTCCCACCACCAGGAATTCGAAGCCCCCGCGCCGCTGACGGACGCGGTCAAGTGCTTCTGGCACCACCGCAGAGGCGCGGAGGAGACGGCATCCGATTTCGACGTGCTCCCCGATGGCCACGTTGAAATCATCTTCGCCTTCGGCAGCACCTGCAGCGTCTTGCGCGACGGCGCCTGGCGGCGCTTGCCATCGCCCTTCATGATGGGATTGCTCGACCAGACGGCGACCCTGCGTGCCGATGGGCCCCTCGACATCCTCGCCGTGCGCTGCCATCCCTGGGCCGTCTTCGACCTGCTCGGGCTCCCGGCCAACCAGGATGAGGTACAGGTGCTGGACCATCCGATCGCTCGCCTGCAGTCGATACTGGCACAGTGCTTATCAAGCGGCAGTATCGAAGACGCGCTGTCCAGTCTCGCGGCCTTCCTGATGAACACGCGTATGGCGCCACCGGAAAAAAGCATGCTGTCGAAGGCAGGCACGGCGATGAGCGCAGCCCATGGCACGCTGCCCGTGAGCGCGGTGGCCACCGCGGCGCACGCCACCGTGCGCACCCTGGAACGCAAGTTCAAACAGTCCTCCGGTCACACCGTGAAAGACGTGTCCGGCCTGATGCGCTTCGAGCAGGTCCGCAACCGGCTGTTCACCGCGTCCGAAGCTTGCATCGCCGGCCTGGCGCAGGAATTCGGCTACACGGACCAATCCCACCTGACCCGCGAATTCAAACGCTACAGCGGCACGACACCGGCGGCGTTTGCACGTCGGCTGATGTTGTCGCGTTTATCCAAGCCCGCGGAATGATGCGCCGGTAAGGTGCGGGAACTGTCAACATCAACCTTCCCGCACATGACTTCATCAAGCTCTCCCCACTACGACGTGATCGTCGCCGGCGCCGGCCCGGTCGGCCTGTTCCTCGCCTGCGAACTGGCACTCGCCAGGTGCTCGGTCCTGGTACTGGAAAAGGCGCCGACAGCGCAGTCACCGCTCAAGCACCTGCCTTTCGGCATACGCGGCCTGTCCGCCCCGGGCATCGAAGCGCTGCAACGCCGCGGCTTGCTCGACCAGCTCGAGGTGCCGAAGCGGCTCGCGAATCCGTTCGCGGGCAGCGCAAAGCCGCAAGCCAAAAAGCCCGCCGGCCACTTCGCCGGCATCCAGTTCTTCCAGGACGACGTCGATACCGCGCAGTGGCCCCATCGCCTGCCGGGTGCCTTGCCATCCAGCGTGCTTGCCGAGATGGCGGAGTTGGAAGCCGTGCTGGCGCGTCGCGCGCAGGCGCTGGGCGTGGACATCCGCCGCGGCCTTGCCATCGCCGCCGTCGAACAGACCGCTGACAAGGTCACCGTCCACACAAAGGGCCCCACCTTCAGCAGCCGCTGGCTGGTCGGCTGCGACGGCGGCCGCAGCAGCGTGCGCAAGGCCGGCGGCTTCGAATTCGCCGGCACCGAGCCCGAATTCACGGGTTATTCGGTCCGCGTCGACCTGGCCGATCCGGACCACCTGCCGATGGGCCGCCACACCACGCCGGGCGGCATGTATTTTCAATCGCAGCCGGGTTACTTCGGCATGCAGGATTTCGACGGCGGCGCCTTTCACGACGCCGGCCAGCCGGCCACGCTGGCACACGTGCAGGCGATCCTGCGCCGCGTCTCCGGTGTCGACGTGACCATCCTCGCCCTGCACATGGCCGCCACCTGGACCGACCGCGCCCGCCAGGCCACCCGCTACCGTAATGGCCGCATCCTGCTGGCCGGCGACGCCGCCCACATCCATTCCCCGCTCGGTGGGCAGGGGCTGAACCTGGGCCTCGGCGATGCCATGAACCTGGGCTGGAAGCTGGCCGCCACCGTCCATGGCGATGCCCCGCCAGGCCTGCTGGATACCTACGAGGCCGAGCGTCATCCGGTCGGCGCGCAGGTGCTGGACTGGTCGCGTGCCCAGGTGGCCATCATGCGGCCGACGCCGGCGGGGCGCGCGCTGCATGCGGTCTTCCGCGACCTGCTGGCCACGCGCGATGGCGCGACCTATGTGGCCGGGCGGGTGTGGGGCGTGCAGACGCGCTACGAGCTGGGCGCCGGCCATCCGCTGGTCGGGCGCAGCATGCCGGATGTCGGCCTGCAAGATGGCACGACGATCGGCGAGGCGATGCGCGATGGCAGCGGCTTGCTGCTCGACTTCCAGCACGAAGCCGGATTGGTGCGATGGGCAGCCGGCCATGCGGACCGCATCCGCTACGTGGCGGCCACCCCGGATGCGCGGCTCGGCCTCGGCGCCGCCCTGGTGCGCCCCGACGGCATCGTTGCGTGGGCAAGCGAGGGCGTCGCGGACATCGGCGCATTGCAGGCGAGCGCCGACCGCTGGTTCGCAAGGCAACCGGATACGGGATCACATCGGTAACGAAGCGGACACCGCAAGCGCTACAATGACCGCTCGACGGGCCGCATGGGCTGGGCGCGCATTGCAAGGTACACGGGAGCTGATGGAATGAAGTCGATCTTTGCGCTGCTTGCGGCGCTGATGGTAACGAACGCGCCGCTTGCGCATGCCGACACCGTCGATTACGGCAAGCCCGCTTCCTGGCTGTGCAAGCCGGGCGCCGACGACCGCTGCCTGCGCAAGCTGGACGCGGTGGCGATCCGTGCGGACGGCAGCCGCGTGCCCGAACCTTTCGTGCCGGCGCGCGATCCGCAGGTCGACTGCTTTTACGTCTACCCGACCGCCTCTCGCGAGACCGGCCCCTATGCGGACATGCAGGCTTCGCCGGAGCTGGTGGATACGGCACGTGGCCAGGCCGGGCGGCTGGCGTCGCGCTGCCGGCTGTTTGCGCCCATCTACCGCCAGCTCACGCTGCCCGGTCTGATGGCTGGCATGGGGAACGGGCAGGCACTGGACTGGAACAAGCCCTACGAAGACGTGCTGGCGGCCTGGCGCTGGTACCTGGCGCACGAGAACAAGGGCAGGGGTGTGGTGCTGGTCGGCCACAGCCAGGGCACGATCATGTTGCGCAAGCTGATCGCCGAGGAGATCGACCGCAAGCCGGCGCAGCGCCTGCTGGTGTCGGCCTTCCTCGCGGGTTCGCCCCAGGGCGAAGCCTTCCCCGGCATCAAGGCTTGCCACGCGGCTGGCGATACGGGCTGCGTCTACGTGTGGGGCAGTTACCGCGACAGCGACGTGTCGCCGCGCCGGCTGTTCGGCCACAAGGCTGCGGGCAGCCAGGAGGCCGTCTGCGTGAACCCGGCGGCGCCGGAGGGCGGCACGCGGCCGCTGCGCTCGATCATGCCCAAGTCGCCCGCCATGTCAGCCGATGAGCCGGCCGATGCGCCGTCCTGGATCGTGCTCGAAGGCGCTTACTCGGCCGCGTGCGCGCCAGACGAGCAGGGCAATGTGCTGCGAGTCAGCGGACCGGCCAGCCTGCCCGAAAGCGCGCCCGGCTGGGGCTTGCATCGCTGGGACATCAACCTGGTGCAGGGCAATATGCTCGCGCTGCTGGATGCGCAGATCGCGAGCTGGAAGCGAACCCCGGCGGCCGGCCGCTAGATCCTTAGGCCGCGGCCTTCTTCGGCGGCAGCGGCGCCTCCTGCGCCACCAGGCCCTCGATGCGCAGCTCGTCCCAGAACGCCGCCGGAATCTCCACGTGCATCAGCGCCGCATTGCGCTGCAGGTGTTCCGGGCTGCTCGCGCCGGGAATCGTCGCCGCGACCACCGGATGCGCCACGCCGAACTGCAGCGCCGCCGCGGCCAGGTCGACCCCATGGCCGGCCGCGATCTGGCGCAGGCGTTCGCGCTTCTGGATCTGTTCCTCTTTCGCCGGCATGTAGTCGTAGTGCGCGCCGCCCGCCAGGAAGCCCGAATTGAAGGGGCCGCCCAGCACCACGTGGGCGCCGCGCTCGGCGCACAGCGGGAACAGTTCTTCGAGTGGCGTCTGTTCCATCAGCGTGTAGCGTCCGGCCAGCAGGAAGATGTCCGGGTCCGACAGCTTCAGGGCGCGCAGGCAGGGCTCGACCGTGTTCACGCCCAGGCCCCAGCCCTTGATGATGCCTTCCTCGCGCAGCTTGACCATGCCTTCGAAGGCGCCGCCGGGGCCGGACGCGATGCGGAAGTAATGTTCGAACTGGTCGCCCAGGGCGTCCGGCGACAGGTCGTGCACGTAGGCGATGTCGATGTGGCCGAGCGCCATGCGCTGCAGGCTGTCCTCGACCGAGCGGCGCACGCCGTCGGCGGTGTAGTCGAGCACGCGCTTGAAGGGCAGGGCATTCACGAAAGGCGCGGCGATCTCGCCGGGGTGTTGTGGATGCAGGATGCGGCCGACCTTGGTCGACAAGGTGTACTGGTCGCGCGGGCGGGCGCGCAGGGCGGCGCCGAAGCGGTGCTCGGACATGCCGGCGCCGTAGTGCGGGGCGGTGTCGAAGTAGCGGATGCCGGCTTCCCATGCGGCATCGACGGTGGCCTTGCCGGCTTCGTCGGTGGTGGTGTGGTACATGTCGCCGAGCCCGGTGCCGCCCAGGCCCAGGCGCGTGATCGGTTGATAGCGCTGGTTCACGGTAGGTCCTTTCGTGTTCATGGATGACCCATGCTACACCGGCCGAGCGGGACGCATGGTTCGCTTCGATCGATTACACTGCGCGGTCGATTCATACGACCCGAGCCATACGCGTGCAGCCTGCAACTAATTTCCAATCCTCATCTTTGAGCCGGGCCCGCCTCGCCGCCATGTCGGTGCTGTTCATTAATGGCGTGATCTACGCGTCCTGGGGCACGCACGTGCCGACCATCAAGGACAAGTTCGATTTGTCCGATGCCAGGCTGTCCTTGTCGATGCTGGCCGTGGCGCTGGGCGGGATCCTGATCATGGCGGCGGCCGGGCGCTGGATCGCGCGCGTGGGGAGTGCAAGCGCTTCCGTCAAAAGTTCGGTCTTGATGTCGCTGGCGGCATTTGGCATCCTGTTGGTGCCGCAGTACGCGCTGCTGTTGTTCTGGCTGGCGCTGTACGGATCCATGTCGGCGGTGAACGACGTCGCGGCCAATTCGCAGGGCGCGGTGATCGAGGCGGCGTTCAAGCGACCGGTGATCGGTTCGCTGCATGGCAGTTTCAGTCTCGGTGGCATGTGCGGCGCGCTCGTGGCGAGCGGCTGGCAAGCCATGGGTTGGCCGAACCAGTGGCACCTGGCCGTGGTGTGTGCCTCCTGTGCGGCGCTGGTCATGTCGACCTCGCGCTGGCTGCTGCCGGAATCGAGTGCCTACGCGCAATCGGATGCTCAGGGTAATGCCCCGGCGCGGGATCATGCGCTGGCACCGGCCCTGAAACGCAAGCTGGTGGTGCTGGGCTGCCTGGCTTTCCTGGCCCTGATCGTGGAAGGCGCGATGTACGACTGGAGTGCGGTCTACATGCGCGAGGTGGCGCAGGCAAGTGGCGGCTTCGTCAGCGCCGGCTATGCCGCGTTCTCGATCGGCATGGCCGTCGGCCGTTTCAGCGGCGACCCCGTGCGCGCGCGCTTTTCGGAAGGCGCGCTGGTCGTGGCCAGCTGCGCCTTGTCGCTCGTCGGACTTGGCGTCGCCTTGTTGCTGCCGGGTGTCTGGACCGCGCTGATCGGTTTCCTGCTGTGCGGACTGGGTACCGCCAACATCATTCCGGTGATGTTTTCCTCGGCCGGGCGCATGGCGCTGGCCGGGGGCGGCTCGGCCTCGACCGGGCTGGCGGTGACGACGCGCCTGGCCTACATGGGCTTGCTGATCGGGCCGGTGATCGTCGGCTTCATCGCGCACCGCTTCGATCTGCGCGTGGCGCTGGCACTCAGCCTGCTGGGCGTGGTGGCGATTGCGGCGGCGTCGCCGAAGGTGTTCAGCTTCGGCCGGCGCCAGGCAAGCGCGCCGGCGCTTTGACCCGGCGCTCAGCCGCCGAAGCCGCCACCGCCACCGCCACCGCCTCCACTGCCACCACCCCAGCCGCCACCGCCGCCAGGACCACCGCCGCCATCGCCACGGCCGCCGCCCGCGCCGCCTGGCCCGCGGAACATGCCGCGGCCGCCGTTGCGGATGCGGTCATCCCCGGTCACGCCGCCCCACTGGTACACGAAGCCGAGCGACACCACGCGCGGCTGGGCCGTCGAGATGGAGTGCACGCGCAGCTGCTCGTTCTCGATGAAGGTTTCCGTGCTGCCCGAGCGGTACAGATTGACCACGTTCAGGTTCATCGTCAGCCGCGGCGAGAAACGGTGGCGCCAGGTGAAGTTGGCGGTCGTGAAGGCGCCGTTGGTGCCCTGGCCGTTCAGCGACTGGCCCTGGTGGTTCACATTCAGCTGGAAGGATTCGGCAGCGACCTGGTAGGCCAGGCGCAGCTTGGTGTTTTCCTGGTGATTCTTTTGCTCGACCGGCAGGGCATCGATGTCGTAGTTCGAGATGCGCAGGCGCTTCTGGTTCGACAGCGTGATGCCCAGGTTGGCCGACAGGCCGGTGATGAAGAGCTTGCGCACGTTGAACCAGGTGTCGATGCCGGTCGAGTCGTTGGCGCCGAAGTTCACGGGCGAGGTGACGATCACGTTGGGGTCGGTGGCCAGCGGGTAGCTGCGGTTGCCGATCACCGGCGATTCGCGCCGCTTGAACAAGGTGAAGCGGGCATCGACCACATCGAAGAAGCGGTTGTTGTAGGCCAGTTCGTAAGAGTCGTTCTTCACCGGCTGCAGGGTCGGATTGCCCAGCACCGCGTTGAAATCGCTGAGGTAGACCAGGTTCGGGTTCAGGTCGCGCTCGTTCGGGCGCGCGATGCGCCGCGCCGCGCGCAGCTGCAGTTGCGAGGTGTCGCTCAGGTCTTGCGTCGCATAAAAGCTCGGCAGCCAGTTCATGTAGTGATACTTGTCTTCCTCGTTCAGCAGCGGCTGGTGCACGTCGAGTTCCGTGTACTCGCCGCGGATGCCTGCCAGCACCTGCAGGTTGGCGGTGATCTTCTTGCCCAGCGTGCCATAGATGGCGGCGTTGCGGTCCTCGGATTTGAACTGGCTGATCCGGTTCGGCACCGGTTCGTACAGGCCGCTGGCGGGATTCACGGCCAGGTAGTCGGTGCCGTTTTCGTTGCGGCTGTCCGCGACCTTGGCGCCGGTTTTCAGCGACCAGGTTTCCCACAGCACCTTGGTGTAGTCGACCGAGAGGTCCAGGATGTGGTTGTTGCGGTCGGTGTAGCGCTGGCTGTCCGTGGTGTAGCGCTCCGGGCGCAGGCGGTAATCGTAGAAGACGTCGGATGCCTGGTCGTTGGTCTGCCCGGTATAGCGCAGGTCGAACTTCAGCTCTTCGCCGGGTTCGCCGCTCTTGTGGCTGTAAGACGCGCCGAGGCCGAAGTTCTGCGATGGCGATGCGCTGTGCGAGCGGTTGCTGTAGTCGGCGGTGGGCACCATGCCCGGGCCGAACAGCTGGGTGGTCCCGCTGCTGTCCGTGTCGTTCTGCAGCTTCGAATAGCTGACCGAGGCACCGGCCTGGTCGCGCTGCCCGACGTTGTAGGTGAGGGTCGAGGCAAAGCCGACCGACTTCGATGGCGAGCTGCGTTCGCTGGTCGCATTGTTGGCGCCGATGACCGCGCCGGTCGCCGGGTCGAGGTCTTCGCGCTGCGATGCGCGCTCGCTGCTGCGCACGTTCTTGCGCACGTACAGGTTGCCGCTGATGGAATAGGGGCCGGCCGCATATTCACCGTTCACGCCGGCGTTGTAGCGGTCTTCGCTGCCCTTGTTGAGGTTCATGGTGGCGCGCGAGCCCGGCTTGCGGGTGCGCTTCAGCACCAGGTTGATGATCGGGCCGCTGCCGCCCTCGTTGCCGAACTCGGCGCCCGGGACGTTGATCACCTCGATCGATTCGATGTTCTCGGCCGGGAAAGAATTCAGGGCGTCGCCGCGGTTCTGGCCCTGGAACTGGGCGTCGCGCTTGCCGTTGACCATGATCTGCACGTTCTGGTTGCCGCGCAGGGCCACCGTGCCGTCCTGGTCGACCGTGACCGAGGGCACGTTGTTGAGGACGTCCGAGGCCGAGGCGTTGCTGACGCTGATGTCGTTTTTCAGGTCGTAGACGTCGCGGTCGATCTTGTTGGTCGGGCGCGAGGCGACCACCTCGACGGTGGCGACGTCGTCGCTGGCCGCCGCGGGCGCGGTCTTGTCGGCGCTGGTTGCAGTGCTGGCTGCAGTGCTGGTGGCGCTGGAGGCAGAAGCAGCATTCGTCCCGGCCGGGCGGGCAGGCGCCTGCGCCGCGGTCTGGGCGAACAGGGGTTGCACAACGAAACAGCCCAGCAACAGCGCGGGCAGTACCTTGAGCGCCAGGGTGCCCTGGCCGGCGGCGGGTCGGACAGCGGCGAAACGGATGTGAGTCATGGATAGGATCGATCGCGAATGGTCTTGATGATGTATTCCCGGCAGCGGCTGCCAAAGTTCCAGCCTTGTTGATCACCAGGGCAAGAACTTAACGTGGATGAGCACGACAGGATGACAGGCGCATAAAAGAATCACAAGTTTGATCATGCGTCAATACGGCATCGAAACCACAAATACACACGCCATCCCTGTGGAATGTGAATAAAAACGTATTTTGGACCGCCGCAGGAAGAGTGAATATTCATGCCGCGCCCAGCAAGATCGGTGATTCAAGGCTAATATGCGTGGTTTTATAGACATCGCGGATGCGTTCCAGTCGCGCCGCGGCGCGCGCCCCCTGCCAGACCCGGCAGCCGGCATGCGGCACAGGAGAACCCTATGAGTACCGAAAGCAGTTTGAACGACACCAAAGACACCCAGTTGCGCGCGGATGCGCTGGAATATCACCGCAGCCCGACGCGCGGCAAGATCGAAGTGGTGGCGACCAAGCCGCTGTCGAACCAGCGCGACCTGTCGCTGGCCTATTCGCCGGGTGTCGCCTACGCCTGCGAGGAAATCGCCGCCGACCCGGCGATGGCTGCCGAATACACCTCGCGCGGCAACCTGGTGGCCGTCATCTCCAACGGTACCGCCGTCCTCGGCCTGGGCAATATCGGCCCGTTGGCCTCGAAGCCGGTGATGGAAGGGAAGGGCTGCCTGTTCAAGAAATTTGCCGGCGTCGACGTGTTCGACCTGGAACTGGCCGAAAACGATCCGGACAAGCTGATCGACGCCATCGCGATGCTCGAGCCGACCGTCGGCGGCATCAACCTCGAAGACATCAAGGCGCCGGAATGCTTCTACATCGAGAAGAAGCTGAGCGAGCGCATGAACATCCCCGTCTTCCACGACGACCAGCACGGCACCGCGATCATCTCCAGCGCGGCACTCCTGAACGCGCTGAAGGTGGTCGGCAAGGACATCGGCACGGTGAAACTGGTGGCCTCGGGCGCCGGCGCCGCCGCCATCGCCTGCCTGGACATGATGGTGAGCCTGGGCGTCCAGCAGTCCAATATTTTCGTCACCGACTCCAAGGGCGTGATCTGGCAGGGCCGCGACGCCAACATGGAAGCCAACAAGGCGCGCTATGCACAAGCGACCGACGCCCGTACCCTGGCCGACATCGTCAGCGGCGCCGACGTCTTCCTGGGCTGCTCGACCGCCGGCGTGCTCACCGCCGACATGGTCAGGACTATGGCTGACAAGCCCGTGATCCTGGCGCTGGCCAACCCGGAACCGGAGATCCGTCCGGAAGTGGCCAAGGCCGCGCGTCCCGACGTCATCATCGCCACCGGCCGTTCGGACTATCCGAACCAGGTCAACAACGTGCTGTGCTTCCCCTACATCTTCCGCGGCGCGCTCGATTGCGGCGCCACCCGCATCACCACCGAGATGAAGCTTGCCTGCGTCACCGCGATCGCCGACCTGGCCGAAGCCGAAGCCAACGATGCCGTCGCCGCCGCCTATGCCGGCGAAGACCTGAGCTTCGGTCCCGACTACATCATCCCGAAACCCTTCGATCCGCGCCTGATGGGCGTGATCGCCCCGGCCGTGGCGAAGGCCGCCGCGGAATCCGGCGTGGCCACCCGTCCGATCGCCGACATGGATGCCTACCGCGACCAGCTGGCCCAGATGATCTACCACACCGGTTTCTTCATGAAGCCCGTGTTCGCGAAGGCCAAGGCCAACCCGCGCCGCGTCGCCTATGCCGAAGGCAGCGACCAGCGCGTGCTGCGTGCGGTGCAGACCGTGGTCGACGAAGGCATTGCCAGGCCGGTGCTGATCGGCGCCGCCGCGGACGTCGAAAAAGCCATCAAGCAGTCCGGCCTGCGCCTGAAGCGCGACGTCGATTACACCGTGGTCGAAGCCGATGGCGCTCAGTTTGCTGATACTACCTTGCAAGGCACGCGCCTGCTGAACGAGGGCACGGTCGACGCGCTGATCTGCGGCATGAAGGGCAATTACGACAGCCACCTGGTGCACGTGCAGAACGAGATCGGCACCGCTCCGGAAGCTGGCGTGCTGGCCGCGATGAACGCGCTGGTGCTGGACAAGCACACCCTGTTCATCACCGACACCTACGTCAACGACGCCCCGTCCGCTCAGGAGCTGGCGACGATCACCCGCCTCGCGGCCGAGCACATGCGCCACTTCGGCATCGAGCCGAAAGCCGCGCTGCTGTCGCACTCGATCAACGGTTCGTCCGAGCGCCCGTCCGCACGCCGCATGCGCGAAGCGCGCGCCTTGCTGGCGCAACAGTCGCCCGAACTGGAAGCGATCGGCGAAGTACACGGCGACGCCGCCCTGTCCGAAGAAATCCGCCGCCTGTACCAGCCTGAAGGCGGCTTCAACGGCAGCGCCAACCTGCTGGTGATGCCCTCGCTGGACGCGGCCAACATCCTGTTCAACGTGCTGAAGGTCGCGGCCGGCAAGGGCGTGACCGTGGGCCCGATCCTGCTGGGTGCGGCGAAGCCGGTGCACATTTTGAGCCCGAGTGCTACGGTGCGTCGTATCGTCAATATGACGGCGCTGGCTGTGGCGGATGTGCGCTAATCCGCGACGCTAATAAATACCGTCGTTTCCGGCAATGCCGGGAACGACGTATCGACGCACGTGGCCGTTTTCTCCACGCCACTGGGCCGCTCACCCCCGTTCAACCGTCACGCCCTCTCGTCAAAGCGTGATCTATAATCAAAATATGTACAAGACGACAAGACATTGGACAAAGTACGCCTGGATCGCCTGCCTGGCCATCCTGTTCAATGCCTTCGTCCCCGTCGTCTCGCACGCGCTCAACGCCTCCTCTCCGGCGTCCACCAGCAAGATGGAAGTCTGCACGGCCATGGGCATCGAAATGCTGCCGATGGCGCTGCCGGGCGAGGATGGCACGCAATCGTCCGACAAGCTGCTCAAGAGCCTGACGCATTGCGGCTATTGCGCCACCCATGCCGGCAGCTATGGCTTGCCGCCCCAGCCGGCCGCCGTGTTCGCCGTGATCGGCGGCCATGACGTGTTCCCGCCGCTGTACTACGCCTCGCCGCGCCCACTGCCGATGTGGTCGCCCGCGCAATCGCGCGCCCCGCCTGTGACCCTCTGAACGAACGCGGCCCGCGCCGCGCCCATCCGAGCATCGACGATTCGCCGTGCGCAGCCAGCGACTGTGCGCGCCGGCGCGTGCTCGTTCGCCAGACCCACAGGAACGACCATGAAAACAGCCCATACAGCGCTGACGCTGACCGTCATCGCCGCCACCATCTCCCCGGCCTTCGCCGAGGATGCCGACCAGCCGAAGACCATCGACACGGTAGTCGTGCGCGGCAGCAACCCGACTTCGCTGCCGACCCAGATCCCGACCACGATCGAAGGCATCGGCCGTGAAGAAATCGCGCGCAGCATCAACGCCACCGATGCCGAGGATGCCCTCAAGTACCTCCCCAGCCTACTGGTGCGCAAGCGCTACATCGGCGACTACAACCATGCCGTGCTCTCCACCCGCGCATCCGGCACCGGCAACAGCGCGCGTTCGGCCGTGTATGCGGACGGCATCCTGCTGTCCAACTACCTCGGCAACGGCGCCACCTTTGCGCCGCGCTGGGGCATGGTCAGCCCGGAAGAGATCGAGCGCGTCGACGTGCTGTACGGCCCGTTTTCGGCGGCCTATGGCGGCAACTCGGTGGGTGCGGTGGTCGACTACGTCACGCGCATGCCGACCCGCTTCGAGGCGCATGCCAAATTCTCGTATTCGCGCCAGCCTTTCGAACTGTACGGTACCGACACCACCTACAGCGGGCGCCAGGGCAGCATGGCGCTGGGCGACCGCGTCGGGCGCTGGTCCTGGTACCTGGACCTCAGCCGCAGCGACAGCGAAGGCCAGCCGCTGACCTTCCCGACGCGCTATCCGGGCGGCGTGGCCTCCAGCGCCGGCACGCCGGTCACCGGTGCGGTGGCGGGCCAGGACCGCACGTATCGGGACTGGCTGATCCTGGGCGCCGCGACCCAGTACCACACGGTGCAGGACCACCTGAAGGCCAAGCTGGCCTACGATTTCTCGCCGACCGTGCGCGCCACCTACGTGTTCGGCTGGTGGAAGAACGATGCCGAAGGGCGCCCGCAATCCTGGCTGCGCGACGGCGCCGGCCGCCCGGTCTACAGCGGCACCGTCAATATCGGCGGCAGTGCCTATGTGCTGGCACCGACCGACTTCAACCAATCCAACGAAAGCCTGCAGCACTATATGCACGGCCTCACCGTCAAGAGCAACAGCAAGGGTCTGTTCGACTGGGAAGTGGCGGCCAGCCTGTACGACTACGACAAGGACATCCTGCGCGCACCGACGATTGCCTTGCCGGCCGCGGCAGAGGGCGGGGCAGGCCGCATCGTCAACCAGGGCGGCACCGGCTGGAACACCTTCTCGGCCAAAGGCATCTGGCGGCCGGAAGGCGTGGCCGGCGCGCATGTGGCCGAGTTCGGCTACCAGCGCGAGTCCTACAAATTGCGCAACATCGAAAACGCGACCATCGACTGGATAGACGGCGAGGCGGGCGCGCGCAACAACGCCTTCCGCGGCCGCACCGGCATCGACGCCCTGTATGCCCAGGATACCTGGAAGTTCGCGCCGCGCTGGAAGACGGTGCTCGGCCTGCGCTACGAGCGCTGGCATGCGCGCGACGGCGCAACTTCGAACGCGACGGTGACGGTGGCCCAGGGCAGCCGCCACGAAAATTATTTCTCGCCCAAGGCGGCACTCGCCTTCGAGGCCAATGACGACTGGACCCTGAAAGCCTCGCTGGGCCGCGCCGTGCGCATGCCCACCGTGTCCGAGCTGTACCAGGGCGGCATCAACGCGTCCGGGGTCCTGACCAACAACGATCCGAACCTGAAGCCGGAAAAATCCTGGACCGGCGAACTGAGCGCCGAGCGCAAGCTGGAGACGGGTTTGCTGCGCCTGACCGCCTTCGGCGAGCGCACCCGCGACGCCCTGTATTCGCAGACCAACGTGCTGGTCACGCCCAATGTCACCAATGTGCAGAACGTCGACCGCATCGAGACCAAGGGCCTGGAACTGGCCTATGCCGCCGTCGACGCCGGCGTGCATGGCCTGGACCTGAACGCCAGCACCACCTGGACCGATTCGAAGATCGAGCGCAACGACAAGTTCCCGGCCAGCGTCGGCAAGTGGCAGCCGCGCATCCCCGAGTGGCGCGCCACCGGGCAGGCGACCTGGCGCGTGAACGACCGCCTGGCGGCGACGCTGGCGGCGCGCTACAGCGGGCGCCAGTACTCGACGCTGGACAACTCGGACCCGAACGGCTTCGCCTACCAGGGCGCCAGCAAGTACTTCACCACCGACCTGCGCGTGACCTGGAAGATCGACCGCCAGTGGAGCATGGCCGTCGGCGTCGATAACCTGAATAACTACAAGTACTGGAACTTCCACCCTTATCCCCAGCGCACTTATGTCGCCGAGTTGAAGTTCGATCTGTGATCATGAACGCACCACTTGCAACCCTGACCGCGCGCCGCCGCAGCCTGTTCTGGCGCATCCACTTCTGGGCGGCGCTGATCGCCTCGCCCTTCGTCCTGATCGCAACGCTCACCGGGCTGCTGTACATCTTCACACCCCAGATCGAGGCCAGCCTGTACCGCCACCTGGAGCGCGTGACCCCGCGGCCGGGGGCGAGCATGCTGCCGCTCGACGCCATGGTCGCCGCCGCGCATGCCGCCGTACCGGCGGGCCTGGAAATCCAGTCGGTGCTGCCGCCTGCAACGCCGCGCGATGCGCTGAAGGTGAGCTTCGGACCACCCACGCGCGCCACCGGCGAACACGCGAACCACGCGCCCGTGTCCGCGGTGCAGGCAAAGACGTCCGCGACGCCGCTGCGCTCCTTCGCCAGCAGCAAGCGCACCGTCTTCGTCGATCCCTACGATGCCCGCGTGCTCGGCACCCAGGTCGATCAGGACCGTTTCAGCGAATGGGCACGGCGCCTGCATTCGCGCCTGCTGCAGGGCGAATCGCTGCGCTGGATGATCGAGCTGGCGGCCAGCTGGATGCTGGTGATGCTGCTCACCGGCGTCTGGCTGTGGTGGCCGCGCACCGGCCAGGCGGCTCTGCCGCGCGCCGGCGCCCGCGGCCGCAACGGCTGGAAGCAATGGCACGCCTTCCTCGGCGTGCTGCTGAGCGTCCTCAGTCTGGCGATGGTGCTGACGGGGATCACCTGGAGCAAGTACGCGGGCAACCAGGTGCGCGCAGTGCGCGACTGGGCCGGCCAGGCGTCGCCGCAAGTGCCCGCGCATCTGCACTCGATGCCCACCGGCGGCCCGCAACTGGGTTATCAGCAAGCCTGGCAGCGGGTGCAAGCGCTGGTGCCGGGCGTGCCGGTGGCCCTGACGCCGCCGCGCGGCCCGCACGGCTTCTGGCGTGTCGCATCCTCCGACCGCCCGCATCCGGCGAACCGCTTCGACCTGGTGCTGAACGCCTACGACGGCCGCGTGCTGTACCAGGCGGGATGGGAAGCCCAGACCGCCTTCGGCAAGGCTACTGCGGTCGGCATTCCCTTCCACCGCGGCGAGCTGGGTGTGTGGAACCAGGTGCTGCTGTTCGTGTTCGCCGCCAGCGTGATATTCTCGACGGTCTCGGGCTGGGTCATGTTCTTCAAGCGCCGCCGCGCGGGGCAGGTAGGCTTGCCCAAGCTGCTGCCGGGCGCCTGGCGTGCGGCGCCGCTGTGGGTCGTGGTGCTGGGCATCGGCTTGTGTGTGCTGATGCCGCTGCTTGCGCTGAGTACCCTGGTGCTGGTGATCGTCGAAATCGTGCTGGCCCGCGGGCGGGAGAGTGTGCAGCCCGAGGCTGCCTAGCGTGGCGCCTGGCGCCGCTCATGGTGACGCTGCGCCTCGGGATGCCCGACTGTGCGCAGCAGGATGCTGGGCGCGACCTCGCAGCTTTCCAGGTAGCCGAGTGCGAACTTGAGCCCACGCGTCTCCGCCAGGAATAGCGCGTATTCGACTGTCATGCCGGTCTGCTCGTCGACTCTTCGTTGATTCATGGATCCGCCTGCTGCTCGGTAAATAAAACATGATATGCACACGATTGGCATTGTCATGTTGACATTGTATATTTACTGGTGCAGGGTACGCGATGATTATGTTAACAATTGTTACGGGTGTAATCGCATGTCGAGAAACTTAATGCGCTATGCGAAACGCTGGTGTTTCAGGCGGCCACCGTAAGCACCCGCACCACGGTCTCGCGCTCGTCGCGAAAACCCATGTCCAGGTAAAGCTGGTGGGCACGCTCGTTGGCGCGCATGACGTGCAGGAAAGGCGTTTCGCCGCGTGCCAGCTGGCGCCGCACAAGCTTCAGCACCAGGCGCCGTGCCAGTCCGCGGCCCTGCCAGCCGGGGCGGGTGCACACGCCGCTGATCTCGCGCAGGCCGGGTGCCGCGCTGCGTTCGCCGGCCATCGCGACCAGCTGGCCATCCTCGAGATAACCGAAGTAGTCGCCCAGCTCGATGGTGCGTGGACCAAAGGGGCCCGGCCGCGTCAGCGTGGCAAGTTCCACGGCCCCGGCCGCGTGGGCTGGTCCCAGCGGCGTGGCACCGGGCGCCGGGTCTTCGGCCGGCGCGACATCCGTCCACACCATGCGGAACATGGTCGCCTCGGCCTCGATGCGCCAGCCGGCCGGCACGGGGCCGGACCAGGCGTCGCAATAGAATTGTTCGCCGGGCCGGCAAAAGGGCGCGAGCGCGCCGAAGTCAGGCAGCTGCGGGTCGGGAAAACCGACGATCGGCGAGAAGCCGGGCGCGTAGCGGCGCGCCTGCGCGGTACCGCTCGACCAATGGGCATGCGGGCCGCTGAGTGCTTGCCAGAAGATGTTGTCGAGCCGCTTGTCCGGAAAAAACGTCATGCGTACCGTCCGTGCCTGTGAAAGTGCGACTCTAGCACTTTCACAGGCGTAGGCGTGCCGGACCGGAGCCGTTTTCAGTAAGCCGGTGCGGCCAGCATGGCGTCGAACAGCGCGGCCCGGGCATCGCCGTGGCTGCCTTGCCAGTACGAAGTGACCGTAGTGGTGTCGGGCGCGCCGTCGCGCAGCAGGCGGTGTTCCAGCGGCCGTCCCATCAGGCGCACGTGGACGTAGCCCGCGAAACTGTCGGCGATGTCTTCATGCACGCTGGTGGCCGCGTACAGGGTCGGGAAGCCGGTGCGGCGCAGCGCGGCGTAGGCCGCTTCGGCGTCGAGCAGCGACAGGCGCGGCGCGGCGTAGTAGACCAATTGGCCGCGCAGGGGGAAATCGTGGCCGGCGCGCGGGGCGAAGCGGCCGTCCGGCGCCGCCTGCCAGCACAGCTCCAGCAAGGGGTAGGAGGGAACTCCACCGGTGCGCCACCACATCGGCGCCAGCGCCTTGCACGCGGACAGCACGTGGCCGAATTCGTGCAGCAGCACGAACTGCAGGGCGGCGATGCGGTCGTCATGGGCGCCGTCGGCGATGCGCGCTTCCAGGCGCAGGCCATCCGCAGCTTCGAAGGGCATGTTCTCGCGCCGCTCGAACCAGGCGTTGGCCGTTACCTCGGCGAATACGGCGGCATCGATGGCGACAAAGGCGCCGATCAGCTCCCCCTCCGGTCCGGCGACCACACTGCTGGCGGCCGAGGCGCCGGTGCCTTCCATCACGAACACGCCCAGCAGGCAAGGCGCCAGGTGGCGCAGCACGGCGGCGGGCAGGCCGGCGAGGGCGGCATCGATGTCCTGGTCCAGCTCGGCATCGGGTAGAGCAGGGCGGGCGCTGGCGGGATTGCCGGTGGCGTCGTTGTGGCGTCCGATGAAGTCGATCAGCTCGCGCGGCGCGGCACCGCGGCGCTCACGGAGCGGCAGGCGCAGCAGCGCTTCCCAGAGCAGGGGATCGGAAGTGACGAGCATGGCATGCGGGCGGCAGTATGTCGATGACTGATTGTCGCCAGAGTGAGGATGGAAGGGAATCGGGGGCGGTGTAAATTCAGGTAAAAGAGCATGCAGCTTAGCTGGCTCGTCGTTCCCGCCTGCGCGGGAAGTCGTTTCCGGCAATGCCGGAAACGACGGTATTTGCGTGCCAGTGCTAGCCTCGCTGCCCCACCGGCACCTCATGATCTCCCAACAGGATCTTGTCCGGCGTAATCGGTGTCGTCCGCAGCCGCTTGCCGGTTGCATGGAAGATCGCATTCGCCACCGCCGCCGCGGTGCCGACGATGCCGATTTCACCGACACCCTTGGCACCCAGCTGCTTGCTGACCACGCGGTCGTCCTCGTCGACGAAGATCACCTGGATGTCATGGATGTCCGCATTGACCGCGACATGATATTCCGCAAAGTTATGGTTCATGAAGCGGCCCAGGCGGTGGTCGGTGAAGCTTTCTTCGTGCAGGGCCTGGCTGATGCCCCAGACCACGCCGCCGACGATCTGGCTGGTGGCGGTCTTGGCGTTGATGATGCGGCCGGCCGCGACCGCGTCGACCACGCGCGTCACGCGCACGATGCCGAGCTTTTCGTTGACGCGCACTTCGACGAACACGGCCGAGTGGACCGCGCGCGTGTACTTGCGCTGCTTGAGCATCTGCGGCGTCAGCAGGAATTTTTCCTCGACCCTGTCCTTGCCGGCCGCGGCCAGCAGGGCGGACAGCTGGACGCCGTTGTCCGGCTGGCCGCGCAGGTGGATCTTGCCGTCGTTGAACTCGATGTCCTTGGCCTTCAGGCCCTTGAAGATCGAATCCTTCTGGCCCTGGGCCAGTTTCAGCAGGGTAGTCTTCAGCTTGTCGCAGGCCCCGTGCACGCCCGAACCGACGGTTGCCACGTGCGAGGAACCGCCTTCGATCGGCGCCAGCGGCAGGGTAGAGTCACCCAGCTGGAAGGTCACGCGTTCAAGTGGCAGGCCCAGCTGCTCGGCCGCAATCATGGCCATGACGGTATAGGTGCCGGTGCCGATGTCCGAGGCGGCGCTGGACACCACCAGGCGGCCGTCGGCATGCAGCACGGCCGAGACGCGCGCCACGAGCACCAGCGAATCCCAGATGCCGCTCGCCATGCCCCAGCCGATGAGTTCATCGCCGTCGCGCATCGAGCGCGGTTCGAGCGGCCTGTCCTTCCAGCCGAAGCGTTCCGCGCCCTGTTGATAGCACTGGCGCAGCTCCTTGCTCGAATACGGCTTGTCGTCGAGCGGATTCACCTCGGCGTAGTTCTTGAGACGGAAGGCCAGCGGGTCCATCTTGAGTTTATAGGCCATCTCGTCCATCGCCACTTCCAGCGCATGCACGCCGTGGGCGGCGCCGGGCGCGCGCATGTCGATCGGGCTGTGGCGGTCCTGGCCGATCAGCTTGTAGCCCAGCTTGATGTGGTCGCAGGCGTAGAGCTGGCCGGACCAGTTGACGATGACTTCGACGTAGTCTTCCAGGCGCGAGGTTTCCTGCAGCGCCTCGTGCCAGATCGCCTGCAGCTTGCCGTCCTGGCTGGCGCCCAGCCTGATCTTCTGCCAGGTTTCGGGACGGTGGCCGAAGCTGAACATCTGCTGGCGCGTCAGCACCACGCGCACCGAGCGCTTCAGTTTCAATGCCGCCATCACCGCCAGCGGCAGCTGGTATTGCGGACGCAAACCGGAACCGAAGGCGCCGCCCACATAGGGGTTGCGCACCGTGACCTTGTCCTTGGACAGGCCGAAGGCGTGCGACACGTACCAGCGGCAGTTCTGCGAGCTCTGGTTCTTGTCGTAGATGGTCAGGTGGCCGTCTTCGCCGTAGACCACGGTGGAAGCGAACATCTCCATCGGGTTGTGGTGCTCGACGCCGTGGTAGAACTCGGATTCGATCTTCACCGGTGCCGCGTCATACGCCTTTTCGCCGTCGCCCTTGGAGCTGGGCGGCGTGAAGCCTGCCTTCAGCGGACGCGGTTTATAGGCCTTGTTCAGGTTGTCCAGCAGGTTGGTGTCGTGCTCTTCGATGTCGTAGGTGGCCTTCACCAGCGCGGCCGCGTAACGCGCGGCTTCGAAGGTCTCGCCGATCACCAGCGCGATCGGCTGGCCGCTATAAAAGATGCGGTCGCTGAACAGCGGGCGGAAGGGCGAGCCGGCAGGCGCCGTCATGTCCTTGAAGGCCAAATCGTTGGAACGCATCTTGGGGCGGTTCTCGTGCGTGATGACGTCGATCACACCCGGCACCGCCAGCGCGGCACTCACATCGATCTGCTTGATGCGGCCCTTGGTGGCGGTGCCGCTGACGACCACGCCATAGGCCAGGTCGGGCGCCTGGTGTTCGGCCGCATACTGGGCGGCGCCGGTGACCTTGGCGCGGCCGTCCACGCGCGAGACGGCCATGCCGCTGCGCACGCGGCCGGTACCCTCGGGCGCGACCGGGGTGCGCAGTTCGGGAATCAGGTCGGTCATGCTTCACCTCTCTTGGCAAATTCAGTCCCGCGCAGGGCGGTGGTCAAGGCTTGCACGATGGCGTTCCTGGCCAGCGTCAGCTTGAACTCGTTCTGGCCGTAGCCGCGCGCACCCTGCAGGATGCGGTCCGCGGCGGCCGCGAAGGCGGCTTCGCCGGCCGGTTGGCCAGCCAGCGCCGCTTCCGCTTCCTCGACGCGCCACGGTTTGTGGGCAACGCCGCCGAGGGCGATGCGGGCGGCGCGGATGGTGCCGCCATCGAGATCGAGGGCAGCCGCCACCGACACCAGCGCAAACGCATACGACAGGCGGTCGCGCACCTTGATATACGCCGAGTGCTCGATGAAGCGGGATGCATCGGGCAGGGTGATATGCGTGATCAGTTCACCCGGCTGCAGATTGCTGTCGATGTGCGGCGTGTCGCCCGGCAGGCGGTGGAATTCGGCGAAGGGAATCGCACGCTCGCCAGTCGCTTGCGAACGCACATGCACGGTGGCGTCCAGCGCGCGCAGGGCCACGCACATGTCGGACGGGTGGGTGGCGATGCACTGCTCGCTGGTGCCCAGGATCGCCAGCTGGCGGTTGATGCCGTTCTTGGCCGGGCAGCCGGTACCGGGTTCGCGCTTGTTGCACGGCGTGCCGACGTCATAGAAATACACGCAGCGGGTGCGTTGCAGCAGGTTGCCGCCGTTGGTCGCCATGTTGCGCAACTGGGGCGAGGCGCCGGCCAGGATCGCGGCCGACAGCAGCGGATAGCGGCTGCGTACGGTGTCGTGGTAGGCGGTGGCGGCATTGCGCGCCAGCGCGCCCAGGCGCAGGCCGCCTTCGTGTTCCTCGATGAGGTCCAGGCCCGCGTGTTCCAGCGGGTTGATGTCGACCAGGGCGGAGGGCGTCATCACGCCTTCCTTCATCAGGTCGAGCAGGTTGGTGCCGCCGGCGACCGGACGCGCGTTGTCGGCCGCCAGCAGGGGCAGGGCGGCATCGATATCCTGGGCTTGGGAATAGGCGAATGGATTCATGCGAGCACCGGTCCCGTCGTAAAGCCATCGGCACCGGATGCGGCGCCAGGCTTGCCTTCTTCGATACCCATGACCTTGCACACGGCCATGCGGATTTGCGGATAGGCGCCGCAGCGGCACAGGTTGCCGCTCATCAGTTCGCGCACGTCGTCGACGGTCCTGGCCTGGCCTTCGGCGATCAGGCCGGCGGCCGAACAGATCTGCCCCGGCGTACAGTAACCGCACTGGAAGGCGTCCTGCTCGATGAAGGCTTGCTGCAGAGGATGCAGTTCTTCCCCATGAGCGCCCTTGGCCATGCCCTCGATGGTGGTGACCTCATGACCGTTCTGCATGACGGCCAGGGTCAGGCAGGAATTCACGCGCTTGCCGTCGACCAGCACGGTGCAGGCGCCGCACTGTCCGTGGTCGCAGCCTTTCTTGGTGCCGGTCAATCCGGCGCGTTCACGCAGCAAATCGAGCAGGGTGACCCAGGATTCGACTTCGAAATCCCGCTCCTGTTCGTTGATGCGCAGCCGGATGGGATACTTCTGGTAGGGGTCCATGGCCGTCCTTTCAATAGCGAAGGCTCTACCTTACGAGGGCAGCGCCGTGCGTACGGTTAAATGACACACATAATGAAGGGACAACTGACAGTAACTCGATGTGGTACGAGTGCGACACAATCTTCAGTCTTTTACGTATAGATAATTTATTAGCGTCAAAATGGAGGCTTGACCGGCGACAGAGCGAAAAAGCCGGATTCTATCCAATTGTTTCGTTGTAGAATCTCGGAAAGTTTTAAATAGTAACAATCTGTTTCTTTAAGGTAATAGTTGTGGTGATAATGCATGTTTTGGCCGAGGTCGGCTAAAATCGCTACTTCCGGCCGCGCCGCCGCGCCCAGACCCTACGCCAGTTTGTCACCCGGCCCCACCGCCGCCGGTTCTTTTCTTCGCCCATCGCGGCAAGGATTGTTAATGCTCAGCCAACAAGAACTCGCAGAAGAAGAACGCATCAAGGCACTGCATCGCCTGGACATCCTCGACACCCCCGGGGAAGAGCGTTTCGACCGTTTTACCCGCCTGGCCACCGCCAGTTTCGGCGTGCCGATGGCGCTCGTCTCGTTGGTCGATACCGACCGCCAGTGGTTCAAGTCCTGCATCGGCATCGACTCGCCCGGGACGCCGCGTTCGGTCGCCTTTTGCAGCCACGCGGTGGCACTGGACGATTTGCTGGTGGTACCCGACGCCCGCCTCGACGAGCGCTTCGCCGATAACCCGCTGGTGACTGGGGCGCCCCATATCCGCTTCTATGCCGGGCAGCCGGTACGCAGCCTGGACGGCCAGCCGCTCGGCACCCTGTGCATCATCGATACCCGTCCGCGCATGCTGGACGATGGCGGCCGGCGCATGCTGCGCGACCTTGCCCAGCTGGTACAGGACGAGTTGAACCGCGGCGTGCTGGTGGCCGCGCGCGACGCTGCCCAGCAGGCGCTGGTGGAGATGAACGCCAAGCTGGAACGGCGCGTCGAAGAGCGCACCCGCGAATTGCACGAGAAAAACCTCGCGCTCGAGCAGGAAATGCAGCAACGCCTTGCCGCCAGGCAAGCACTGTTCCAGAAACAGGTGCTGCTGGACGCGGTTCTGGAATCGGTGGACGTGGGCGTGATCGCCTGCAACGCCGAGGGCAAGTTGAGCATGTGCAACCGCGATGCGCGCGATTTCAATGGGCTCGATGGGGTGGAGATGGACGACTGGGCCGCCCATTACGCACTGTTTCACGACGACGGCGTGACCCCGATGACGGTGGACGAGCTGCCGCTGGTGCGCGCGCTGCGCGGCGAGCGGGTACAGGACCTGCCGATGGTGGTGGGCGTCGGCGGCGGCCCGGCCTCGCGCCGCGTGCTGGTCAGCGGCCGCGCCCTGAAGGACCCCGGCGGCGAGACCCTGGGCGCGGTGGTGGCGCTCAAGGACGTCAGCGAACTGTACGCCTCGCGCACGCAGGCGCTCGAAAGCGAAGAGCGCCTGCGCACCATCGCCGACAACGTGCCGGCCCTGATCGCCTACCTCGACACCGGCCTGCGCTACCGCTTCGCCAACGACCGTTACCGCGAGTGGTTCGGCGTGCGTTCCGAAAACATGCTCGGCAAGACCATCGCCGACGCCATGGGCGAAGGCTTTTACGCGCCGCGCCGGGCGGCACTGGAGCGTTGCCTGTCCGGCCACGGTTCCTACCTCGAGATCGAGGAAGAGCGGCGCGGCCGCAAGCGCGTGATCAGCACTACCTACCTGCCGCACCTGCGCGACGGCAAGGTCCAGGGCATCTACGTACTGTCGACCGACGCCACTTCCTCGCGCGAGTACGAGCGCCAGCTGCACGCGCTGGCCCATTCCGACCACCTGACCGGCCTGCCCAACCGCCGCAGCTACGAAGAGCGCCTGGTGCAAGCCATCGCGCGCGCGCGCCGCAGCGCCACACCGCTGGCCCTGGCCTACCTCGACGTCGACCACTTCAAGCAGATCAACGACAGCCTGGGCCACGCCGGCGGCGACGCCGTGCTGCGCGAGTTCGGGCGCCGCCTGAATGCCGCGGTGCGCGTCACCGACACCGTGGCGCGCCTGGCCGGCGACGAATTCGTGATCGTGCTCGAGCAGGTCGGCTCGCCGCTGGAATGCCGCCGCATCGGCGACAAGCTGCTGGAAGCGATGCAGCTGCCTTTCGAGATCGACGGCAGGCAGCTGCAGGTTACGGCCAGCATCGGCTTTTCCTGGAGCGCCCATCCGGAGCAGGCCGGGCTGGCCCATGCGGCTGATGCCGCCCTGTATGCGTCCAAGCACGCCGGCCGCAACACCGCGTCGGTGCAGGTGGCCGGGCACTGATCCCGGCCGGCAGCCCGCTCAGGGGGCCGAGGCTTTCGCGCCGGCCCCGCCGTGTTCCTTCACGTACCGGATCGCATCGGCGTTCTTCGGATCGAGTTCCAGCACGCGGCGATAGCTGGCCAGGGCATCCTGTGCCTGCCCGGTCTTGGCCTGCATTTCGCCCAGGCCGTCGAACAGGATGCTTTCTTCCGGATAAAGGTGGGCGCCGAGGCGGAAGATCTCGCGCGCCTGCGCCGGGCGTTCGGCCTGGGCCAGCTGGACGCCCCAGCCGACGAGTTCATCGACGCCCAGTTTGAATGCCGGGTTTTGCGCGACGAAGCGCTCGTATTCGGGAATTGCCTTGTCGAAGCCGCTTGCCGCCAGGCGCCGCACCAGGTTTTCCTGCGTCGGTGGCACGCCGTCCTTGTGGCGCCGGATGTCGGTGACCATCGTATGCGCGGGGGCGTGGTTGGCGGCCGGGGTGTTGTTGACGAAGGCGAGGCCGGCGCTATCGCCCTTCAGGTAGGCGTCCAGGAAGCGCAGCGTGTAGCGTGCCGCCCAGCTGTGCTGCAGGTTGACCTCGTCGCGGCTGTAGTCGCCGAAATCGCTGAACTCGCCGTCCGGCATCATGCGCAAGGCGTACGAAGCGAAGTCCGCATGCTTCATCGGCAGCATCGACACGATATACACGTCCGAATACTTCATCTCGTTCATGAAGGAATAATCGGTGCGCATGTTCGCCGAGCGGTTCAGGGCTTCCATCGTCCTCGGGCGCGAGCCGATGAACAGCATCGGCAGTGCCACCCGCGCCGGCGTCACGTAGGGCGCCGCGTCCTTGCCGCCGTCGACCAGCTTCGGAAAGCTGCGGATCGACCCGTCCAGGCTGACCAGCGCCTTGATGCGCGCATCCTTGGCCGCGGCGAACACGTTCGCCAGTCCGCCCCAGCTGAAGCCGACCGCTGCCACCTTGCCGGTATCGGCCTGCGGCAGCGTCGCCGCGTAGCCGATCAGGAAGGAGATGTCGGCGGCCTGGGCTTCCACGCCTTCGAGGTCGGTCGTCATCGAGCGCGCGTGGGCGCCCAGCGAAGGACTGGACAGCACGATGTAGCCGTGGCTGGCCAGCAGTTCGCACAGGTCGGTGTTTTCGATCGCGTAGGCGGAATAGCTCGGTGCGTAGATCACGACGGGGAACTTGCCATCGGATTTGCCGCCTTCAGGACGCGCATCGCGCACCGCCAGCTGCGGGCGCGCGATGTCGCGCAGCAGCGCGTCGCGGTGCCCGGCCGCATTGCCATCGATACGTCCGTCGGTCATGCGCCTGACCTCGGCCGGGCTGCGCGTGAACTCGTCTTCGGTCGGCACCGTGTCCAGGTAATCGCGGTAGGTGACCGGCTTGCCGCCGCGCGCCGCCGGATACCAGACCAGGGTCTGGACCGGACGCGCACGCTCGCCCTTGGCCGGCTCGCCGGTGGCCAGGTCGATCTCGGTCTTGTACTGGCGCGAGCGGTCATACTGCTGGACGACCTTGACGCCGACCGCATGCGGGCCGGGCGCGATGGAGAAGGTGAAGCCGTCGGCGGCGCAGGCGGTGGTGCTCATGAACAGGCAGGCAATGAGAAGTTTTGGAAGGCGCATAAATGTCGTGGCTGGTTTCAGGGACGGGTGTTTGTGAACAGATATCGCAAAACCCGTGCCATCACTCAAGTCATTGATTTGCAAGACTTCCTGCTGGGTGGGATGGTGTCCGTGCTGTCCGCAGCGCCCGGACGCGGACAGCGCGGACGGGACGGACAGGCGTTTCAGAAGGTGCGCACCAGCCCCAGCACCAGCGCCTTGCGGCCCAGGAGCTTGCCGTTCGCGGCCGAGGTGTAGGCCGCTTCCGCGGCAGTCGTGCCGACCGCCGACAGCGACACCGTGGCCGCGCCCCAGGCCTTGCTGATGCCGACCTTCCAGTCGGTGTAGCTGGCATTGACGCTGTGCTGCACGTGCTGGCGGCCGGCGTGCAGGATCACGGTGAAGCCCTTGCCGGCATCCAGGTTGGCGCCGAGGTCGAGGTAGCTGCTGTAGCGGCTGTCGACGAAGCCGAACAGATTGCTCAGCGCATTCGAGTATTTAATATAGCAGGGACCGTAACCCAGCTGGCCATAGAGTTCGCCGGTATTGCCGTTGACGAAGCCGGGCACGTCGGCCAGGCCGTTGCCCGGGTAGACGTAGCCGAGCACGCCGACGTCATAGCTGAGGCCGTGCCCCAGTTCGCCCTTCTTGCCGCCGTAGACGTCGACTTCGACGTGGCTGCCGCCGCCGGCATCCCTGGCCCAGCTGATGCTGGACAGCCAGGTGCCCACGTACCAGCCGCTGGCCGGGTCGCTCCAGTCGGCGCCGCCCTGCAGGGCCGGGTGCAGGCGGGTCTGCGAGATGCCGCGGTAGCGGTAGTCGGAGATCAGGCCCAGGTTGTAGGCGGTCGATGCGGCGGCCGGGGCGGCGGCTTCGGTGGAGGCCGTGGTGTCGGCGCCGGCACCGGTCGGCGCCGGGTTGGCTTCCTGCGCAAACGCCGGGCAGGCAAGGACGAGCAGGGCGGTGGCGATGAGGTGTTTCATGGTGTTTTCTCTTTCTTGGGGATGAGCCGGTCCCGCGCCTCGCGGCGCAACCGGTTTACTACGGGAATTAGTGGGTTAGATCAGACCGGGACCGCGAGCCGGTAACCTACGCCGGTCTCGGTGATCAGGTACCTGGGCTGAGCCGGGTCTTCTTCCAGCTTGCGCCGCAAGTGACCCATGTAGATGCGCAAATAGTGCGAGCGGTTCGCGGACGGGGTGTCGATGGACGGCTGGCCCCACACTTCGCGCAGCAGTTGCGGATTGCTGACCACGCGCCCGGCGTTGCGCGCCAGCGCGGCCAGCAGCTTGTATTCGGTCGGCGCCAGGCGCACGCCACAGCCATCGCGCGTGACCGCGTGGCCCTGCAGATCGATGGCGACGGTGCCGAAGCGCACCACGCCGCCCTTGTCCTCGGGTGCCCTGGCTTGTCGCTGGCGGCGCAGTGCCGAGCGCGCGCGCGCCAGCAATTCGGCCACGCCGAAGGGCTTGGTAAGATAGTCATCGGCACCGGCATCCAGCGCGCGCACCTTTTCCGATTCCAGCGTGCGTGCCGACAGCACGATGACGGCGGCGCGCGACCACTGGCGCAAGTCGGCGATGAAGGCGATGCCGTCGCCGTCGGGCAGGCCCAGGTCGAGCACCACCAGGTCGGGCTGGCGTGTGCCGGCCGCGATCAGGCCATGGCGGCAGTTGCCCGCCTCGTGGACCTGCCAGCCTTCGTCTTCCAGCGCCTCGCGCACGAAGCGGCGGATCTGGGCTTCGTCCTCGACCAGCAGGGCGACCGGGCGTTGAACGTCGTTGACGTGCTCATTCATGATGGTCTTCCGCTTCCTGTTCCAGCTCCGGCAGTGCCGGCGGTTCACCGCGCGGCAGGGCGATGACGATGCGCGCGCCGCCCTGCGGCGCCTGCTCGGCGTGGATGCCGCCGCCGTGGGCGTCGACAATGGCGCGGCAGATCGCCAGCCCCAGGCCCACGCCCGGGGTGCTCGATTCGCGCTGCCCGCGCGTGAATTTTTCGAAGATCGCTTCCTCGCGGCCGGGCGGCAGGCCGGGGCCATTGTCGGTCACCCGCACTTGCACCTTGTCGCCCCGTACGCGCGCGTCGACCACGATGCGGCTGCCCGGCGGCGTGTACTTGGCGGCGTTTTCCAGCACATTGCACAGCACCCGTTCCAGCAGCGGCGCGTCGAAGCGCACCAGCGGTACCTCTTCGGGGATGCGCGCTTCGACGAGGTGCCCGGCCAGCACGCCGGCGCTGGCGCGCAGCGCGCTGCCGACCACTTCCTCGATCGACTGCCATTCCAGGTGCAGGTGCACGCCGCCGCTCTGGATGCGCGCCATGTCGAGCAGGTTGGTGACCAGGGTGTTCATGCGCAGCGCCTCGCTTTTCAGGGTGGCGGCCAGGCCGGCCTGCTGGCTGGAGAGCGGCGGACGCGAAGCCGCCAGCGTTTCCGACACGCCCACCAGCAGCGTCAGCGGCGTGCGCAAATCGTGGCCGAGCGCCGCCAGCAGCGAAGTACGCAGGCGCTCGGATTCCATGTCGACCAGCGCGCCCTGGGCCACTTCGATGTAGTGCACGCGTTCGAGGGCGATCGCGGTCAGCGTCGCAAAGGTGTCCAGCTGCTGGCGCTGTTCGGGCACCGCCATCCAGTCTTCCGACGACGGCAGCAGGGCCAGCACGCCGCGGGTGCGCATCGGTGCCACCAGCGGCAGGTAGAACAGCGGGCTGGCCGGCAGGGTGTCGGTGCCGAGGCCGGCGGCCTGGGCATGGTCGAAGGCCCATTGGGCGGTGCCCGGCTCCGGCTTGGGACCCTGGCCATCTGCCGGTGCAGGTGCATGCGCCGGCAGTTGCAGCCGTCCCTCGGCATCCGGCAGCAGCAGCGTGGCCCGCGCGCGGAAGGCTTGCGCCACGAATTCGCGGGTGGCGTCCAGCACCTGTTCCGGCTGCAGCGCGCCCGACAAATGGCTGGCGAATCCGTAGAGCGCGTGCCAGCGCCGCTCACGCTGGCGCGCCACCTGGGCCTGGAAGCGCAGCCGGGCGGTCAGGTGGCCGGTGATCAGGCCCACCGCCAGCATCACGCCGAAGGTCACCAGGTACTGGAAATCCGACACGGCGAAGGAAAAACGTGGTGCCACGAACACGTAGTCGAGGGTGGCGACGCTGATGCAGGTGGCCAGCACCGAGGGGCCGCGGCCGAAGCGGTAGGCCACGCCCAGCACCACCAGCATGAACAGCATGGCGATGTTGGCCAGGTCGAGCCAGGCGTCCAGCCACCAGCCGAGCAAGCCTGCGCCCAGGCTGGCGGCGGCGCCCAGCCCGTAATGCAGCAGGCGCGCGCGCGCTCGCTCGGCCGTGCGCCCGCCGGACTGCACCGGGGCGGCGCGCTGCGGCAGGCCGGCGGCCGCGATTTCCAGCAGGTCGGCGCCCGGCGCCAGCCGCGCCAGGCGGCGTGCAAGACCGGGACGCCAGGCACGCCAGGTCGTCGACGGCGCCGGCCGCCCCAGCACCAGGCGCGACAGGTTATGGCTGCCGGCATGGCGCGCCAGCTCGGCCGCCGCGTCGTTGCCGGGCAGGACGGCGGTGACCGCGCCCAGCTTTTCGGCCAGGCGCAGGGTATCCAGGGTCTGCTCGCGCCGCGCCGCCGGCAGGCGCTGCAGCGGCGGCGTTTCCACGTAGACGGCGTGCCAGCGCGCGCCCAGCTGGCCGGCCAGGCGCGCAGCGCTTCGCACCACTTGTTCGGCATCGGGCCCCGGACCGACGCAGGCCAGCAGCGCGGCGCCGGTCTTCCACAGCGTGTCGACCGACTGCTCGACGCGCCAGGCGCGCACGTCGCCCTCGACGCGGTCGGCGGTGCGGCGCAGCGCCAGTTCGCGCAGCGCGATCAAATTCCCTTTGCGGAAGAAGTTGCCGGCGGCGCGATCGGCCTGCGGGCCCTGGTAGACGCGGCCGCTCTTCAGGCGCGCCAGCAATTCGTCGGCCGGCAGGTCGACCAGCACCACCTCGTCGGCGCGATCGAACACCATGTCGGGCACGGTTTCCGCCACGCGGATGCCGGTGATGCCGCCGACCGCGTCGTTCAGGCTTTCCAGGTGCTGCACGTTGACCGTGGTCCAGACGTCGATGCCGGCGTCCAGCAATTCCTCGACGTCTTGCCAGCGCTTGCGGTGGCGCGAGCCGGGCACGTTGGAATGGGCCAGTTCATCCACCAGCACCAGTGGCGCCCTGGCGGCCAGGGCGCCATCGATGTCGAATTCGGGCAGGGTCTTGCCGCGGTAATCGACCTGTTTCAGTGGCAGCAGCGGCAAGCTTTCGAGCAGGGCGGCGGTTTCTACGCGGCCATGGGTTTCGACCACGCCCGCCACGACCGCGTCCGCGGGCAGCGAGCGCGCGGCCGACAGCATGGCCCAGGTCTTGCCGACCCCGGCGGAGGCACCGAAATAGATGCGCAGGCGGCCGCGCGCGGCGCGCGCTTCCTGTTCGCGCACCCGCGCCAGCAACTGGTCCGGGTCGGGCCGGCGGCCTTCGTTTGGCATTCTCATTTGACCTGACATGTCCGCTATCTTATTACCGAATGCTCAGCGTACCGGGAAAGCCCGGTCCAGCGCCAGGTTCAATGCCAGCACGTTGACGCGTTCCTCGCCCAGGATGCCCAGCAGCGGGTGCTCGGTATGGCGTGCCACCAGCTCGTGCAGGGCGGCCGGGGAGGCACCGCGGGCACGGGCCACGCGCTCGAGCTGGTACAGGATGGCGGCCGGGCTGATCTCCGGATCCAGGCCGCTGGCCGAGGCAGTCACCAGGTCGACCGGCACCGGCGCCCGGTTGGCCGGGTCGGCTGCCTTGAGGGCGTCGATGCGGCCTTTCACCGCATCCACCAGCGCCGGGTTCAGCGGGCCCTGGTTCGAACCCGAGGAGCCGGCGGCGTTGTAGGGCATCGGCGCGGTGGCCGACGGACGGCCCCAGAAGTAGCGCGGCGACGAGAAGGGCTGGCCGATCAGGCTGGAACCGCGTACCTTGCCGCCTTCGGTGACGAGGCTGCCGCCGGCCAGGGCCGGGAAAGCGAGTTTGCCGGCACCGGTGACCAGCAGCGGATAGACGCCGCCGCACAGCAGGGTCAGGACCAGCAGCAGCGTGATGGCGGGACGGAAATGGGATGTCATGATGTTTTCCTTTTCAAGCAAGGTGCAAGGCGGCCAGCGCCAGGTCGATCAGTTTGATGCCGGCAAACGGCAGCAGGATGCCGCCCAGGCCGTACACCAGCATGTTGCGGCGCAGGAGGGCCGCGGCGCCGATGGCGCGGTAAGCCACGCCCTTCAGGGCCAGCGGGATCAGGAACACGATGATCAGGGCATTGAAGATCACCGCCGACATGATCGCCGAGGCCGGGCTGGCCAGGTGCATGATGTCCAGCGCGCGCAGCTGCGGGTAGGTCGCCACGAAGGCGGCCGGGATGATGGCGAAGTACTTGGCGATGTCGTTGGCGATCGAGAAGGTGGTGAGCGCCCCGCGCGTCATCAGCATCTGCTTGCCGATTTCGACGATTTCCAGCAGCTTGGTCGGATTCGAGTCCAGGTCGACCATGTTGCCGGCCTCTTTTGCCGCCTGGGTGCCGCTGTTCATCGCCACTGCGACGTCGGCCTGGGCCAGCGCCGGGGCGTCGTTGGTGCCGTCGCCGGTCATTGCCACCAGGCGGCCGCCCGACTGGTACTCACGGATCAGTTTGAGCTTGTCTTCGGGCGTGGCTTCGGCCAGGAAGTCGTCGACGCCGGCTTCGGCCGCGATCGCCGCTGCGGTCAGGCGGTTGTCGCCGGTGATCATCACGGTCTTGATGCCCATGCGGCGCAGTTCCGCAAAGCGCTCCTTGATGCCGCCCTTGACGATGTCCTTGAGTTCCACCACGCCCATCACGCGGCCGCCGTCGACCACCACCAGCGGCGTGCTGCCGCGGCGCGACGCTTCGTCGACGGCGTGGCCGACCGCCGCTGGATATTCATAGCCGAGGCCCAGCACATACTTGCGGACGGTATCGGCGGCGCCCTTGCGCACCGGACGTTCTGCCAGGTCGACGCCGCTCATGCGGGTCTGCGCGGTGAAGGGCACGAATTCCGCCTTCAGCTCGGCCATCTCGCGGGCCCGCAAATTGAACTTCTGCTTGGCCAGCACCACTATGCTGCGGCCTTCCGGCGTTTCGTCGGCCAGCGAGGCCAGTTGCGCGGCCTCGGCCAGTTCGCGCCCGGTCACGCCGGGTGCCGGAATGAAGGCGGCGGCCTGGCGGTTGCCGAGGGTGATGGTGCCGGTTTTATCCAGCAGCAGCACGTCGACGTCGCCGGCGGCTTCCACCGCACGGCCAGAGGTTGCGATCACGTTGGCGCCCATCATGCGGCTCATGCCGGCCACGCCGATGGCGGACAGCAGGCCGCCGATGGTGGTCGGGATCAGGCATACCAGCAGCGCCACCAGCACGGTGACGGTGACCGGGGAGCCGGCGATGCCGGCGGCCCTGGTGGCGTCCGCGGCGTAGACCGAGAACGGCAGCAGGGTCGCGGTGACCACCAGGAACACGATGCTCAGGGCCACCAGCAGGATGGTCAGGGCGATCTCGTTCGGGGTCTTCTTGCGGTTGGCACCCTCGACCATCGCGATCATGCGGTCGATGAAGGCTTCGCCCGGATTCACGGCGATCTTCAGGACCAGCCAGTCCGACAGCACGCGGGTGCCGCCGGTGACGGCCGAGAAGTCGCCGCCCGACTCGCGGATCACCGGTGCCGATTCGCCGGTGATGGCGGATTCGTCGACCGAGGCCACACCCTGCACGACGTCGGCGTCGGCCGGGATGATGTCGCCGGCGTCGACCTGCACGTACATGCCCTTGCGCAGGTCGGTGGCGGGGCAGGGCACCCAGGTGCTGCCATGCTGCGGCATAGCCAGTTTCCTGGCCATCACGGTCTGCTTGAGGGCGCGCAGCGAGGCGGCCTGGGCCTTGCTGCGGCCTTCGGCCAGGCTCTCGGCGAAGTTTGCGAACAGCACCGTGAACCACAGCCAGAGCGATATGGCAAAAATAAAGCCGGCCGGCGCTTCGCCGTTGCCGCGCAGGGCATCCAGCCAAAGCAGGGTGGTGATGATGGAACCGACGTAGACCACGAACATGACCGGGCTGCGCCATTGCTGGCGCGGGTCGAGCTTGCGGAAGGCGTCGATCGCGGCCGGACCGGCCAGTTTCGGATCGAACATGCTTGTATTCGGGTGCGACATGGTGGGCGCAGCTCCTTCTTATTTTGCAGAGAACAGTTGCAGGTGTTCGGCCACCGGGCCGAGCGCCAGCGCCGGGACGTAGTTCAGCACGCCCACGAGGAGGACCGCGCCGATCAGCAGGCCGACGAACAGCGGGCCGTGGGTCGGCATGGTGCCGGCGGTGACGGCCAGGCGCGGCTTGGCGGCCAGCGAACCGGCCAGCGCAAGCACCGGCACGATCATCGCGAAGCGGCCGAACCACATCGCCAGCGCCAGCAGCACGTTGTAGAAGGGCGTGTTGGCCGACAGGCCGGCAAAGGCGCTGCCGTTGTTGTTGGCGGCCGAGGTGAAGGCGTACAGGATTTCCGAGAAGCCGTGGGCACCCGGGTTGGCGATGCCGGCCACGCCGGCGCTGCTGGCCACCGCGACGGCGGTACCGCTGAGGACCAGGATCGGCGTCACCAGGATCGCGATCGACACCATCTTCATGTCGAAGGACTGGATCTTCTTGCCCAGGTATTCCGGCGTGCGGCCGATCATCAGGCCGGCGATGAACACGCCCAGCACGGCGAATACCAGCATGCCGTACAGGCCGGAACCGACGCCGCCGAACACGACTTCGCCGAACTGCATCAGCGCCAGCGGCACCAGGCCGCCGAGCGGGGTCAAGCTGTCGTGCATGGTATTGACGGCGCCGCAGGAGGCGGCGGTGGTGACGGCCACGAACACGCTGGATGCCGCCATGCCGAAGCGGGTCTCCTTGCCTTCCATGTTGCCCCCGGCCTGCAGCGCGCTTGCGCCCTGGTCGACGCCGAGCGCCTGCAGGGCCGGATGCGCCTGCGGTTCGGCCCACATCACCACCAGGGTCATGGCCACGAACAGGATCGCCATCGCGGAATAGACGGCCCAGCCCTGGCGCAGGTCGCCGACCATGCGGCCGAAGGCGAAGCACAGCGCGGCCGGGATCAGGAAGACCGCCACCATCTGGGCGAAATTGGTCAGCGCGTCCGGGTTTTCATACGGGTGGGCCGAGTTGGCGTTGAAGAAGCCGCCGCCATTCGTGCCGAGCATCTTGATCGCTTCCTGGGAGGCGACCGGGCCCATGGCGATGGTCTGGGTGGTACTGGTGAGTTCTTCCATGACCGGGTTGCCGGCCTTGTCCTTGAGCGGCTGGCCTTCGGCATCGAGTTTCGGCTGCGAATAGGTCACCGGCTCGACCAGCGTGGCTTGCTGGTAGGGTTCGAAGTTCTGGATCACGCCGCGGCCGACCAGGAACACGGCCAGCACCAGCGACAGCGGCAGCAGCAGGTACACGGTCGAGCGCACCAGGTCGGTCCAGAAATTGCCGACCGATTGCGAGGAGCGCGCCGACAGGCCGCGGATCAGGGCGAAGACGACGGCGATGCCGGTGGCGGCCGAGAAGAAGTTCTGGCCGGCCAGCACCACCATCTGGGTGAAATAGCTCATGGTCTGTTCGCCGCTATAGCCTTGCCAGTTGGTGTTGGCGACAAAGCTCACGGCGGTGTTGAAGGCGGAGTCCGGCGAGACCGCGCCCAGGCCTTGCGGATTCAGCGGCAGCAAGCCTTGCAGGCGCTGCACGCCGTAGACCAGCAGGGCGCCCAGGCCGTTGAACAGCATCAGCGCCAGGGCATAGGATTTCCAGCCCATGCCTTGGGCCGGGTCGACGCCGGCGACGCGGTAGCACAGGCGTTCGAACGGGGCCAGCCAGCCCAGGCCGGGCACCTTGCCGCTACCGCCGACGGCGGCCAGCAGGCGGCCCAGCGGCAGCGCCAGCAGGGTGACGACGACCAGGAAAACGACGAGAAGCGCAGTTGCCAGGGTAGGGGCGTCGGTGTTCATTTACAGCTCCTCCGCATTCAGCAGCGCCACGACCAGATACAGCAGCACGCCGGCCGCGGCGATGCCGGCGGCCCAATAAGTGATGTTCATTGTTTGTTCCCCAGCTTGACGCAGCCGCGGACCAGGCCGCACAGGAGTGCGGTCAGTACGAGGATGGCGCAGATATACAGGACGTCCATTGTTCTTCCAGGATGGGTTGACGATCCTGAAAGCTTAGGCTGAGGCAAGGAAAAGGGGTGTAAACAGTCGGTCCGAGTGTATATATGCAATATAAACAAGGGCGGATGGCGGTGTCCTCATTATGTTGTTGTGTGGCAACCATTCGTTGACGAACTGTAAGCAGTTAACAGTGACCGGCGCACTAAACAAAGTTGCGATGTGGACTTATTGTGAGGGCGCAGCTATCCTGCATTTAACAGATGCCTATATCTCCTTCGCCGATGCTTGAGTCCAACGACACCGCAGCCAATCGCATGCTGCACCTTGACCGGATGCGCCAGCCCATGATCACGCGCGCGATCCTGTTGCTGGGCGGTTTCTGCCTGATGTTGATTGGCTTGCACACCTGGAGCCTGTGGTCGGCGCGCCAGCATCAGCTGGAGCAGACCGGCGCCAACACCGCCAACATGGCGCGCGCGCTGGCTTCGCATGCCGAGCGCTCGATCAAGCTCGGCGGTGCGACCCTGGCCGAACTGCAGGAGCGCGTCGAATACGATGGACTTGAAGGAGCCGCCGGCGTACGCATGACCCGGCGCTTGCAAAGCATCGTGGCGCAAACGCCGGAATTGCAGGAAGCCTTCGTCTACGGCGCCGATGGCGCCAGGCTGGCGAGCTCGCTCCCCGAGCTGGTCCAGGGCAATAATGCCGACCGCGAATATTTTATTTATCACAAGACGCACGCCGACCGCGGGCTGCTGATCGGCAAGCCGATCCATAGCCGTTCCAGCGGCGTCATCGCGATTCCGCTGTCGCGCCGCATCGACCGTCCCGACGGCAGCTTCGGCGGCGTGGTGATGGCGTCGCTCAGGCTCGCTTATTTCGGCCAGTTCTACGACAGCTTCGACGTCGGCACGACCGGCACCATCATCCTGGCGCTGGACGACGGCACTTTGCTCTATCGCCGGCCCTTCAAGGAATCGATGGTCGGCACGAGTATCGCCAATGGCCCGATATTCGAGCTGTACAGGAAATCCGGTCCGGTCGGCACCGCCATGCTGGTCTCCAAGGTCGACGGCATCGAGCGCCTGTACAGCTACCGCCACCTGGACGGTTACCCGCTGCTGGTCGCCAGCGCCCAGTCGAAGCGCGAGATCCTGGCCGGCTGGTGGCGCAGCCTGCTCAAGATGACCTGCGTGGTAGCGTGCGCCGTGGCGGTGCTTGCCTGGGGCGGGCGACGCATGGTGCGCCAGATCCGCGTGCGCGAAGCATTGGATCGGGAACTGCGCAATGCCCGTTCTGCGCTCGAATTGCACAATGTATCGCTGCGCGCGCTTGCCGACAGCGACGGCCTGACCGGCCTGGGCAACCGGCGCCTGTTCGAGGAGGCGCTGGAACGCGAGGTGGGTCGCGCCCGCCGCGGCAGCCTGCCGTTTGCACTGATCCTGACCGACGTCGATTTCTTCAAGAAATACAACGACCGCTACGGCCACGTGGCCGGCGATGCCTGCCTGCGCCAGATTGCACTGGCCGTTGCCTCCGGTGCGCGCCGCCCGGCCGACCTGGCCGCGCGCTACGGCGGCGAGGAATTCGTCCTGATCCTGCCGGACACCGACCTGGACGGGGCCATGGCCGTGGCCGAGCTGATCCGCGAGGCGGTGGCCGAGCTGCAGATCGAGCATGCCGACAGCCCGCAGGGTCGGGTGACGCTGAGCCTGGGCGTGGCGGCCGGTTATCCGGCCCAGGAGCCGGACAAGCCTGCCAGCGCATGGGTCGAGGCCGCCGACGATGCTCTCTATGATGCCAAGGCTGCGGGGCGCGACCGTGCCATGGGGCACGTGGGCAACGCGCTGTTGCCGGCCTGAGGGTCATAGCGTCGCTCAATCGGCCTCATTTAAATGATTTGGGTCTGCTTGCTTGCAATTGAATAGCGTGCGATCTAACATGATCCCATGACGCTCCCAAAATCCTCTCCCGCCGCGCCGGCGGTCCCGCTGCTCGACAACCAGCTGTGCTTTGCGCTGTACTCGACCGGCCTGGCCATGAACAAGGTCTACCGCAAGCTGCTGCGCAAGCTGGACCTGACCTATCCGCAATACCTGGTGATGCTGGTGCTGTGGGAGCGCGACGCGGTGACCGTGTCCGACATCGGCGCCCGCCTGTTCCTCGACTCGGCCACCCTGACGCCGTTGCTCAAGCGCCTCGAAACGGCGGGCCTGCTGACGCGCAACCGTTCGGCCGCGGATGAGCGCCAGGTGGTGGTGGCGCTGACCGACGCCGGCCGCGCGATGGCGCGCGAGGCGGCCGGGATCCAGGAGCAGGTGCTGTGTGCGACGGCTTGTACGCCCGGGGAGCTGGGCGTGATCAAGGAGCAGCTGGAGGGATTGCGGGCGAAGTTGGGGAATAGCGGCGATTGATCGTCGCGCTTACCCGGCCGCATCCACCCCCGCCTGCTGGCACCCTGGATCCGCCTGCTGCGCCTCTCCGCTCTGCGCCAGCAGCAGCTGCCTGAACTCCGCCTCGGCCATCGGCTTGCCGATCAAATAGCCCTGCAGCACATCGCAGCCGGTCGAGCGGATCGCGCTGCGCTGGCCTTCGGTCTCGATGCCTTCGCAGATCACCGACAGCTTGAGCGACTTGGCAAAGGCAATCACGCCGTTGACGATGTCGAGGCAGCGCCGGTCCTGTTCGATTTCCTGGACAAAGGAACGGTCGATCTTGATCGCCGTGATCGGGAACTGGCGCAGGTAGGAAAGATTCGAGTAGCCGGTGCCGAAATCGTCGAGGGCGATGCGGAAGCCTTCCAGCTTCAGCATGCGCAAGACCTCGGCCGCCTTGTCGATGTCCTGCATCAGCATGCTTTCCGTGACTTCCAGCTTGATGCATTCCGGATGCAGCTCGTAGCGTTCCACCAGGCCTTTCAGCATGGATGGCAGGGTCTCATCGGTGAGCTGGCGCGGCGACACGTTGACCGCCATCTGCAGCCGGAAGCCGAGCAGCTCCCAATCGCGCGCCTGGCGGCAGGCTTCCTCGCAGACCCAGGCGCCGACCGCGGAGATGGCCGGCGAATCCTCCAGGATCGCCAGGAAGGTCTGCGGCCCCAGCATGCCCAGGCGCGGATGGTTCCAGCGCAGCAGGGCCTCGGCCCCGACCACGGCCCCGTTGACGGCGCTGATCTGCGGCTGGTAATGCAGCACGAACTGGCGCAGCTCGAGTGCGTTGAACACTTCCTGGCGCAGCTGCAGGCGCTGCTTGAGCAGGCGCGTGCCGGTTTCCGAAAACACGCTGCAGGTATGGCGGCCGTTGGCCTTGGCCTCGTACATCGCGGCGTCGGCGTTGTTCAGCAGCTCGTCGGGCGTGACTTCGTCGCCGCCGCCGATCGCCACGCCGATGCTGGCGCCCACCGTCACCTGGTGTCCATCGACCACGATGGGCGTGCCCAGGCGGCGCAGGATGGCCTCGGCCAATGCGCGCGCGGCGCTGGCGTCGGTGGCTTCCATCACGACCACGAATTCGTCGCCGCTGATGCGCGTGACAGTGGTGGAATGGCCGGAAAAGGTGGACAGGCGGCGCCCGATTTCCTGCAGCGCGCTGTCGCCGGACTGGTGGCCGTAGGCGTCGTTGACTTCCTTGAAGCGGTCGAGGTCGATGAACAGGACGCCGACCCGCTTGCCGGTGTCGATCGAACGGGTGAGCGCGGCATCCAGCGCGCGCATGCAGCTGAAACGGTTGTGCAGGCCGGTCAGGCTGTCGTGGGTGGCCAGGTGGATCAGCTTGGCCTCGGCTTCCTTGCGCAGGGTGACGTCGGCAAAGAACACGCTCAAACCTTCCCGCGTCGGATAGGCGCGCGCTTCCAGCCAGATGCCGAGCGGCGCGTAATAGCTTTCGCAGGTGGTCACTTCGCGCATCGTGGCGGCGCGCTGGTAGGCCTGGTGGAAGTCGCTGCCGACAACCTCGGGGAATTCGTCCCAGATGCGTTTGCCGACCAGGTCGTGCGAACGGCGCGCCAGCCAGGAGGCGCCGCGCGCATTGATATAGGTAAAACGCCAGTCGCGGTCGAGCGAGAAGCAGCCGTCGCCTATGCTTTCCAGCACGGTGCTGAGGTGCTCGCGCGCCTGCTCGGCCGCGTGGCGGGCTTCGATCGCATCGGTGACGTCCTGCAGGAAGCCGGCGAAATTCAGCAGGCGCCCGTACTGGTCGTGCAGCGGGAAGATATGCATGCGCACCCAGTACATGCTGCCGTCCTTGCGGTAGTTGCGGATCGTCGTGGTGCAGGGGCGCTGGTCGGCGATGCAGGCGCGCAGCTGGTCGAGGCCGGGCTGCTTGCAGTCTTCTCCCTGCAGGAAGCGGCAGTTGCGGCCGACCACTTCGTCGAAGGTATAACCGGAATTCGCCTCGAAGGCGGGATTGACGTAGACGATGGGGTTGTCGTGCTGGCGCGGGTCCGTGACAATGATGCCATTGTTGCTGGCGAGGATCATTCTCTGGTAAAACCAGGCGGGTTGACTTCCCAGGGGTGCAGGAATGGACATGATCGACCTAGTCATTGCAGACGGGTTCAGTGTAATCCGGCGCAGCCCGGTGCGGAGCACGACAGGCAGGCTGGGCGTTCCGGGCCGACGCGGACAGGCCGCCAGGCGCCGGGCTAGTGCAAGCCGAGCGCCGCCATCTTCGCGGCCAGCGCGTGCCGGTCGGCATCGATCTGGCTGCCGTTGGTGCGGCTCGACAGGGTGGATTTTTCCTTGCGGCCCAGGAAATAGGCGATGCGCTCGGCGTTGGCGCCGGACGGATGCGGGATGCCGTGCAGGATGCGCGCCTCATCCAGCGCGCCCCGCTGCGCCAGCCACGACAGTGCCTGGCCGACCTTGGGGCCGAGCGGAACGTACACCGCGTCCGGCAGCAGCGCCGCTTCGTGGGCGAAATGGTCGAGCGTCTGCGCCTGCAGCAAGGGTGTGGTGACCATGTTCGGACTGGCACCGTTGTAGTTCCCGCCGTCGACGAAGATCGCATGGCGCAGCACCGCCGTTACATGCATCGCTGCGGCATCCGCGCTCCACAGCGTGGCGCAACTGGCGATGCCGAGCCAGCGCTGCAGGCCGACGTGGTCCAGCAGGGCGACCAGGTTGGGCCGGATCGGGCCGCTGAAGGCGCCGGTATACTTGGCCGCGCGCAGCACCTCCGTCATCGGCGCATCGAGCAGCAACTGGCGACGCGCTTCGCGCACCGCGTTTTTCCACTGCGCGAAGCCAGGCGTGATGCCGACCACGACCACGCGCGCCTGCGCATTCACGTAATCGAAGGGCGTGTAATGGGCGCTCAGCGTCTTCTCGCGCCCAAGCAGATAGGCGGCAGGAATCTGCGCGGGCTCGGCGATGGTGTCGATGTCGGTGCCGAGAATGGTGTCGATGAAATTCGTAATGCATGCTGTTGCCATGGTGCCCCGGATGTTGTGCCCTGAAAAGAGGAGGAGGATTGTTCTATGCACAGATATGTCCTACGGGTATTAGGACCAGTCTTAATCTGGTTCGGAAAATTCCTAATCCACCCGGGAAATCTTATCGATGAGTGTAGCCCTTGCCCGGCTTGGATGAACGGCCGGCGCGCACCAGCGTGACGGGCCCTTGCGGCGGCCCATGCTAGGATCGTAGCGACTCCATTTTTGAGGATAGAACCAAGGTGCATACGGAAATCACGCGTGCGCCGTTCGGGACTTTGCCCGGCGGTGCGCAAGTCAGCCAATTTACGCTCACAAATGACGCGGGCATGATCGTCAAGATCCTGGACTTCGGCGGCATCATCAACGAAATCCACGTTCCCGACCGCAATGGCCAGTTCGCCGACGTCGCGCTCGGCTTCGACACGCTCGAGCCCTACCTGAAGGACAGCCCGTATTTCGGCGCGCTGGTGGGCCGCTACGGCAACCGCATCGCCAAGGGCCGTTTCACGCTGGACGGCAAGACCTATCAATTGCCGGTCAATAATGGCGACAACCACCTGCACGGCGGCGACCCCGGTTTCGACAAGGTGCTGTGGAATGCGGCCATCGAAGACGGCTGCCTGGTGCTGCGCTATACCAGCCCGGACGGCGAGCAGGGTTATCCAGGCAAGCTGGACGCCACCGTGCGTTACAGCCTGAGCGAGGACAACGCGATCGTGGTGCGCTTCCATGCCGTCACGGACCAGCCGACGCCGGTCAACCTGACCCAGCACAGCTATTTCAATTTGCACGGCGTGACCGGCCAGGGCGACATTCTCGACCACGTGCTGAGCATCGACGCCGACTGCTTCGTGCCGATCGACGCCGGCGCCATCCCTCTCGGCCCGCTGTCGCCAGTCAGCGGCACCTCCTTCGACTTCCGCACACCGCGCCAGATCGGCGCACGCATCGAGGACGAGGAAGAAGAGGACCGCCAATTGCGCAACGGCATCGGCTACGACCATTGCTGGGTGCTGAACCGCAGCGCCGGCAGCACGGAGCTGCAACGCGCCGCCCGCGTGGTCGAGCCGGAGTCGGGCCGCGTGCTGGAATTGTGGACCCAGGAGCCCGGCGTCCAGTTCTACAGCGGCAACTTCCTGGACAGCTCGCTGACCGGGAAGGGTGGCCGCCGGTACGAATTCCGCAGCGGCCTGTGCCTGGAGCCCGAGCATTTTCCGGATTCGCCGAACCAGCCGGATTATCCGAACACGATTCTGCGGCCGGGGGAGGTTTATGCGACGGAGTCGCGATTTAAGTTTTCTGTAGAAAAGTAAGCGCAGCCGCCAGCGTTGTTCCCGGCATTGCCGGGAACAACTTCCCGCGCAGGAACGACGCATCAGTGATACCAAAACCGATATCAATATAAGCAAAAAATTGATTGGAATGTAATCCCTCCGCTCATTAAACTTTCTCCACCGCTAGATGGAGAAAACAATGCCGGAGACAAAGAAGAAACCAACCCTGCGTTCCGCCGCATGGTTCGGCACCCAGGACAAGAACGGTTTCATGTACCGCAGCTGGATGAAGAACCAGGGCATCCCCGATCACGAATTCCAGGGCAAGCCGATCATCGGCATCTGCAACACCTGGTCCGAACTCACGCCCTGTAACGCCCATTTCCGCAAGCTGGCCGAACACGTCAAGCGCGGCATCCTCGAAGCCGGCGGCTTTCCGGTCGAATTTCCGGTGTTCTCCAACGGCGAATCCAACCTGCGCCCGACCGCGATGCTGACCCGTAACCTGGCCAGCATGGACGTCGAGGAATCCATCCGGGGCAACCCGATGGATGGCGTGGTGCTGCTGGTCGGCTGCGACAAGACCACGCCGGCGCTGCTGATGGGCGCCGCCAGCGTCGACATCCCGGCCATCGTCGTCACCGGCGGGCCGATGCTGAACGGGAAGCTGAACGGCAAGGACATCGGTTCCGGCACCGCCGTCTGGCAACTGCACGAACAGGCCAAGGGCGGGCAGATCTCGATGCACGATTTCCTTGCCGCCGAAGCCGGTCACTCGCGCTCGGCCGGTACCTGCAACACCATGGGCACGGCGTCGACCATGGCCTGCATGGCCGAGGCCCTCGGCACCTCGCTGCCGCACAACGCCGCGATTCCGGCAGTGGACGCGCGCCGCTACGTGCTGGCCCACATGTCCGGCATGCGCATCGTCGACATGGTGGGCGAAGACCTGCGCCTCTCGAAGATCCTGACGCGCGCGAATTTCGAAAACGCGATCCGCGTGAACGCGGCCATCGGCGGCTCCACCAACGCCGTAATCCACCTGAAGGCGATCGCCGGCCGCGTCGGCGTGCCGCTCGAACTGGAAGACTGGACCGCGATCGGCCGTGGCACCCCGACCATCGTCGATTTGCTGCCCTCGGGGCGCTACCTGATGGAAGAGTTTTATTATGCCGGCGGCCTGCCGGGCGTGATCCGGCGCCTGGGCGAGGGCGGCCTGCTGCCGCACCCGGACGCACCCACCGTCAATGGCAAGACCCTCTGGGAGAACAACCAGGATGCGCCGATCTACAACGACGAGGTGATCAGGGAGCTGGAAAAGCCCTTGATCGCCGACGGCGGCATCTGCATCCTGCGCGGCAACCTGGCCCCGCGCGGCGCCGTGCTCAAGCCCTCGGCCGCGTCGCCCCACCTGATGACGCACCGCGGCAAGGCCGTCGTGTTCGAAGACTTCGACCACTACAAGCAGCGCATCAACGACCCGGACCTGGATGTCGACGAGCACTCGGTGCTCCTGATGAAAAATTGCGGGCCGAAGGGCTATCCAGGCATGGCGGAAGTCGGCAATATGGGGTTGCCGCCGAAGCTGCTGGCGCGCGGCATCACCGACATGGTGCGCATCTCGGACGCGCGCATGAGCGGCACCGCCTACGGCACCGTGGTGCTGCACGTGGCGCCGGAAGCGATGGACGGCGGGCCGCTGGGGATCGTGCGCGATGGCGACGTCATCGAGCTCGATTGCGCCAACGGGCGGCTGCACCTGGACGTGCCGGACGAGGAGATCCGCATGCGGCTCGCGGACCGGGCCGAGCGCCAGGTGCCGCCAGCGCGGACCGGGTATGCGGGCTTGTACCTCGAGCACGTGCTGCAGGCGGATGAAGGGTGCGATTTCGATTTTCTGGTGGGCTGCAGGGGTTCGGAAGTACCGAAGCATTCGCATTGATCGGGGTTCCGCACGGGCACGGGTGCCCACCTGCGGCGTCTCGTGATCGTAGGGTGGGCTCCCCGTGCCCACGCGGACGTTCGCATAACAGAAACGCCGAACGAAGGAGACTGGAACATGCTGCTCATCCAATATAAAACCACCGCCGGCGAGCGCCGCGTCGGCATCCTGGCCGGCGACACCGTTACCGCGCTGGATGGCTACGCCACCACGCGCGACCTGGCGCGCACCGCGATCGACCGCGGCACCGGCCTCGCCACCCTGGCCGAGACCTCCAGCAGGGGCAGCACCGAATCCTACGACAGCATCGCCACCGCAGGCCGCCTGCTGCCACCGCTCGACCACCCCGACCCCGCCCACTGCTACGTCACCGGCACCGGCCTGACCCACCTGGGCAGCGCCGACACCCGCGACGCCATGCACAAGAAGATAGTCGGCGACGTCGAGAGCCTGTCGGACAGCATGAAGATGTTCCGTCTCGGCGTCGAAGGCGGCAAGCCGCAGGGCGATGGCCCCGGCGTGCAGCCGGAATGGTTTTACAAGGGCGATGGCTCGGTGGTACGTGCCAGCGGCCAGGCGCTCGACATGCCCGACTTCGCGCTCGACGGCGGCGAAGAGCCGGAGACCGCCGGCCTGTACCTGATCGGCGAGGACGGCCAGCCATACCGCCTCGGTTTTGCCCTCGGCAACGAGTTCTCCGACCACGTGACCGAGCGCCAGAACTACCTGTACCTGGCCCACTCCAAGCTGCGCAGCTGCGGCGTCGGTCCGGCCCTGCGGGTGGGCGACTTGCCGGCGCACGTGGAAGGCGTGTCGCGCATCCTCGACGGGGAAGGGCGGGTGCGCTGGGAAAAGGCCTTCGTCTCGGGCGAACGGAACATGTCGCATACGATCGCCAACCTCGAACACCACCATTTCAAGTACGGCCTGTTCAAGCGCCCGGGCGACGTCCACATCCACTTCTTCGGCACCGCCACGCTGAGCTTCGCCGACAACATCCGCGTGCAGGCCGGCGAGGTCTTCGAGATCGCGTCGCCGCAATTCGGCCCGCCGCTGCGCAATCCGCTGGCGGTGAGCCCGAGCGGCCAGGCGAAGGTGAAAGCCCTATGAGCCGCCTCGCCCACTACCCCAGCCTGCAGGACAGGCGCGTGTTCGTGACCGGCGGCGGCAGCGGCATCGGCGAGGCGATCGTCGCCGCCTTCGTGGCGCAGGGCGCGGCGGTCGCTTTCGTCGACATCCTGCGCGAGCCGAGCGAAGCGCTGGTGGCGCGCCTGCTAGGGACCGGCGCGCACGGCCCGGTATTCCGCCACTGCGACATCACCGACATCGCGGCGCTGGAGGCGACGATGGCCGAACTGGCCGCGCTGCTGGGCGACTTCGACGTCGTCGTCAACAACGCCGCCAACGACAGCCGCCACCGTATCGGCGAGGTCAGCGTCGACTACTTCGACGAACGCATCGCCATCAACCAGCGCCCGCTGTTCTTCACCGCGCAGGCGGCATTGCCGGGCATGAAGCGGCGCGGAGGCGGATCCATCATCAACTTCAGTTCGATGTCCTGGCACGCCAAGAACCCGGACTACCCGGTCTACGCCGCGACCAAGTCGGCCGCCATCGGCCTGACCCGCTGCCTGGCGCGCGACCTGGGCCAGTACAACATCCGCGTGAACGCCGTCACGCCGGGGTGGGTTATGACCCAGCGCCAGATCGACCTGTGGCTGGACGAAGCCGGCGAGGCCGAGATCAAGCGTGCGCAGTGCCTGCCGGGCAAGCTGATGCCGGAGGATGTGGCGGCCATGGTGCTGTTCCTGGCGGCCGATGACAGCAAGATGTGTACGGCGCAGGATTTTGTCGTGGATGCGGGGTGGACTTGATGACAATGCCGGTAAAAGAACAGCCGTCATTCCCGCGCAGGCGGGAACCCAAGTTCGCGGCGTTTCGAAAAACCTGGATTCCCGCCTGCGCGGGAATGACGGTGCTGAGTTGCGCAGCCGCCCCCATCACCAGCCCTGACGGCCACCTGAGCGCCGACATCCGCATCACCCCCGCCCGAACCCTGGAATACACCATCGCACGCGACGGCAAACCCGTCATCCTGCCATCCCGCCTCGGCCTGCAACTGGAAAACGCCGACCTCGCCAACGGCTTGACCCTGGCCGCCACCTCGCCGGTCACGCCAATCCGCGACGACTACGAACTCGCCACCGGCAAGCGGCGCCACATCAGCTACCGCGCCAACGAGCAGGTGTACACAGTGCGCAACGCGAAGGGGCAAGTCATGGACATCGCCTTGCGCGTATCCAACGACGGCGCCGCCTTCCGCTACGTGGTGCGTGGACCGGGACCGCATCGCTTTGTCGCCGAGTCGACCAGCTTCCGCTTCGACGCCGCCGCCAAAGCCTGGTTGCAGCCGATGGCGGTTGCCCAGACCGGCTGGAGCAACACGAATCCATCCTACGAAGAGCACTACCAGCGCGAGATCGCGGTCGGCACGCCGGCACCGGGCGCCGCCGGCTGGGTGTTCCCGGCCCTGTTCCGCACTGGCGATACCTGGGTCGCGCTGACCGAAGCGAACATGGACGGCAGCTGGCACGCATCGCGTCTGCAGGCCGATTCGAGTGGCGCCACCTACCGCATCGGCCTGCCGATGGCGCCGGAAGTCTTCACTGGCCGCGCGCTGCTGGCGGCAAGCAGCGGCACGTTCACCTCGCCCTGGCGCGTGATCGCGCTCGGCAGCCTGGGGACCCTGGTCGAATCCACCCTCGGCACCGACCTGGCCGCACCCGCCATTCCCTTCGATGCGAAGCTGGCGAAGCCCGGCCACGCGTCCTGGAGCTGGGCGCTGCTGAAGGACGAGGCCACCGTGTTCGACGTGCAGAAGAAGTTCATCGACTACGCCGTCGACATGCAGTGGGATTACACCCTGGTCGACGCCGACTGGGACCGCAAGATCGGCTACGAACGCCTGGGCGAGCTGGCGCGTTATGCGGCTTCCAGGAACATCGGCTTGCTGGCCTGGTACAACTCCTCCGGCGACTGGAACAAGACGCCGTATACACCGAAGAGCAAGTTGCTGACCCACGCCCAGCGCGTGGCCGAGTTCGAGCGCCTGCATGCGCTCGGCATCAAGGGCGTGAAAATCGACTTCTTCGGCGGCGACGGCCAGTCGATGATCCAGTACTACATCGATATCCTGAACGACGCGGCAAGCGCCGGCCTGCTGGTGAACTTCCACGGCGCGACCCTGCCGCGCGGCTGGTCGAGGACCTACCCGAACCTGATGACGACCGAAGCCGTGCGCGGCCTCGAATTCACCACCTTCGAGCAGAAGGACGAGGACGCGGTGCCGCCGCACGCGGCCATGCTGCCGTTCACGCGCAACCTGTTCGACCCGATGGACTTCACGCCGATGGTGTTCGGTGACATCCCCAGGATCCGGCGCGTCACGCGTAACGGCTTCGAATTGGCCGAGCCGGTGCTGTTCCTGTCCGGGATCCAGCACTTCGCCGAGACGCCGGAAGGCATGGCGACCGCGCCCGCTTATATAAAAGACCTCCTGCGCGCGCTGCCGGGCAGCTGGGACGAGACCCGCTTCATCGATGGCTATCCGGGCCGCCACGCCGTCATCGCACGGAAGAGCGGCAACGCCTGGTACGTGGCCGGCATCAATGCCGGCGACCGCGATCTCGCGCTGGACCTCGACCTCGGTTTCCTCGTCGGCAGGGAAGGGCAGCTGTTCACCGACGGCACCGGCGAACGGTCCTTTGCCCAGGCCGCGGTCCGCGGCGGCCGCCAGCGCGTCACGCTCAAGGCGCGCGGCGGATTTGTCGCCGTATTCAAATAAATCATATAAACAAGGAGACGACATGCAGGGCTTCAAATCCACTCTGGTTGCATTCGGCATGCTGGCTGCATTGCCGGCCTGGGCCCAGGTCAGCGTCAGCGTCGATGCGTCCAGGCCGGGCGCCGTCATCAACAAGAACGTCTACGGCCAGTTCGCCGAGCACCTCGGCACCGGCATCTACGAAGGCTTGTGGGTCGGCCCCGATTCGCGGATCCCGAATACGCGCGGCTGGCGCAAGGACGTGGTGGGCGCCCTGAAGGCGCTGCAGGTGCCGCTGGTGCGCTGGCCCGGCGGCTGCTTCGCCGACGAATACCACTGGAAGGACGGCATCGGCCCGCGCAACAAGCGCCCGGTAAGCGTCAACACCAACTGGGGCGGCGTCCCGGAAAGCAATGCGGTCGGCACCCATGAATTCTTCGACCTGGCCGAGATGCTGGGCGCGGACGCCTACGTCAACGGCAACCTCGGTACCGGTACCCCGCAGGAAATGGCCGAGTGGGTCGAGTACATGACCTCGGAGGGCCAGTCGACCCTGGCCCAGCTGCGCGCCAGGAACGGCCACCCGCAGCCTTTCAAGGTCGCCTATTTCGCGGTCGGTAACGAAGCCTGGGGCTGCGGCGGCAACATGAAGCCGGAGTACTACGCCAGCCTGTACAAGCACTACACGACCTTCCTGAAGGCGCCCAAGGAACGCCGCCCGAAACTCATCGCGAGCGGCGGCAACGACGAGAACACCGTCTGGACCGACGTGCTGAGCCGCGACGCCGCGCGCGGTACCGACGGCATCAGCTTCCACTATTACACGCTGCCGACCGGGAAATGGGACAAGAAGGGCGCCGCCATCGGCTTCCCGGAAAGCGAATGGTTCTCGACGGTGGAGCGCACGCTGCGCATGGACGAATTCATCCGCAAGAACGTCGCCGTGCTCGACAAGAACGACCCGCAGAAGAAGATCGGCTTCTATGTCGACGAATGGGGCACCTGGTACGACGTCGAAGCGGGCACCAACCCCGGCTTCCTGTTCCAGCGGAACACCCTGCGCGACGCCGTGGTCGCCGCCCTCAACTTCAACATCTTCCACGCCCACGCCGAGCGCGTGCGCATGACCAACATCGCCCAGATGGTCAACGTGCTGCAAGCCATGATCATCACCGACAAGGACAGGATGCTGCTGACGCCGACCTACTACGCCTACCAGATGTACATCCCTTTCCAGGACGCGAGCTCGCTGCCGGTCACGCTCGCCAACAACACCACCTACAGCGTCAACGGCCACGGCGTGCCCGGCATCAGCGCCTCGGCCGCCCGTGCGAAGGACGGCAAGGTCTACGTCGCGCTGGTCAACACCAACCCGCGCGATGCCACCGACGTGACCCTCGACCTGCCCGGCCTGGCCGCCGCCAGCGTGCGCGGCCAGGTGCTCACCGCCGACGCGATGGACGCCCACAACACCTTCCAGAACCCGCAGGCGATCAAGCCGGCGCCGTTCAGCGCGGCGGCCAGCGGCGGCAAGCTGACCGTCAAGGTGCCGGCCAAGGCGGTGATGGTGTTTTCGGTCGAGAGCTGAGCAAGCAGGCCGGGCATCGGCATGCCGATATCGAAACGGATATTGGATAAGTCAAAAAAATGATTGGATGAGTATGTCGCTCTCGTCTAGTATTGTTGGATAAAAATACCGGAGACACCGATGCCCCTCACCCGCAGAACCTTGCTGGGCGCCGCCATGCTTGCCGCAGCATGTGCGACAACCGCCCTCCCGGCGTTCGCCGCCAAGCCGCTCACCATCGGCTTTTCCCAGGTCGGCGCCGAGAGCGAATGGCGTACCGCGAACAGCGCGTCCATCAAGGCCGCCGCGAAACAGGCCGGGGTCAACCTCAAATTCGCCGACGCCCAGCAGCAGCAACAGAACCAGGTCAAGGCGATCCGTTCCTTCATCGCCCAGCGCGTCGACGTGATCGCGTTTTCGCCGGTGGTGGAAACCGGCTGGGAGACCGTGCTGCGCGAGGCGAAGAATGCGAAGATCCCGGTGATCCTGACCGACCGCGCGGTCAAGGTCAGCGATCCGTCGCTGTACGTCAGCTTCATCGGTTCCGATTTCGTGGAAGAGGGCCGCCGCGCCGGGCGCTGGCTGGTCGATTACGCGAAGAAGAACCCGAACAAGCCGCTGAACATCGTCGAACTGCAGGGCACCACCGGGGCGGCGCCGGCGAACGACCGCAAGAAGGGATTTGCCGAAGTCATCGCGGGCAATCCGAAGATGAAGATCATCCGCTCGCAAACCGCCGACTTCACGCGCGCCAAGGGCAAGGAGGTGATGGAAGCCTTCTTGAAATCCGAGGGCAAGAACATCAACGTGCTGTATGCGCACAACGACGACATGGCGATCGGCGCGATCCAGGCGATCGAGGAAGCGGGCCTGAAGCCGGGCAAGGACATCGTCATCGTCTCCATCGACGGGGTGCGCGGCGCCTTCGAGGCCATGATGCAGGGTAAGCTGAACGCCACCGTCGAATGCAATCCGCTGCTGGGGCCGACGCTGATGCAGACCGCGCAGGCGGTCGTCGCCGGCAAGCAGGTAGCGCAGCGCATCACGGTGACCGAGGGCGTATTCCCGGCCGAGGTCGCGGCCAGGGAATTCCCGAACCGGAAATATTGAGCCGGCCATGGCGCAGGCTACGCCGCCGGTGCTCGAGGTCACCGGCATCCACAAGCAGTTTCCCGGCGTGCGCGCGCTGTGCGATGCTGGCCTGCGCCTGTTCCCCGGGGAAGTCCACACGCTGATGGGCCAGAACGGCGCCGGCAAATCCACGCTGATCAAGGTGCTTACCGGCGTCTACCAGCCCGACAGCGGTAGCGTCCATCTGGATGGCCGGCCGATCCGCCCGCGTTCGACCCAGGAGGCGCAGGCGCTCGGCATCAGCACCGTCTACCAGGAAGTAAACCTGTGCCCGAATCTGTCGGTCGCGGAAAACATCTTCATCGGACGCTATCCGCGCCGCTTCGCGCATCGTTTTGGCCCGGTCGACTGGCGCGCCATGCGCAGGCAGGCCGCCGAGCTCTTGAAGCGCCTGCAGATCGACATCGACGTGAGCAAGCAACTGGCGCACTATCCACTGGCGATCCAGCAGATGGTGGCGATCGCGCGCGCCTTGCACACCGACGCCAAGGTGCTGATCCTCGACGAGCCGACCTCCAGCCTCGACGAGGCCGAGGTGCAGACCCTGTTCGGCGTGCTGCGCCGCCTGCGCGCGGAAGGCATGGCGATCCTGTTCGTCACCCACTTCCTCGAGCAGACTTACGCGATCTCGGACCGCATCACGGTGATGCGCAACGGCGAGCGCGAAGGCGAGTACCTGTGCGCCGAGTTGTCGCGCCTGGCCCTGGTCAACAAGATGATCGGTGCCGTGGGCGATACCGCGGCGGTCGATACCGCGGCGGTCGATACCGCGGCGGTCGATACCGCGGCGACGGATGTCGAGTCAAGCGGCGCGGCTGACACGCCTGCACGCGGAGGCGACGTATTCCTGGCCGCCCGCGGCATCGCCCGCAAGGGTGTGCTGCGGCCAATCGACCTGGACCTGCATCGCGGCGAGCTGCTCGGGCTGGCCGGGCTGCTGGGATCGGGCCGCACCGAGACCGCGCGCCTGCTGTTCGGCGCCGACAAGGCGGACAGCGGCAGCATCGAGATCCGGGGCCGGCGCGTCAGGCTGGCCAACCCGCGCGACGCCATCGCGCAGGGCATCGCTTACTGCTCGGAAGACCGCAAGCACGAGGGCGCGATCCTGCCGCTCTCGGTGCGCGAAAACATCGTCCTGGCCCTGCAGGCACGACTAGGTATCTGGCGCGCGATGCCGATGAAACGCCAGCAGCAGTTGGCAAGCGACTACGTCAAATGGCTGGGCATCAAGACCGCCAGCATCGAGACCCCGGTCGGATCGCTCTCCGGTGGCAACCAGCAAAAGGTGCTGCTGGCGCGCTGGCTGGCCACTGAACCAGGCCTGATGATCCTCGACGAACCCACGCGCGGCATCGACGTGCGCGCCAAGCAGGAGATCATGGATTACGTGAGCGCGCTGTGCCGCAAGGGCATGTCCATCCTGTTCATCTCGTCCGAGCTGCCGGAAGTGCTGCGCGTGTCCGACCGCATGGTCGTCATGCGCGACCGCAGCGCCTGCGGAGACTACCGGCGCGGTGAGCTCGACGAAACGTCCGTGCTGCAGGCGATTGCGGGAGAGGGCGCATGACGACGCGCGCCGATCCGGCCCTGGGCAAGCCTTCGGGCACGCCGGCGCAAGCGCTGGGCGCCGTCCTGCTGCAGCATCCGCTGCTGCGTCCCGCCGCCGCGCTGACGCTGCTGCTGGTGCTTGATGCGATGCTGCTGCCCGGCTTCTTCCGCCTCGAGATCAAGGACGGCCACTTGTATGGCGCCCTGGTCGACATCCTGAATCGCGCGGCGCCGCTGATGCTGGCGGCGCTCGGCATGACGCTGGTGATCGCCACGCGCGGCATCGACATCTCGGTGGGCGCCGTGGTGGCGCTGTCCGGCGCCGTCGCCGCGACGCTGATCGGGGGCACCATGGTGATCCACGAGGGCGTGCCCGCGTACGTGGCGAATACGCCGATGGGCGTGGCGCTGGCGGCGGCCATCGGCGTGGCGCTGCTGTGCGGGCTGTGGAACGGCGTGCTGGTGGCCGCCATCCGCCTGCAGCCCATCGTGGCGACACTGATCCTGATGGTGGCCGGGCGCGGCCTGGCCCAGCTCATCACCGACGGCCAGATCGTCACCGTCTACTACCAGCCGTATTTCTTTCTCGGCAGCGGCTATCTGCTCGGCTTGCCGTTCTCGCTATACGTGGTGGCGGCGCTGTTCACGCTGACGCTGCTGCTGGTGAAGAAGACCGCGCTCGGCCTGTTCATCCAGGCCGTTGGCATCAACCCGGTGGCGGCGCGCCTGGCCGGGCTGCGCACGGCCACGCTGATCGTCCTTGTTTATGTGTTCTGCAGCGCCTGTGCCGGCATGGCGGGTCTCCTGATCACCTCGAACATCAAGAGCGCGGATGCGAATAACGCCGGCCTTCTACTGGAACTGGATGCGATCCTGGCCGTGACGCTGGGCGGCACGTCGCTGGCCGGGGGCAGGTTCAGCCTGGCCGGCAGCATGATCGGCGCCCTGATCATCCAGACATTGACCTATACGATTTATTCGCTGGGCGTGCCGCCCGAAGTGAACATGGTGGTCAAGGCGATCGTCGTCTTCGTCGTCTGCATCTCGCAATCAAGCGAATTCCGCCAGCTTTTGAAAAAGAGGACTGCATGAGCGCACTCGCCGGAAGCGCACGTGGATTTTCCAGCGTGCCCTGGTTCACTTCGCTGGTCACCGTGGTCCTGCTGGTGGCGATGCTCGTCGCCGGCGGTGCCGCCTACCCGGGCTTCCTGTCGCTGCAGGTCGGCTTCAACCTCCTGATCGACAATGCGTACCTGCTGGTCGTCGCCATCGGCATGGGTTTCGTGATCCTGTCCGGCGGGATCGATTTGTCGGTGGGCTCGGTGCTGGCCTTGTCGACCATGCTGACGGCCTGGCTGCTGCAGACGGCGCACTGGCACCCGGCCGCCGCGATCCTCGCGGTACTGGTGCTGGGCGCGCTGTTCGGCGGTGCGATGGGGCTGATCATCCACCTGTTCAAGCTGCAGCCTTTCATCGTGACGCTGGCAGGGATGTTTTTGGCGCGCGGTCTCTGTTATCTCATCAGCACCGAGTCGATCACCATCGACCAGCCCTTTTTCGTGACGGTGTCGCAGACCCAGGTACCCTTCATGAAAGGCTTCCTGTCGCCGGGCGCGCTGATCGCCCTGGTCGTGCTGCTGCTGGCGGTGTGGGTGGCGCACTTCACGGCTTTTGGGCGCGCGGTGTATGCGGTCGGCTGCAACGAGCAGTCGGCGGCGATGATGGGCTTGAACGTGGGTGCGACCCGCATCGGCGTGTATGCACTGAGCGGCTTGTGCGCGGCGCTGGGCGGGGTGCTGTTTTCCTTCTACATGCTGTCCGGGTATGGCTTGCACGGGCAGGGGCTGGAGCTGGATGCGATTGCCGCGGTGGTGATCGGCGGTACGCTGCTGACAGGCGGCTACGGCTACATCGCGGGCGCCCTGTCGGGCGTGCTGGTGCTGGGGGCGATCCAGACCTTGATTGCCTTCGACGGGACGCTCAGTTCGTGGTGGACCCGGATAGTGATCGGCGGGCTGCTGTTCGCGTTCTGCGTGGTACAAAGGGTGATGGGCGGACTGCGGGGCGGGCGCGCCTGATGGACGCATCCAATCCCAACTGGTTCCTCAAGGCGCGCCTGAAGACGCGCCAGCTGCTGCTCCTGATCGCCCTCGACGACTACCGCAACATCCACCGCGCCGCCGAGGAACTGCACATGACGCAGCCGGCGGCTTCCAAGCAGATCAAGGACCTCGAGGAGATGCTCGAGGTGCGGCTGTTCGAGCGCCTGCCGCGCGGGATGGCGCCGACCATCTACGGCGAGACCATGATCCGCCACGCGCGCATGGCGCTCACCAGCCTGGCGCTGGCGCACGACGACATCGTCACGCTGAAGGCCGGGCTGTCGGGGCAGGTCGAGGTGGGCGTGATCATGGCGCCGGCGATGGCGCTGCTGCCGCGCGCGATCGCACGCGTCAAGCGGGAGGCACCGCTGCTGCGCATCGGCGTGCAGCTCGAGACCAGCAACGTCCTGCTCGACAAGCTGCAGCACGGGACGCTGGACTTCATGGTCGGCCGCATCTTCGACACCATCGACACCACGGGCCTGATCTACGAAGAGCTGACCGGGGAGCCGGCCTGCGCGGTGGTGCGGCCCGGCCACCTGCTGCTGGGGCAGGCGCAGCTGGCCTTGCAGGACATCGCGCTGTTGCCCTGGATCCTGCCGCCGCACGGCAGCATCCTGCGCTACCGCTTCGACATGATGTTCCGCCGCGCCGGGCTGGAACCGCCGGCCAACGTGGTCGATACCACCGCCATGCTGGTGATCACCGGCCTGCTGCAGCAGACCGATTCACTGCACGTGATGCCGCGCGAGGTGGCGCAGTACTACGCCTCGCTGAACGTGATGCGCATCCTGCCGATCGATCTGCCGTGCAAGATGGATGCCTTCGGCATCATCCGCCAGCGCGGCCATCTGCTGTCGCCGGGTGCCGAGCTGTTGCTCGGGGCAGTCAGAGAAGCCGCGGCTGAAATCTATTAGCTCTCTACCGGCTTGTCTGTTCCTTATGTTTTTACTGATATTTTTGCGCTAAATGCGCAAATTCAGAAATAAATTTCCATATGTTAATTCCGAGACATTGAGTTTGCACCAGTTTGGGCCGTAATCTTCGCATGCAGGTAAATACGGTAGTCGTGGCAGCCTGGCATATTCAGATCATGCGGAGAAAAAAGAATGAACATAACGAATTTAAAGATCGGCACCCGTCTTGCGGTCGGCTTTGGCGCCGTCTGCGCTGCGCTGGTCTTCATGGTTGGCCAGGGTACGGTCATGCTGGGCCGGGTCAACGCCGGCACTGACGAAATCGTCAACATGCGGATGCCCCGCATCGACGCCCCCACGCGCATGCAGGACGAGGTGAACGATATCGCCATCGCGGTGCGCAACATGATGCTGAACGAGGATGCGGCCGACCGCGCCAGGCAAATGGAGGAAATCACCTCCTCGCGCCAGCAGGTCGATACGATCCTGCAGAAACTGGACGGGATGCTGGCGATGCCTAAGGCGCGTGAGCTGCTGGCCAAGCAGCACGAGTTGAATACGGAGTACGTGAAACGCCAGGAGGAGTTGCTCCGCCTGATCAAGGCCGACGACATGCCGGCCGCGAAAGTCTATCTCGCGAAACAGCTGCGTCCAGTGCTGGCGGACCTGAAAAAGACCATCACCGACCAGATCAGCGCCCAGAAGGAGCTTGCACAGGCCAAGGCTGCAGAAGCCGAAGCGACCTACGAACGCACCCGCACCTTGATGATCGTGCTGGGCCTGGTCATCCTGGCTGCTTCCGCCGCGCTGGCACGCTGGATCACGCGCTCGATCACGCAACCGGTGCGCCAGGCACTCGACGTCGCCAACGCCGTCGCCGCCGGCGACCTGACCAGCAAGGTCGAGGTCAAGGGCGATTGCGAAGTGGCCCACCTGCTGAAGGCACTCAAGGCCATGAACGAGCAGCTGGTCGCCACCGTGAGCACCGTGCGCAGCAGCACCGATGCCATTGCCACGGCGTCTTCGGAAGTCGCCGCCGGCAACCTCGATCTGTCCTCGCGCACCGAGCAGCAGGCGGGTTCGCTGGAAGAGACGGCATCGTCGATGGAAGAGCTGACCTCCACCGTGCGTCAGAACGCCGACAACGCGCGCCAGGCCAACACCCTGGCCGACACCGCGTCCGGCGTCGCCGCGCGCGGCGGCCAGGTGATCCAGGAAGTGGTGCAAACCATGGAGCAGATCCACTCGGCCTCGGGCAAGATCGTCGACATCATTTCGGTCATCGACGGCATCGCTTTCCAGACCAACATCCTGGCCCTGAACGCGGCGGTCGAAGCCGCGCGCGCGGGCGAGCAGGGCCGCGGCTTTGCCGTGGTGGCGGGCGAGGTGCGCAACCTGGCGCAGCGTTCGGCTGCGGCGGCCAGGGAAATCAAGGGCCTGATCGGCGATTCGAGCGAGCGCGTGGAAGCGGGCAGCCGCCTGGTGAAGGACGCCGGCGCGACGATGGAAGAAATCGTGACCAGCGTGCGCCACGTGGCCGACATCCTCAACGAGATCAGCTCTGCCAGCCAGGAACAGAGCGCCGGCATCCAGCAGATCAACGAGGCGGTGACCCAGATGGACGGCGTGACCCAGCAGAATGCTGCACTGGTCGAGCAGGCCGCAGCGGCTTCGCAGTCGCTGCAGGAACAGGCAGGCCGCCTGACCGAGGCGGTGGCGGTGTTCAAGCTGGATGCGCATGCGGGCAGCGCGGCGCGTGGGCCGGCTGCTTCGACGCCATCGCCTGCATCGTTCGCACCGCGCCTGGCGTCCAAGCCGGCCGTCGTGCAGCGTCCGGCCGTTTCGCTTGCCGCGGCGCCGGCCGCCAGGCCGGTCGTGAAGCCGGTGGTCAAGCCTGCCGCGAAGCCGGCTGCCGGTTCGCGCACGGCTGGGCGCGAGGTGGTGGAGAGCGATTGGGAAGAGTTCTGATCGACGCCGGCTGAAATCGCCGGCCCTGGCGCCCCATAGCGCCAATCAGCGTCGCCCCCGCCTTCGCGGGGGCGACGTGCATCTGTACACAGGCACCGGTCTCTCGCAATGATGACGATTGTGATAAGGTATCCGATGCGCCCAAGCTTCCGGCGCTCCGGTTCACCGTCTTTACAAGGATCAGCATGACCGCCTTTGTCATTACCCCTCCCGCCACGCCGGCCGTCGCCCTTGCCGGTTCCGACCAGACCTTCCCCGTGCGCCGCGTGTTCTGCGTCGGCCGTAACTACGCCGCCCACGCGCGCGAAATGGGCAGCGATCCGAACCGCGAACCGCCATTCTTCTTCACCAAGCCGGCCGACGCCGTGGTGCCGGCCAGCGGCAGCGTGCCGTATCCGTCGTCGACGCAGGAACTGCACCACGAAATCGAATTGGTGGTGGCCCTGAAAGGCGGCGGCACCGACATCGCGCCGGAACAGGCGCTCGACCTGGTGTGGGGCTACGGCGTCGGCCTGGACCTGACCCGGCGCGACCTGCAGGCCGTCGCCAAGAAGGATGGCCGCCCCTGGGACATGGCCAAGGGCTTCGATGCCTCGGCCCCGTGCAGCCCCTTGCTGCCGGTGAGCGCGGTCGGCCATCCGAACGATGCCAGCATCTGGCTCGAGGTGAATGGCCAGCGCAAGCAGGAAGGCAATCTGAACGAGATGATCTGGCCGGTGGCCGACGTGATCGCCTACCTGTCGCGCTTCGTCGCGCTGGCGCCGGGTGACCTGATCTACACCGGCACCCCGTCGGGCGTCGATGCGCTGCACCCGGGCGACCGCGTGCGCGGCGGCGTCGATGGCGTCGCCACCTTCGAACTGGAAATCGGCCAGGCTGCAGCTGGCCGACCTGCCGGTAAATGATCACGCTTCTTCAAATCGGCGCCTTCCCGGCCGACGTGCAGGCGCAGATCGATGCCGAATTCCGTTGCGTGTCGGCGGTCGACCTCGAACAGGACCCGGCGTTGGCCCGTGAGGTGCGCGGCATCGTCACGCGCAGTAACCAGGACGTGCCGGCCGCGCTGGTCGAGCGCCTGCCCGGGCTCGAGATCATCGCCACCAACGGCGTCGGCTACGACCTGATCCCGCTCGGGCTGGCGGCGCGGCGCGGCATCGTGGTGACGAATACGCCAGACGTGCTGAATGCCGCCGTGGCCGAACTGTGCGTGGGCACGCTGCTGTCGCTGCTGCGCAAGCTGCCGCAGGCCGACCGCTTCGTGCGCGAAGGCCGCTGGGCTGACACCGTGTTCCCGCTGTCGACCAGCCTGGCCGGCAAGCACGTCGGCATCGTCGGCCTGGGCCGCATCGGCAAGGACATCGCGCGCCGGCTCGAGCCCTTCGGCGTGGCGCTGGCCTACCACGGCCGCAGCGACCAGAACCTGGCCTGGCGCTACGAGCCGGACCTGGCCACGCTGGCGCGCGACGTCGACGTGCTGGTGGTGGTGGCGCCGGGCGGCGCCGAGACGATGAACCTGATCGACGCACGCGTGCTGGCCGCACTGGGACCGCAGGGTTACCTGGTGAACGTGGCGCGTGGCTCGGTCGTCGACCAGGCCGCGCTGCTCGACGCGCTCGAGCAGGGGACGATTGCCGGCGCCGCGCTCGACGTGTTCGACCAGGAGCCGGACATCGACCCGCGCTTCTTCACGCTCGACAATGCGATGCTGACGCCGCACATCGGCAGTGCGACGCGCGAGACGCGGGCGGCGATGGCGCAGCTGATGCTGGACAATTTGCGGAGCTGGTTCCGCAGTGGGCGGGCGTTGACGCCGGTGCCTGCGGGCTGACCGGCTGGGCAGCTATCCGTCCGCGCTACCCGCCTCCCTGACAACGTCATCCCCGCGAAGGCGGGGATCCAGGTTGCACGCATCTTCGCAGCGCATGCAGAACCTGGGTCCCCGCCTGCGCGGGGACGACGGCTTCTGGTGCGGCGATACGATTAGTTCGCCATATTCCGCGCCACAATCGCATCCGTAGCCTGCTGCGCCTGCTGCAGCGGCTGATCCAGCACATTGGTCGCATAGGCCGGCGCCGAAGACCTTGCCGGCACCGTGCCGAGCGCGCCGCCGCCCTGGCTGCTGATGTCGACGTCCACCGTGGCCGACAGGCCCACGCGCAAGGGGTGCGCCGCCAGTTCCTTGGGGTCGAGCGAGATGCGCACAGGGACCCGCTGCACCACCTTGATCCAGTTGCCGCTGGCGTTCTGCGCCGGCAGCAGCGAGAAGGCGCTGCCGGTGCCGGCGCCCAGGCCGACCACCTTGCCGTGGTAAGTCACCTTGCTGCCGTAGATGTCGGCCTCGATGGTGGCCGCCTGGCCGACGCGGATGTCGCGCAGTTCCGATTCCTTGAAGTTGGCGTCGATCCATAGCTGGTCCAGCGGCACGATGGAGAGCAGCGGTGCGCCCGGGGCGATGCGGCTGCCCACCTGCACGCTGCGCTTGGCCACGTAGCCGCTCACCGGCGCCATGATGGCGTTGCGGCGTGCCGCCAGCCAGGCGCCCAGGTACTCGGCCTTGGCGGCCAGCACGGTCGGGTGTTCGGCGGGGGCCACGCCGGCCACCGACACGCGCGCACCGGCAAGCTGGCGCTGCGCGACTTCGAGGGCGGCCCTGGCATCGTCGACGGCGCGCCGTGCGTGCGCCACATCCTCGCCCGAGACCACGTTGTCTTTGGCCAGCGGCAGGCGCCGCGCCAGGTCTTCCTGGGCCGCCTTGAGCGTCACCCGGCGCTGTTCGATCTGGGCCTGGTACTGCTCGACGTTGGTGTAGCGCTCGCGCTGCTGGCGCACGGCCGTGCCAAGGCGCGCTTCGGCCTGGGCCAGATTGACGGCGGCGTCGGCCGGATCCAGCTTGACGATCTCGGTGCCGGCTTTCACCATCTGCGTTTCGTCGGTGCGGATCTCGACCACGCTGCCGTTGACCTGGGACGAGACGTTGACCAGGTTGCCGCCGACGTAGGCGTTGTCGGTCTCGACGCGCTTGGACGCGACCAGCGAATAATAGGCGCCGTAGCCGATGCCGGCGGCGATGAAGGCGGCGGTGATCGCCAGCAGGACGACCCTGCGCTTGCCCGGGTTGGGAGTAGTAGTGCTTGCTGTGCTCATGATCTTATTCTGCTTTCGTAGTGTTCGGGACGGATGCGGTCTGGATGGCCGGCGCGCTGGCAGGGGCGCCGGCAGGGGCGCGGTAGCCGCCGCCGAGCGCTTTGACCAGCGCAACCTGGGCCTGCAGGCGGGCGTCGACCAGCTGCAGGCCGCTGTCGCGCTGGCGCAGCATGGTCTGTTTTGCCTGGAGTACGGCGGCGCGGTCGGCCAGGCCGCGTCGCTGACGGGCTTCGGCGTTGACCGCCAGGCGCGCGCTGGCGTCGACGGCGGCATCGTGCGAGGCCGCTTCGCGTTCCAGGCCCTGCAGGGTCGCGCCTTCCATCGCCACGTCGCGCACGGCATTCAGCACCGCTTCGTTGTACTCGGCAACCAGGGTGTCGCGGTCGGCACGCGCCACGCCCAGCTGGGCCTTGAGGCGGCCGCTGTCGAACAGCGGCAGGTCGAGGGTGGCGCCGAGCAGCGGCGTGCGGCTCGGGTAGCGCAGCAGTTTGCCGAGCGAGACCGCGTCCAGGCCGATAGAACCCATCAGGTTGATGTCCGGGCGGAAGGCGAGTTCGCTGGCCGTCACGCGTCCCAGCTGCGACTCGACGCGCCAGCGCGCGGCCTGCAGGTCGGGGCGGCGCGCCAGCAATTCCATGCCCAGTTCGCGCGGCAGGCTGTTGGCGCCGGGCGTCGGCTGGAAGCGGGCTATCGAGGCCAGGGCATCGGCATCGCCGCCGACCAGGGCGCGCAGCGCTTCGCGTTCGCGCGCGGCGTCGGTGTCGTAGCGCACCGCCTGCTCCTGCAGGTTGGCCAGGTCGAGTTCCGCCGCTTCCAGCGCGTCCTGGCTGAGCAGGCCGTGCGCCATGCGCGCCTTGCGGTCCGCGATCAGGTCGCGCTGCACGGCGGCCAGGGCGTTCACGTTGTCCTGGCGCGCCCACAGCATCTGCAGGCGGAAGTAACGCTGGGCGACGCTGGCCGCCAGCGTCTGCGCGGCTTGCGCGCCTTCGGCCTGGCGCGCATTTGCTTCGCCCAGCGCGGCGGCGATCAGGGCGCGGTGCTTGCCCCACCAGTCGAAGTCGTAGCTGGCGCGCAGCTGCACCGAAAAGTCGTTGTACCAGGCGCCGCCGAGCGGTGGCGGGAAGAAGCCGTTGGACGAATAGCGCTGGCGGTTGGCGCCGCTGGCCAGGCCGACCTGGGCGCCTTCGTTGGCCTGCTCGACCCCGATGACGGCGGTTGCCCCGGCCAGGCGCGCCTTGGCCACGGCCAGGGTCGGGCTGTCGCGCAGGGCGCGCTCGATGAGGGCGTTCAGCTGCGGGTCGCGGTAATCGCGCCACCATTGCTCGGCGGGCCAGGCGTCTTGCGGCAGGGTGATGTCGGCGGCAATGCGCGCCTGGGCGCCGTCGGGGCCGGCCGTGCGCGTGGTGTCGGGCGGCACGCTGATGCAGCCGGCCAGCAGGGCCAGCGTCGCCGCGGCCGTGGCGATCGGAAGAAGTTTTGGATATCGCACTTGGTTTGCTTTCTCGGGTTTGCTTTACTACTTATTCCATGGCCGCGTGGTCGATCTGGACCGGACCGGCGGAAGCTTTCGGCGGGCGGATCAGCAGGAGCAGCGGGATCACGGCCAGGGTCAGCAGCATCATCAGCCAGTAATCGTCGACGTAGGCGATCATCGATGCCTGGCGCGTGATTTCGTTGTCGATCATCGCGGCGCCGGCCTGGGTCGCCATGCTGTAGATGCTGCCCGGGTCCTGCAGCGCCGCGTTGGCGGGGTTGATCTGGGTCGTCAGCGCCTCGTGCGCGGTGTTGGTGTTCCGCACCAGCAGCACTTGCACCAGCGCAATGCCGATCGAGGAACCGATATTCCGCACCAGGCTGTACAGGGCCGTGCCTTCGGCGCGCATCTGCGGCGACAGCGTGGCGAAGGTGGCGGCCGACAGCGGCACGAACACCAGGCCCAGGCCGATACCCTGCACCACGCCCGGCCACACGATGTCGGACTGCGACAGCACCAGCGTGTAGCCGGTCATCTGCCACAGCGAGAACGCGGTGACGGCGAAGCCCACGGCCAGCAGCAGGCGGAAGTCGACCTTACCGGTCAGGCGCCCGACCACCATCATCGCCGCCATCGTGCCCAGGCCTGACGGGGCGGTGACCAGGCCGGCGATCATGGCCGGGTAGCCCATCAGGCCCTGCAGCATGGTCGGCATCAGCGCGCGGGTGGCGAACAGCACCATGCCGACGATGAAGATCAGCAGCAGGCCGGTGACGTAGTTCGGGTTCTTCAGCAGCCGGAAGTCGACGAAGGTGGTGCCGGCCGGCCGCGTGAGCGTGTGGCCGATGAAGTAGGCAAAGGCGAGCGTCGTCAGGATCAGCTCTACCCAGGTTTCGATGGAGCCGAACCAGTCGTTCTGCTCGCCGCGGTCGAGCAGCATCTGCAGCGCGCCGATGGCGAGCGACAGGGTGGCGAAGCCGAACATGTCGAAGCGAACGCGGCGTGCGCCGGGCTCGGCATGGATGTAGCGCCAGATGCCCCAGAAGGCCGCCGCGCCGATCGGCACGTTGATGAAGAAGACCCAGCGCCAGCTGTAGCTGTCGGTCAGCCAGCCGCCCAGCGACGGGCCCAGGATCGGGCCGATCATCACGCCCATGCCCCACACCGCCATCGCCGAGCCGTGCTTCTCTTTCGGGTTGATGTCGAGCAGGACCGACTGCGACAGCGGCACCAGCGCCGCGCCGAACACGCCCTGCAGCATGCGCGCGATGACGATCTCGGTGAGCGTTGCCGACAGCCCGCACAGCACCGAGGCGATGGTGAAGCCGGCCACCGACACCAGGAACACCTTCTTGACGCCGAAGCGGTCGACCAGCCAGCCGTTCAGCGGGGTGGCGATGGCGGCGGCCACGATGAAGGAGGTCAGCACCCAGGTGATCTGGTCCGACGAGGCCGACAGCGCACCCTGCATGTGGGGAAGGGCGACGTTGGCGATGGTGCCGTCGAGCGCCTGGATGATGGTCGCCAGCATGATCGACACCGTGATCATGGTGCGGTTCAGCGGCAGCCTTTCGGAAGCGAGGCTCGGGTTGTCGCTCACAGCTCGCCCTCGATGCGCGTGCGCAGGCCTTCAAGCAGCGCGGCGGCGTCGCTCAGGGCTTGCATGTCGATGCCGGCCATCACCTTGGTGCGGAAAGCCATCGCTTCGGTGCGCACTTCGCCGTAGACGGTGCGCCCGGCCTCGGTCAGGTGCGCCAGCTTGACGCGGCGGTCGTTGGGGCAGGGTGCGCGCGTGACGAAGCCGTCGCGCTCGAGGCGGTCCAGCATCGACACCATCGACGGCCCCTCGACCCCGACCAGGTCGGCCAGCGCACGTTGCGACATCGGTTGCTCGGATTTGGCGATCATCGCGATCGTCATCCAGCCGGACTGGCCGATGCCGAGATGCTTCAGGCGCTTGTCCAGCGCCAGGCGCCAGAGCCGCGCGCTCCCGTGGAGGGCCGCGGAAAAGCGTTCCTCGGGAGATTCAGGTAGGCCACTCATCATTAGACATAAAATAGATAGGAATCTATCGATTTTATTTTATGCAAGAGTAGTTGTAAAGGCCTAGCGCACCGTCGTCCCCGCCTGCGCGGCGGCGGCGGCGACGTGCATGTGCAAACAATAATCGTGAAGCCAGGTGTGACTTACTGCCCTTGATTTCCCTCTTTACGCGCCGCATCCTCCTGCTCCATCCGCGCCCGCACCCCGCCATCCACCCCGGTCCCGGCCGGCATCGGCTGGTACAGCGACCCGCTGGTCGGCGGCAAAGTCGGCGGCGCGCTCTCCATCTGCGACTTGTGCGCGATGTTTGCCGACACACGCTCGGTCAGGTCCGGCGCCAGGTGATGCGACCAGATCGCGCCGCGCGCCTTCCAGCCAGTCGGCACTTCCTCGCTCGGGTGCAGCGAAGCGTAGACGATGTAATCGACCACCTTGTCGGCCGGATCCATCGCCGGCATGCGGCCGGTGCGCCCGGTGTAGTTGGCGGCGTGGTCGAAGAAGGGGGTGTCGGTGGCCCAGGGCATCACGGTGGCCACCTCGATCGGGCCGCGCAGGCCATCCAGCCGCAGTTCTTCGTTGAGAGCGCGGTCCAGGGCCAGGATTGCCGCCTTGGTCGAGGAATAGGAGGCGTGGTAGGCCAGCGGCACCTCGCTCTCGACCGAGCCAAGGTTGATCAGCACGCCGGCGCGCTGCTTGCGGAACTGTTGCAGCGCCACATGGCTGCCGTAAATCACACCCTTCAGGTTGACGTCGACCACGCGCGCATGGTCTTCCATCGGCACCTTGTCGAAGTTGCCGATCGCGCCCACGGCGGCGTTGTTGATCCAGACGTCGACCCGGCCGAAGCGCTGCAGGGTGGCATCCATGAGCTTGCGCACGTCCTCGGCTTTCGAGACGTCGGTGGTGACCACCAGCGCAGTGCCGCCGGCGGCCGTGGCCTGGGCGGCGACTTCGTTCAAGACCTCGGTGCGGCGCGCAGCCAGCACCACGTTGGCCTTCATGCCCGCCAGCCGCAGCGCGACGCCGCGCCCGAAGCCGCTGGAGGCACCGGTGATCACATAGGTCTTGCCGGCGATGCTCTGGCGGTCGTCGGGAGACAGGCTGGCGCAGCCGCCCAGTACCAGGAAGGACATCAGGAACAGCAGGCGCAGCATGCATTGCCGCGGCGTGACGTGAAGGGTGTGCATCCGGAATCCCAGTGTGTTGATGGCAGGTGTTCGCATCCTAGCCGTAGCACAAACACAGGAGGCGTTCGATACCTTCTGGAACAAGTCTTCGGGGTCAGAGCGCAATTCGGGGTCAGAGCGCTTTTATAGGCAATTGCTTGCGCTAATGAGCAGCGCCGAATTGCGCACAAAGTGCGCAGCTTCGCCGCAAGAGAGAGCCTGGCATGCGTCGTTTGCTGGCCAAAAAACATGTCCCCGAATTGTGCTCTGACCCCGAATTGTGCTCTGACCCCGAACGAGGGAAGGAGGTGTTCAGGGGAAATTGCCAAAAACCGGGCTCTGACCCCGGTTTGATGCGCATCAGGCGGGCTGCAGGGTGAACACCGGGCGGATGTCGCCGGCGACCGTGCCGCGGGCGTTCTTGATGGCAGGGTTGCGGTAGCGGTCGAGCAGGGCACGCCGTTCGGTGTTCAGCAGGCCCAGCTGGTCGAGCACGCTGTACACGGCCGGGTGCAGGGCGCGCACGTTGCCGTCGGCGATCTTGATGGCGATGCCGATGCCGGCCGAGCGGATGCCGATGGCTTGCACCGCGTCGGCGCCGATCTTGGCGACCCAGTCGCCGCCACCGGCCGTCATCCAGTGCAGGTCGGTGCGTTCCTCGCCCGAGACCAGGTCGGGGCGGCCGGTCATGGCGTCAAACAAATCGCCCATGGCGGCGCCCAGACGCGGGTCGCTTGCGCCTTGCCCCAGGCGCGCATACAGGTGGGCCAGGCGCGCCAGTGGCATCGCGTAGTTCGGTGCCGAGCAGCCGTCGAGGCCGGTCGGGAGCTGGGCCTCGTTCATCTGCACGCAATCGGCCAGGGTCGCGCGCACCGCTTGCTGCAGCGGGTGGTCGGGGGCGACGTAGTTTTCCAGCGGCGCGCCGTGCAGCCGGCACCAGGCCAGGAAGCCGCTGTGCTTGCCCGAGCAATTGTGGTGCACCGGCGTGAACTGCGCATCCGGCGGCACCTTCTGGCCGGTGAATTCGTAGTGCAGCGGCACCGCGCAGCCGCATTCGAGGTGCTGCTCGTCGACATCGATCTTGCCGAGGATGGAACGCACGCCGGCCAGGTGTTTCTCTTCGCCCGAATGGCTGGCGCACAGCAGCGCCAGCTCGTCGCGGGTCAGGCCGAAACGCGCCGGGCCGTCGTCCAGCACGAAGGGCAGGGCCTGGAAGGGTTTCAGCGCCGAGCGGGTAAAGGTCATGAAGTCGGGATCGCCGCTGGAATACAGCAGGCGTCCGCTGGCGTCGACCACGGCCACCGAGCCGTAGTGGATGTTTTCGACAGCGAAGCCGGTGGTGGGGTAGCCGCGCGTGGTGGCGGCCAGCGGAGCTGGGTGCATGGGTGGTCTCGTCAAATCAGCTGTTGGCCAGGCTCACAGCGGGGCGCCGAACTTGCCGGCCTGGTAGTCGCGGATGGCCTCGTTGATTTCCTCGCGCGTGTTCATCACGAAGGGCCCCTGCGACACCACCGGTTCGCGGATCGGCTCGGCATGGCCCAGCAGCAGAACGCTGTCGTGCTCGGCGCGGATCTCGAGCTCGTCGCCTTCCGGCTCGAATTCGCACAGGTGGAAGGCGCTGACGATGTCCGGCTGGACCGCGATCACGCCGCGCACCACGTACAGGAAGACGTTGCGGTCGAGCAGATTGTCCAGGTAGAGGCGCGCACCGGCCTTCATTTCCACCGTGCTCATGAACACGCCGGTGAGCGAGGGGACTGGACCGGTCACGCCGCCGTACTCGCCGGACACCAGCTGCATTCGCACCTTGCCCTCGTCGCTTTCCACCACCGGGATCTGGTCGCGCTGCAGGCCGATGTAGCGCGGGTCGGTCATCTTCAGACTGGGGGGCAGGTTGACCCACAGCTGCAGGATTTCCAGCGAACCGCCGCGTTCCAGGAATTCGCGCGGCGAAATCTCCGCATGCACCAGGCCGCGCCCGGCCGTCATCCATTGCACGCCGCCCGGTCCGATGATGCTTTCGTGGCCGGCGCTGTCGCGGTGCGCCAGCAGGCCGTCCAGGATGAAGGTGACGGTCTCGAAGCCGCGGTGCGGGTGCGGGCCGAAGGGCAGGCCGCGGTTGTGCGGCGGATACACTTGCGGGCCGTGGTGATTCAGGAAGAGGAAGGGGTCGATCTGGTCGAGATGCGGCCCCGGCACTGGACGCTGGGTGATCAGGTCGCCGATATCGTCGCGCATCGCGGGGTGTACCCGCTGGATGGATTTGTAGCTCATGCCTGCTGGTTCCTTATCGTTGCTTATTGTTGTGCCCATTACCATTACCTTACCCGATTGCGCGACGAGGCCGCGCCATGCTTCACGCTCCCGCCCCTTCCTGCTAGACTCCTTGCGCCTTAGAAATTACGGAGACGCAGGCCTAACATGAAGAAATCGAACACCCTGGCTGGCCTGGTGCTGGCCGCCATTGCCCTGGGCACGGGCGCGCACGCCGCGCCCGTTACGCTCGGCGAGCCTGCCCTGAACGCGGCCAAGCACGCGGCCACCAATTACCGCACCGACGTGGTCGACCTGCTGGCCAAACTGGTCAGCTACAACACGGTGGCCGATGAAAAAATCCCCTGCGACAAGAACCCGACCCACGCCGCGTTCAGGACCTTCCTGAAAGGCGAAGCTGGCCGCTTCGGCCTCGACTTCGCCGACCATGGCTGCGTGGTGGTGATCGGCCTCGGCCAGGGCGAGGAAAAGATCGGGCTGATTGCCCACGGCGACGTGCAGCCGGTCGACCCATCCAAGTGGAAAAAGTCGCCGTTCGAGCTGGACCGCACCAGCGAGCCCGGCAAGCTGCTGGCGCGCGGCGCCGAAGACGACAAGGGACCGATCGCTACCGCCCTGTACGCGATGAAGTCGCTGAAGGACTTGCAGCTGCCGCTGTCGAAGCGCATCGAACTGTATGTCTACATGGCCGAGGAATCGGACTGGGGCCCGCTGGAGGCCTTCGTCAAGCAGCATCCGCTGCCGCAAGTGAACATCACGCTCGACGCCGAATACCCGGCGGTGACGGCGGAAAAGGGCTACGGCACCCTGGCCGTGACCCTGCCCAAGGCGCCGCTGCCGGCGCAATCGGCCGATCCGCTGCTCGCCCAATTCGGCGGCGGCTTCTTTGGCAGCCAGATCCCCGAGGATGCGCAAGCCACGATCGCCAATGCGACGCCGGCGCTGGAAGCCCTGGTACGCCAGCGCGCCGGCAAGCAGACCGGTATGCGCTATACCTTCGACTGGAAGGGACGCGACCTGGTGGTCACGGCCAAGGGCGTGTCGGCCCACTCCTCGAAGCCGGAAGACGGCATCAACGCCGTCAGCATGCTGGCCGATGCCCTGGCCGTGCGCAGCTGGCTGGACGCCGGCGCGGGTGCCACCGTCAACTTCTTGAACGAGATGGTCGGTACCGGCTATGTCGGCGAGAAGTTCGGCAACATTGCCTACCGCGACGCCTTCATGGGACCCATGACCTTTGCCCCGACCGTGATCCGCCAGCGCGAAGGCGAGGGGGGCGGCATCGAAGTCGCCATCAACATCCGCCGCCCGCAAGGCAAGACCGCCGAGCAGCTGGGCAACGAAATCAACGCCGCCCTGGCCCAGTGGCAGGGTGCCCACGAGGCGCCGGCGAATGTCAAGGTCGAGATCGGCGATCCGTGGGTGCAGAAGGATGCGCCGCAGTTGCCGGTGCTGATGGGCGTGTTTTCGTACTTTACGGGGATCAAGGATCCGAAACCGGTGGCGGTTGGCGGCGGCACCAATTCGCGCCTGTTCCCACGCGCGGTCAGTTTCGGCCCTTCGATGCCGCGCACTGTGTATACGGGCCACTCCGAACACGAGTTCATCACCGTCAAGCAATTGTTGCTGAATCTGGAAATGTATACGGCTGTCATGGCCGAGCTGGCGAAGTAAGCCCGTTCCTTTTCTGATGAAAGCCCGGCTGCATACCGGGCTTTTTTTTGCGGCGCAGCATTCATACCGCCCACAAACGGCCCTGGGTACCCGTATCACGGTCTGGAGCGCGGCCTTCCGCGTAGGAAAACTTCTCGCCGAAACCTGCGATTTTTTCTAGTCATACTGTAGGTATCTGCCTACGAAACTCCTGGTTTCATAGGGAAGCACAGGGCGGACCACGGCCTTTCCCTAGGAGAGAAAGCAGGCGCATCGCAGCGCCCCCTGCCACAGCCGCGAGCGGCAGTTGACGGTTGGAAAATTGCATGGTGACTGCAAGAAATTGTGGCGAAAACTGCATGATAGGATCGCTCCTCGATTGTGAATTCGCCACCGGAAGTCATGTCATCGCATCGCGTGATGCTCGACATGAAATGCCATGCATAGCCAAGAACTCGACAAGCCTGACGGCAGACAACTTACCCTGTACAGCAACCGGCCGATCCCGGAAGGGATGGTTGCGCCGAGTCCATTTGCGGAGCCACAATACGCCAATCCCCATCTGCGCTGGCATCCGCTGCGCGGCGAGTGGGTGACCTATGCCGCCTTCCGCCAGAACCGCACCTACCAGCCGCCGCCCCAGTACAACCCGCTGGCGCCGACGCTGGATGCGAACCACCCGACCGAGATCCCGGCCGGTGAATACGAGATCGCCGTGTTCGACAACCGTTTCCCGGCGCTGGCGCTGGATGCCCACGATCCGCCGGCGCTGACGGTGCCGACCGCGCCCGCCAACGGCAAGTGCGAGGTGGTGGTGTTCACCCAGGAACCAAACACCGCACTGGGACACCTGCCGCTGTCGCGCATCGAATTGCTGCTGAAAGTGTGGGGCGACCGCACGCGCCGCCTGGAGGGGAAGAGCCACATCCAGTACGTGCTGCCCTTCGAAAACCGCGGCGCCGAGGTCGGCGTGACGCTGCACCATCCGCACGGCCAACTCTATGCCTACCCCTTCGTGCCGGCGGTGCCGGCGCGCATGCTTGCGCAGGAGCGCGAATACTATTTGCAGCACGGCACCAGTCTGCTGTGCGACATGGCGCGCGACGAGGCCGCCGACGGCAAGCGCGTGTTGTACCGGGACGATTATGCGATTGCCTTCGTGCCGGCCTGCGCGCGTTATCCGTATGAAGTGTGGGTGATGCCGACGAGCCCGTGCAAGGACTTCGCCGCGCTCACGCCGCCGCAGTGCGAGAGCCTGGCGCGCGCGTTGAAGACCGTGCTGTTGAAATTCGACAGCTTGTGGGACCGCCCGTTTCCTTATCTGATGGCCTGGTACCAGGCGCCGCTGGACGGTGCCGATCATCCGGAAACCCAGCTGCACGCCCAGTTCTATCCGCCTTACCGCACGCGCGACCGCCTGAAATACCTGGCCGGCACCGAGCTGGGCGCGGGCATGTTCGCGATGGACGTGCTTCCCGAAACCACGGCCTACGAGTTGCAGCAGGTCGAGATCACACTGGAGGATGGCGCATGAACCCCGAGCTTCAGTCACGCGCCCCGGAAGTGGCGGCCAAGCTGGCACTGTTGCGCGAAACCCTGGACCAGACCGGCGCCGGTGCCATCCGCCTGCGTGGCCTCGACTGGTTCGCCTGGGCCACGGCCGGGGGCGACGCCTCGGTGCTGCAAGCCTTCGACACCGGCGCCGCCGAGGTGCTGGTCACGCACGACGATGCCGTGATCCTGACCGATGAAATCGAGGCCGACCGCCTGCGCCAGGAACAGCTGCCGCCCGGCTTTACTTTCCACATTGCGCCCTGGGCCGAAATCGAGCTGCGCGAGACCTACGTGCTGGGGGCGGCGAACGGCGCGCCCATCCTGACCGACCGTACCAAGCACGTCGACCAGCCGCTGCCTGCCAGCCTGCGCCTGCGGCGCATGGTCTTGAACGACGCCGAGCAGGCCCGCTATCGCGCGCTGGGTGCGGATGCGGCCGCCGCCGTGAGCGAGGTCATGCGCGCAGCCCGGCCCGAATGGACCGAGCTCCAGCTGGCCGCCGCCGCAGCCGCCGCGCTGTGGTCGCGCGGCATCCAGCCGGCCGCGCTGCTGGCCGCGGGGGAGCGGCGCCTGCCGCTGTTCTGCCATGCCGCGCCTTCGCAAGAGCAGCTCGGCCTGCGCGCCGCGCTGCAGGTGTGCGCGCGCCGCCACGGCCTGTACGCCAACCTGACGCGCTCGCTGAGCTTCGGCCCGGCCCCGGCCGAGCAATCGGAATTGCTGCAAGTCGAAGCCACCGGCCTGGACGCGGTGCGTCCCGGCAATTCGCTGGCCGCCGTCTACCACGCGCTGGATGCCGCCTACCGCCACGCCAACCGGCCCGAGGGTATCCTGCGCCACCATCAGGGCGGCATCACCGGCTATGCGGCGCGCGAGATCGTTGCCACCCCCAGCACCGCGACCGGGCTGGAAACCGGCATGGCCTTTGCCTTCAACCCGGGCTTCGCCGGCATCAAGATCGAAGACACTTTCCTGCTCGGCGCCGGCGGGCTGGAAAACCTGACACTGGACCCGCATTGGCCCGCCGCCCAGGTGCAGGGCCGGCCGCGTCCACTCTGGCTGGAGAACCCATGAACAGTCCCGAAACCTTTTTCGGCGGCGCGCCGGAGGCGCTGGCAAGCGCCCCCGGCCGCGTCAACCTGCTGGGCGAGCACACCGACTACAACGACGGCTACATGCTGCCGGTGGCGACCCCGCAGACTACCTCCGTCGCGCTGGCGCACAGCATCGATGACCAGCACCACCTGTATTCCGGCACCCTGGACGGCAACGTCACCTTCGCGGCCAAGGGCGGCAGCGCGCCCCAGGGCTTCGGCAGCTATGTCGAAGGCTGCATCCGGCTGGTGGAGGCCAGCGGCGTCGCGATCCCGCCGCTGCGCTTCTACGTGACCACCACGCTGCCGGTCGGCTCCGGCTTGTCGTCCTCGGCCGCACTGGAGGTGGCGACGCTGCGCGCGCTGCGCCAGCTGCTCGGCTTCAACCTGGACGACGTCAAGCTTGCTATAACCGCCCAGCGCGCCGAGATCGACTATGCGCGCGTGAACTGCGGGATCATGGACCAGATGGCGTCCAGCCTGTGCGACGAAGGCCACATGCTGTTCATCGATGCGCGCACGCTCGAGCACCGCCTGGTGGAGCTGCCGCCCGAGACCGAGCTGATCGTGATCGATTCCGGCGTGCCGCGCACGCTGGCGGCCAGCAAGTACAACGAACGCCGCGCCCAATGCGAGGAAGCTTCGCGCAAGCTGGGCGTGCGGGCGCTGCGCGACGTGTCCGACCCGGCCACGCTCGAATCCCTGCCCGGGCCGCTGCGCCGCCGCGCGCGCCACGTGGTGCTGGAAAACGCGCGCGTGCTGGAAGCGGCCCAGGGCGTATCAAGCGAACGTTTCGGCGAACTCATGAACGCGTCGCACGACAGCCTGCGCGACGACTACGAAGTATCGATTCCCGAGCTCGACCGGCTGGTGGACGCCTTGCGCGCCACCCCGGGCGTGCTCGGTGCACGCCTCACGGGGGCGGGATTCGGCGGGGCCACGGTTGCATTGTGCCGCGCCGGCCAGGCCCGGGAGGCGGCACAGGCAGCACTCTCCACCTACAACAAAGCAGGCGGCCAGGGAAGCATCCTGATCCCGGTCCCGACCCAAAGAAAGGAACAACAATAATGAGTCAGTTCGAGTATCCCCGCCCCCAGCTGGTACGCGACAATTGGATCAACCTGAACGGAAAATGGCGTTTCCGCTTCGATGATGAACCGCACGGCAAGATGCCCGCTGGCGTTTCCGGCTGGACCCATGAAATCAATGTGCCCTTCGCGCCCGAGACGGAGCTGAGCGGCATCCAGGATACCGGTTTCCATCGCTTCTGCTGGTATGAACGCGATTTCGAGCTGGTCCCGTCCGAGCAGCGCACCATCCTGCACTTCGGCGCGGTCGACTATTCGGCCCGCGTCTGGGTCAACGGCCAGTTGGTGGCCGAGCACGAGGGCGGACACACGCCGTTTTCCGCCGACATCACGGGCGCACTCAAGGCCGATGGCCAGCAGACCGTGACCGTGTTCGTCGAAGACGACCCGGCCGACCTGGCCAAGCCGCGCGGCAAGCAGGACTGGCTGCTGGAACCGCATTCGATCTGGTACCCGCGCACCACCGGCATCTGGCAGACGGTCTGGATCGAACAGGTGTCGCGCAGCTTCATCCGCAGCCTGCGCTGGACCCCGATCTTCGAAAACTTCGAGATCGGCTGCGAAGTGTTTGCCGGTGGCGACATCCAGGAAAACATGTTCGTCGAAGTCAAGATCTGGCACGGCGAACACCTGCTGGCGGACGACCACTACAAGCTGCTGGGCGGTGAAGCCAACCGCAAGATCGCCTTGTCCGACCCCGGCATCGACGATTCCCGGAATACCCTGCTGTGGAGCCCGGAAACCCCGACGCTGCTGGACGCCGAAGTCATCCTGCGCTGCGGGGACGAGGTGGTCGACCACATCAAGTCGTACACGGCGCTGCGCTCCTTCCACATCAACCGCGACCGCCTGCTGCTGAATGGAAGGCCGTACCCGCTGCGCCTGGTGCTGGACCAGGGTTACTGGAATGAATCCTTCATGACCGCGCCGTCCGACGAGCACCTGAAACGCGACGTCGAGCTGGCGAAACTGATGGGCTTCAACGGCGTGCGCAAGCACCAGAAGATCGAAGACCCGCGCTACCTGTACTGGGCCGACAAGCTGGGCCTGCTGGTATGGGAAGAGATGCCCTCGGCCTACCGCTTCTCGCCGCATGCGATCAAGCGCATCGTCAAGGAGTGGACCGAAGCGATCGAGCGCGACTACAGCCACCCCTGCATCATCGTGTGGGTGCCGTTCAACGAATCCTGGGGCGTGCCGAACCTGACGCTGACCCAGGCGCACCGCAACGCCGTCGAAGCCCTGTACCACCTGACCCGGACCCTGGACTCGACCCGTCCGGTGATCGGCAACGACGGCTGGGAAGCCTCGGCCACCGACATCCTCGGCATCCACGACTACGACAGCGACCCCGACAAGATCAAGGGACGCTACGAAGTCAGCGATCCGGTGCGTACCCTGTTCGACCAGCGCCGCCCCGGCGGCCGCATCCTGACGCTGGACGGCTTCCCGCACCGCGGCCAGCCCATCGTGCTGACCGAATTCGGCGGCATCGCCTACGACCCGAACGCGACCCCGGAAGACGGGACCTGGGGCTACACGCGTTCCCAGACAGCCGAGAGTTATCACGCGCTGTACCAAAACCTGCTGAAGGTGGTCAACGAGACCTTCATGTTCAGCGGTTTCTGCTACACGCAATTCGCCGACACCTTCCAGGAGGCGAACGGCCTGCTGAACGCCGACCGGACGCCCAAGCTGCCGTTCGAGGTCATCAGCGCCGCCACCCGCAACGTGCCACTGCAAAAACGCGACGTCCAGGAGGAGGGCGACGGCTCGGAACAAGCCTGATTCATCATCAACGTATCAGGGGCCGCGCCGACTGTGGCGAGCGGCGGCAGGCGTGGTCGAGGAGCGCAACTGTACAAGTGTACAGCGAGCATCGCGGACCGCTCCTGCAACGCGCAGCAGGTCGGCGTGGCCCCCATCACAAGGAGTTTCATCATGACCACGATCGTCGTTTTCAGCCACCTGCGCTGGGATTTTGTTTTTCAGCGGCCGCAGCACCTGCTGTCGCGCCTGGCGCAACATTACCCGGTCATCTTCGTCGAGGAACCGGTACACGATGACGGCGATCCCTTCATGGAGCGATCCAGTCCCGCTCCCAACGTGACCGTGTGCCGCGCGCACACACCGATCCACGCCGGCGGCTTCCACGACGACCAATTGCGCCTGCTGCAGCCCATGGTGGCACAGCTGGCACCACCAGGTGACGACGTCGTCGCCTGGTTCTATACCCCGATGGCTCTGCCGCTGCTGCAAGCACTGCAGCCCTCGCTGGTGGTCTACGACTGCATGGACGAGCTGGCATCGTTCAAGAATCCGCCGAAACAGCTGCTGCAGCGCGAGAGTGCGCTGCTGAACCTGGCCGACCTGGTGTTCGCCGGGGGCCCCAGCCTGTACGAAGCCAAGAAGAACCGCCACCCGCACGTGCACTGCTTCCCGAGCAGCGTCGATGTGGTCCATTTCCAGCAGGCTCTCGACCGCGAGCGCGTGCATCCGCAACAGGCAGCGATTCCGCGCCCGCGCCTTGGTTTCTACGGCGTGCTGGACGAACGCTTCGATCCGGAACTGGTCGGCGAAGTCGCCGACGCCCATCCGGAATGGCAAATCGTGCTGGCCGGGCCGGTGGTCAAGATCGACCGCGAGCGCCTGCCGCAACGCGCCAACATCCATTACCTGGGCCAGCAGCCGTACACCGCGCTACCCGACCTGCTGGCCGGCTGGGACGTGTGTCTGATGCCCTTCGCCATCAATGAAGCGACCAGGTTCATCAGCCCGACCAAGGTGCTGGAATACATGGCGGCCCAGCTGCCGATCGTGAGCACGCCGATCGCCGACGTCGCCAATCCCTACGGCCACGTGGTCGCCATCGCCACCTCGGCCCAGGAATTCATCGCCGCCTGCGAAGCCGCGCTGGCGCAAGCGCCCGAACAGCGCCGTCACATGGTCGAGGCGATGCTGGCGGTGGTGGCCGCCACGTCCTGGGACAACACGGCCAAGCGTATGGTCGAACTGCTGGAAGCGGCGCCGCCGCGCCAGGCGCTCAAGGACGAGAGTGCCGCTACCGCGGCGCTGCGCAAGCAGGCGTAAGGGCAGCTACAAGGACACGCCGACTCCTGCCAGGTGTCTCGCACCGCGGCAGGAGCCGGTTGACATGGCTGCCATGTCGTTCGTGTCTGTCATCTTCGTTGACGAAAGCTGGTGGCTTGGGGCTGTGTTCGGCTGTGGCCGGCCATGCCGGCGCCGAGCTCAGTGCTGGATGCTGCCGCCCGTCAGCGATACGCGGTCGCCGCTGCGGAAATCCGGCGTGGCCGACTGGCTGACCACTTGCGTGCTGCCGTCGTCCATGCGCAAGGTCACGCGGTAGCTACGGTCGCTGGCGGAGGCGCCGGCGGCGCTGCCCGCCCCGCTGGCCGTGGCGCCACCCGAGCTGCTGCCAAGGGCTGCCGCACCACCAGTGGCTTCTTCGGTGGTGCCGGCGCCGCCCTGGCCGGGCACGATTTCGATCGCGGCGACGGTGGCGTTCGGGCTGCCGCTCGGAATGACCGCCGCGCTGCCGCCCGTGGTGCCGGCGGCACCGGTCATGCCGCCGCCGGTGGTGGCGCCCTGGCCGGTGCCGGAACCGGAGGTACCCGTGGTGCCGGAGCTGCCGGAGCTGCCCGACGACCCGGAACTGCCCGAGCTGCCTGACGACCCGGAACTGCCCGAGCTGCCCGAAGACCCCGAGTTTCCTGAACTCCCGGAACTGCCCGAACCCGACTGGTCGTAGCCGGACGAGCCGGATCCGCCGCTCGTGCTGCCCGAACCGGAGCTGCCGGAGCTGCCGGTGCCGCCGCCCCAGCCGGAGGAGCCGCTGGTGCCGGTGCCTGAGCCGGTGCCGGACATGCCGCCGGCGCTGCCGCCCGCGCCGGTACTGCCGGCGCTGCTGCTACCGGTGGCGCTGCTGCCTTCGGTGCCGGTCGTGCCGCTGTCGCTGCCGCTGCCGCCGCGCATGGAACTGCATGCGGTGAGACTGAACGCCAATGCCAGCAAGCCCGTCATGAACACACTCTGGTGTTGTCGCTTCATGTTCTACTCCTTAAAAGGAAACTAGGGGAAACGGTGTCAGGTAAGCGTGACGATGCCGCATGCCACTCGGGTAAGAGGCGTGCTTGGAATCCGCGTTCCAGCTGACTCGGGTTGAACATGAGCCACATCAAAGATGGGAAAGGTCGCCGGGAATTTCCGGCAACAGGATGCTCAGCGTTTCGCGAGCGGCGCGGTCCTGGAAGAGAACAGGCTCAGCAGGCCGCTGGTGACGATCGCCGCACAGCAATCGACGGCCCAGTCGTGCACCTTGGCGCCGCGGTAGGGAAAGAAGCTCTGGATGAATTCGTCGGCGGCGCCCATCAGGGCCACCGCCAGCACGGCCTTGAGCGCACGTGCCGGGATGCTGCCCTTGCTGCCGAAGAACCACAAGGAGGTGAGGATGGCATAGGCGGTCGAATGCAGGACCACGCCGGACGCATAGTGGCCGATGTCGGCGCGGGCCCCGGGAAGATTGCCGGCGACGACGATCGCCAGGTACATCAGGACGGCGCAGGCGAGCAAAAGCAGGCGCAGCCGCGGGTTCTGCAACAGGAGGAACAGGGGAGCGGTCATGAGAAGCCGGATCGTGAAATGCTCACCTTACCATGAGCCCAAGGCGGTGTGCACACGCGGCAAGAACGACGGGGGCGCCCTGGGTGCCGGCATGCCCTTGTGCGGACGTCGGCCGAGGGCAGGCGGCGCATCAGATCGTGAGCGCCGGAGTCCCGTTCGGATAGTGGGCGTCGAAACAGCTGGTACAGTCGGCGCAGAACAGGTGGGCCACGCGAACCGAGGACTGGCGCAGCACCAGCTTGAGGTGGCCGGTCTGGCATTTCGGGCAGAACTCCCGGACGCTGCCGAAAGTCAGTACGTGAAGGGGCAGGCCTTCATCGTCGACATGGTCGACCACCATGCGCGGATTGAGTTCGCTGAGGACCAGCGTATCGTCCGGGTCGTTGCGGCGCTGGCGCGCGGCGGCTGTGGGGGGCTGCTGGGGTGGCGACATCGTTTCACGTAAAGTCATCGAACTTGGCTCCATGTTGGATGGTCTGGTTCCCCACGCGAACGGTCTGAAAACGCGAGGCGCGAGATTCATCATAGCGGAATCTCGAGATCGTTCAAGGCTGTTGAAATGAGAATCACTTCGTGCCGAAGCGGGCGCTGCAAGGAGGATACGGAACAAAAAAAAGTGCCCGTCAACGGAGGACGGGCACAACCCAAGATCGGGCCAAGAGACGCGGAATTCGGTGCGGTGTATCGCATCGCCTCGCAATGCGGTACACCTTACTGCGATCACGCATATCGGTTGCGTGTATGCAGATGTAGCGAGTATAGGGAGAGTATGTGACTCGGGCATGACACATCTCAAGTGGATCCCGGTTGACATGCGAACGACTGTAGTTGAGACTGGTCAAATAAACACGCCAAAAAAAAGCCCGCTTAGTTGGCGGGCTTCAAACTATTTTCTTGGAGGAGAATAGTGGAGACAGATTCATTATCTTGTCCGGTCCAATATATGTCTAATTTTGATTTCGGATACCAGACATCAGCGTGGCTGATAATGGATGGCTTATCTCGTCCATTCAGGCCTTGACCGGCACCGTGTAGTTCAGCGCCATGCGGCCGCCGTCCGCGTACAGGGTCTGGCCCGTCATGTAGGAAGCGTCGTCGCTGGCCAGGAAGGCGGCAATGGCGGCGATTTCCTCGGGCTCGCCGCAGCGGCCCAGCGGGGTGCGCGACAGGATCGTGTGGCGCGCTTCCGGGCTGCCCATCACCGCCTCTTTCGCCAGCTCGGTCAGGATGGTGCCGGGGCCGATCGCATTCACGCGGATGCCATGTTGCGCCAGGCTGATCGCCGCCACCCGCGTCAGCTGATTGACGCCGCCCTTCGAAATCACATAGGGCACCTGGTTCGGGATGGTCAGTTCGGCGTTCACGCTCGACATGTTGATGATGCAGCCGCGCTGCCCGGTATCGGTGCGCTTGACCATTTCGCGCGCCACCGCCTGGCTGCACAGGAACATCGATTTCAGGTTGATGCGGAGGACACGGTCGAAATCCTCTTCGCTCAGGTCGAGGAAGTCGGCGGCGTGGGTGACGCCGGCATTGTTGACCAGGATGTCGACCTGGCCGAAGGCTTGCAGGGTGGCGGCCAGCATCGCGTCGACGTCGGATTTCTGGCTGACGTCGGCCACGACGAAGCGGGCCGCATCGCCCAGTGCCGCGGCCGCAGCCGCGCCTTCGGGGCGCACGTCGACCAGCATCACGCGCGCACCTTCTTGCACCAGGCGCTGGGCGCAGGCAAGGCCGATACCCTGGCTGGCCCCGGTGACGATGGCGACTTTGTGAGCGAGTTTCATGGCGGGCTATCCTTGTGAGTTGCTGAAAGCCGCCATTCTATCTTCATAACATCAGCGGATGATCGGGCAATTCGTTCGGCCGCGCGCCGTCGGAAGGGAAATGCAGGCGCAGCAGTTCGTTGACCCGGTCGACCGCCGCCAGCGCCGCGCCATGGTAGTCGCCGCGGGCGAAGCCGCGCGTCATGGTGTCGCACACCGCTTGCCAGGTGGCGGCGTCGATCTTGCGGTCGATGCCGCGGTCGGCCACGATGTCGACCTTGCGGTCGGCCAGGTTCACGTAGATCAGCACGCCACAATTGTCTTCGGTGTCCCAGATGCCGTAGTCGGCGAACAGGGCAATGGCGCGCTGGCGGTTGCTGACGCCGGACCAGGCCGCCGACAGCGGCAGCGCCCTTTCCACCACCAGCCGCACTTCGCCGCGGTGGCTGCGTTCACCCAGCGCGATGGCGGCCGCGATGGCGTCCAGCGTGGCTTCCGGGAATGCGCGCCTGGCCGCGGCGCGGGTGCTGCGCCAGTGGCGCAGGGCGCGTTGGAGTTTGCCGGATTGTTCCATCACCAGTCCCCCGAGGCGCCGCCGCCATCGAAGCTGCCGCCACCGCCGCCCGTGAAGCCGCCGCCATCCGAAAAACCGCCGCCGCCGGAAAAGCCGCCGCCCCGGTAGCGGTCCTTGTTCAAGTTGCTGAGCACGCTGCCGAGGATGAAGCCGGCCGCGCCGCTGTTCCAGCCGCTGCCGGGCTGCGCCAGGCGCGCGCGTCGCGGACGTAACACCGAGCGCAGGATGGCCACGCCGATGAGCACGAAGAAGATGCTCATCAGGATGCCAGGGCCACCCAGGTCGCCGTCACCTTGCGCGCCTTGTGCGGCTGCATCCGCCTGCGCTTTCGGCGCAGGAAACTTTTCCTGGTTCAGCAGCGTCGAGATGGCACCCACGCCCGCGACCAGGCCGCCGTACCAATCGTTCTGGCGGAAGTGCGGGGCGATGGTGTCGCGCAGGATGCGGCTGGACTGGGCATCGGTCAGCACGCCCTGCACGCCGCGTCCGGCCTCGATGCGCAGGCGGCGCAGCGCGCCCGGGTTGTCGCGCGCGACCAGCAACAGCACGCCGTCGTCGACGCCCTTGCGTCCGAGCTTCCAGGCATCGGTGACGCGGATGCTGTACTGCTCGATGGCTTCCGGCTCGGTAGACGCGACCAGCAGCACAGCGATCTGGCTGCCGGTCTGCCGTTCGTAGTCTGCCAGCACGCTGTCCAGGCGCTGGCGCTGGTCCGGCGTCAGCATGCCGACCTGGTCGGTGACGCGCGCCTGGTAGGGCGGCACCGCCTTGAAACCGTCGGCCTGCGCCAGGGCCGGGCCTGCGCCGGCCAGCAGCACGAGCAGCAGGCCGGCGCCGATCAGACGCAGCAAGGCGGGCATCGCAGCGGATCCTTATTTACCGAACTCATTTGCCAAAATTCACGGCTGGCGCCGTCGAGATCGCGGCCTCGTTGGCGACCGTGAACGAGGGCTTGGCCTGGTAGCCGAAGGCCATCGCCGTCAGGTTGGTCGGGAAGCTGCGCACAGTGACGTTATAGTCCTGCACCGCCGCGATATAGCGCTGGCGTGCCACCGTGATGCGGTTCTCGGTGCCTTCCAGCTGCGACTGCAGGTCGCGGAAGCTGGCGTCGGCCTTCAGGTTGGGGTAGTTTTCCGATACGGCCATCAGGCGCGACAGGGCGCCCGACAGCTCGCCTTGTACCTGCTGGAATTTCTGGAAGGCTTCCGGGTTGTTCAGCACCTCGGGCGTGATCTGGAAGCTGGTGGCGGCGCTGCGCGCCTTGGTCACGGCTTCCAGCGTGTCTTTTTCATGCGCGGCATAGCCCTTGACGGTGTTGACCAGGTTCGGGATCAGGTCTGCGCGCCGCTGGTACTGGTTGACAACCTCGCCCCAGGCGGCCTTGGTGGCTTCGTCCTTGGTCTGGAACTGGTTGTAGCCGCAGCCCGAGAGCAGGGTGCTGGTCAATACGGCGGCCAGCAGCAGGCCGGTCCAGCGCGTGAAAAGGGAAGGCTTCATGGTAAATCCGTGGCAAGTTGTCGATTAATTAAAAATATACCCGAAATGGCCGCGTGGCGGCGTACCGACGGGCTGGGCCAGCGGCGCCGTCTATCGGCGCCGTCCTGCCGCAGGCTACAATAGAGGGTTTGCAACGACTACGAGGGCCTGCCATGAACTTCATCAACAAGCTGAATGCCGCCTGGACCGGCAACGACTCCCTGCTGTGCGTCGGCCTGGATCCGGACCTGGCACGCCTGCCCGCGCAGCTGCGCGAGCGTCCGGACGGCATCGCCGAGTTCTGCAAGGCCATCATCGACGCCACGGCCGACCTGGCCTGTGCCTTCAAGCCGCAGATCGCCTATTTCGCCGCCCTCGGCGCGGAGGGCCAGCTGGAAACGATCTGCGCCTACCTGCGCGAACGTTATCCACACATTCCGTTGATCCTGGACGCCAAGCGCGGCGACATCGGCGCCACCGCCCACCAGTACGCGCGCGAAGCCTTCGACCGCTACGGTGCCGACGCGGTGACGGTCAATCCCTACATGGGCTTCGATTCGGTCGAACCCTACATGGAATGGGAAGACCGAGGCGTGATCGTGCTGTGCCGCACCTCGAACGCGGGCGGCTCGGACCTGCAATTCCTGGATGTCGGCGGCCAGCCGCTGTACCAGCAAGTGGCGCGCCTGGTGGCCGACAAATGGAACAAGAATGGCCAGTGCGCACTGGTAGTCGGCGCCACTTTCCCGGACGAGCTGGCGCAGGTGCGCAGCATCGTCGGCGACATGCCGCTGCTGGTGCCGGGCATCGGCGCCCAGGGCGGCGACATCGCGGCGACCGTGAATGCGGGCCGCACCGCGGCCGGCACCGGCATGATGATCAATTCCTCGCGCGCGATCCTGTACGCGCCGGCAGTGGCGGGCGAGGATTTCGCGGCCGCAGCGCGCAGGGTGGCGCTGGAGACGCGGGATGCGATCAACCAGTATCGCGCTTGATCAGCAGATGGTTGAGCGCGTGGACGGCAAAGCCGTCCACCCTACCGTAACGCGTCGATTGTCGGCGGTGTCACGCCGCAAAAGCACCGCCAATCAACGCGGTTCCGGCGCAATCGCCTCCGCGTAATCGTACAAGGCACCGAGGATCTCCTCGGCGCGCTCATCCGCCGTCTCCGACAGCGCATCGATCTCCCCGAACAGCTGGTCGATCGTGCGCGCCCCGCCATCGCCTTCGAACAGGCGCGCCGCGCGGTGTTCGTCCCAGATCTGCACTTCCTCGGCATTCAAGGTGTCGGGGAAATTGCGCGCCCGGTAGCGGAACAACAGCTCTTCCAGCCGCGGATCCTCGAACGAAGCTTGGCTGCTCGCCAGGCGCGCCGGCGATTCCGTGCGCAGCGATTCCAGGCGCCGGCGGTCGCCGCTCGAGACGAAGCCGCCATATAAATCCTCGTCGACATCGGGTGCGGCCGCGGCGGCATCCTTCTGGTACACCTGGGCCCACACGCCCGCCATGTCCGGCCCCGCGGCGGCGATGCGCGCATGCGCCAGGCTCTGTTCGAGGTCGAGGTCCCATTGCGCAGCCATGGCCGGGTTCAGGGTCTTCAGGTTGCCAACCAGCATAGGCGACTTGTTCAGGTGCACGCTCTTGATCGGCAGCCGCGATACGCCTTCCGGCAGGTCTGCGCTGCGGGTGAACATGCGCTGGCGGATCGTTTCCACGTCCAGCCCGAACAATTCCGACGGGTCGTGGCGGCAATCCCAGACCAGCACTTCGTTCTTGTTGGTCGGATGTGACGCGATCGGCCACACCAGGGCCAGGCAACCGCGCTCGGCCGGGAACATGCCGGACACGTGCAGGAAAGGCTGGCGTTCCGCACGCTCCAGGTGCAAACCCATTTCCGAGGCAACCTTGTCCTTGCGCCGCAGTTCCAGGCAGAAGTCGAACAGCTTCGGCTGTTTGCTGCGGATCAGGCGCGCCAGCGCGATGGTGGCGCGCACGTCGGACAACGCATCGTGCGCCGCCTCGTGCAGCAAGCCGTTGGCCCTGGCCAGGTCCTCCAGGCGGAAGCTCGGCTTGCCGTCGTCGTGCTTCGGCCATACGATGCCGTCCGGACGCAGCGCATAGGTCATGCGCACCACGTCGAGCAAGTCCCAGCGCCCGCAACCGTTCTGCCATTCGCGCGCATACGGGTCGATCAGGTTGCGCCAGAACAGGAAGCGGGTGACTTCATCGTCGAAGCGGATCGTGTTGTAGCCGACCCCGACCGTGCCCGGTTCGCTGAAGGCGGCGCAAATGGTGGCGGCGAACTCGTGTTCGGGCACGCCGTGTTGCAGGCAGTGCTGGGGCGTGATGCCGGTGATCAGGCAAGCCTGCGGATCGGGCAGGAAGTCGGGCGCCGGCTGGCAGTACAGCATGATCGGCTCGCCGATTTCGTTGAGCTCGGCATCGGTGCGGATCGCCGCGAACTGCGCAGGGCGGTCGCGCCGCGGCACCGCGCCGAAGGTTTCGTAATCGTGCCAGAGGAAGGTATGGGTGCTCATGAACCGGGGAAGTGGCTGGCTGTGCCATGGTGGGTTGCGACACGCCATTCTAACGTGCCGAACCGGTCCGCCCTAGCCAACAATCAAGTCCATCCCGGGAACCGGACGGGCTTGCCATGGTCGTAAAGATGGGGAATCAGCTGCAGATGCGGTTGCGGCCGGCCTGCTTGGCGCGGTAGAGCGCGGCGTCGGCGGCGGCGATCAGCGCCAGTTCATCCTGGTCCGGGCTCAGGGTGGCCAGGCCGAAGGAGCCAGTGACGTGGGGCAGCGGCAGGCGCATGTCGGTAAACACGTTCGCTTCGCGCAGGCGGTGGCACAGGCGCTCGGCCACCAGATTGGCGGCCTGGGAGCCGGTGTTCGGCAGGATCGCCATCATTTCTTCGCCACCATAGCGCACCGCAAAGTCCGACGGGCGCAGCGCGTCCTTGATCACGCCGGCGGCGGTGACCAGGGCGTGGTCGCCGAGAATGTGGCCGTGGGTGTCGTTGAAGCGCTTGAAATGGTCGAGATCGATCATCACCAGCGACAGCGGCATCGTGTCCTTGCGTGCTCGCGTCACCAGCTTGGGCAGCATGTCGGCCAGCCAGGCGCGGTTGTAGAGGCCGGTCAAGCCGTCGTTGAGCGAGAGCTGGCGGTAGAACTCGCCCAGCTTCTGCCGCCTGCGCAGCAGGGCATTGGTCTTGCGGATATTAAAGGAGAGCAGGCGCAGCAGGTTGCGGGCCACGCCATGATGCTCGTCGATGAGTTGCCACACCAGATCCGGCTCGATCACCAGCAAATCGGTGTCCTCGAGGGCAGTCATGGTCGCGAGGTTGGCGGCATCGTCCAGCACCGATTGCGCGCCCACGCTTTCGCCGGGCACGATGCGCTCGATGGTGCCGTCGCCCATCGCGGTTTCGGCCGCCATGCCGAGCGCGCCCGACAGCACGATGTAGAGGTGGGCGCGGACGCTGTCCTGCAGCTGCTCGCCGCGCGCCAGGCGCACCACCCGCGAGGGGGCAAGGGCGCGCGTCACGGCCGGGGTGACGGCATCGCGAAACAGTTCCAGATCATGGATGTCGTAGCGCGAAGCGCCGAAGCTGTCGATGAGGTCCATGTGTGTTGTGTTTCCTGGAATGAATACGTGTTGACAATGCCGCATCATACCGCATGGCTTCCGATCCCTGCGCCTGACACGCGATAAAGTGTTCCAATAGAGGGATGAACATTTCTACCGACCTTATCGACGCGCTGGGCCGGCGCCACGTCGCCGCGCCGGACGCGCGCATCGTCTGCCTGGTGCCCTCGATTACCGAACTGCTGTGCGAGCTGGGCCTGGCGGCACGGCTGGTGGGGCGCACCGGTTTCTGCATCCACCCGCACGACACCGTTGCCGCCATTCCCAAGGTGGGCGGCACCAAGGACGTGAACGTCGACAAGATCAGGCGGCTGGCGCCGACCCACGTGGTGGTGAACATCGACGAGAATGAAAAGCCGACGGTGGACCGGCTCGCCGAATTCGTGCCGCACGTGGTGGTGACCCATCCAAACGTCGCGCGCGACAACCTGGCGCTGGCGCGCCTGATGGGCGGCATCTTCGGCGCCGAAGCGGCGGCCGAGCGCTGGTGCGCCGCTTTCGAGGCCGAATATGCGGCCCTGTGCGCCGCGGCGCCGGGCCCCGCGCGCACCGTGCTCTACTGTATCTGGCAGGATCCGTGGATGAGCGTGTCGCAGGATACCTATATCGCGAGCATGCTCGCCGAGCTGGGCTGGCGTGTGCCGGCGCTCGAGGCGGGCGTGCGCTATCCGAAGTTTGCGTGGTCCGAGGAACTGGTGCGCGGGCTGGATGCGGTATTGCTGTCGACCGAGCCGTATCGTTTCACGGAGGCGCATGCGGATGCGCTTGAGAAGCAGCTTGGGATTCCCGTGTTGCTCGTCGATGGGGAGATGATGTCGTGGTACGGGAGCAGGGCGCTGGATGGGGTGCGCTATCTGCAGCGGCTGCGGGAGATGCTCTGAAATGAGCGTCGGCGCCGAGATGCAGGGTGGACGGCTGCGCCGTCCACCTACCGACAGAGCCGGCTTATTGATTGTCGGTCAAACCCTTGTACGACTCGGGATCCACCTCCGCGCCCATCGGCAGCGGATCGCGCTTGTTCTTGTCGTTCAGGCGACCCAGGGCGCTGTCCAGTGCGCGCTTGAGCTTGCCGGCGGCGCCGGAGATCGACAGGTGCAGGTTTTCGGCGTGGGCATGCACGACCACGGCGTCGTAGCCGGCCACGCGGGCTTCCATCATGCAATAGTTGTCGCCATCGGCATGCTTCTGGCCATGCTGGTTGCTCAGGTGGACGTCGACGCGGCGGACTTGCTCGAAACGGCTGATGCTGGACTCGACGGCTTCACGGACGCGTTCGTCCAGGCCCTGGTGGCGGTCGATGGTGTTGTCGGTGTTGATATTGATTTCCATAAATCGCTCCAAATGTGAACTTGTTGAAACGATCTTACCCTGTTCCATCTGCGTCCTGCGTGCGCTAGTGCACCGTGCGCGCCATCCGGCTGCGTATTCAGGAATTGATCAGGCTGGCCGCGATGTTGACCGACAAGCCCAGGATCAGCAGGTTGAAGAAAAAGGCCAGCACCGATTGTCCCAGCACCAGCTTGCGCATGGTGCGCGAAGCCACCGCCACGTCCGAGGTCTGGAGCGCGACCGCGATGGTGAACGAAAAGTACAGGAAGTCCCAGTAATCGGGCTCGAAATCATCCTGCGGAAAGCGCAGCGGCGGCTCGCTGTTGCCGGCGCGATAGTAGAGATGGGCGTAGTGGAAGCAGAACAGCACGCCGACCAGCAGCCAGGAACCGATCACGGTCAGCGCCGTGAACGCGTAGTGCATGGCGATGCGGTCGGCCGCCACATGGTCCATGCGGGTCAGTTCGGACACGATCGCATACAGGCTGAAGCCGGTCCCGGCCAGCATCGTGCTCAGCACCAGGCCGGCGCTTTCATCCTGGCGGCCGGCAATCTCGGTCACCCGTCCATGGTCGGCGCGCGCCATCAGCCACATCATGCTGACCAGGTAGGCCCAGACCCCGGCGTTCCAGCCGATCAGCGCGCGCCGCATCCAGCTCGTGGGTTCCGGCCACAGGCCGGCGACCAGCACGCCGAGGATGATCCCCAGCGTCAGGTGCGGCCGGCTGCGGATCAGGCGCTGCAGCAGGCGCATGTCGCCCACGGTTTCCTTCAGCGTGCTCATGGCGCGGCCTTGGTGGACTTGGCAGCGCGGGCGGCTTCCTCGGCCGCATGGTGCGGAAAGCGGTCCATGCGCGACAGCACGGGGAACAGCTTCATCCACGTGCCGGTCACCACCAGCGTGGCGGCGCCGCCGAACAGGATCGCCGGCACCAGGCGGAACCAGCTGGCGGTGAGGCCGGATTCGAATTCGCCCAGCTCGTTCGACGCGCCGATGAAGACCGCGTTGACGGCGCTGACGCGGCCGCGGATCTCGTCCGGCGTCTCGTACTGCACCAGCAGGTGGCGGATGTAGACGCTGACCATGTCGCCGACGCCCATCAGGAACAGGGCTACCAGGGCAATCACGAACACGTCGGTCAGGCCCATGACGATGGTCCCCAGGCCAAACAGGGCCACGCCGCCGAACATCCAGGCGCCGACGCGGCGCTCGATCGGCAGGAAGGCCAGCACGATCGAGCACAGCGCGGCCCCGGCGCCGGGCGCGGTGCGCAGCCAGCCGAGGGCGGTGGGGCCGGCATGCAGCACGTCGTGGGCGTACGCGGGCAGCAGCGCGGTGGCGCCGCCGAACAGCACCGCGAACAAGTCGAGCGAGATGGCGCCCAGCACGATCGGCCGGCTCCACACGAAGCGCAAGCCCTCGAGCAGGGTGCTCCAGCTGACCGGTGCCTTGTTCATGGCCTGGGGCGCGCTGCGGGTCGCCGCCATCAGCGCCAGCGACAGGGCCAGCAGCACGCTGGAGACCAGGTAGACCACGTTCGGGCCGTAGATGTAGAGCAGGCCGCCGATCACCGGGCCGACGATCACCGCCACCTGGAAGCTCGAGGAACTGAGTGCCACCGCCTGCGAAAAGGATTCGGTCGGCACCAGGTTGCGCAGCACCGCCTGCGAAGCCGGCTGGCTGAAGGCGCGCGCGCTGCCGTACAGGACCAGGATCGCGAACACCGGCCACACGACCGCGCTGCCGGACCAGGTGAAGATCTGCAGCAGCAGGCTGCACAGCAGCTGGGTGCCCATGCACAGCAGGATGATGGTGCGGCGGTTGTGGGTGTCGGCGACGTGGCCGGCCCACAGGATCAGCACCAGGAAGGGCGCGAACTGGGCCAGGCCGATCAGGCCGAGGTCGAAGACGTCGTGCGTGATCTGGTACACCTGCCAGCCGACGGCGACGCTCTGCATCTGGATGGCGATGGTGTTCAGGAAGCGGGAGGACAGGTAGAGCGACAGATTTCGGTTGCGCAGGACGCCTGGGCGGCCTGTGGGAGCGGTCGAAGACATAAAGTGGATGAGGGGCTGGCGGGAATGCGAGCCTCATTGTGCACTATATAAGATGTATATGCAGTCCATACGGGTTCATGCCCGTATGGACGCGGGTGCGCTGTTACTTCACGAAGCGCAGCGCAAACTTGTCATCCGGCGCCCCCTTCATCTCGAAGAAAGGCTGTTCGCGCGGATCCGACGGCGCCCGCAGGTAGCCGCTGCTGGTGTCGAGCCTGAAGCCAACGCGCGTGACCTCCTGGACTACGCTGTCCTCGTCGATGCGGTGCAGGGTTCTGGTCGCCGCCAGGCCGCTGCCTTTCTTGGCGGCGTTGTCGATGATGACCAGCTTCCCGCCCGGCTTGAGCGCGTCGTACAGGCGCTTGTTCATGGCGGCGCGGTCCGTCGGGGTGTTGACGATGTCGTGGTAGGACATGTTGATGGTGACGAGGTCGAGTCCCGTGGCGCCTTCCGGCACCGGGTCGTCGAAGCCGGCCACCACGGCGTGCAGCCGGGGCAGCTTGCGGGCCTCCAGCCTGGCGTTCGGCTTGCCGTTCTGGGCCCACACCTCGCCCTTGTCGCCGACCGCTGCCGCCAGCAGCGCCGCGGTGGCGCCGCCGCCGGCGGCGATGTCGAGCACCTTCATGCCCGGCCTGACCTGGGCAAAGGCGAGGAATTCGGCGGGCTTGCGCCTGGCGTCGGCCTTGCGGTCGTCATCGCTGCGCAGCGGGCTGGCGATGGCGGCTTGCCAGTCCTGGCTCTGGCCGCCATTGGCGGCGCGGACGGGTGCCGTGCCTGCCAGCAGGGCCAGGCTCAGTGCGAGGAGAACGGGGGCGGAACGAAGCGGTATCGGCATGTCGGGACTCTTCATCGGGGTTGGGATCGGATTGCCGAGACCATACCCCAAATCGCAATGCGGCATGCATATCCGCTGCGTCGTGCGTCGCCCCAAAGTCGGATCAGGACTGGGCCAGGTCAGCCTCGGTGGTAAACGCGTCCGCGTAGAACTCTTCCGCCGGCAGCCCGCACTGCGCCACGTATTCCTGGCGCGCCGAGTCGACCATGATCGGGGCGCCGCAGGCATATACCTGGTGGCCCGACAGATCCGGGATGTCCTGCATCACGGCCGCGTGCACGTAGCCGGTGCGCCCAGGCCAGCCGTCTTCCGGCAGCGCATCCGAAATCACCGGCACGTAGCGGAAGTGCGGCAGTTCGCGCGCCCACTGTTCGCACAGTTCCGCCATGTACAGGTCTTGCGGACGGCGTCCGCCCCAGTACAGCGTGACCGGGCGCTCGGACTTCAGGTGGATCATGTGCTCGACCAGGGCCTTGACCGGGGCGAAGCCGGTGCCCGAGGCCAGCAGCACGATCGGCTTGCTGGAATCTTCGCGCAGGAAGAAGGTGCCCAGCGGCGCCTCGAAGCGCAGGATGTCGCGCTCTTTCATGTTGGCGAACACGTGGTCGGTGAACAGGCCGCCCGGCAGATGGCGGATGTGCAGTTCCAGCGGACCGCTGAAGGAGGGCGCATTGGCGATGCTGTAGGCGCGGCGCTTGCCGTCCTTGAGCAGGAATTCGATGTACTGGCCGGCGCGGTAGGCCAGCGCTTCGTTGGCCGGCAACTGCAGCGTGACGATGGCGACGTCCGGCGCCGCGCGGCGGATCGAGGCGACCCGGGTCGGCATCTTGCGCAGCGGGTATTCGCTGCTGCCGCCGACTTCGCGCGCCTCGATGGTGAGGTCGCCCTCGGCCACCGCGCAGCAGAACAGCGCGTAGCCCTGCAGCTTTTCCTGTTCGGACAGGGCGCGCTGCTGGTGCGGCTTGTGATGGATCGTCCCTTCGACGACCTTGCCCTTGCACGAACCGCAGGCGCCGTTCTTGCAGCCGTAGGGCAGCCCGATGCCGGCGCGGATCGCGGCGGCGAGTACGGTTTCGTCCTGCTCGCAGGCATATTGGTGGCCGCTGGGCTGGACAGTGATCTGGAACGTCATACAATCCTCGGAATGGATACGATTAATATAAATGTAAAGAAAGCTCGTTTCGACAAACCGCGCCTGCTGATCGTGGGTTGCGGCGACGTCGGCATGCGCCTGCTGCCGCTGGTCGTCGGGCGTTTCCGCGTGTTCGCCCTGACCAGCCAGCCAGAACGCCGGGCAGAGCTGCGCGCCGCGGGTGCCGTACCCATCGTGGCCGACCTCGATCGCCGCGCCACACTGGCGCGGCTGCGCGGTCTGGCGCAGTACGTGGTACACCTGGCGCCGCCGCAGCAGCAGGGCGATACGGATTTGCGTACACGCAATTTGAGCGCCATTTTACCCGAGGGCGGGCATGTGGTTTATGTCAGCACAACCGGTGTCTACGGCGACCGCGGCGGGGCGCTGACGGACGAGAGCGCCCCGCGCCGGCCGCGCAATGCCCGGGCGCGCCGCCGCGTCGACGCCGAGCAGGTCTTGCGGGCCTGGGCACTGGCGGCGCGCGGCTCGGTGGCGATCCTGCGCGCGCCCGGCATCTATGCCGGCAACCGGCTGCCGCTCGAGCGCCTGCGCCAGGCCACGCCGGCGCTGCGCGACGAGGACGACGTCTATACCAACCACATCCACGCCGACGACCTGGCGCACCTGGCTTTTCTGGCCTTGTTCCGGGCGCTGCCGGGGCGCGCCTACAACGCGTCCGACGACACGCGCATGAAGATGGCCGCGTATTTCGACCTGGTCGCCGACACCCACGGGCTGGCGCGGCCGCCGCGCCTGTCGCGTGCCGAGCTGGAGCGGACGGTGCCGCCGCTGCGCCTGTCCTTCATGTCGGAATCGCGTCAATTGGTCAATACACGCATCAAGCGCGAATTGCGCGCGCGTCTGCGTAATCCGACGGTGCAGGACTTTATGGGCAGGCTGAGAGTGGCTTAAGCGAGAGATAACTCATCCATGTATGATTCGGTATCGCCGTAGAGCGACCATATAACTAAGCAGTCATTCCCGAAACTAGCGTATTTTCCGCTCCTCTAACCGGGGCGAAAAATATTCCATGGATTGTTATTTTTGAAAGAAGACCATGTCCCTGCTCAAGATGCCGGACCCGGCGACCTATGACCCGAACCGGGTGCTCGACGCCATCATCGCCAGACTCAGGCTGAAGAACGACGCCGCGCTGTCGCGCGTGCTGGAAGTCGCGCCACCGGTGATCAGCAAGATCCGCCACAACACCCTGCCGATCGGCGCCACCATCCTGCTGCGCATGCATGAAGTGTCCGACTTCAGCATCCGCGAACTGCGCGCGCTGATGGTGCGCGCCGACGCCCAGCTGCATTCCGCCGCGTTCGCCTGAGGCGGCGCCAGCGCCGATCTCAAGCGCTGGCAGTCCGCGCCGCGCGCCTGTTGCCGGCGTCTTCGGCGCAGCCGTTCATGCGCACAGTCGGTCCGGCGCAGAAAGCGGTGTTGATGGTCGGGCCGGCGCAGAAGGCAATGTTCGCCGCCGCTCCGGTGCCGCGAGCGGTATCGATGGTCGGCCCCGCGCAGAAAGCCGTCCCGATGGTGGGACCGGCGCAGAAAGCCGCATCTTGCGGGCCCTCGCACGGCGCCGGGTAGGCCTCGCCGAAGCTTGCTTCATACAGCGTTCGCATGCGTTCGCCGCTGTCGAGGCGGAATTGCTCGTCGTCCTCGCCGCCCAGGCCGACATAAGGATAATGATGCAGGAAGTAACCGAACACCTGCTCGCAGTCGCGCGCGTACTTCATGGTGTCGAGGATGTGGTAGTGCCAGAAGGTGTCCACGTCTTCCAGCGGGACCGTCGCCTCGCCGGGACAGGTCTTCATCAGATAAAGGAAGCGCCGGTATTCCTTTTCGACGGCATTCGCCTTCTCGAGGCTCCAGCCTTCGCCCGAGCGCACGTGCATCAGCTTGACTTTGATGGGATCGAGATCGAGCGCCATGATTTCCTTGAACTCTAGGTTTGCGTTCATGTTCATCCTCGTCGATATGTAGATCGGAACCCTCGCCATGCCATCGGAGCCGCGCCGAATCGGCAGCACTTTGCTCATTGAGTAAGATCAATGTAATTTAGCAAAGTTTAATGCGGACCTAGCCGATCGGTGAGTAGCCGGCAATCGGAAATTCGGCTGTGAAATGGCAAACGTCTATGATGCGCGGTCCCGCCGGGGCCGGCTTGAGGATGAGTGAGCTTGACGAAAAAAGGTCCAACCCGTTGCGGGAAGGACCAAATTGGTACAGCCGAAGGGGTCGACGGCCGGACCAGGAGACGGGTTTCGCGTCAGGCCGCCAGTTGCGTCTCGCACGGCGCGTTGCGGATGGTCGGGCCGGCACACCAGGCGGTGGCGCTGGCGCCTGCGCTGTGCTCGGCGGTCGGACCGGCGCACCAGGCCGTGGCGCTGGCGCCTGCGCCGTGCTTGGCGGTCGGGCCGGCGCACCAGGCGGTGACGCTGGCGCCTGCGCCGTGCTTGGCGGTCGGACCGGCGCACCAGGCGGTGGCGCGGGCGTTTGCACTGTGCTTGGCGGTCGGGCCGGCGCACCAGGCGGTCACGGTGCCGCCTGCCAGCTGGACGAAGCCGCCGCGGTAATCCGCCGCAGCCGGTATGCTGGTCCAGGACATGGCCGGATAGGCTTCGCCGAAGGTGCTTTCGTAAAGCGAGCGCATGCGTTCGCCGCTGTCGATGCGGAACTGGGCGTCGTCGCCGCCGCGCAGGCCGACGTAGGGATAGTGGTGCAGGAAGTAGCCGAAGGCCTGGTCGCAGTCGGCGGCGTATTTCATGGTGTCGAGTATGTGGTAGTGCCAGAAGGTGTCGACGTCGACCAGCGGCGCCGTGTCTTCTTCGGGGTAGAGTTTCATCAGGCACAGGAAGCGGCGGTATTCCTTTTCCACGGCGTTGGCGCGCTCGAGGCTCCAGCCTTCACCCGATTCGACGTGCATCAGCTTGCATTTGATGGGGGTGAGGTCGAGTGCCGTTACTGCCTTCAACAGCTCGCTGACTTTGATACTCATGTTCATGGTTGTCCTCATCGATATAGTAGTTTTTGGAACTGCTTCCCTGGTGTTGGCGGACGTCATGGAATCCATGTGTCGGCAATCTGGCGATGCGTTTGATTCGATATCGATCAAATTTGCGTCCCTGCGATTCCCTGGTGGAATAGTAAGTCGGGAAATCTTGTTGACGTGCATTGCCTGTACTCAATGTAATTGAGGCTTGCAGGCCTGTAGTTGCGCTTAGTCAAAAGCCGGAATGAGTTGCCGCGACGCTACAAAGATGTGATGAAAAGCGCAGTGCGGCAGGGCGCATGCACCCTGCGTGGAGGAGGGACGATTCAGATGACGGCGGAGCCCGCTTCGTGCTCGTTCAGCAGCAGCGGTTCGGCGTCCGGCAGGCCGACCACGGGCGCCGACACCATGATGGTGGTACCGCCGTCGCGCTCGCTGAAAACGGCACAGGTGCCGCCCAGGATCAGGATGCGTTCTTCGATCCCGACCAGGCCGAAGGAACCGTGCTTGTTGCGTCCCCCCGGTGGCAGGCCGCAGCCATTGTCGCGCACGATCAGCGCCAGCCAGCCGCCGTTCAGGCGCAGCTCGACCACCACCCGGCTGGCGTTCGCGTGGCGCACGATGTTGGTCAGCGATTCCTGCAGGATGCGGAAGAAGGCGGTGGCGCAATAGTCGGGCATGGCGATTTCGCCGTGGTCGTCGTGGATCTCGCACTGGATGCCGGTACGGCGCTGGAACTGGGCCGCCTGCCACTCGACCGCAGCGGACAGGCCGAGGTCGAGCACGGTCGGCCGCAAATCGTTGATGATCTGCCGTACGCTCTTGATGGTGGTGTCGATCTGCAGCAGGGTCGAGGCCGCGCGCTTGTGCAGGTGGCTGTGCATCTTGGAGCGCGTGGCCAGCATTTCGGCGTCGATGCGCAGGGCCAGCAGGTTCTGGCCCAGGTCGTCGTGGACTTCGCGCGCGATCCGTTTGCGTTCCAGTTCCTTGACCTGGTAAGCGTGGTCGGCCAAGCGGCGCAGCTTCTGGTGCGACAGTTGCAGCTTGTTCTGGCTCTCGCGCAGCTCGCTGGTCATTTCCCGGGCCAGGGCCAGCGCAGCGCGGCGCGAAGAGGTCAGGATGAACAGCAAGGCATACAGCAGCAGCGAGCCGATGAAGCCGAAGGACATCATCATCTTCGGATACGAGTCGTCGAATTCGGTGTACAGCGCGGACTTTTTCACGCTGTACGTGATGGTCCAGGGACGGCCGTTGAAATCCAGCGGCAGCGACTCGACGAAGCGGTCACGGCCGGCGTCGAGCGGCGGCGTCGGCCGGGTGAGCGTGCCGCGGCTGTCGAACAGCGTGTAGGGAATGCCCGTCAGGTCCTTGCCCTTGTCATCCATGCGCGTGCCGCCGTCATACAAGGTCATGCGCACGCCGGCCACCGGAATCTCGTCGAGCACGCCCTTGAGCAGCTTGGGAATGCTGAAGGCGATGCCGATCGAGCCGCGGTAGGCGGCGCGGCGCTGGGCGATGGTATCCAGGGGCGCCGGTACACGGTAGACCGGCATGCGCATGCCCAGGTAGATGTTGTTCGGTTTCGACAGCACCGGAATCGGCGTGCCGGCCGAGAACAGTGTGCCGCGGTCGCGTTCCTCCACCAACTGCGAGTAGAAATAGCGGTTGGCGAGCAGGTCGAAACCGTAAAAGCGCGCATGGCCGGGATCCGGTTCGATATGCGTGACGATCAGGTAGCTGGGGCGGATGCCCGGCGGTGTGATGTCGGGCTGCACATGCGCGCCGAGCATGCCGGCGACCTCCCGGCTCAGGTCCCGCATGACGGCTTCACGGTCGGCTTCGCGCACATAGGCTGCATAATTGATGTACTCGACCGCAGGGAAACTGCCCGTCAGCTGCAGGCCGCGCACGTATTCGTGGAACTGGTGGTGCGTGAGCCGGTCCGTGCTCTGGATCTGGCTGGCCGCGCCGCGCAACAGGTCGGTATACGACTTGACGCGCACGCCGATCACGCTCTGCGCATAGCGCACGTGATTCACGAAACGTTCGCGCGCATCGCTTTCGATCGAGCGATGGGTGAACACGTACAGGCTGGTGCCGATCAGCGACGACAGCAGCGCGCCGGTCCAGAACGACAGCCGGGTGACCGAAAATGCTTCTCGCAGCAGGGATGCCATCGCACGCTCCGGGTATTTATGCGTTGCAACTTACGCAAATCGCTTGGGGAGCGGACCTAGCAGGGTGGGGAGTTGTGGTATCCATAAACGTCGTCCCCGCCTGCGCGGGCACGACGGTGCAGCGGCTTACTTGCTACCCCAGCTGTCCTTCAAGGTAGTCACCCGATTGAACACCGGCTTGCCCGGCTGCGACTCCACGCGGTCGGCCACGAAATAGCCGTGGCGTTCGAACTGGAAGCGCTGGTCGGCTACGGCGTTTTTCAGGCCGGGCTCCAGGTAAGCGGTGACGGTTTCCAGAGCGTCCGGGTTCAGCACGCTCATGAAGTCCTTGCCGCCGCCGTCGGGTTGCGGGTCCAGGAACAGGCGGTCGTACAGGCGCACTTCGGCTTCCAGGGCATGCGAGGCACTGACCCAGGTGATGTTGCCCTTGACCTTGTAGTTGTCGGCGCCCGGGGTGCCCGATTTCGAATCCTCGAAATAGTTCACGTGGACGGCGGTCACATTGCCGTTCTCGTCCTTGTCGAAGCCGGTGCACTCGACCACGAAGCCGTACTTCAGGCGCACGCGCGCGCCCGGCTTGTCGGCGGTGGGCGGGGTGAATCGGTGGTAGCCCTTGGCCGGCACTTCCATGAAGTCTTCCTGCTCGATCCACAGTTCGCGGGTGAACGGGAAGGCGCGCTGGCCCATCTCGGGATGGTGCGGGTGGACCGGGGCGCTGCACTCGACTACCTGGTCTTCCGGGAAGTTATCGACGATCAGTTTCAACGGACGCAGGACGGCGATCGCGCGCGGCGCCTTCGGATCAAGGTCGTCGCGCAGCGAACCTTCCAGCGTGCTCATGTCGATCCAGCCATCGGCCTTGGACACGCCGATGCGTTCGCAGAACAGCTGGATCGCTTCCGGGGTGTAGCCGCGGCGGCGCAGGCCGACGATGGTCGGCATGCGCGGATCGTCCCAACCGCTCACCACGCCGGTGTCGACCAGCTGGCGCAGCTTGCGCTTGGAGGTGACGACATAGGTCAGGTTCAGGCGCGAGAATTCGTACTGGCGCGGCACCGGACGCGGGAAGAAGCCGCCGTCGGCCAGGGTATCGACCAGCCAGTCGTAGAAGGGGCGGTGGTCGGTGAATTCCAGGGTGCACAGCGAGTGCGTGATGTTCTCGATCGCATCCGAGATCGGGTGCGTGTAGTCGTACATCGGGTAGATGCACCAGTCGTCGCCGGTGCGGTGGTGGTGCGCGTGGCGGATGCGGTACAGTGCCGGGTCGCGGTTGGTCATGATCGGCGAGGACATCGCGTCTTCGCTCATCTTGGCGCGCAGGATGTGTTCGCCGTCCTTGTACTTGCCGGCCTTCATGTCGCGGAACAATTGCAGCGACTCTTCCACCGGACGGTCGCGGAAGGGCGAGTTGACGCCCACCTGGCCGAAATTGCCCCGGTTCTTCGCCATGTCTTCGGCGCTCTGGCTGTCGACGTAAGCTTTTCCGTTCTGGATCAGGTACTCGGCCATCGCGTACAGCTGGTCGAAGTAGTCGCTGGCGTAATGCAGGTATTCCTGGCCGCCTTGTTCCCAGGTGAAGCCGAGCCACTTCACGCTGTCCATGATGGTGTCGACGTATTCCTGGTCTTCCTTCTCCGGATTGGTGTCGTCGAAGCGCAGGTGGCAGCGCCCCTGGTAGTCGCGCGCCAGGCCGAAGTTCAGGCAGATCGACTTGGCGTGGCCGACGTGCAGGTAGCCGTTCGGCTCCGGCGGGAAGCGGGTGATCACCGACGGCATGCCCGGGCGGTCATGGGTGCCGGCGGCGATGTCGGATTCGACGATGGAACGCACGAAGTTGGGCGACGGCGCCGGGGCTGCGGAATTCTTGTCGTTGCTCATGAAAAGGTGTTTTGGATGGGTAATATTCCAGTCATTTTACCGTAGAAGGGGGGGCATTGGCCGCCTTATGTGCTGAAGCGCACGGTTCGCCAAAATCGTGCACCGGATACTTGGCGCTAGTTGGGGATACCTGGCCAGCCTGTCAAGGTGGCGCTTTCTATAGGATAATCCCGGTTTAACGTTTTTATCTCGGCACTGCCGGAGAGTTCCAAGTGGAAAATTTATACGCGATTCTCGGCGTCGCGCCGAACGCCACCGACGACGAGATCAAGAAGGTGTA
>Ga0265780_10000158_pt1 | contig 109450 bp, 94 predicted proteins | sample P1T30metagenome_FD_192432 | JGI IMG/M metagenome (GOLD analysis project Ga0265780, IMG submission 192432) | Plant litter microbial communities from East Loma Ridge, Irvine, California - P1 T30 | ecosystem: Environmental > Terrestrial > Plant litter > Unclassified | place: USA: California...
ATCGTCAACGTCACGTTCGGGGGGCTGATCGGGCTGTCGCTGTGGGTGGCCGGCGTGCCGCATGCAGCGCTGTGGGGCGTGCTGTCCGGCCTGCTGCGGTTCGTGCCTTACCTGGGCATCCTGCTGTCCGGCGCCATCATCGCACTGTTCGTTTCCGCCATCGACCCCGGCTGGAAGCTGGCCGTGTCATGCATGAGTCTGTTCGTGGCGCTGGAAATGGTGGTCGCGAATATCGTCGAGCCGAAGGTGTACGGCCAGAGTTCCGGCATGTCGCCACTGGCCATCATTGTCTCGGCGCTGTTCTGGGCCGCCATCTGGGGCCCGGTCGGCCTCCTGCTGTCGACGCCGCTGACACTGTGCCTGGTGGTGGCCGGGCGCCATGTGCGCTCGCTGGAACTGGTCACCACACTGCTGGGCGACACGCCCAGCGTGAACGCCGCCGAGCGCCTGTACCAGCGCTTTCTGGTCGGCGACACCAACGCCATCATCAGCGACGCGCGCGCCTACCTGCGCAACTGCAGTTTCGCCCGCTATTGCGACCAGATCCTGCTGCCGGGCCTGTCCCTGTCGGCTGCCGACAACCGCAGCGGCAATATCGACCAAGTCCAGGAAGCACGCGTGCGCGCCGCCATTGCCGACGTCGCAGCCACGCTGACGCCGGTCTCCAGCGCCCCGGCCAGGCGCCAGCGCCGGCGCGACGTGTCCCTGCTCGACGGCCACGTCGGCGCCCACCTGCGCCGCATGCGCGAAGCCCGCCTGGGCCAGTGGCAAGGCTCGCTCGACGTGCCGAGCCACTCGATCGTGCTCTGCTGCGGCCTGACGTCGGACCGCGACGACCTCCTCACCGAGCTGCTGGTGCGGGCCCTGCGCGAAGTGGGCGTCGATGCCCGCAGCGTGCGCGTGGGCAGCGAAGACGCACCGGGCGAAGACACGCCGGGCGTGGAAAAAGCCAGCCTGGTGTCGTCGGTCTTTTTGACTTACCCGACCGATGCCACCGTCGAAGCCTGGCGCAAGGCCGCCATTGAATTGCGCGTGGCGCTCCCCGACGCGTTGTTCGTCACGATCCGCCTGCCCTTCGACGAACGCGCCACGCATCCGGCCGGGGTCGAAGACTACGTCGACATGATCCTGCGCTCCTACGAAGAAGGCCTCGCCTTCGCCTCGCAGGAAAAGCCAGTCCCGGCGTAAACGTCCAAACAAAAGTGGAAACCTACTTTTGTTTGGAAAAGCCCGTGCAAAAAATCACTGGCGGAGCCAGATGATTTTTTGAGTGACCGGCAGGTAAAGTCAAGATCCTATCAAGGCCTGGCCGCAGGCGCGGATGGTCTGGCCGGTGATGCCGGAAGCGCCCGGGGTGGCCAGGAAGGTGACCAGCTCGGCCACGTCGCGCGGCTGGCCGCCCTGCTTGAGGGAGTTGGCGCGCCGGCCCAGTTCGCGCAGCATGAACGGCATGGCGTCGGTCATCGGTGTTTCAATGAAACCGGGCGCCACGGCATTGATGCAGATGCCGCGACCGGCCAGCATGCCCGCCTGCGCGGCAACGTAGCCAATCAACGCCGCTTTCGACATCGCGTAATTGGTTTGCCCGACGTTCCCGGCGATGCCGCTGATCGACGCCAGGCACACGATGCGCCCGCCGTCGCGCAACACTGCGCCATCGCGCAGCGCCGTGTCGAGCGCGGCTGCCGCGCCGAAATTGATTTCCATGACCTGGTCCCAGTACGGCTCCTTCATGTTGGCCAGCCTGCGGTCGCGCGTGACGCCGGCATTGTGCACGACGATGTCGACGCCGCCCTGCGCGTGCAGGAATTGCGCGACCTCGCCCGGCGCCTGTGCGTCGGCGATATCGACGGCCAGCGGCGTGAACCCGAACCGCGTGCAGGCGGCGTGCAGGGCCGGCCCGGCAGACGGCACATCGAGCGCCACGATGCGCGCGCCCTCTTCCGCCAGCCGCTGTGCGATCGCCAGGCCAATGCCGCGCGCCGCGCCCGTGACCAGCGCAACTTTACCGGCCAGCACCTGCACGGCCGCTGCGTGTTCCTGCGCGGGCGCCGGCGCCAGGCTGCCAAGATGGATGGCCTGGCCGGTCACGTACGTGGTCCGGGCGCCGCAAAAAAACTGCACTGGCCCGGCCAGCCGGTCGACCGCGTCGGGCCCCACATGGACCAGGTTGACGGTGATGCCACGCGGCCCCAGTTCCTTGGCCACCGAGCGCATGAAGCCTTCGATGCCGCGCGCCAGGGCTGCAGCCATGGGGGCGCCGGTGGCCAGATCGTCCGCAGCGATGAGAACGCGTCCATTCACCGCCAGGCGCCGCATCATCGGGTGGAAAGCCGAATACAGCAGGCGCGCGCCGTCCACAGTGTGGCAACCCGTGGCGTCGACCACGAACACGTCGACCGGGCTCGCATCGTGCGCGCCGTCGAGCGCCGCAGGCGCCGCAGTTGGCGCCGCACCGGCGGCGCGCAAGGCTGCCAGGATGGCGACCAGCGCGTAGCCGCCTGGCGCCTGCGCGTACTGGACGCGCCGGCCAGCGAGGGGCTGGCCGATATAGCCGCCGGGCGCGCGCGCAAGCTGAACCGGATTGGGCAGGCCGAGGGCGCGGGCGAGGTGCTTCGTGAATGGATTCTTGTGCAGCTTGACCAGGCCATCGCGCATTGCGTTTCCCGCAGTTGATTGTCGATCTTCCATTCTACGTGTTGCCAGCATGAATAGAAAAGATCCCAATAACGCATTTACGGTAGCATGCGGGAATCGTCATTCAACTCGACAGGCAGCACCATGTGTGGACGTTTCGACCAAAGCCAGACCGCCCGCTATTACGCCAGCGTATTCGGCTGGGCCGATGCGCTGTACGACAGTGAAGCGGCGCCCCTGTACAACGTGGCGCCCGGCACGTACCGCCCGGTGATGCATATCCAGGACGGCCAGCGCCGCGTCGACGATGTGTTCTGGAGTTACCGCGCGAAGTGGGCCGACGGCAAGGTGCCAATCACGGTGAACGCGCGCATGGACAAGCTAGCCAACCGCTACTGGGCGCCGCTGATGAAACGGGGCCGCGCGGTGGTCGCTGCCGAAGGCTGGTATGAGTGGACCGGAGAAAAGGGCCACAAGCAGCCGTGGCATATCCACCGCAAGGACGGCAAGCCGCTGTTCATGCTGGCCATCGGGAACTTCGGCACCTACGTCGAGCACCGCGCCGAAGCCGGCTTCGTGCTGGTCACCGACGACGCCTCCGAAGGCATGCTCGACATCCACGACCGCCGCCCGGTGGTGCTGGACGCCGACGACGCGGCGCTGTGGCTCGACCCCGACCTCTCGCCCCAGCAGGCACTGGAACTGGCGCGCCGCAGTGCGCTTGCACCCGACCGGTTCGACTGGTACAAGGTCAGCCCCAACGTCAACCGTGCGGGCAGCGACGGGCCACAGGTTGCGCTCCCGCTGGAAGAGTAATCCAGTGATGTGAAAAAACCCGCACACCGGGTGGCGTGCGGGTTTTTCTGTGGCGGGTAGCGTCAGTGCTGCTTAGTGCTGGTAAGCGCCGATATCGAAACCAACCGAGCTGTTACGTGGCTTGCCGTCGATGTCGGTCGTCGGCGCATTCGTGGCCGTGCCGCGGCCGATTGCCGGCGAGCTGCTGGTCAGGTGGAAGTTCGGGGTCGCAGCCGTCGCCGAGTAGCCGACGAACAGTGGATCCGAGCTGACCGTGCCGGTTGCTTTCAGGCCATTGCGCAGGCTGATCGCGGTGCCGTTCTTGTACAGCAGGTTGTTGGTGTAGCGGTTGCCGGTGCCGGTCTTGCCCTGCTCCGAGATGCCGATACCGTTGTCGTAGACGATGTTGTTCGACACGATCGTGTTGTTGTTGCCAGCGGACGTGAAGTAGAAGTCGCCGCCGCCCACGATGATGCCGTAGTGCGACTTGGCAATCGTGTTGTTGGTGATGATGACATTCGTCGCATCGTGCCACAAGTGGATCGCCGCTTCGCCGACGCGGTAGACCAGGTTGTTCTTCACGGTGCCGGACGTCGACACGTAGATACCCTGGATGTACTTGCAGGAAGCAGGGCCGATGTCGTTGACGGTGTTGGCAACGACGTCGTCCTTGACGCCCTTGTAGTAGCTGTCCACGCCGATGGCCGAGCCGCCGCCGCTGGTGCACGCTGCCTTGTTGGCAATGTGGTGCACGTGGTTTTCCTGGATCATGCCGTACGAGCCGCCCGTGTAGATACCGTGCAGCCAGGCCTTGCCCGAACCCGGCTTGCTGCCGTCGACGTCGAAACCAATGATGCTGACGTAGTTGCCGCGGTTATCCCAGGCCGTGGTGTTGGACGAGCTCGCTGGTGGCACGATTTTCGCGCCCCATTTGGTGGTTGAGACAAAGTAGATGCGCGACGCGGCCGTGCCGCTGGCCGTGGTCTTGAAGCCGCCGGCGTACGTGCCTGGTGCAACCCAGACCGTGGTGCCGGCTTTGGTGGCGGCTTTTGCAGCGCGGGCCAACGTCTTGAACGGCGCCGCCTTGCTGCCGGAAGCCGTGTCGGAACCGGTTGGCGCGACGTAGTAATTGATGCTGGTGGATGGAACGGTGGCAGCGGCGGTCACGTCGATAGCGACCGAGCTCGACAGCAGTTTCGGGGTGCCGTCGGCAGCGAAGGACGGAGCAGCTTGCGGTGCGGCTTCGGCTGCATCGGCAGCCAGTGGATTGGCGCCGTAGCCGGCCAGGTCGAAACTGGTGGTGGCAGGGGCGGCATCGGCGACGGCCGGGGTGGTTTCAGCAGAAAGATCGGAGGACGTTGCAACTTCCGGGGAAGCGACTACGCCACTATCGTACGAGAGACCCGCGGTCTGCACCGGTGCAGTGCCGGCATCGGACATGCCGCCGCCGCAAGCGGTCAGCAATACGGCAGCGCTGCAGCACAGCAAGGCATTGATGCGGGTGCTCGTAGCAAAAGTGGTGAGTTTTTTCATCAGGAGACTTCCTTCATGTGGTTGGTATGAGCAAGGTTTGAGTTGGGGAAATTGATTAAGTTCAACTCAAACGAAAAAAAATTCTGCGCAGTATCAATATGTCCACAAATGAGGTATCCCGGCAGCAACATCGTCGGTGTACTGCACATCACAAACCGAACAAATATTGCGCCATATCGACGTTTCGACGGCAACTTCCCATGGCACGCCACGGTCCAATACAGACCACTACCGGACTTGGGGAGATGTTGCGATGGGATCTGCTTTACAGTTGAAACCGGCTTTGAAAGACGGCGAAATCTACGCTGGCCTGATCTTGGGGAAAGATGGCCAGCCTGACCACCACGTGGTGCTGCTGCCGGACGACGCGGGCGACGTCAGCTGGACGCTGGCGCGCAGCTGGGCTGACGAACATGGCGGCCAGCTGCCGAATTGCCGCGAACTGTCGCTGCTGTTCGCGAACTTGCGGGAACAGTTCCAGCGCGACTGGTACTGGTCGAGCGAACAGCACCAGTCGCGGATGCAGCTGGTCTGGGGCGAAAACTTTGCCAGCGGAATCCAGACGGCCTATGGGCGGCAATTCAGGGGTCACGCGCGGGCAGTGCGGCGGGTGCCAATCGACGCGCCTCCCCGCGCAGGCGGGGATCTATAGCAAGCTAGCAGTATCACGTCAGGAAGATGATCCGCGTGGACACACCATGACCGACGTCGATCATGGTGCTACGTTCCCCGCCTGCGCGGGGACGGGATTATTTCACCACCACATTCGCCCGCCCGATCGGCTGGTCGGTATTGGCCAGGAACCACGCTGTCGTGCTCATCAGGGCGACGTGGCGGCGCAGGTTGTCAGGGTCGACCTTGTCGAATGTGTCGGCCGGCGTGTGGTGGTAATTGAAATAGGTCGAGCTGTCCATCAGCGGCGCGAAGCTGGGCACGCCAGCCAGCTCCAGCCCCGACAGGTCGCCCGTGCCAAGTGCGTCCTCGCGGGCAAACGCGCCGGCGCCAATCGGCTGCAGGGCGGCCCGCAACGGTGCAAAGTATTTCACCGACTGCATCCCGACGCTTGCTTTCAGGCCAAACGGGCGGCCCGACCCGTTGTCGCTTTCAAATGCGGCCACATGTTTTTCTGCGTTGGCCGTTTCCGCAGCCAGGTAGGCGCGCGCGCCGCGCGTGCCGTTCTCTTCATTCATCCAGGCGATCATGCGGATCGTGCGGCGCGGCTTGAAGTCGAGCTTTTTCAGGATGTCGAGCACGGCCATGGCGCTGGTGACGCCGGTACCGTCGTCATTGGCGCCAGTAGCCAGGTCCCACGAATCGAGGTGACCGGAAATGATCACGATCTCGTCCGGCTTTTCCGTGCCCGGCAAGTCGGCGATCACATTGAAACTGTCGGCGTCGGGTAGCGTTTGCGGCGTCAGGGTCAGGTGCATGCGCACCGGTCCGCGTTTGGCCAGGCGCGTCATCAGCATCGCGTCTTCGATCGTGACCGCCGCTGCAGGAATGCGCGCGCCGTCCTGCAGCCCGGCGGTGCCGGCATGGGGAATCCGGTAGGCCGCGCCGCCCACCGAACGCACCAGTGCAGCCGCCGCACCCATTTCGGCCGCCATGCGCGGACCAGCCACGCGGTACGCAACACTTTGGCCATAGGCGGGACCAGCCAGGCCGTGGTCGGCCATGTCCTGGTCGAACGGCACGTCGAACAGCACGATGCGTCCCTTTACCTCAGCGGCGCGCGCCTTGAGTTCATCGAAACTGTGCAGCACCAGGACCTCGGCCGTGATGCCCGCAGCCGGCGTGGCGCTCGACCCACCGAGGGCGGTCAGCACGATCTTTTGCGACACACCAGACGGCTTGCCGGCATAACCCACGATTTCTCCCGACTCGGCGCCCCGCACCCAGTGCGGCACTTTTACCGGTTGCAGCGTGACTTTGGCGCCAAGTTTGCGCATGGCCTCCGCCACCTGCGTGACCGCCGCTGCCGCGCCGGCCGAACCGGACAGACGCGGACCGATCAGGTCGGTCATATCGGCCAGCCGCTCATACGCATAGTCGCTGCGCATGGCAGCATCGCGAATCTGTACCAGCGCAGCCGGATCAATGCCCGGCGTGGCGGCGAAAGCGGAAAAAGTGATGAAGGTACTGGCAACGGCGAGGGTCAACGAACGGCAGAGCATGCGGCAAATCCTTGAGTGGCGAATGGGAAACAAAACAATACCGCATCCCACGCTGCCACGCATAAAAACATGGCGCTGTTCACACCTGTCAGGCAAACGAACAATCCCCACCCGGGTCCCGGCCGTTATCGAGATAACTGATCGATAGACAGGATGGCCGGTCTGGTCTTCGATCAATTGCTCGCCGCGACCTGGCCGTCCTTGGACCAGAAATACCAAGGCTGCCGGCCCTTGGCCGCAGTCGGCGCACGCTGGATTTTCACACAGGTCCCGGCCGGTGACGACCACCCAGCTTGATGTATTCCTGAACCGGTCTTGCTGCGACTTTTAAAGGTGCGACGTTTTAATCATTACTACGACGAGGAGGAATGAGATAGAGAGGTCCAGCGCTTCTTGCTGAGTTACACTAACCGCTCTGAATTCTCGCTTTCGGCCAAAAGCGGTCATCCGACAAATAGTCAACAAAACCCAAACAATGAGCACACGTGAAATAAATGAGGTCGAAATCTGGGTTGACAGTTGGATAATCCAAGACGGGAACTATGGCGACTTTAGCGTCGGCGACGAGGTCAGGTGTGCGCTCGAATTCTATGGTGACCTGAGCGCAGCTGCACAATACACATCGGCCATGACGCACCTTCAGCAGAACGATTACCAGATACGCGCGCAGGTAGTTTATGTTGCACCTGATGCATGGGCGGTCGACTTCGGTCTCGCTGTTTATCAGGAATATCGACCTCCGGAATTCGCTCGCGTCGGCACATGGGTAAAAGGCAGAATTGGGCTCGCGCTGGATCCTTTCATGTACAAGGATCGCCTTGCAAACGAGACCGGCATGCCGGACCTGTTCAATACATGGGAAATCACGAGCATAGCCCGCGACGACACACCTTGGGTTGTTTCATCTTGCGGAAAGATCTTGTCCCGTGATCCAGAGTATCACCGCTGGACTGAGGTGGAGCAAACGGATGCCTGGAACGACGACAACGGGCGAGGTGCCTACCTTCTCCATCTTCGAGTATCACGACCATAAATTCTTTACTAAGGATTTCGTTCTTTGTCGCGCAGGGTCCGCTTTGGGTCGGTCCCTACCCATCGCGGCAGACGCCAGTTTTCCAAATGGCGACCTGGCACGTGGGGTCGATTGGCTGGGATTGGTCAGGATCTGACGTACAACAACGAGGAAATTGATGGTTTATCTTGACTGTTCGGGCGTGCATTTTGGTTCACACCTCGACGAGAAACATCTTTTCGAGTGGGCAAAAGAAATACCCGGCGTTCTTCGGTGGGAACAAGACACCTTGGTAGTCAGGAAGAACATTTCGCAGGCGGCCCTACGAGACTTGTTAGCTTTGTTCAGCCGATATCAACTACCGATGGCTCAACTTGCTCAATTCCGTACGACCAAGAACGAAGGCTGGTTCGCCGCGCCCGAGATGTACTGGCACACCCGCGTGTTCGGTAACGCTTCCCGGTAACGGCACTGCTACCGAAGGTCCGGAATGGGTCGAATGCGGCCTGTTGAGTTAGCAAGCAAATTTTAATGTTCGGAGAACCGATGACTGACCTGCTGGTAAGTCGCACATGTATCGCACCGAATTCGCGTCGTCCAGTTGTATGACCCAGTCCGGTTGAGCAAGCCTGACGAGAGCGAACTGGACTTTATTGTCGAGTACGAGCCAGGAGATTCACTTCCGTGGTCAGGTGTGGCCTGGAGCCAAGACAGTTCTTGAATCAACGGCTGCTATGGATCGGGTCCGGCCCTTCGTGACGGTCCATGAATTTTCCAGCCTGGCAACCTGCTATGCAAGCCCAACTGCCGGGTTCGGCCCAGGCTGTGTAAAAGCTCAAAAACTAGAAGTTTCCATGGGTAGGGTGACCCTTCCCAATCCCGAAGAAATCGCCTAGCGGCTGTTCTGAGTGACCGACTTCTCTGGCCTCAGTTTTTACACAGCCTGGGCCAAAAGCAGACACTATTTGCGAAGCCAAAATATAACTTTAAAGAGCTGAGTAATGAACGACATTCCAGACGGGGTACTTGCATATTCCGTCATATCCGCACTCGTTTCGCTTTTTATGCATTGGCATCTACGCCGGTTTTTCACGTCTTGCTTAGCCTGCTTTTTTTCTTGGGCCGATGGTATTCGGCATAGCGTGCGTTCTTCGTGGCGAGGCCATTGCGTTACCACCTGTCGCCATGGCCTTGTTCTTCGCAACGCTCTCCTTCCTGATAGCGGGAGTGATAGGACTACCTTTTGGTTGTTGCGTCGCATGTGACAGAAGTTTTCGCGTGAGGGGAAGACAGGATGAATGTCTGCAATGGGTTGACACCGGAATTTCACATACTGTTCGACCCGGAATAGCAGCTCGTCAGACGGTTGCAAACAGACAGATATTGCGCCAGGTGGCGCCCGCAGCCGGCCAGTGCCGGCGCCAGGAAAAACGATGCCCTCAATCCCTGAAACACTGCGCGACTATTCAATGTTAGCCATGGCCCTTGCTTCGCTGACTGTGACCGGCGCTGCAAGCGCTTCGACAACGCAAGAGATGAATGCCACTCTCAAAAAGTATGACTTTGAACACCGCGGCGGCGAACGGCCATACGGCTTGCCGATCAAGGCCGGCTGACCAAAATGAGAATTGGCGACGAGATCCATGAACTGGACTTGGCCAATCCCCTCACCCGGCAGGGTGTAGATAGCGCGATCAACGACTATCTGTTGCAGCATTTGGCTGATGAACTGCACGTGATCAGCATGCTGGTGGGCGAACCGATGGGAACTATCAAAGTCGATCCAAAAAAGGCATTTGTGAATGAACTGCGTTCGGTCTTCATCGCGCCACCCCTTGAATCGTGGAGTGCCGGCTTGCGTCTTTCAAATACCAAGGCGTCACCATAACAACTGAGTCTTCTCGCCTGCCACCTCGAACGCTCGAGGTATCAATCGCGGCGATGCCTGGAACATAGACTAGTGTATGAACTACCACGCACGCGCGGTGGCTGTTGCACCACACATGGTGTAGCACATTCGCGGACAGCGCCTTTTACATCGCCACCAGTCGCACCAGCGTGATTTCCGACGGCGCGCCAAAGCGTTTCGGCGGGCCCCAGTAGCCGGTGCCGCGGCTGGTGTAGATCCACATCTTGCCCAGGCGGTTCAGGCCGCTGACATACGGCTGCTGCAACGGCACGAACAAATTCCACGGGAAGAACTGGCCACCATGCGTGTGGCCCGACAGCTGCAGGTCGAAACCGGCTTCCGCCGCGGCCGTGGCCGTGCGGGGCTGGTGCGCCAGCAAAATGCGCAGGGCGAGGTTTTTGGGCGCGCCGTGGGCGGCCTGGCGCGGGTCGCTCTTGTGCTGGGGATTGAAGTGATGCGCAGTGTAGTCGTTCACGCCGGCAATCATCAGGCTGGCCGCGCCGCGCGTGCGCACCACGTGTTCGTTCATCAGCACGGTCACGCCCAGGCGGCGCAGCTCGGCAATCCACGCATCCGCCCCGGAATAGTATTCATGGTTGCCGGTAACGAAAAACGTCCCGTCCTGGGCGCGCAGCCGCGCCAGCGGCGCGGTGTGTTTCGCCAGGCGCGCCACCGGCCCGTCCACCAGGTCGCCAGTGATGGCAATCGCATCGGCATCGAGCGAATTGACCTTGTCGACAATGGCGCTGACGTACTTGCGATGGATGGTGGGACCGACGTGCACATCGCTGATCTGCGCAATCGTGTAGCCAATGAGCGCCGGCGGCAAGCCGGCCACTGGCACGTCGACGTGCTTGACGCGCGCCAGCCGGCGGGCGTTGACCAGGCCGACCAATGTGACGGCCACCGCCAGCAGTGGGACCCAGATCGCGGTATCGCGCCCTGCCCGGGGCCAGGCGCCAGGCGCGAAATGCAGCGCCAGCAGCACCACTTCGCGGCCGAGGGTCAATACCAGCAGCGAGGAAAACAGGCCCATCGCCAGCAGGCCGGCCCAGGCCAGCTGCTCGGCGCCGCGACGGCGCTTGAAGTACGGGGAGAGTAAGCCGGTGGGCACCAGCAGCACGGATGAGATCAGCAGCAAGATGCCGCACAATGTGCCGGGTATGCCCAGTCCCATGGCGGGAATCAGGCGGGCGCCGATGTACAAATGCAACAGGACGAGGAGGAACAGGACGGTGGCGATGGTGCGGCGCGGTGGCATGCGGTATCCGGGGGATGTGCTGAGTAATCTTGCACATGGGGCAGGTTCCTGGATCTACAAGCGCTTTCCGCAAATGTTACAGACCGTGATCGAGATGTAATATTCTGTATTAGCACGTGGTGTGCGCGAAATCAAGGCCTATAGTTCATTCCATGCCCTGGCGCTTAGCGATCATTCGATCACCGTTAAGGGAAAAGGATAATGCCATGTTCAAGAATAAAGTCTTTGGTGCGGTGCTGGTAGCCGCGGCGGCAGTTGCCTCGGCAACCGTGTCCACCTCGGCCATGGCGCAAGATCGCGGTGTCAACACCGCCGTCGGCGCGGTGCTGGGCGCAGCAGTCGGCGGCAGCGCAGGCGGCCGGAACGGCGCCATCGTGGGCGGCGTGCTGGGTGCAGCGGTCGGCAACTCGATCGGCGGCCGCGACCGCTACTACGATAACCGCGGCTACGATCGCGGCTATGATCGTGGCTATGACAACCGCGGCTACTCCAGCGTCGGTTACTACCAGCCAGCGCCAGTGTATGTCGAACCACGCCCGGTCTACTATTCGGCCCCGGCCTACTATGCGCCACCGGTCGTTTATTACGGCGGCGGCCGCGGCTACTACGGCGGCCACCGCGGTTACGACCGTGGATATGATCGGGGCAACGGCCGCCATCACGGCTACCACGGCCGTTAATCGGTCCCCGCATCGAGAGAACCGCGTCCTGTACGCGGTTTTTTTACGCCTGCACTTTCCTCCTCCCCCTGCTAGGCGCTGGCGGGAATCAACGGAGGATGTCCATGCAGGCAGCGGGAAACGTGATCACACTGGGCGCGCATAGCTTGACGTTGCGCGAACGCCTGGCCGCGTCCGCGTACGGCATCCTCTGGCGGGCCGATGGCGCTACCGGCCCGGTGGCCGTCAAGCTTGTCAATGCGGACCAGATGGCGCGGGCCGACGCTGCCGACCGCGCAGCCTGGACCACCGCCGCCAGCCGGGAAATTGCGTTTTTGCGCAGCCTGGCGCCATGGGATGCACGGCACATCGTGCGCCTGCTGGACAGTGGCGAAGTCGATGGCTTGCCTGCCATGGCCCTGGAACTGCTCGATGGCGATCTGGCGCGCCACGATGTGGTCCAGCTCCCATTCCCCCAGGCGCTGGCGTGGATCGGCCAGCTGAACCAGGCCCTGGCCAAGGTGCACAGCCACGGCTGGCGCTACCTTGACCTGAAACCCGCGAATGTTTTGGTCGACCGGCGCGCGAATGTCGTCAAACTGGCTGACTTCGGCACAAACCGGCGGCTTTCCGATGTGGCGGCCCACACCTACGCCGGTACTGCCAGCTGGCAGGCGCCGGAACAGTTTTTTCCCGATCCGGACCAGCGCTACCGCAGCGACGCGCGCAGCGATTACTTTGCACTGGGCGCGCTGCTGTTCTACCTGGTGACAGGCGGCCAGCTGCTCCGCTACGGCGCCGCCTGTGGCGCGGCCTGGCGCGCGCATGGCCGCTCCGGCGCCGTGCAGCTGCGCGCAGCCGCCCACGGCGCCGTGCCGACCGTATTGCACGACGATGAAGCGGCGCTGTTCGCACGCCGCGGCGGAGGCCGCGCGCTGCCGCTGCTGCGCGCCCTGCTCGCGCCAGACCCGGCCCGGCGTCCGCGCCATGCCCTCGACATCAGCCGCGCGCTGGCGCAGGCCGCATGATGCTGCGCCGCGCCAGCGTTTTCACGCTCACTGCCTGCGCCCTGACGCTGCTGTGCGTGCTGCAGCTGCTGGCCCTGGCGCACGCCCCGGCCGCGTTCCATCCTGACGCCGTCGACGTGCAGCTGCGCCCTGGCGAGCGCATCGTGCTGGGCCAGGCCGAACTGGCCGCGCCGGATGCGGGGCAGCGCCATATCGGCGTGCGCCGCGACGCCGCCGGCGCGTATTTTGTCCGCAACGCCAGCACCGGGCGCGCCTTGCTGCTGCTGCGCGGGAAGGACGAACAGCGCACCGGCGCCACCATCCTGCGCACCGGCCAGACGTTTCAACTGGGCGCCACGCGCTTTACGGTCGACGCGGCAACCAGCACCATGCTGGCGTTCAGCGCAGGCGGACAGCAGTGGTCCTATGACGGCGCGACGTTAAGGCGGGGCGGCGCTGTGCAGGGAGCCTGCCCCGACAGCCGCCCGGGCGCGCGGCTGCTGGGAGCATGGAACCGCTTCGCACCGCACGCCATGACGATGGCGCGGCCGCTGGTATTCGGCGCCAATCTCCACTGCGGCAACCGCCTCGGCCTGGCCGGCATCGATGGCGGCGCGGCCATGGCCAGCCGCACACAGGAAGGCATCGTCCTGGCCGCATCGAACACGCCGCTGCTGGTCGACGGCGAGGCGCTGGCGGAACGCGACTATCCCCTGGGCGGCGTGACGGCCTTGATTGCCGGGCGCACCCGCATGATGGTCGCCATCGATGGCAACCATCTGCTGCTGCGTCCCGCCAGCCACGTCGCCCTGTTCAGCGAAGCCCGGGCTCCGCTGCCGGCGCAGGTCACCTGGGAATGGCGACAGCGTGGCGCGTGGACGCTGCCGCCCGCGGCGGTCCTGCCCGCAGCGGCATTGCTGCTGGGCGCCCTCGGGACTGCGGTGTTCCAGGTACTGGGCGGCAGCAGCCTGTGGACCTGGCGCGCTGCCGGCATCCTGATCGTGGGCAGCGGCGTGGCGGCGCTGCTGCTGCAACGGGCCGGCCACGCGCCCGGCATCGGCATCGCGCTGGTGCTGGCGTGGGCGGCGCTGTGGTACGCCGTGCTCGCCCCCGGCAAACTGCACCTGGTAACAAGCGCGGCAGTGCTGCTGCTGGGGGTGGGATTACTGGCCCAGCTGGAGCTGGGCCTGGGCGGCGCAGAATCGTCGTGGCTGCGCCATGTGCAAAAAACCGCGTGCCTGGTCGCAGTGGGCGTGGCCCTGGGCGTGCTGCCACGGCTGTTTCGACGCACCACTCCCTTGACACAGGCGCGCCTGGAATGGCTGCTGCTCCTGCTGGCCGCGCTGGCCCTCACGGCGCTGGCCTTGCAGGTAGCGTTCGGCGACGAGACTGGCGTATTCGATATCCAGCCGGTGGAATTTGCCAAACTGGCGCTGGCGGCGCTGGCGGCCCACTGTCTGGCGCTGGGCATGAGTCCGCAGGCGGCGTCCGGCGGAATACGTCGCTGGCTGCGCCTCGGTGCGCCCGCGCTGCTGTTCATTGTGCTGCTGGCGCTGGCGCTGGTCCAGGTGGACGATTACTCGCCATTGATCCTGCTGCTGGTCTGGTCGACCGCGATGGCGCTCTGCTATGCGCTGGCCAGCCGCAGTTTCAAACTGGCCGGCGCACTTGCTGCCGGCGCGCTGCTGTGCGTGGGCGCGATCGCTTTGCTGCACAGCGCCGGTCCCGCACAGCTGGCGAACTGGCAGTTCTACGGCGACCGCTTCCAGGTCTGGCTCGATCCGGCCACGCATCCGCATACGGGCCAGCAAATGCTGGCTGGCGGGCGCGCCATTGCCGACGGCGGCTGGTGGGGCAGCGACGGTGTGCTGGGCATGACGACGCTGGGCCAGCACGCCGGCAGCGCCATGCGCATCCCGGCGGTGCAGGACGATTTCGCGCCATCGTTCTTCATGAACCGGCACGGCCTGGCGGCCAGCCTCGGTTTGTGGCTGCTGCAGGCGCTGTTCGTGGCCGGCCTGCTGCAGGTCGCGGCAGGCGCCTGGGCCGACAGTGTCGCAGCGCGCGACTTCAGGCGCGCCTGGTCGGGGCGGTTTCGCTGCTTTGCGCTGTGCGGGGGTGCGGCGTTCGTACTGGGGCATTTGCTGCTGTCGTGGGGCACCAACCTGGCCATCTTCCCGATCATGGGGCAACCCATGAGCTTTCTGTCGGCGGGCGGGTCGCACCTGCTGTTTTTCATCTGCCCCCTGCTAGCGTTCGGTAGCTTCAGCGCGCAATCACTCGAGGAGTATTAATCATGCCGGTCTATGTACAACACGAAGTCCTGGGAAAAATCAGCGATGTCTTCAACGCCGACGCCCTGTGGCAGGCGCCCGGCATGTCCCTGTTTGCGCGCCAGCCGCTGCTGCGCGACCTGCTCGAGCGGGCGCCGCGCGAGCAGCGCGGGCGCGACGCCACCCGCTGTTTTTCGCATGTGACGCTGGCGCTGCCGCAGGAGGATGTCGACGACGACCGCCACCTGACCCGCGGCGCGCGCGTGCGCGACTTGGCCGAGGCGCTGGCCGCGCTGCACACGAAAGATTTTGGCGACCTGTTGAAGGGCGACGAAGTGCGCTACGACGTGGTTGGCGCAGAAGCGCTGGAACCGGGCCAGGTGCAGGTCAAGTTCGGCCACGCCGTGTACCTGCCGGCGCCCGGCGAAAAGCCGCTGTACATGATTACCGCTTCGCGCGACTCGGTCATCTGGAAAGCAGTGTGCCCGGTGTATCCGCACCAGCGCCTGGCGCTGCTCGGCCCGCAGATCGAAGGCGCCAGCCACGCGGTGGCCGACTGGCCGTTCGGCCCCGACGCCGCCATCCTGCTGATCAACGATGGCCCCGACGGCCCACTGGAAGTGCAGGTGCGCCCGAAGGATGGCTACGAATGCCAGTTCGATCCCTTGAACGGCTACTACACGATCAAGGCCAGGGGTGCGGCGCAGCGCCTGCTGCTGAAAGTCACGCGCACCGCCACCGTGGCGGCGCCGCTGCGTCCCGCCGCCGCTTCCACGATAGCGGCCGAGCCGGTCAAGCTGGCCGGCGTCTGGAAAGCCCGCGGCGGCGCCATCACCCCGGCGGACGCGGCGGAGCCAACCGCCGTGCCCCTCGCGCGTACCGCACGTGCGCCGCAGGAAAGCGACGCCACTTACGCACCGGTGGCCCGGCAAAGCGTGAGGCTGGCCGCGCTGGCGTTGCCGCGCCTGTCGCGCTACCGCGACACCGGCGCCGCCACGCTCGACGTGCGCCTCGACCGCCACCTGGCGCCCACGCGCGACGACGCCGTCATCACCTTCGCGGTCGACGCCGATGACGTCCTGCATGCGATCACCCCGGCTGGACGCCAGCGCATTGCCGCACCAGCCAGCTTCACGCCGGTCGACACGCGCGCCGTGCAACTGACCCCGGTCGTGCCGGCCATGGCTGACCGCTACAGCGCGCTGCTGCACCTGCCGGCGTCCACCGCCGTGCCGGTGGCGGCCGGCGCGCGCCTGGTGTTCGGGCGCGGTGCGCCGATGCTGGCCGGCCTGCGCGTGCTCGATGGCGTGGGCGCGCTGCGTTCAGCGACCGGCGAAATCGACAATGCCGACCGCCTCGGGCTGTCACGCAAGGCGTTCAGCTTTGAAGCGGTCGACGGCGGCTACCAGGTCACGCGCCTGTCCGCCACGCAGGCGCTGTTCCACCTCGACCAGGCATGCGGGTTCGTGGCCAGCATTACCAGCGACGAACCGTACCTGCTGCCGCCCGGCCACCACCTGGTGGCTGGCCATTACGTGCTGCGTTTCGACGCCTGAGGCGCCTGTGCCCGCCCTTCCCTCTGCACCGGCCTGGCTCGTGCTGGCCTGCGCGGCCGCCGCGCTGGTGCTGACGCTGGTCCTGGCCGCGTTTCTCACGCCGCGCCACTGGTGGCGCCGCGCCAATGTGCGCGCACTGGCCTTGCTTGTGTGTGGCACCGCGCTGTTCACGGCGCTGTTCCTGCTGGGCGCCCACTCCTGGCTGCCGCGCCCTGCACCCATGCCGCTGCCGCTGGCCCGGCCGGTACCGATGCCAGCGCCAGTCCACACCTACCGCGTTTTCGACGACCTGAACCTGCGCGCTGCCAGCGGCACCGGCGCCGCGCGCATTGTGGTGGTGCCCGGCGGGACGCTGGTGACCACCACAGGACGGTTCGACGGCGACTGGTGGGAAGTGACTGCCAGCGTGGACGGGCGCGCCGTCACGGGCTGGGCCAGCAGCCTCTGGCTGCGCCGCGACGACGAACGGCGCGTGCATTAGCCCTGGAACGTCATTGGCTGGAACGTCACGCCGTGGTGGCAGGCCAACGGCCCGGCGCAGACAAAGCCCATGGCGGTATAGACAGGAATGGCATACGGTGAAGAATTGACCGTGAACCGTTCGGCGTCGCCCCTGCCGGCGCGCCACAGCGCCCGCGCGACGCCGCGGCGCTGGAACGGCTGCGCCACGAACAAGTGGAACAGGTGACTGGGCGGGCGGATGGCAATGAAACCTGCCAGTTCGCCTCCAATTTCCGCGAGCGTGACGACGTGCCCCTGTGCGCGATAAGCCAGCATGGCGTCCTTGTCGTTTTCACGCAGAAAGGTCGCGGCCGCTTCAGGGGGCATCCCCGGCACAATGAACACCTGCGCCAGCGCGTGCAGCAGATCGGCCAGCGCGGAAAAGTCCGCAGCCGTCGCCGGGCGCAGCGTTATTTGCTTGTCCATTGTCGTTCGATCACGTTGGGAAAATCACGAAAACCCACGGAGAATGCTGTAACAAATGTTGCTTCCGTTGACCTGTGGCATTATTGACCCGTAGACTTGTTTCCATGCGAAAACACAGTCTCACAGCCAGCTTTGCCCAGGCTCATCTTGCCACGGCGCCGGCCACACCGGCGATAAAAGCGCCACGGCGGGCTGTGCCGCTGTCGCGTCCGCTGCGCCATCCGCGCTACCGCAGGCTGTGGTGCGCCAACCTGGTCTCGAACCTTGGCAGCTGGACCCAGACGTTTGCCTCGGCATGGCTGATTGCGTCAATGGCGCAGTCTGCCTCGACCACGACGCTGGTGCAGACTGCCACGTATATTCCCGTCTTTCTGTTCGCGCTGCTGGCCGGCGTGGTGGCGGACGCCGTGCATCGTCCCAAATTCCTGTTTTTCTGCAATCTGTTCCAGGCAGCCTGCGCCTGCATCATGGCTACCATGGTGATGACCGGCCATGCCAGTATCGGCCCGGTGCTTGCCGTGACGTTTTGCCTGGGCATCGGGTCGGCATTCATCTGGCCTGCATGGCAGGCGGCACTGTCCGGGCTGGTCGAGCCGGACGAAGTGGAAGCCGCCGCCACGCTCAACAACCTCAGCTACAACGTGTCGGCCATCCTGGGGCCGGCGCTGGGCGGCGTCCTGTTCAGCTGGATCGGTCCCGGCGCGCTGTTCCTGGTCAATGCCATCTCGTTCATCGGGCTGCTGGCCGTGTACTGGTCGTGGTGGCGCGAGCAGCCCGCCGTGGCAGTCGCGCCGACGCGTTTCATGGCGAGCCTGCGCGACGGCGCCAACATGGCCCTGGGATGCGCCCGCTATCGTTGCATCCTGGTCAACGTCTGCACGGTGTTCTTTGCCACCATTGCCTTCGCCGGCTTGCTGCCAGTCTTCGTGCGCGACGTGCTGCACATGAATTCAAGCGTGTTCGGCACGCTGATGGGCAGCCTGGGCGCAGGCGCCGTGCTGGCAGCCTTTTGCCTGCCGACGGTCCGGGCGCGTGTCGACAAGACGCGCCTGCTGGTGGGCGCCCTGATCGTCTACGGCGTCATGCTGCTGGGCCTGTCGCTGAACACCCCCGCGACCCGATCGCTGGCGTTCCTGGTGCCCCTGATCGTGTGCGGCGGCATGGCCTGGTCGGCCGTGGTATCGACGCTCAACGCTGCCGCGCAGCTGTCGTTCCCGGTGGCAGTGCGCGCGCGCACGCTGTCGATCTACCTGTTCGTCATGGCGGGCGGCTACACGGCCGGCAGCATTTTCTGGGGCCGCATTGCAGACCGCTTCGGCGTCTGCACCGCGTTTGCCTGCGCTGGCGCGTGCGTCCTGGTCAATGCCGCAATGTTGGCGCGTGGAAAGAGAGAAAACCCTATCTGATCGGCGCTTTGCGCGCCCGCCATTCGCGGTACAGTAGCACCATGCCCCACGATCCTGCTTCCGCCTTCCGCCTCGACGTTGCCGCCCGCTCCAGCGTTGGCAGCGGCCGCGCTGCGCGAACCGAAAACCAGGACAATTACCTCGTCATCGACACCGGCGGCATGGCCAGCTACCTGGTGGGCCAGGTGCCGATGCGCCGCCGGGTGGCCGGCTGGCCGCAGGGTCACGCGCGCGTGGCGGTACTGGACGGCATGGGCGGGCATGGCCATGGCCGGGAAGCAGCCGAAGCCGTGGTCGCGGGCCTGCTGTACCTGCCCGCGTTCACCCAGGCCGACGCGCTGGCCCAGGCGCTCGACGCCCTGCACGGCCAGTTGCAGCAAGCCTTTGCCTGCGAAACCGGGCGCCGGCCCGGCACCACCCTGACGCTGCTCGACATTCCACCGGGACAGGATGCACTGCTGTACCACGTCGGTGATTCCCGCCTGTACGCCATCGGCCCAGACACCATTGCGCCGCTGACGGTCGACCACGTCCCCGCCACCGGGTTTGCCATGGACGGCGCGCTGGGGGCAGACGACTGGTGGGAACAGGTCCATGGCGAGCACCGGCCCCAGATTTCGCAGGCCTTCATGCTGGGCAACGCATTTGCCAATCCGGCGCTGCTGGCGGACGCGCTGTTTCCTTTAACCCCTGACAACCTGCCGCCGTGGCTGGCCGGGCTGGCCGACCGCCGCGTCGTGGCGCTGCAGCCAAACGTGACCTATGTTCTCGCAACGGACGGTTTCTGGTCGTGCCCGCAGGCGCAGCGGTGGATGGCGCGCTGGCCCGGCTTCGTGCGCCACTGCGCCGATGCCCATGCTGCTGTTGCCGCGCTGTTTTCCGCGCTGGAAACGCAACCGCCGCGCGGCATGCATCCTGACAACGCGACTGCCGTGGTGCTGCGGCTGGTCGCGCCGGGTTCGGCGCTGGCCGATGAAACGGCGCTTCCGGAACGCCTGGGCGACGCTGATCATGCATAAAAGCAACAACACCTTGAAATCCAGGGCGTCCGCGCGCCAGCCGGCGTCAAATCCAGTTAAGCTGTCGGCTCGACCATTGTCGTACCCTGCCAACTCCCATTTTACGGCCCACCGCACATGAACAAATGCAGCAATCCCGATCATCCGCACTGCACCGCCTGGGTCATGCCCGGCGCGGACAGCTGCGTGTACGGGCACCTGCAGGACGACGCGGAGCCCAAAGATGCGCATGTGCAGGCACAGGCGCCCGCCGCTGCTCCGGCGCCGATGGTCCTTGGCGACAACAGTTTCGAGATGCTGACGGCGCTGCGCCAGCGCCGCGACGACGCCCCGGCCGGTATCCACCCGCGCCACCCGGGCACGCGCCGTCCGCACCTGCGCATCAGCGGATTCGACCCGCGTGCGTCGGGCGGACGCCAGTCGATCAGGCTGGACCTGCGCGCCCTGGCGCCCAGTGCAGCCACCCAGTTGCACATGACGCTCACGTCCGACCTCTTCCCGCATGGCAGTGAGCGCCACACGTTCGTGCGCTGCATCGACGGCGACTGGCGCCCTGTATTCGTCGAGTTTTCGTCGCGCGGCCTCGAGCACGGCCAGTACCGCATCGACGTCGCGCTACGCAGCGACGCGCCGGACGATGGTCCCCATGCGCATGCGCGCGCGCCGCGCACCTGGGTCTGCACGCTGATGATCCTGGTGCCGCGCCTCGACGCCAGCCTGACGGATATCCACCAGACGTTTCTCGCCACGCACAAGAACGTGCGCGTGATGGCCGACGACGCCGGCATTGCCCGCGTCAATGCGCCCGGCAGCGCCAGTATGAATATCGACGTCACCGCGCGCAATGCGTCGATCGCGCAGGTCAACCTGGACGAGCCGGCCGGCAAGGTCGACCACAGCATCGGCACCATCGCGTGGGACGAAGACCTGATTGAAATTGCCGCGCGCCGCAGCGAACCCCATGCTTTCGCGGCCACTGCCGCCAGCCTGGTCGACGCGGCGCCCGATCACGGCGCGCCGCGCCACGTGCGCCTGTTTGCGCTGGAAGAATGCGTGCTGGGCCGCTGGGAAGATGCGACGGCCGAGGCCGACGTGCTGCTGTCGCATTACGGCCGCAATGGCCACGAAGGCGGCCAGGACAAGGGCGGCCTGACGCGCCGGCTGTCGGCCCGCCACGCTGTCATCCGGCGCGGGTCGCGCGGTTATGAAATCGAAGACGTGTCGCGCTACGGCATCCTGCTTGACGGCGTGTGGCCGGGCAAATACCAGCCAATTCCGCTACGCCTGGGCATGCGCATCGAACTGTCGGCCAGCATCCGGGGCATTGTCGTCATGGAAGTGGGCGCCCTGCTGCCGAATGGCGTGATCCTGAACCGCGTCGACCAGGGCGCCGGCGCCGAGTGCATCTACCTGATGGAACCGGAGCGCCACCCCGGCTTTCCCATGGCCGACTACCCATGCGCGCCGCGCGCGTGCGCCATGCCGGTACTGTTTCACCGCGATGGCGGTTTCTGGCACCTGGACACGTCGACCGGGCGCGAAACGTCGCTCGGCCCGGCCACGCTGGTCGACCGCCTGGCGCGTTTTGGACGCCACCTGCGCTTTGCGGGTACGCCGTATCCTGAAGACAAAGCCGTACGCACAGGCGAGCGCCGGCGCGAGCTGGCCCGCGCGTAACGTCGCTTGCGCGCCTGCCTACAGCACCAGGAAAACCAGCGCCCACCCCAGCAGCATCGCAGCCTGCAGGCCCAGCACAATCGCGGGAATCTGCAAGTGTCTGGGGATGTTCATGTTGCCTCCGCTAATCAGGTCACACTGTGCTTGGTGTGTGATTGGCGCGGCAAAGTTCCGTGGATTTTTTCGCAGCATGCCACTAAGCATCCGTGGCATGGGCCCTCGCCTGCGCGAGGTGACGGTTACGGGCAGAGGCCGGAACACCGGCCTGGTTCCGCGCGCGTTATCCCGCCCTGGAGATCACGCGCACCGGCGAGAGGCAGTGGTCGCGAAAACCCATGCGTTTGTACAGGCCGTGCGCGGCTGCGTTGTCGCGCATGACATGTAAAAACGGCGTTTCGCCACGCATCAGCTGCAGGCGGGCCAGCTTGGCGACGAGGCGGCGGGCCATGCCGCGGCCGGCGTAGTCGGGGTGCGTGCAGACGCCGCTCACTTCCCGCAACCCGTCGGCAGCAAGGCGTTCGCCGGCCATGGCGATCAGGCGGCCGCCTTCGAAGTAGCCGAAATAGTCGCCCAGTTCGATGGTGCGGATGGCAAACGGGCCCGGTTTGGTCAGTTCCGCCAGTGCAAGGGCGGCCTGCGCATGTTCGGGACCGAGCTTGACGGCATCGGGCGCCTGGTCGTTGGCGGGAATGGGGGCGTCCCAGACCATGCGGAACATGCTGGCTTCCTCGTCGATTTGCCAGCCTGGCGGCACGGCGCCGCTCCAGCCGTCGCAGTAAATTTGCTCACCCGGTTCGCACAGGGAAGCCAGCGCGATGAAATCGGGCGAGCCGGCCTGCTCGAAACCGGCGATGGGCGAAAAGCCGGGAGCGTAGCGGCGCACTTCGCCGGTACCAACCGCGTATTCGGCCTGGGGGCCCTTCAGGGAATTCCAAAAAATATTGTCAAGCAGGTTCATGTGATGATGTCAGTAAGTTAATTTATGTGGGAGACTCTAGCACGCGCTCTGCAGGAATGAGTTCCCGCACGACGCGAAAACCGACGATATCGTTGGCCATTGTGGCGGAAAAGCCATTGCGCAATGCCGAGCGCAAATACCGCGGGTGGTACAGCCAGCAGCCGCCGCGCAAGATGCGCCTGGTCTGGTCGCCGCCGCTCATCCAGGCGCTGCCATCGAGCGGTGCGCCGTCGTAATTGTCGTGCACGACGTCCTGCACCCATTCCCAGACATTGCCATGCATGTCGAGCAGCCCCCAGGCATTGGGGGCAAACGAGCCGACTGGTGTGGTACCGCGCCGGAACACGCCAGTGGCGCCGCCGTTGTAGGAAAAGCTGGCGTCGTAATTGGCCTGGCCCGCGCCGATCGTGTCGCCCGTGGAAAACGCGGTGCGTGTGCCGGCGCGGCAGGCGTATTCCCACTCGGCCTCGGTGGGCAGGCGGTAGCGCTGCCCGGTTTCGTCCGACAGCCAGGCCAGGTACAGCTGGACGTCCTCCCACGACACGCCCACCACCGGGTGCGTGTCGGTCTGCGCGAAGCCGGGCGCCTGCCAGTCGATGTCGTGCTGGTGCTGCCAGCCGGTGTCGCGGGCAAACCGGCGCCATTCGCCGACCGTGACAGGCGCGCGCCCCAGCGCAATGGGCTGCCCGATGCCGACCCAGTGCTGCGGCGTTTCGCGTTCCAGCCACAGGCGCTGGGCGCCGGCGGCCATGGCAATGGTGCGTTCGTGCTCGGGCGAGCCCATATGAAAGCGCCCGGTGGCGATCAGGATCAGTTCCGGCGCGTCGACGCCGTCGCGCAGCTGGTCGCGAAACACGCCCAGCGTGTCGGCTACAGGGCTGTCCGGCGACGGGTACAACTGCGCCAGTTCGGCCTGGTTGCGCGCGGCGGCTTCAGCGCGGGCGCGCTGCTGCTCGGACAGGTAAGCGGCGGCGGCCTTGGCCTGGTTGGCCTTGCGCAGCGCCTCGTCCTTCTCGGCCTGCGCCTTCGCGGCATCGAGCGCGCGGCGTTCGCGCAGCTGTTCACGCAGGATCACGCGGCGGGCGCGGCGCGCCGTCTCCGCTTCGGCCTGGGCAATCTGCTCCTGCTCCTTGCGCTGGCGCGCCACGACCACGCGCGCCAGCGCCGCCTGCTCTTCGGCGCGGCGTTTCGCGGCCTGCTCGAGCGCGGCCTTGTCGGCGCGCGCCTGCGCCGCCACCTGGCGCGCAACCAGGTCTTCGGCGGTCGGCGCGCGCGGCCCGCGCAGGCGCGCCAGCAACTGCGTCACGCTTGGCTGGCGCGCAGTCGGGTCGTGCGCAAAGCCTTCCCGCAGCGCTGCCCACTGCACCGGCGTGAGCGACCCCGGCGACGTGTCCGGCAGGTGCGCCAGCTCGGCGCGACCGGTGAGCATCTGGTAGATCATTACTGCCACCGCGTACACGTCGAGCGTGCGCACCGGGACCAGGCCGGGACTGTTCGACTCCGGCGCGCGGTAGATGGACGTGCCGGAATCAGCCGGCGCCTCGCGCCAGGCCGGCGCGCCTGCATCGAGCCCGCGCGCGCGCGCCGCGATGCCGAAGTCAAGCAGTTTGACGTCGCCGCCTTTGGTGACGAACACATTGCCGGGCTTGATGTCCCGGTGGACCAGGTGCTGCTTTTCCCACGCATAGTCCAGCGCCACGCCGACAGGTTCAAGGAGCGTCAACACGCGCTCGAGCGGCAGCGCGCCGCCGCGCGCCATCATGCCGGCCAGGTCTTCGCCATCGAGGTATTCCATGATGATGAAATAGCTGGACGTGGCCGGATCCTGGGCCCAGTCGTAGACGCGCACGATGTGTTCATGCGCGAGCATGCGCGCGCGCGTGGCTTCCTCGACCAGCAGGCGCGCGTAGTGCGGGCTGTGGGTCAGCTGCGGCGGGATGATTTTCAGCGCCACCACGGCGCTGTGCCCCAGTTCGGCGTGGGTGGCCAGGTCGAGCGCCTGCCACACCTGGCCCATGCCGCCCAGCGCCACCATGCGCTCGAGCCGGTAGCGCCGGTTGGCGGGGCCCACTTCCTGGCCCGTCATCAGGCCGATTTCCGTGCCCGGGGAGCCAGGCGCAGGCGCGCCGGCCTTCCCGCCCGGCGGCGGGTACTCGGCATCGAGGATGGCGTTCTTGCGGCGTTCGAATTCGTCGCGGGAGAGCAGCCCGTCGTCGAACAGCGCGCGCAGTTCGCGGATCTTGTCGATGGCAGTGTGCATCAGGTCGTCAGGCCCCCTGCAGCGGCGCGCCGCACACGCCGCATGCCTGCTCGTGCGCCAGCGCAGGGTGGCCGTGCGCGCAGCGGCGCATCAAGCCGGCAGCCAGGCTGGCCTGCGACGTCAGCGCTGTTTTATTCACGTCGTTCTGGATGGTCAGCAGGTCGAGCTGATGGCGCCGGTCCTTGTCGACTTCAGCATCGCGGTGCAGGCGCTCCTGGCGCACGGCCTCCTGCGCGGCGCGCTGCGCTTCCTGCGGCGTGACGCCCGCCTGCGCGGCCGCCACTTCCGCCAGCGCGGACAACTGGCCCGCGTCCATGCCGGCGTGCACGCGGGTTTTCAGGTAGTCGGCCAGCACGCCGGCGTTGGGCGCCGGGGCCATCGCCAGTTTGGTGGCGTCGTCGACGCCATTCATGGCCTGCATCCGGCGCAATTCGTGATTGTGCACGGCGTCCTGGCTGTCGCGCGCCATGGCGTGGCGGCGCTCATCGCCATCCAGTGCGATGTCGCTGGCGATGCGCTGACTGCGCGCATCCGCCTCGATCGTGCGCAGCAGTTTTTCATGCTGGGCCACGGCGTCGCGCTGGCTGCCCGAGCGGCGCAGGTCGCCCAGCTGCTGCGCCGTCTTTTCGTCTTCCACCGATTCGCTGCGCGCAGTCACGCGCAGGCGCGCCTGGTGCGCGGCAGCCAGCAACGCGCGCCGCGCACTGTACTCGTCTTCCTCGATTTCATGCTGGCGGCGCGCACCAGCCAGTTCCATCTCGCGCAGGCGCGCCAGTTCCGCGCGCTTGTGGGACGCGTCGGCAATGCCCTCGGCCTGCTCGATCTTGTTCCTGATTTGCTGCTGCAGTACCTGATGCGCAAACCTTTGCTGCGCCAGCTGGCGCGATTGCAGGTCATCCTGCTGCGCCAGCGCCAGTTCGGCATGCATATGCAGTTCGGCCAGTTCGCGCAGGTGCGCCCAGTCGGCCTGCTCGTCGCCGCGCGCCAGGCTTTTTTTGGCCATCTCGTGTTCGAGTTCGGCCAGCACTTCGCCGGCGCCCCGTTCAATTGCCTGTTTCTTCGTGGCGGAGTCCATGATCCGCGCGTACAGTTCGATTTCACGGGCGCGGATGGCCTGGCTGCGCTCGGCGCTCTGCACCGTCAGCTCGGCCTGTTCGATGGCAGCGTCGGCGCGCATTTCATTCCTGCGCTTGTCCAGCCGCGCATCCTGCTCGGCGCGGCGGATGCGCTGCCATTCCTCGTCGTCGTACAGCTGTTCGAGGTTGCGCGCATGTTCGACCTGCACGTGGCGCTCGTCGGCAGCAAGCCACAGGCTGGCCACTTTTTCGCGGTTGGCGTCGAATTTATCGTGGCGCAGTTCGATCGTGTCAACCTGCGTGACAGCCAGGCCAAACTGCGCCAGGCGCAGCTTCAGGGCCGCCTGCAGGCGCTCGTCAAGCTGCGGGCGCAATTCGCGGTTGGCCGCCATTTCACGCAGTGAACGGGCGCCGACAAATTCCGCGGCCAGCTGGCGCACAGATGGCGCCAGCAATTCGCGCAGCTGCGCGCTGGCGACCGTGCCGGGAGCCGTCATGAAATGGCGCGCAAAGGCAGCGACATTGTCGACCTGTACACTGATGGACAGGCGCGCGTCGACCAGCAAATGCTCGGCCGTGGCCAAAGCGGTAAAGCTGAATGCCACTGGCAAGGACGTCGTGCGCGTGATCAGGATTTCAGCGTGGCTGTCGCGCAGCAGGTGGTTCAGGCGGGTGAAAAAGCCTTCGATCTCGTATTCACCCTGCGGCACTTCGGTGGCCTGGTCGCCCTGCAAAATATAGGCGCGGGTGGTGGCTGGCACGCGCAGGGTTTTGACAAAAATGCCGGACAAGGCCGAGACGCCAAAGAACACGGCCAGGTCGTCCGGACCCGCGATCCAGCGGTTATCGACCAGGACCGGAACACCCCGCGGTGCACTTGCATTTGCCATCTCGACCATCGTTGACTCCTTGTTGGCCTTGCAGGTGAATGCAAGGTTTTGACGCAGTACAGGATTCTATCAGGGGCGCAGCCGCGCAAGAGGCCGCGCGACGCATCTTTTGTTTCTTTTCAGAACATGCCGACCTGGCCGACACACGCGACCGTGGCGCCGCTGGCCCGCACCTGGTCCAGGAACCCTGCCGGTAGCAGGCCCTGCCACGCCTGCGGCAGCAAAATCCGGTCGCCGCTCGTGGCTTCCCGGGCAATCAACGCGCATTTCGGCGCCATGCCCTCGACGGTTTCCACCTGCCCCGCATGCCAGGCGGACGACGTGCCGGTGGCGATCATGCGCCCGCGCACCACGTATTCGCGCCCGCGCGCCAGCCGGTCAGCCATGACCAGCGCCAGTTCGTACGAATTGCCCTGGAAGCGCGGCTGCGCGAACCGCACCGTCGTGCGCCAGCGGCCAGGGGCGCAGCGGTCGAAATCGCGCGACCCCAGCAGCGCCTGGCGCACGGCCAGCTGGCGCGTGACGTCCAGGCCCGGCACCGCAATGGCGTCGTCGCCGGCGTCAACGGCGCTCAAGGGGAAGACGCTGACCTCGACCCAGCCCAGGCTGTCGTTGATGCCGCCGCTATGCAGCGGAAACCACGCGCGTGCGCTGGAGACGACGCTGGCCACGTCCGGCTGGCCGGTCAGCGCGCCCAGGTGGGCAATGCCATCCGGGCCGCCCAGCATCGTCGCCGCGCTGGCGCCAATGGTATGGCCGTCAATGCGGCCAAGCTGCCAGTGGTCGGACCAGCCGTTGGCGCACGCGGGCTCGATAGCGCGATACAATCCGCGCACCATGCGGTCGGCCAGCACGGCGGCAAATTCCCAGTCGCGCGTGCCCGGGTCGATGTCGATGCCCAGCACGACCTGGTCGCGGCTGTCGGCGTGCGCTTCGGTATGGCGCGCCAGCCGCACCACTTGCTGCATGGCGCCAGCCAGGCCAGGGACGCCGCTGCATTTCACATCGGCGCGCCCGGCGCGCGGGCGGCGCGTGGCGGTCACGGTGGCAAAGCTGCCGTCGGCCAGCAGGCACCGGCAACTGGCGCTGTCCGGCAAGGGTGTCATGCATCCTCCAATGGTATGGCGCGGCGCGCCGCCAAAGCGTCTTCAAGGTTCGCCGCAATGCGCTCGAACTCGTCCAGCACCTCGTCCTGCGCGACGCGGCCGGCGCGCGCCAGCAGCGCCCACGCTTCATCCAGCGCCGCCACGGCCCGCAGCGCATGGCGGGTGCGGCGCTGCTGCTGGCCGGCGCCCAACGGCTGGCCAGGGGCAGCCAGCGCCAGTGCCGGCATGGTCAGCACGGCCAGGCTGGCCAGGTCGAAGCGCTGCAGCAGCGCGCGATGGCGCGTGAAAGCGTCGACGTCCAGCATGCGCAGGCGCGCCGTCACGGGTGGCAGTTCAAGGAACAGGCGGCGCAGTGCGGGGGCGTCGGCGCCTGGCGGGACCGGCACGATGGCCGGCGCCGGCGCGGCCGTGACCACGGCTGCCGGCACATCGGCCACGGCGCGCTGCGACAGCAGCGCCGCGTAATCGACCTGGCCGGCCAGGTCGACCGGGATGCAGTCGTCGACCGTGACGCCAAAACGCATGTACAGCAATTCATTCAGGCCGGCGCGAAAAAGCTGCCATTCCTCGACCTGCGTACACGGCGGCAGCGCCAGGCCGCCCTGCTGCAGTTCGCGCTGCACGGCTGCGTCGAGCGCCTGGCGAAACTGGGTGAGTTCGACTGCCTGCTCGCCTTCGCTGGCAAGATACAAGTCGAAGCGCTGCTGGTCTGCCAGCGGGTCGGGGCTGTCGACCACCACGGATAACTGCAGGCCCATTTCCGGCGCCGCCAGGTACGGCGTCAGCACCAGGTTGTAGGGACCGGGATGGAAGCACCATGCGTTTTCACTGGCGGCGACGACCATGCGTACGCCTTCTGCAAAACGGCGCGTGCGCCCGCCCGCGTCGACTGCCACGCCAATGCACGCGGGCGGCACCACGCCTGCCATGCGTGCGGCAATCACCATGCCGCCCAGCGCCACCGGGGCGCGCTGGCGGCGCTGGAACAAAGTGGTCAGCATCTCACGGCCGCGCCGTTTCGACAGAAAACACGGCGCCGGCCTGCTGGAAATGCTGCGCCGGCGCCAGCGCGAACGGCCAGGCGCTTTCGCATTCGCCGTCAGCGTCGAGCCGGCCCAGCAGCACCACGGCGCCGGTGCCGTCGACCACCTGCAGCATGGGCTGACGCGCCAGCACTTCGCGGGCAAACGGGGCTTCAGCATTGAGTTGCAGGATGACGCGCATGGCAGCGCCGCTGCCAATGAAATGCAGCGTCCAGAATCCGTCGTCGGTGACCAGTTCGGCCATCGGTGCGCCGCTGTCGGCCGCGCGCAGCATGCCGGCGCTGGCGCGCCACTGGCTCGCCGTTCGCGCGTTGGCCAGGTGGCGCAGGCGCCGGATCGTCAGCGGCGACGCCGCCAGCGCAGCGCGCTCGCCTGCGCTGAGCGGCGTAGCGCCATCCAGCGCGGCCAGCAGCACGGCGTCGGCCAGCATCAGGCGGTCGTGCTCGCGCGGCGCCACCAGCAGCGCGGCTTGCAGTGTTCGGTCCAGCCTGTCAGCTGCAGTCATCATGTCATCCTTTACGTTCGCGCCGCGGCCAGCAACCTGGCAATTGCGGCGTCGCGGCGTTTTCTCAGCGTCGGCAGCGACACGCCGGCCAGGCCGGCCAGCTGCTGCATGGTCGGCAAGGCGCCAGTGGCCGGATCGCACCAGGCATCCGGATAGGCGTCGTCTTCCACGCCCGTCAGTTTCGCATGCACTGCCAGACGCACCGGCAAGCCGTCCTCGATCATTATCCGCGCCGCCCAGCTGGTCTGGTCTTCCGCTAGGCGCGCCATCTGGAGGAAGCCGGGGGGCAGTGAAACACTGGCGGCAATCAGGTCCAGCGCGGGATCGATGTCGACCGGTTCATTGTCAACGCCGTCGTCGAGGCCAGCAAAATCGTCCAGGGGCTCTTCCAACATCCGGTCCGGGCCAGGCGCTGCCGCTTCCGGTGCGGCCAGCACGCGCCAGTAGTCGTCCAGCCAGAGCGTGGCGTCGTCCAGGTCGTGGCGCCAGTCGGCGTCCAGGTTGGCAGACAGCGCTTCGTATTCGGCGATATCGTCCAGCATGGCCTTGATTTTGGCGGGGTTGTCTTTCAGCGCATCGAAGCGCTTCGAGCGCGTGTGCAGCGGGCCGCCGCAGGAGGCGCTCCAGCGCAGGATCCACTCGGGGCGGCAGTGGCCAACCGACTGCATCTGGCGCGCCTCGATCGGCGCGGCGTCGATGTCCCGGCCCAGGATGGCCCCCACCTGCGCCGCGTGGCTGCGCCAGTCGGCAAACAGGCGCGCGACCTCGTGGTACGCCGTATCGAGCATCCGGTAAGCGTACATGCGGTTCGGGCTGCACGCGCGCCCGCAGGCGGCCTGGTAATTGTCGGAATCGACCTTGTCGCGCAGCGTGGCGTACATGTCGTTTATCTTCTTGCGCAGCAGCGCTTCGCCGGGGGCGGCCGGCAGCGTGACGCAGAACGCGGTCCAGTCGCCGGGGCGCGCCTGCAATTCATAGAGCAAGGTCAGGGCCAGGTCGCGCACGCTGTCGCCATAGCTGTTGCCGGGCGCCTGCCACCGCGCGCCAGCCTGGTGCAGGATGGCCGCCACGGCCTCGATGTAGTCGTCCAGGCCGGGCAGCGAGGGAGATGCAAAAGCGGCCAGCGAGCACTGGCCGAGCAGTTTGCGCACCTGCTCCCAACCGTGTTCCTGGTACCGGGTGCCCGGCAAACGCATACGCTGCTTTCATTGACGCCAACCGTCCTATCTTGCCATACTGCCGCGCTCTTCAAGGCGCGCGTGAGAGGCCTGTTTGCCCTTCTCTTCCGCGTTCTGCCGTGCGCCTGCCATGGCCGCCAGCACGGCCGCCACCACCGGGGCCGCGTGGTCGCCGCCGCCCGCCTCCGAGTGACTGACAAAGGCCGCAAAGGCCAACCGGTGGCGCTGGCCGGGCAGGCTGCCCGGCTCCAGCCATCCGGTGAACCAGACCGTGGCCGTGGCGCCGTCACTGCCGGACGTGGGCGCTGTCCCGGTCTTGCCATACAAGCCGCGCCGCAGCACCGCCAGCGCTGGCGCTTTGAACGCATTCGCGGCGGTGCCCACGTCGACCACCCCCTTCATGCCGGCGCGGATGCGGTCCAGGCGCACGCCGGTTTCCGGCTTTGGCGCATCCTGCGCCGCGCGGCCGTCGAGTTCCAGCAGCAGGCGCGGCGCCGCGATGCGCCCCTGTCCGATGGCGGCCGCCGCCAGCGCCATTTGCAGGGGCGTGGCCTGCATGCGCAGGCCGATGGCCATCTGGCGCAATTCGTGGCGCGCGTGGATCGGGTCGATGTGCGCCGGCGTCGTCTGGAGCGCATCCCAGGGCGACCAGTTGAAGCCGGGCGGCAGCAGGCCGCCGTCCAGGCGCAGCGGCTGCTCGAAGCCGAGCCGGTGCGCCATGGCGACGATCGGGCGCACGTTGTCGAGCGCAGCCGGCTCCAGGCCGGCCAGGTCCGGCGCGCCGCCGCTCCCGCGCCCGAACAGGCTGCGGTCGCTCAGTTCCCCCGTCCACGCAAACCAGGTATTGAGGCTGTATGTCAGCGCCTGCGCCAGCCCCAGGCGCCCGTCCTGTGCGCGCCGGCCGGCCTGCTGTTCGCGGTAGTTGGTCACGTGCGCGCCCTGGTCCGCCACCGGATAGATGGGTGCATCGGTCTGGAACGCGAAGCCGCGCTGCCGAGCCACCGCGTCGATGCCGGCCAGCGGCATGCCGGCAATCAGCGCGTCGAGCTGCGGATCGCGCTGCGCCGCCAGTTCCAGCCCGAGCGCGCTGACGATCTTGAAGGTCGAGCCAGGACTGCGGTGGATGCCGCCGTCGTGCTGCAGGGCCGGCAGGCGCAAGGGACTGCGGGCCGGATCAAGCCGGTCGAAATCAGCCACGTCGCGCCAGTTGGCAGCATCGACCTGGCCGGCGCCGGCGCCAGCCGCAGCCAGCACGTCGCCATTTTCCGCATCCAGGATCACCATGCCCGCATGGCGTCCCGGCGGCGGCGCCGCGCCCCCGCTGCACCGCGCGCCATCCCACTGGCCGCGGCGCATGCCGAGGCAGTCGAGCGCACCCTGCGTTGCCGTCTGCAGCGCCAGGTCGATGGACAGGCGCGCAGCGTGCGCGCCGCCTGCGACGCGCCCCAGCATGCCGGCAATGCTGTTGGTGTGACCCGCCTGAAAACCCAGCAGCGGGGCCAGGCCTGCGCCAGCGGCGGCCGCACCGGGCCCGCCGTCGCTCCACAAGGAGATGCCGTTGCGGTCGGCCAGCGTGACCGGGGCCAGGCTGGCGCCGGGCGCCGCCACGCCCGTCTCCACCGCCTGCCAGGCCAGCTTGCCACCGGTGGCGCGGATGAACCGGTAGGCGTCGTCGCCTGGCGCCGCCAACGCGCCCGGCGGCATGGGAGACGCGACCAGGTCGATGTGCGCGGCGCCCGGCAGCAGCGCCAGGTGCACTTCGCGGGCCGCATCGACGGACGGACAGGCGCGGCCCGTGCAGGCAGCGTCGCTCCCGGTCACGCGCGCGCCGGCCACGCTGGTAATGCGTCCCAGTACCAGCAGCGTCATGGCTTCGTTCCCCGTCGCCGGGCGCGCCAGCGTATAGCGCAGGTGCGCCACGCTGCCAGCCGGCCAGGCGCCCACGCGGCGCCACGCCTCCCACCCCTGCGGCAGCTGCGCAAAGAGGCGCGCCGCGCTGGCAGGCAGCGTGGCCGCCACTGGCGCCGGCGCGCCGTCGACACTGGCGCTCCAGGCGCCGGCGGCAGCGCCCGGGCGCGTGCGCCAGGCCAGCAGGCGCCGTTCGCCATTGAAGACAGCCACCTGCGCGCGCACGAAGTCGCCGTCGGCGCGGTGGTACAGCCGCTCAATCAGCTGCAAGGCAACGGGGTCGAGCACAACGCTGTCCCAGTCCGCCAGCGCGGCCGCGCGCGACGCGGCCGGCGCCGCACGCCAGGCCGCCAGGTCACGCGGCGCCAGGCCAATCAAACCGTCACTGCCAAGGTGCAGCAAACCATGGTCGCGCAACTGGTTGAACAGCGCCTGGTCTTCCAGCGCCGGCGCCGGCGCCGCTGGCACCAGGTAGCGCCCGGCCGGCAGCCACGCTGTTTGCGTGACGGCGCCGTACGCCATCACCTGGCTGCGGCCCGCAGCCGCAGCGCCAGGGCGCAGCAACTGCACCTGCAACTGCCCGGCGGCGGGACAGGCTGCGCCCGGACGGCGCACGAGGCGCAGCGCAGCATCCTGGCCGCCGGCATGCCACACCAGCCAGCCGTCGCGGCCAAGCGGCGTGGCGCCGGCATCGGCACGCACTATCTTGCCGCCGCTGGCGGCGCCGATCCAGCGCACGTCGCGTACGCCTGCTACCGCGTCCCAGCGCAACTGCATCGACGCCGCTGTACCCGTGATCTCGATGCGCGGCATCGGCGCGCCCGGTGCGGCCAGCACGACATTGCGCGGCGGGACGCTGGCAGCGCCCGAGGCATTCCTTGCCACCCACGCTTCAACGTCGCTGAACTGAATGCCCAGGCGCAGCGGCAGCAGGCGTCCGCTGGCGCGGTCCGCCAGCTGGCTGCACAGGTCGATGCGCAGTGGCGCCTCCCCGCGCATGTTCGACGCCAGCAGCAGCGCGCCGCCGTCGCGCTGTTCAATCGTGATGCCAGGGGTGGCGCCGACGGTAAAAGCTGCGCCGGGCAGCACGGCCTGGAACGCGGCGGCAGCGTACACGCCATCGACTGCACCCACGGCGCCGGCCGCCACCGACAACTGGCGCGCATGGCTGGCGATGACCGCGGCGCCAACCAGGGCCCCCAGCACGCTGGCGATGGCGACCCATTGCGCCGGCCGCGGCGCGCGCAGGACGGGTAGCGTGAACCTAGGCACTGCGGCCGGCACGGGCCGGGACGTATCGGCGCGCTGCGTGCCACGGCGCAGGTTGCGCGCCCGCCGGCCTGCCGTGCGGCTCGCGCGCCATGCTTCCCACACTGTCCTCGATCCGCGCATGCACGCCCGCCTGTCCGTTTATCCTCTGCACAGTTAGCCGGGGGCGACCGAAAACAGCCCTGGTCCGGCGTTTCTGCAGCCTGTTCCGCCCTTTCGACAGCCCGTCGCAATCCGGTGGCGACCGCAGGGTGGCCGGCCTAAAGTGGACACATCGACACACCACCCACACCAAGGAGAAACACCATGAACGCACTGAAACACATGGAAGCCATTTTCGTCGTCACCCTGTCAGTGGCCGGCATCGGCAGCTACCTGGCAGCGACGACGCCGGACGCGTACGCAGCAGCGGCGCCGGCCCGCACGGCCACTGTCGCCGCACCTGACATGCCTGTGGTGACGGTCGTCGCGAAACGGTTGACCCCTGCCGAGAAAGCCGAATCACTGCGCAACGAAGCCGCAACCACCATGTTCGCGAGCCGCTGATGGCTGGCCCGGGCAGCGCGCGCGCGATCAGGCAGCCATGCCGGCGCGCGCCGCATCCCTGCAATTTGTTTCAAATGTAAGAACTTGCTTCACTGCTCCACGCGCCAGAACCGGCTTGCTATATTCAACGCATCCGCTTCCGGACCAGGAGACACCACCATGAAACGCACCCTCATTCTCGCCGCCCTGCTTGGCCTCGGCAGCGCCGCCTTCACCCCCTTGCCCGCCATGGCCCGGGTCAACGTCATCATCGGTGCGCCACCGCCGCCGCTGTACGAGCGCGTGCCGGTCGCCCGCCACGGCTATGTCTGGTCGCAGGGCCACTGGGAATGGAACGGCCGCCGCCACGTCTGGGCGCCCGGCGTCTGGCTGGCCGAGCGTCCGGGGTACGCGTATTCGTCCCCGGTCTGGTACCAGGACCGCGGCAACTGGCGCCTTCGCCAGGGCGGCTGGGCCAGAGGGGGACGTGACCGTGACCGCGACGGCATCCCCGACCGCTTCGAGCGCCCGCACCGCGGCTACGGTGACCGCGACCACGACGGCGTCCCGAACCGCTACGACCGCGACCGCGACGGCGACGGCGTCCCGAACCGCTACGACCGCGCACCCGACAACCGCCGCCGCGACTGATCGATGTTGTAAACTGGCGCGATGCCTGATGTCGCCCACCTGCTTGCTGCAGCTTACAAAACCGAACGCGCCGCCAGCCGGCGCCTGATGACTGCCGGCATGCCGGAACGCGAGGCCCTGCTGCAGACGCTCACTTTGAGCGCCGGCAAGCAGGGCCTTGCTGCGTTGCTGGAAAGCCGTGCAGCGCTGCAGCAACGTGCTGCCGAATGCGCCGCTGCCCGCGCCTCCGGCCAGGCCCGCCGCGCGGCACTGCCCGACGCCACTGCCACGCCGTGGCGGGCCTGGTTCGACGGCTCCGCCCATCCGAATCCGGGCCGCTGCGGCATCGGTGCGCTGCTCGTCGGCCCAACCGGCGAGCAGGTCGAGATCGCACAGGCGGCCGGCTACGGCAACAGCAGCGAAGCGGAGTACCGCGCGCTGGTCGCGCTCTTGGCAGCCGCGGTCGCGGCCGGCGCGCACGGGTTGACGATTTACGGCGACAGCCGCGTCGTCATCGACGACGTGCAACTGGCGCCCCACCGCGCCGCGCCGTCGCTCCAGACACTGCATGCCGCCGCCAACGCCCTGCTGGCGCAACTGCCCGGCACGCGCCTGCGCTGGATTCCCCGCCATAAAAACACTGCCGCCGACGCCCTGTCGCAACGCGGCAGCCTGCTCCCCCACGAGGACGACGATGGACATTGAACGCGCCACCAATGCCGACTGGCTGCCACGCCTGGTCGCCATGGCCGGCACTGGCGCCGATGGCGACGCGGCGCACGATCTGCAGCACCTGCAGCGGGTCTGGGCCAGCGCACAATTGCTGCTGGCACGTGCGCCCGAGGCCGACGCACTGGTCGTCATGGCCGCCTGCTTCCTGCACGACCTGGTCAACCTGCCCAAGGACGCGCCCGACCGCGCCCAGGCGTCGCGCCGCTCGGCAACGCTGGCGCGCCACCAGCTGGCATGGATGGGTTTTCCTGCCGACAAACTCGACGCGGTGACGCACGCCATCGAAGCGCACAGTTTTTCGGCCGGCATCGCCCCCGCGTCGCTGGAAGCGCAAATCGTGCAGGACGCCGACCGGCTCGATGCGCTCGGCGCGGTCGGCCTGGCGCGGATGTTTTATATCTCCGGCCGGCTGGGACGCGCGCTGGCCCATCCAACCGACCCGCTGGCGCTGCACCGCGACCGCGACGACATGCGCTACGCGCTTGACCACATCGAAGAAAAGCTGGCGAAACTGCCCGCCATGATGCAGACGCAGGCCGGGCGCGCCGTGGCGCAGGAGCGCCTGGCGCTGATGCTGGCGTTCCGGGATACGTTCGTGGCCGAGTGGAGTGCTCAGGGGTAACTTGTGGTCGTGGCCGCCATAGCGGGGTGCAGCATCAGGGTTGGGCGGCAGTTCTGCCGGTAGCGCCACTTGCGCATTTCCGCTGCAACATATGCGAGTGGGTCAATGCGCGCGTTGGCCGGTATAATGGTTGATCACATCGTTAGAGGTTCGCGCCGTGTCCGATCGCCTGAAAGTATTGCCGCAGTACCTGATGCCCAAGCAGGCCATGACCTCCTTCGCCGGCCGCGTCGCCGGCGCCAAAGGGGGCACGATGACCACGCGCCTGATTCGCTGGTTCGTCGGCAGGTACGGCGTCAACATGGATGAGGCGCTCAATCCGGACATCAAAAGCTACGCCAGCTTCAACGAATTTTTCACGCGCCCGCTGCGCCCCGGCGTGCGCCCCCTGGCCAAGGCCGACTTCATCTGCCCGGTCGACGGCGCCATCAGCCAGTTCGGCGAAATCGACGACCACCAGATCCTGCAGGCCAAGGGCCACACGTTCACCACCGCGGAGCTGGTCGGTGGCGACGCCGCGCTGGCGGCCCACTTCCGCCACGGCGCGTTTGCCAACCTGTACCTGAGCCCGAAGGATTACCATCGCCTGCACATGCCGTGCGACGGGCGCCTGACGCGCATGATCTACGTGCCGGGAAAACTGTTTTCAGTGAACCCGACCACCGCCCGCGGCGTGCCGGGGCTGTTTGCGCGCAACGAGCGCGTGGTGTGCGTGTTCGAGTCGCCGGAACACGGCCCGTTCGTGCTGGTGCTGGTGGGCGCGACCATCGTCGGCAGCATGGCCACTGTCTGGCACGGCGTCGTCAACCCGAAGCGCAACAATGCCGTGGCCGAGTGGCGCTACGACGACCAGGACATCGTGCTGAAAAAAGGCGATGAAATGGGCCGCTTCCTGCTTGGTTCGACCATCGTCATGCTGTTCCAGGCCAACACGATCCGCTTCAATCCCGACTGGGAGCCGCAGGCGTCGGTTCGCCTGGGCGAGATCATGGGGCGAAAAAAGGGTTAACGGATAGCGTCACTGCAGGGGCCAATTCGAGCCCCGCCTTGCGGGCCTGCTCGCAGCACATCTCTTCCATCATGTCGAGGAATACCCGGGTCTTGGCCGGCATCAGCCGCCGTCCCGGGAATACCGCCCAGCCGATCGCCATCGGCAAATCCCATTCCGGCAACACCCGCACCAGTTCGCCCTTTGCCACATGCGGGCCGGCGAAAAGGTCGGAACTGGCGGCAATCCCCACGCCGGTGCACGCCATGCGCGCCAGCAGTTCAGGCGAATTGGCGGTCAGGCGCGCGCGCAGGGTGCGTTCCCATTTGGTCTTGCCGCGCGTGAGCGTCCACGGCATGGCGCCGCCGGCGCGGCTGAGGATGCACAGTAAATCGTGCGCCAGCAAATCGTCCGGCTGTTCCGGCATGCCACGCAGGGCAATGTACGACGGGGCCGCATACAGGCCCAGTTTTTCCACAACCACCCGGCGCGCGGACAGGCTCGAATCGTCCGGCAGGTCGCCCATGCGGATCGCGATATCGAAGTTTTCCGCAACCAGGTCGACCCGGCGCGGCGACAGGTCCAGTTCCAGGCTCACGGCCGGATACCTGGCCAGGAACTGCGCCATGACGCCGGAAAGGTTCAGGTTGGCCAGGTCGCCCGGCATCGAGATGCGCAGGCGCCCGCTTGGCGCCACCTGCCGGTGCTGCGCCAGTGCGCCCGCTGCCTCCACTTCGTCGGCCACCTTCCTGGCATGCTCGAGCAGGCTGGCGCCAAATTCCGTGACCATCAGCTTGCGCGTCGTGCGCTGCAGCAGGCGCTCGCCCAGCGTGGCTTCGAGCAGCGCCAGCCGGCGCGACACGGTGGATTTGGGCAGGTCGACGCGCAGCGCTGCCTGGGTAAAGCTGCCGGTCTCCACGATGCGGGCGAACAGCAGCAGGTCGTTTGGCTCGATATCCATGGTTATCCTAGATTGTGCCAACAGGCGAATAAAGTTATCCATTTTAAGCGCTTCCGAATGGATTTTGGAACTGTTAAAGTATCTCTGCCGCCATTCAATTTACCTGAGGAAATCACATGAACATTCTGCAAATCAATTCCAGCGCCCGCAGCACCGGTTCCGAATCGACCCGCCTGGCCGACGCCATCGTCGCCAAACTGGTGGCTGCCAACCCGGCTGCGCAAGTCACGCGCCGCGACCTGGCTGCAGAGCCGCACCCGATCCTCGACGAAGCCGCCCTGGGCGCCCTGTTCACGCCCGCTGAAGCGCGCACCGACGCGCAAAAAGCCCGCATCGCGCTGGACGACGTGCTGGTCGCCCAGGCGCAGGCTGCCGACGTCATCGTCATTGGTTCGCCGATGTACAACTTCGGCATCACGGTGCAGCTGAAAAGCTGGTTCGACGCCATCGCCAAGGCCGGCGTGACGTTCAAGTACGGCGCCAACGGTCCTGAAGGCCTGCTGACCGGCAAAAAAGTCTACGTCACCCTGGCCCGCGGCGGCATGCACCGCGACGGCGCCAGCGACCTGCAGGTGCCGCACCTGAAAACGCTGCTGGGCTTCCTGGGCATGACCGACGTCACGCTGATCTACTCGGAAGGCCTGGGCATGGGTCCGGACGCGGTCGCCAAGGCGCAAGCCCAGGCCAACGACGCCGTCGCCGCCATCGCAGCGTAAGGAGCAGCATCATGGAAGCGATCAAGGTCGTGCGCTCGCGGGGCGTGGAGCGCGTCATTGCCGGCCAGGCCGTCATGGATGGCGCCGGCGTGCGCATCAACCGCGTGCTGACGCAACCGCTGCAGCGCCGCCTTGATCCTTTCCTGATGCTCGACGCATTTGGCAGCGACAAGCCGGGCGACTACATTGCCGGCTTTCCCGAGCATCCGCACCGCGGTTTCGAGACCATCACGTATATGTTGACCGGCAAGATGCGCCATCGCGACAGTTTCGGCAACGAAGGCGTGATCACCGATGGCGGCGTGCAGTGGATGACAGCCGGGCGCGGCGTGATCCATTCCGAAATGCCGGAACAAAACGACGGCCTGATGGAAGGCTTCCAGTTGTGGCTGAACCTGCCTGCCCGCGACAAGCTGCAGGCGCCGTGGTACCGCGACATCCCGCGCGCCGACGTGCCGCGCTTTACCACGGACGCCGGCGTGACCGTTCAGGTGATTGCCGGGCAATCGCACGGCGTGCACGGTTCGGTCGAACGGGATGCCACCGGCGTGGTGTACCTGGACCTGGCGCTGCCGGCCGGCGCCCGCTTCGAGCAGGCCCTGCCGGCCGGGCACAACGCTTTCCTGTACGTGTTCCGCGGCGAGGCTGTCGTCGGTGGCAAGGGCATCGGGGCAGCCCGCATGGCCATCCTCGACAACCTGGACGGCGCCGATGGCGTCGCCATCACCGCATCCCTTGATTGCCGCCTGTTGCTGCTGGCAGGTCGCCCGCTGCAGGAACCGATTGCCCAGCACGGGCCGTTCGTCATGAATACGCAGGCAGAACTGGTGCAGGCGTTCGACGACTTCCGCTCGGGCCGCTTCGCCGCCTGACTCCGCCAGGCGCCCTGCCGCTGTTCATTAAGTTTTCTCAAACGCGCCTGGTGACGCAGGCGTACGTTGGTCATCCGGCTTGCTCACTTTTGCGCAAGCCTTTGATTAATCAGGAGAAATCATGAGAGCGAGACATTTCTTTACACGCCTGCACATCCTTGTGCTGCTCGGCGTGGCAATGATGCACGCCCACGCGGCCACGCCGGAATACCGCGTCACCGTGCTCGCACCACCCGGAAGCTCCGCCAGTGCCATCAACCAGGCCGGTGTCGTCGTGGGTTCTTACGTTGCCAGATCCGGAGCCGCTGGTGCATTCCTGAACCGCGGCAAGGGAATGGTGCCCCTCGGCAGGATCGGCGTCTCGAGCGGACCGGCAGCGATCAACGACAAAGGCCAGGTGCTGGGCAACTGGGTCACGGACGGCGGCCAGCGGCGCGGCGTCATCTGGTACCGGGGCCACACGCGCGACATCGGTATTGTTCCCGGCACACCCGGCGGCTATCACACAGCCATCAACAACGCCGGATACAGCGTCGTGCAAGCGCCGGTGGACGGCATCACCCGTTCCTATCTGCGGGCGCCGGACGGATCCTACCGCGACATTGGCAACCTGCCGGCAATGCCACCCACCACCAACGCCGAGGGGCTCAACAACCGCAACCAGATCACCGGTGGCTCCGGTGAATTTTCGCTGCCTGAAATCCAGTTCCGCGCCTTTACCTGGACGCGCGGAACCATGCGCGACCTGGGTGATATCGGTTCCATGCCAAATGTCGGCAACGATATCAACGATCGTGGCCAGGTCACCGGTTTCGCATCGCTGCCAGCGGCATTTCCAGACCGGCTCGCATTCATCCATACGCGCGGGCGCCTGCAGGTCATCGACGGACGCCCGGCAAGCGTGTCACCCTACAGCGAAGGTTGGCGCATCAACAACCGCGGCCACGTCATCGGATTTTCCGACCACCTCTTCGGTTTCGTCTACCGGGGCAGGCGCATGGAAGCGCTCAACGCATTGGTTGACCCTGCAGCGGGCTGGAGCCTGACACCGAACGACATCAACGACGCCGGGCAGATTGCCGCCACCGGATACCGCGGCGGCCAGCAATTTGCCGTGCGCCTCGACCTGATCCGGCCAGCCATCGAAGCTGCGCCCGAACCGGACACGGAGGCCGACGCCGATGCCAGCCAGCCGGACTTCTTGTTGACGCCGGCACAGGCCGCAGAGGAAGCGCGGCTGGATGCCGAGGCCGAGGCGCGCGAAGCAGTGCAGCCGATGCAATAGCTGCACCCGTGGCGCTGACACCGGGACAAAAGCGGTCCCGGTGCGGCGGTGCGCCTTGCAGGAGCGCGGCGCCATCCCCATCTGCGCGGCATGACCGCAGATCCCGCTTCCTTGTGCCCGCTTTGCGGCCGCCCGCTTGGCACCGTGCAGGTCGACCGGCACCACCTGATTCCCAAAACGTTCAAGGGCAAAGAGCAATTCCTGGTCCATAAAATTTGCCACCGCAAAATCCATTCGGTATTTACCGAACGCGAACTGCTGCAACAGTTTCACACATGGGAGGCGTTGCGCAGCGCCCCCGAGATTGCCGACTTCATCGCGTGGGTCGCCCGCAAGCCACCAGGCTTTTACACGAGCACGGCCACGTCGAACAAGAAAAAGGGGCGTTGAGCGTACGTCGCCAGTGCTGCGCTACACTGGCGGGATGATATTTTTGCTCAACCGCTAGCATGCCCCTCTACCCCGCCTTTCTGGAACTGGTGCAGCGCGCCAGCCGCGCGCTCGGTTTCGAGACCATTGACGGTTTCCCGCCCGGCCACATCTACGCCCGCACCCGCTTGGACCGCGCGTATTTCGACATCGCGTCCGACGTCAAGCCGGACCAGATCGAGCATGCCATCTGCGAAGCCATCGCCAACACGCCGCTGGTGTTTGGACGCATCGACAACCCCACGCCCCGCATGCAGCGCGCTGTGCTGGGCATCATCGATGCGCGCCTGCGTGGCGCCGGGGGCGCGCCGGCCGACCTGGTGCGCCTCCTGATCGACGCGTACCGCAGCCCCGACACCATCGAGGCAATTCCCGGCCTGCGCGCAGCCATTGCGGCGACGGGGCAATACGAGATGCCGGTGCGCGTGGTGCGCCTGCTCGATTACCTGGCCGACATGCCGTCAGCGTTCGACGTGATCGACGCCGACGCCGGCCTTGATGCGCGTCGCTGAAGGTTTCAGGCTGGTCGGAAAATAACGGTCGCGCAGGCGCATGAATGGCGTTTCCACCAGGTAGAACAGCAACCATCCCGTGACAACCGAGGCCAGCAGCAAGACGGCGATTGCCGTGGGGCTCTCGGGCGCGTAGCCCATCTCCCTGAGCCAGCGCGCGCCGAGTACGCACACTTGCCGGTGCAGCAAGTAAATCGCATACGACCATAGCGCCAAGCTGGCCGCGCCGGGAATGCGCATGTCACGCAGCAGCGACCGGTCCGACAGCGCGGCAACAATCAGCAACGCAAAGCCCAGTCCGAGCAGCGGATAGCCGAATACCGTTGGCGCCCACGCAGTGCGCTCCTGCAGGAACAGCCAGCTGGCCCCGCCCAGCACGCACAAGCCCAGCACGGCAGCGACGTTGCCATTGCCGGTCAGCCGGCGCCAGGCGCGTGGATGATATGCGCGCAGCAATGCCAGCGCGACACCCGCGAGCAGCTCGTCGGCGCGGCACAGCGTCGCATAATAAATATATTTGAAGTAGTGATTCTGGCCGTCGGGATTGCCGGCCACGACCTGGTGCCAGAGCTGGCCGCGCCACAGCATGCCGCCAATGACCAGTAACGCCAGCCCCAGCCACGTCATCCTGATCGATCCGCGCAAGGCCGCGCACAGCAGGGCGACAGCCGGCAGCACCATGTAAAACTGTTCCTCGATGCACAGCGACCAGGCATGCGAAAACGCGGTGCCGGGCGGCAGCTGGAAGTTCAGCGTAAACGTCAGCAGGCGCCACAGGCTTGGCAAGGGCGCCTCACCGTGAAACCCCGGCATCAAAAAATACAGCGCCACCACCACGTAAAAATTGGGCAGGGTGCGCAGCAGGCGGCGCGCATAAAAGCGCCCCGGCGACAAGCCGCGCGGATCACGCAGTGCCGTAAAAATCTGGCGCCCGATCAGGTAGCCCGACAACGCGAAAAACAGGTCGACGCCAGCCCAGCCCATTTTGCCAACCCAGCCGAAGGTCGCGGGGTCGCGCGTGACGAACAGCGTGTAATGGTGCAGCACCACCAGCGTGACGGCCAGCGCACGCAGGGTGTCGAGGCCGGCCAGGCGGCGGACGGGAGAATGCGTCGGCATGCTGCGCGAGGAAGAAGGAAAATTCGATCATGCCATGCCGGAGTCGCCGATACGCGTGAATTGCCGATAAAATGGCGCCACCGTTTTTATTTGGAACAAAGCAATGACCAGCCTTCCCGACCTGCAGTTCAAATCCATCAACTACACCGGACTGGGGCAAGGCACGCGCCTGATTGTCACCGGCGCCGTACACGGCAACGAAACCTGCGGCACCAAAGGCATCCTGCGCGTCATGCAGGAACTCGACAGCGGCGCCCTCGTCATCAAACACGGCAGTGTCACCTTTGTTCCGATCGTCAATCCGCTGGCGTACCAGAAGCAGCAGCGGTCCGGCGACCGCAACCTGAACCGCAACCTGTTCCCGACCCCGGACCCGCAGGATTTCGAGGACCGCATCGCCAACTGGCTGTGCCCGTTGCTAAGCCAGCACGACGTGCTGCTCGACCTGCATTCCTTCAACGCCCCAAGCGAACCCTTTGTCATGGTCGGTCCGCAAGACAATGACGGCACGCTGCAGCCCTTCCGGCACGCAGCAAAGGAACGCGCGCTGGCGCGCATCCTGGGCGTGCGCCGCTTTGTCGATGGCTGGCTGGCGACCTACGGCGACGGCGTGCAGCGCCGCACCCGTGGCGACGCGGCTGCGCTGGAAACCAATTTGCGCTATGGCGTCGGCACTACCGAATTGATGCGCAGCACTGGCGGCTACGCGCTCACGCTCGAATGCGGCCAGCACGCCGACCCGGCCGCACCCGACGTCGCCTACCGCGCCATCGTCAATGCGCTGGCGCACCTGGACCTGGTTGCCGGGCCGAAGCCGGAGCCGATTGCCCTGGCCGACATGGAAGCGCTGTCGATGGTCGTCGTGCACGACAAACTCGCTGCCGGCGACCAGTTCACGCGCAAGTGGTCGAGCTTTGATGCGGTCGCCGAGGGCGAGCAGATCGGCGTGCGCGCCGACGGCACGCCGGTCACGGCCGAGTTTTCCGGCCGCATCCTGTTCCCCGACGTGAATGCCCAGCCAAACCACGAGTGGTACTACCTGACCCGTCCGAACCTCAATTTTGCCTGACCCTGGAGCATCCATGCGCATCGCCACCTTCAACATCAACGGCATCGGCAGCCGCCTGCCGGCCCTGCTGCAATGGCTCGAAGAAACGCAGCCGGACGTCGCCTGCCTGCAAGAGCTGAAAGCGCCACAGGAAAAGTTTCCGGAGCAAGCCCTGCTCGACATCGGCTACCACGCCATCTGGCAGGGCCAGAAAAGCTGGAACGGCGTGGCGATCCTGGCGCGCGGCGTGGAACCGCAGGAAGTGCAGCGCGGCCTGCCCGGCGACGAGACGGACGAACAAAGCCGCTACCTGGAGGCGGCCGTCAATGGCGTGCTGATTGCCTGCCTGTACCTGCCCAACGGTAACCCCGCGCCCGGCCCCAAGTTCGACTACAAGCTGGCCTGGATGGAACGGTTCATCGAACGTGCTGCCGGCCTGTACGCCAGCGGCGCCCCGGTCGTGCTGGCGGGGGACTACAACGTCATCCCCACCGACAATGATGTCTACAAGCCCGAGCGCTGGCAGACCGACGCCCTGTTCCGCCCCGAAACGCGCGCCGCGTTCGAGCGCCTGATGGCCCAGGGCTGGCAGGATGCATTGCGCCACATGCATCCCGATGAGACTATTTACACCTTCTGGGATTATTTCCGCAAGGCGTACGACCGCGACGCCGGCCTGCGCATCGATCACCTGCTGCTCAGCCCGGCTGCGGCCAAAGGGTTGACGGCAGCGCAGGTCGACCGCGACGTGCGCGGGCGCGACAAGCCAAGCGACCATGCACCGACGTGGATCGAACTGGATATGGACAAGGTGCACAGTTAAGTCAAGGACAACATGATGGCGACATATCGGTAAGCGGAATTACAACAAAAAGTCGCTGTAGTGTGGCTGTGTTTAACGGGCACCTTTTATGATGGGAATCCACTCACCCATGAAAGATGCTCGATGAATAAAATGACCCTGCGCGCTGTTGCCGCCACCCTCCTGCTGGCCGGTTCAGGCGCAACGATGGCTGCCCCTGCCGTCAACATGCCGATTGAAATCAACGGCGTGCTCACCGAAATCCCTGGCCCGTCGCTGCGCTGCCCGTCGAAATTCGGCGGCACCATCATCGGCCGCGGCGAAGGCGCCCTGACCGGCCCGGTGGCGTTCATCGCCAACGATTGCATCACGCCAAGCGGCACGTCGTTTACGTTCAGCGCCGGCAAGATGATCGTCCTGACGGTAGCCGGCGACCAGATCTTCGCTGACTACAGCGGCCAGTTCGTCCCAACCGGCGTCGGGTCGAATTTCGTGTTCAGCAACGCCACGTTCCAGGTGACCGGCGGCACGGGCAAATTCAGCAAGGCGTCTGGCGGCGGCAACCTGACCGGCGGCGAAGACATGGCCACCGGCCAGGGCACGATCAAGCTGAAGGGAAACATCAGCTACAAGGACAAGAACTAACTGTCACGCTGCGCAGCAGGCTGCCCCTGCGCCATCTGATGCGCCACCAATTCATGCGAGATGGTGCCGGGGGCGGCCAGTTCGCGCTGCGCGAGCGCGCGCATGGCAGGATCCTCAATGCCGTCGATCAATGCCGCGCGCAATGCGTGGGCAGCGACCGCATCTCCCAGGCCATCGAGCACGGCAGCATCGAGATGGACATCACGCACCAGGCTCATGAGCATAGCGCCGAGGCGCGGTGCGACACCCGGCGGCGGAAACAGTGGAAACGTGCGGGCAGTATCAATGCATTCCGCCAGCATGCGCAGCGGTTCGCCGCAGTAGCGCGCTGCCAGCGGCCATGCTCCATACGCAACCAGCGCCGGCATCGCCCGTGTCGCGTAACTGCGCGCTGCGGCCGGATCGCTGCGGTCAAGTGCGCTGAACAAGGCGCAGGTTGATTGCGCATCGTCCAGCAGGGCATTGAGCTCCACGATCACTGAAAAACGCTGCTTGGGCATCCCGCCTTCATATTGCGGCGCGCCGAACCAGGCGTCGCCGTCCAAAAGGCGCCGCACCTGTTCGTCCCGCAGCGCTTCGAGGACCGGGCGCGCGGGCGGGTGCCCGGGCAACAGCATCTGCCAGCCGAACATCGCCATGAAGTACGGCGAGCGTCCCGGCGCGTCAGGGCGCTCGGCGCGGGCAAACAGCGACTGCTGCAACAGCAGCGCATCGGCATGGCGGCCTTCGTTGCGGGCAGCGACTGCGGCGCCCACTTCCGGATCGATGTCGAACATGGGCTTCCTTTCGTGATCCGCCAGTGTAACTACGTCCAGGTGGTGCGCGCAGTTTTATTCGAAACTGACCGTTGCGCCAAACCCGCTGCCATTGATGCCAGGCCCCAGCTGCAGGCGGGCGCCGTAGGCCTGCGCAATCCTCACCACGATCGACAGGCCCAGGCCGCTGCCTTCGGCGGCATTGCCTTCGGCGCGGTAGAACCGGTCGACCAGGCGCGCCTGCACGGCGCGGTCGATGGCCGGGCCATCGCCCAGCACCGCCAGCGCAATGGGCGCGGGCTCGACGACAACGCGCACCTGCCCGCCCGGCCGGCCATATTTGATGGCATTGTCGATCAGGTTATCGACCAGCACGCCCAGTGCCACCGGTTCGGCGGACACGGTGCATGCGTCACCGGCCACCAGTTCCAGCATCATGCCTTTATCGAGCGCGGCGCCGGCAAAGCGCGCTGCACTGTCCGCAGCAATGCGGGCCAGGTCGACCGGCTGCGCCGGCGCCGCGGGCGCCTGGTCCAGCCGCGCCAGCAGGAGCAGCTGGCGCACCAGGTGCGTGGTGCGGTTGACGCCGTGGATGATCTGGCGCATTGCGTGGCTGCGTTCGGCCTCGTCGACGGCGCCCAGCGCCACCTCGGCCTGGATCTTGATGGCGGCAAGCGGCGTGCGCAGTTCGTGCGCGGCGTCGGCAGTGAACGCGCGTTCGTGCGCCAGCGAGGCGGACAGGCGCGCCAGCAGGCGGTTCAGCGCATCGACCAGCGGCTGCACCTCGACCGGGATGGCGGTGCGGTCGATGGGATCGAGTCTGGTGGCATCGCGCAGCGCGATCGCGTCGGAGACGCGCCGCAGCGGGCGCAGGCCGTAGCCGATGCTGATCCAGGCCAGCAGCGCCAGCACCGGCAGGCCGACCAGCAGCACCTGCGCCATGCGCGTCGCAGTTTGATTGACCAGCCGCCCACGCACGCCGGGGCGCTCGAACACGCGCACCTGGTAGCCCTGCATGGGGTCGCGCAGCGCGTAGGTATGCCAGGCGTACCGGCGATGGTCGAGCATGGCGTGGCCGACGCCAGGCCGGTATCCGGTCTGCGGTGCACCGCGGCTCGACAGGCGCAGGACGCCGGCGTTGTCCCAGACCTGGAAGCGCAGTGACAGGTCGTCGTCATCATCATCGTCATCATCCGGACCGGCTGGCGCCCTGGCCAGCGCCGCCAGTTTCGGCAGGTCGAGCAGCATGATCGTGCGCGCCCCCTCTTCCAGGCGCGCGTCCGCTTGCTCGGCGACTTCTTCGCGCGTGTCGATCCACGTAAAGGCCAGCATGCCGGCCCAGACCAGCGCCACGCTGGCCGACAGCAGCACGACCAGCCGGCGCCGGATGCCGTGGCCGCTCAAGCCGGTTCCTTGCGCACCACGTAGCCAACGCCGCGGATGGTTTGAATCAGGTCGGCGCCCAGCTTCTTGCGCAGATGATGGATGTGCACTTCAATGGCGTTGCTCTCGACTTCCTCGTTCCAGCCATACAGGCTTTCTTCCAGGCGCGCGCGCGACAGCGCCATGCCGCAGTGTTCCAGCAGGTCGACCAGAATCGCGCATTCGCGGGCCGACAGCGCAATCACCTCCGCGCCGCGCCGGACGGCGAGGCTGGCAGGGTCAAGTTCCAGGGCGCCATGGCGGATGGTCGGCACGCTGCGCCCCCTCGCCCGGCGCAGCAGGGCGCGGATGCGGGCCACCAGTTCCACCAGGTCGAACGGTTTCACCAGGTAGTCGTCGGCGCCCGCCTCCAGGCCGGCGACGCGGTCGGCCACCAGGTCGCGGGCAGTCAGGATCAGCACGGGCGCGTCGTTGCCGCCTGCGCGCAGGCCCGCCAGCACGTCCATGCCCGCCACGTGCGGCAAGCCCAGGTCAAGCACGACCAGCGCATAGGCGGTCGTTTGCAGCGCGAGCTGCGCGGCGTTGCCGTCGCGCGCCCAGTCGACCGTGAAGCCGGCCTGGCGCAGGCCCACTTCGATCCCGTTGCCCAGCAAGGCATCGTCTTCCACCAGCAGCAGTCGCATGCATCCTCCTTGTCTGCACGGATTATCGCGCCTGCATGGGCGCGGTCCAACGCATGCAGCCTTTATTTTTTCCTTAAGATTCCCTTCAGGTGGAAGCCGCAACCTGCCGTCAAGTCACAGGCATCCTGCCTGCGGCAAGCCTTCAAAGGAACCACCATGAAAACGACATCCATCGCCGCCCTTCTTCTGACCGTCGCCTCCGGCGCCGCCCTGGCCGACACCGATTGCACCTCCGAGCCGCGCAACAAATGGATGACGGCAGACGCCGTGAAAGCGCAGGTTGAACAGAAAGGCGTGACCGTGCAGCGCATTGAAACCGACGACGGCTGCTACGAAGTGCACGGCGTGCGCAAGAATGGCGACCGGGTCGAGCTCAAGCTCCATCCGCTCACGGCGGCTGTCGTGGAAGAAAACATCAAGTATGCCCAGGCGCCGGCAGCTGCGGCGGCAGCACGCTAGGTCAGTGCGGCGTGAGCAGTTTCAGGCCGATGATGCCAGCCACGATCAGCCCGATCGACCCGAGGCGCAACGCCCCGGCAGGCTCGCCCAGCATCACCATGCCGGCAATCGCCACGCCCACCGTGCCGATGCCGGTCCAGATGGCATAGGCCGTTCCCAGCGGCAGGTCGCGCAGCGCCAGGCCCAGCATGCCGACACTGCCAAGCATGGCCAGCAGCGTGAACAGCGAAGGAATCAGGCGCGTGAAGCCCGCCGTATGTTTCAGGCCCACAGCCCAGGCCACTTCCAGCAAGCCCGCCAGCACCAGGTAGATCCAGCTCATGCAACGCTCCACCAGCAAAAATGAATGACGGAGCAGTATAACATCCGTGTTTTTCGTGCTGTCCAGCAGACTCTGCCGAGATATCGTAGGATCGCTGCGGTGCGTGGGGCAACGCCCGCGCACCGCCTCCTTTCATTTGCCGGACACGAGAACACATGCCCACACTATTCGATCCCATCCAGGTCGGCGACCTGACCCTGCCAAACCGCATCATCATGGCGCCGCTGACGCGCGCGCACGCACCTGGCGCCGGCCGCGTGCCGAACGCGCTGATGGCCGAGTACTATGCCCAGCGCGCCAGCGCCGGCCTGATCCTGTCGGAAGCGACGTCGGTCACGCCGATGGGCGTCGGCTACGCTGATACGCCGGGCATCTGGTCCAACGAACAGGTTGCTGGATGGAAGCTCATTACCGATGCAGTCCACGCAGCCGGCGGACGCATCTCGCTGCAGCTGTGGCATGTCGGCCGCATTTCCGACCCCGTGTTCCTCGACGGCGCCGCGCCTGTCGCACCGAGCGCGATCGCTGCCACCGGCCATGTCAGCCTGCTGCGCCCGATGCGCGATTATTCCGTGCCGCGCGCCCTGGAAACGGCGGAAATCGCCGGCATCGTGGAAGCCTTCCGCAAGGGCGCCGAGAACGCCAGACTGGCAGGCTTCGACGGCGTCGAAGTACATGGCGCCAACGGCTACCTGCTGGATCAGTTCCTGCAGGACAGCGCCAACCAGCGCACCGATGCATACGGCGGTTCCATCGAAAACCGCGCCCGCCTGCTGCTCGAAGTGACCGATGCCTGCATCGCCGTCTGGGGCGCCGGGCGCGTCGGCGTGCACCTGTCGCCGCGCGGCGACATGCATACCATGGGCGACTCCGACAAGGCGGCCACGTTCGGCTACGTCGCGCGCGCCCTCAGGCAGCGCGCCGTTGCCTTTATTTTTGCCCGCGAGTCGGTGGGCGCCGACAGCCTGGGTCCAATGCTGAAAGACGCGTTTGGCGGCGTGTATATCGCCAACGAAAAATTGACGAAAGAAACTGCCCAGGCACTGCTGGACGAAGGCAAGGCCGATGCCGTGGCCTTTGGCCAGTGGTTCCTCGCCAATCCCGACTTGCCGCGCCGCCTGGAGCTTGATGCGCCGATCAACCAGCCGAACTACGAAACGATCTACCAGCCAGGCCCGGTCGGCTACACGGATTACCCGGCCTTGCCGGCCGAAGCATGATCGCCGTGAAATAACGGCAGGTACGGGTAGAAACGCACGGGTGCACTCGAAATAACATTGCGCCCGTGCTATTCTTGCGCGACGCTTTTGTCCGCCTGACCTGGACCTCCCGTGAATTCATTTGCCTTGCCCGCACTGGCGCTCGCCGTTGCTGCCGCCTTCCCTGTTTCCGCCTTTGCTCAACCTTCCGCTCCGGCCCCCACATTGGCCCGCGCCGAAAATGCTTTCCTGTCGCAGCAAGACGCCGCCGCCCGCGCGGCCCGCATTGCCAACGTCGACTACGTGCTCGACTTCACGCTGACCGGCAAGGAAACCTTCAATGGCACCACCACGCTGCAGTTCGACCTGCTTGACGCCAGTACGCCATTGACCGTCGACCTCGACAAAGCCACCATCAGCACGCTCACCGTGAACGGCAAGCAGGTCAAGCCGCAGTACAACAACTGGTTCATCACGCTGGCCCCTGGCGACCTCGTCAAGGGCCGCAACACCGTCACCGTCGTCTACCAGCGCCTGCACAGCACCAATGGCGAGGGCCTGCACCGCATGAAAGACCCGGTCGACGGGCGCGTCTACACCTATTCGCATTTCGAGCCGGCCGCCGCGCACCAGATGTTTGCCGTGTTCGACCAGCCCGACCTGAAAGCCACTTACCAGCTGAGCGTGACCGCACCGGCCGACTGGACCGTCATTTCCACCATGCGCGAAAGCGCCGTGCAGGCCGGCGCCGGCGAGAGCCGCCGCTGGTCGTTCCCCCGCACGAAAAAACTCAGCCCGTACAATTTCTCGATGCACGCCGGTCCCTACAAGATGTGGGAAGACAACAGCGGCCCGTATCCGATGCGCCTGTTTGCGCGCCAGTCGGTGGCCAGCCAGATCAAGCCGGCCGAGTGGTTCACCTACACCAAGCAGGGGCTGACGTTCTTCGACAAGTATTTCGGCGTCCCCTACCAGTTCGCCAAGTACGACCAGATCCTGGTGCCCGACTTCCTGTACGGCGCCATGGAAAACGCTGCCGCCATCACGTTCGGCGAAGCGCGCTTTTTATACAAGGCGGACATGACTGCGGCCCAGCGCCAGAGTCTGGCCGGCGTGATCATGCACGAGATGGCGCACCAGTGGTTCGGCGACCTGGTGACCATGAAATGGTGGAACGGCTTGTGGCTGAACGAAAGTTTTGCTTCGTTCATGGGCACGCTGGCCACAGCGGAAGCCACCGAGTTCAAGGATGCCTGGCAAGCCTTTTATTCGAACGGCAAACAGGCCGCGTATGTGCAGGACCAGCAGGCGTCCACGCACCCGATCGAAGTGCCAGTGCCGTCCACCGCCAACGCATTCGACAATATCGATGCCATCACGTACTCGAAAGGCGCCTCCACGCTGATGCAGTTGCGCCACCTGCTGGGCGAGGAAGTGTTCCGCAAGGGCGTGCACAATTACCTCACAAAATTTTCTTACCAGAACGCGACGCTGGACGATTTCATTGGTGCGCTGGGCGACGCCGCCGGGCGCGACCTGACACCCTGGACCGCCGAATGGCTGTACCAGGCCGGCGTGAACACCGTCACTGCCGATTACCAGTGCAAGGCCGGCAAGGTGACCGGTTTCACGCTGCGCCAGAGTGCGCCAAGCGCCGCGTTGCCGACTTTACGCGAACAGCGCGTGCAGGTTGCTACCTTCAAGCTGGCTGGCGGCAAGCTGGTGCCGGGCAAGAACGTGGCCGTGACCTACCGCGGTGCAGCCACCCCTGTGCCGGCCCTGGCTGGCACGGCCTGCCCGGACCTGGTGTATCCGAATTACCAGGACTGGGGCTTTGTCAAAATCGCGCTCGACGCGCGCTCGCTGGCCACTGCGCGCAATCACCTGGCGGCGGTCGACGATCCATTGCTGCGCACCATGCTGTGGCAAAGCCTGTGGGATGGCGTGCGCGACGGCAAAACGCCGCTCGGCGATTTCCTCGACACCGCCTTGAAAAACGCGCCGGGCGAAACCGACTACACCCTGCTGGGCGACGTGCTGGGCAAGGTCGGCGCCGCCCGCCACCTGCTCGACCGCACTGGCATCGATACGCCCGCGACCCGCCGTACCCGGGCTGCACTGGAAACCATGGCGTGGAACGGTGTAACGGCCAATGCAAACAATGGCGACTTCCAGCGCCGCTGGCTGCTGACATACATCGACATGGCAGCCAGCGCCGATGCGCAAAAACGCCTGGCCGGTTTGCTGGACGGCTCCTTCACGATGGCAGGCGTCACAGTCAACCAGGACCTGCGCTGGCAAATCATCGCGCAACTGAACCGGCGCGCTTACCCGGGCAGTGCTGATTTGATTGCTGCCGAAGCAGCGCGCGACAAGTCCGACGCCGGCCAGGCCGCTGCCATTGCTGCCGAGGCCGCCCGCCCGGACGCTTCCACCAAGGCGCGCTGGCTGGCCACGATCCAGGACACCAAAACAGCGCTGCCGTTTTCCAAGGTGCGGGTGGCCATGTTCAGCCTCTACCCGTCCGAACAGGGCGCACTGGCTGAAGCGAGCGCCGACGCGCGCCTCGCGCAGCTGGCCGTGCTCGACAAGAGCGCCGGCCCCGTCTACATGCGCGCATACGCTGGCGCCATGATTCCCGCCAACTGCACGCCGGCAAGCGTGGCGCGCCTGGGCAAGGCAGCGACGACCATGACGGATTTGTCAGCCCTGACGCGCCGGTCCTTGCTCAATGCACAGGAAGAGGACCAGCGCTGCGTGGCCATCAAGCGCCTGATGACGGCGAAGTAGACGGCTGCGTCCACCTACCGCCGGGCGCATAGCTGCGCCAGGCGGCGCCACGTTCCCTCGGCCTGGCAGGCACGGGGCGGATCGTGGTTCAGCAGCGCAGCGAGGTCCAGCGGCGGGCCGTCGCGCACGCGCGCATTGCGGGCGATGCGCGTGCAGGTGACATCTTGCCAGGCTGCCGTGTAGCCTCCCGGAATGGGCACGGCGCCACGCAGGAACAGCGCTGCCTGTTCGCACGCTGCGCGGTCGCGAAAGCTGCCGCGCATGCGCACGCCATCGAGCGTGACATCCACGCCCCGTTGCAGATACAACAGCAAAATCATTGTGTACATCGGCGCCCCCGGCTTGCCTGCCCCAGACAGTAGAATAGGCGGTTGCCGCCGCACGGCGTTTGAGAAGGAAGCAGATGAGCGAGGGAACCATATGGGATTTTCCCGATCCGCACACCATCGCGTGCACGCCCGCGCAGGCTGATATCGACGGCCTGAACCACACCAACAACGGGGTGTATGTGCGCTGGTGCCAGGATGCCGGCTGGTCGCATTCGCATGCGCTCGGCCTCAGCCTGGCCGATTACCAGCAGCTCGACCGCGCGATGGCGATCCGGCGCGGCGAATACGACTACCTGCTGGCCACGTCGCTGGGCGAAGCGCTCACACTGGGTACGTGGCTGTGCGCCACCGACGGCCTGATGACGATGGAACGGCGGTTCCAGCTCGTGCGCACACGCGATGGCGCCACCGTTCTGCGCGGACGCTGGGGTCTCGTGTGCATTGAAATTTCCAGCGGCCGCCCGCGGCGCATGCCCCCCGCGTTCAGGACCGCCTACTTGCCGGCAGTGGTTCCCGGCGCCCGCGGCGCTGGCGACGAAAACGTCTTCATATAGGCAATCAGGTTGGCGAGCTGCTGTTCGTCGCTGATCCCCCAGAACCGCATCTTGTTCCCGGGTACAAACTGGCCGGGATTGCGCAGGAAGCCGGCCAGGTTGTGCTCGGTCCACGTGAAGTTCGCATTTTTCAGCACGGCGGAATACGCGTAATCCGTGGTGCTGCCGGCCTTGCGTCCGACGATGCCATTGAGTTGCGGCGCGAAACCACCTCGCGCGGCGGGACCTGTCGCGTGGCAGGACGCGCATTTCTGGAAACCTGCCTTGCCGGCGGCAAGGTCCGGCGGGGCGGCATGGGCGCTGCCGCAGAGTGCCAATGCACCCGCCAGCACCATCAAGGAATGCAGCATCACCGCATCGCCAGCGGCGTGGCCCGGCGCGGCGGCGGGAAAGCCGTATCGAGTTCGCGCAAATCGTCTTCGGCCAGCACGATCGTCGCGGCGTCGCGGTTCTGTTCCACATGGTCCAGCTGCACTGCTTTCGGGATCACCACCACATTCGGCTGGTGCAGCAGCCATGCCACCGCCATCTGGGCCGGCGTGACGCCATGGCGTGCGCTGACATTGGCCAGCACGGGATTGCCGAGCAGGCCGGACTGTTCGGCCGGATTCGACTCCAGCGGAGAATACGCCATCAGCGGCATGTGGTGCTGGCGCATCCAGGGCAGCAGGTCCCATTCCGCACCGCGCGTCTGCAGGTTGTACAAGACCTGGTTGGTGGCGATATCGGCCCCGCCCGGCAAGGCGGCTGCCTCCAGCATGCCGTCGCGGTCGAAATTGCTGACGCCAAATTCGAGGATCTTGCCTTCGTGCTGCAGCGCCAGCAAACCGTCCAGCGTCTCGGCCAGCGGCACGTTGCCGCGCCAGTGCAGCAGGTACAGGTCGAGCCGGTCGGTGCCGAGCCGGCGCAGGCTGCGCTCGCACGCCTGGCGCACACCGGCGCGCGTAGCGTTGTGCGGGTACACCTTGCTGACCAAAAACACGGCGTCGCGGCGCCCGGCAATGGCTTTGCCGACCACTTCTTCGGCGCCGCCGTCGCCATACATCTCGGCCGTGTCGATCAGGTGCATGCCCAGGTCCAGGCCCAGTTGCAGGGCCGCCACTTCGGCCCCGCGCGCGCTTTTGCTCTCACCCATGTTCCAGGTGCCCTGCCCCAGCGCGGGCATGGTGCGCCCGGATGGCAATCTGACTGTACGCATTGGTCCTCCTCAAGTAGCGGACACGATACCGCAGCGTGGCGCCGCTTGCCAACACGGCATGGATCGCCCGCCGCTGCGTTGGCGCAGATCAGGGTCAACCTTGCGCAAACACTGATCGACGCTGCGGAGCTCGGGCCAAACTGGGGGAATCTTTGACTTGAGGAACTTGCCATGCACCGTATCCCCGCCCCCGCCGCCGGCTGCCTGACCTGCACCGCCATCCTGCTTGCTTCCTGCGGCGTCCGCGACACCACCGGCGCCGCAGAGCCGGTCTACAACGTGCCGGTGATGGTGGTCTCCCACCTGTACGTCGCCACCACCGGGCAGGATACCCACGCCGGTACCGAGGCCAAGCCGTTCGCGACCATCGCACGCGCAGCCCAGGCCGCCACACCGGGCACCATCGTGCACGTGGCGCCCGGCACGTACGAAGGTGGCTTCAAGACATTAACCAGTGGCAGTATCACCAAGGGCGGGCGCATCACGTACCGGTCGACCAGGCGCTGGGGCGCCAGGCTGGCGCCTCCCGCCGAACCGGAGCGCGCCAACAGCCCCGTCGCCTGGGACAACCGGGGCAATTACGTCGACATCGAGGGCTTCGACATCGATGGACGCGGTTACCAGGGCGGCATCAAATGGACCACCGGCATCTACAACGGCGGCTCGTATGACGCCATCCGCAACAACCATGTGCACCATATCGCCACGGACGTGCCGTGCACCCGCGCCGACGGCGCCGGCATCGGCGTCGACAGCTACTACCGAGGGGTCCATTCGGAAGTGTCCGGCAACAGCGTGCACGACATCGGAACCGCCGGTTGCCGCTTCGTGCACGGCATTTACATCAACACACCCGGCACCGTGCGCAACAATATCGTGTACCGCGTCGCTGCCGCCGGCATCCACCTGTGGCACGACGCCACCAACGTGATCATCGTCAACAACACGGTCACATCGTCGCACACGGGGATCGTGGTCGGCGGCGGCGACTTTTATTACACCAGGGGACCGAACGACCACACCGATGTGTTGAACAACATTGTGTACGACAACAAAATGGGCATCGTCGAGCAGGGAGCGACCGGAAAGAACAACCGCTACCGCAATAACCTGGTCTTCCAGAATGGGGACGCGGACTGGCGCCTGCAGAGCGGCCTGGTACACCAGGGCAGCCTTGCCCAGCCGCCCGGTTTTGTGGCCTACACCCGCAGCGGCACGCCCGATTTCCGCCTGGCCGCCAATTCGCCCGCGGTTGGCACGGGCCTCCAGGGCCACGCCAGCACGGCCGACTTCCAAGGCAAGCCACGTTCAAGCGCCACCGGCATCGACCTGGGCGCGCTGCAGCACTGACCTGCCGGCCCGCCCCGGCGCGCTTGTCAGTCCGCGCGCCGCCCTATAAAATCCTCCGCTTATTTCTCTGGCGCATGCATTCGCATGATTTTCAGGTAGAGAGACAAACCTTCCGGAGAATCGATGAGAGACGGCACCAACGACTACCTGCTGCGTCCTGCCGCGCTGCCAACCTGGCGCCAGCGCAGCGCCTTGCGTGTCCTGCAGCTCTTCGGCTGGACCATCCACTTCAAGCCGCTGCCCGGACCGCATGGCATCGCTGTCGTCTACCCGCACACGTCGAACCTGGATTTTTTCATTGGCCTGCTGTCGAAATGGGCCATGGGCGTGCCGTACCGCTGGCTGGCCAAGGAGTCGCTGTTTCGCGGCCCCGCCGGAGCCCTGATGCGCTACTGGGGCGGCCTGCCGGTGGAGCGCCGTTCGGCCCCCACGGGCGCCACCCAGCGCCTGGCCGACCGCATCAATGACGCCGCCTGGATGTGGGTCGCCATCACGCCGGAAGGCGCGCGCGCCCACCGCCCGTACTGGAAAAGCGGCTTCTACCACTTGGCGCTGGCCGCCAATGTGCCCCTGGTGCTGATGGCGCTCGACTACGGCCGCAAGGAACTGCGCGTCACCGAAACGCTGACCCTCACCGGCGTCCAGGACGCCGACATGGCCAGGCTGCGCGCCTACTACCAGGATGTGACGGCGCGCTTCCCGGACCAGGCGGGACCCGTCGCGCTGGCGCCGCCCCGCGCGGCGGACGAGACGGAACAGCGCCGCGCTTAGCGGTGCCGACTTGCCTGTGAAACGGGCCGTGCTCGCATTCGACGCATTTCCCGGCGCAGATCAAGTGGACATGACGGCAGCTCGTCATCGCGCAAACTGCAAATGCAATTACTCAACGACCGACATACTGCGTTCGACCCAAAGCAGACGGTCGGAAGCGTTATCTATTCGCTGATGTCGTCTGTAGGATAGTGTGACACGGCCAAAGATAAATTTAGCTGGGCCATCTGTTGCAAGAGCGCAAACGAAAAATTGCTGGTTTGCGTTACAAATCCTGACCGTGTTGCCACAGCAACGTCCAGGACAGCCCCTGTCACCCCTGGAGCTGATGTAAGCTTCCAAATGTCGGCATGATTCTGTACTAAGAACGATTCTGTTTCCGCTATTACGAGGGGGAAATCCTCAATGTCGGCGTCGCTCGCTACGAAGTTGGCACCGGAGTCAGAATGAAATCGCCCCTTCAAAACTCCTTCCTGCCCCGTTTTCCAAATGACCACCGCGATCAAAGTCACGCTGGAAAGAAGTGCGTCGATATCAAGGTCTTCACCGTACACTCGCAATACGCAACCCATTTTGTCTATCCTTGAATGACTGCTTTTGGCCGAACCCGACCGGTCAAGCCAGCATAGCATGCTGCCGATGCGAAAACCCGTCTCAGGGCGGCGACAGGCCGCTGTCGCCCCATAACGCATCTCGTCGAATTATCGCCAGACCGCTTGCATGAAGAATTCTCTCCTCCACCAGAAACTGCCGTGAACCACGCACCACTCTTCCCATGGTCCGGCCAACCTGTCTCATCAAATCTTTGACGTGCTCTTGCTGACGGCCAGATCGGCTTCCCTGTACATCCACCATTTTCCTGAAACCATTTTGTAAACTCCGGTGAAGCACGAGTAGGCAAAGCGACCTGGAACGTCTTGAAATTCTTTGCCTCGATCAAGACCGGAAATTCTCGAATCGTTGGCCAGTAGCGGAGACAGAAACCGTACTGATTGGTCCAGCTGGCGATACTCCGACCGAGTGAAACTCTTTGATGGTAATTGCTTGCGCCGAATTATTGAATATCGTTACCCGCCAATTCAGAGTGATAGCAGTGACGTTGTTCGCCCAGCAGGTGGTCCGACCTATCCGGGCACTCGCATTGTCGCCGGAAGTTGTCTCGATCGTTATCTTTTCCTTATTAAAGGAATTGGCCTCATTTGCGCACCAGGCTTGGAATGCAGTGGCCACCAATGAAAGCACACTAATTGCGATTGCTAATCTGGACTCAGTAATTTTCAAATTTGATATCCCAATCACTTATAGAACCAAGAATCGTTCCTTTACCCACCCATTTTCTTTTGCATAACCGCTTCTGGTCGAAGCCGGTCATTTATTTCCATCTGTGATATCGCGAGCTTCAAAGCGTGCCGAGAAGTCAGGACAGCGGGCGTCCGCTCTCCAAATCACATGGGCAAACTCTAATGAACTTCTTTGAGGCCGTGCTTTCGCAATATCAAGTTCATCGCTTCAGGCATCCATGGGCTGTTTTCTATAAATCCCTTCATAAACAATTCTATCGAACCCCGCAAGACCAAGGCACTGCTGTATTTTTGGTACACCGGGTCGCCAAGAAAAACTTCTACCTTTGCTAACTCAGCTTGAGAGAAGGAACCCAAGACTTTTTCATAAGCTTCAAACATCGGGTTTCCAGGCTGACTCATAGCACCAATCATTACGTCATTTAATTCCTTGACTATCTCATTCCATTGCGCTTGAGTCAGATCAGGATTGGTTTGGCGTACAAATTGAAGGCTAGATGCTGTGGGGGGAATGTTCTCGACACTCATTGCGGAGCCAAGCTGTAAGGTAGTAATTCGTGCAATTCTTGCTTCGCGATCCTTAACGCCCAAACTTGCACTGTTGCAAGTTGGTGATATCAAGAGCGAAAAGACAGATAACATGCTTACAGCAAAAAGAGAAATTTTCATGGTGAGTGGAGGATTGAATTAAAGCAACACCTTATCATGATGCAAGGTTGTAAATGCACAATTTAATTCAGGCGCGTCGCTGTTTGACCACATCGGTAGGTTTATGTCAGGCGGGCTTCGACGCGAGCAGACGGTCGATAGAATTGCTAGAGCCTAGGCGCGAGAACGATGGACAAAAGAAAATACGTCACCTAACGTCACAAATGGCGTCCAAAAATGGCGTCAGGTCCGGCAAAGCGACATCGATGAACTTTCCATTTATAAGTTTGTCGGCCCGACTCCATTATCCAGGAAAAAGGTATACAGCGAATACACGGCATGCAGGACCCTCAGAACATGAGAAAGTTCAGCGATGTCCACTTGCCGGAACTGACACCTACGTTGAGCGTTTCCCGGCGTAGATCAAGTGCACATGACGGCCGCTCGTGCTCAGGCTGACTGCAAATGACATTACGCCACGACCGACAGGCTGCGTCCAACCCAAAGGGGACGGTCATGCGCGCCGGTTGGATTCATGGGCCATCTCATCAGTAACGTTACGCAGGCCTACTTTCTGGCATATCCTCCAGTAGGCGAGTCCGCTTGCGAGCCCCGATCCCAGATAGTTCAGAGAATCATAAAGACCGGATTGCGCCCAGCGGACAGATGTGAACGGTTCAGCAAGCTCAATCCAGATAGGTACGGCACAGATAAAGCCAGCCATTACGAACTGCCACCAACGCGTTAGACGCAACTTCCAAAACAAAAGCGCAAGCGGTAATCCGAAGATAAGCGCTGCAATTATCGCGACAGGAAAGCCGATGAACCAAACCAGCGGAAACGCGCACCAAGTTCCCGTTCCATGGGCAAGCCCTACGCCGCAGGTGGTAGATGTGGCTGCAGTCACGCCAATAACGGCTGCGACGCCAAGCATCGACGCAGTACGGAACACCGGCTTGATATTTAGAAGCATTGTTTCTCCATGTATGCGGTCGCGGTTTGTGAGACAAAGCCAACCCAAGAAGGGCTGATTCTGGCCGAAACCCGCAGGTCGCTGTCAGGCCGGTTTCGACCCGAAGCGGGCGGTCAGAGTACATGCAAGCCGTCCAACATTGCCTCCAAGCGCCCTGATGCGTACATTATAGGGATCTCTAAAAACCAGTGCGAGCGGCAGCAATGGTGGTTGAGAAGCGCAGCTGTACAAGCGTACAGCGAGCATTGCAGGCCGCCAGTGCAACGCGCAGCGGGTTTTTCGAGACTCCCTTTTTTGGTCGCTAGCTAAATTAATTGAGCACTTGCAGATGCTCGGAGGTCTCCGCTAGAAAGCTAGACAGACATCTGCCTAGCTAAACCAACGACTCTTTTTTTTCCTGACAAACCAAGTACGTTAGCGACCTCTTCCGGCTTTGTGAAACTACATCGAATCATATGCTCGCAATAGTCGCCAACAGTGACAATCACCAGTTTCCCTTGCGCCATCTGCTTAATAAGACTTTTGTCAGCGACATCCTTTATATCTCCATCAATGACATCAAATTCATTCCTTCCAAGATCAGAAGATGATGACGCGTTTAAATCCTCACCAAATCGCATGTTCGTCGACAACGACCCCGCTGGCACAGCAAACACATTGGATAGATGTCGCAATGACTGCTGTCGAATCAAATCTTCAGAGTAAGCCATACGCGTAGGCTTTTTAACTTTTAACCACATCCACAGTTTCTTCCGAATGACGTTGAATCAAATGCAGCGTTCCCAATAACGCCCCAATTATAGAAACCATCCAGCACAAGCACGCCCGTAGCTACTGTACCAAGTGCAATTCCCCCAGCGGTGCGCCCGAACGTCCTGAGTCCGCGAAAACATGGTGTCAGGTCCGGCAAAGCGACATCGATGGACTTCTCATTTATAAGTTTGCCGACCCGTCGCCATTACCTATGAGAAAGCTATACAGCGAATACACGGCATACACGACCATTAAAAAAAGAGAAAGTTCAGCGATGTCCACTTGCCGGACCTGACACCGATGTTTTTTCGTGCACTGGCGCCACCCCACGCTGCGAACGTGCCGGAGCGGCGGCGCGCCTAGCGGTTCCCGTTTAAAACGGGCCACGCCCGCATTCGACATTTCGGGGCGCAGATCAAGTGCAATTGCAGGGCGACTCGTGCTCGCGCCAACTGCTAATGAAATCCCGCCATGACCGACAGAGTGCTTCCTCGCCAACGCAGACCTTCTGACGTTAACGCTTCATTGGTTGCAGCTGGCCGTACATCAGGGTGCGCCAACACCACTCAATCGGGCCGAATCGATAATTGCTCAGCCAAAATTTGCTTAGCTGTAGCTGAGCGAAGTACACGGCGATACCCAAAGCGAACACCGGCGCCGGACGCAAACTGCCGAACTGGCCAAGCCCATAACCAAAAAAGATCAGCCCGAAAATAAGAGACTGCGCAATATAGTTGGTAAAGGCCATACGGCCGAGCGCCGCAAAGGAATGAAGAAAGGCACGGGCTGGCGTAAATTCAACTGCGTATAAAACAGCCCCTGCAAATGCCAGGGCCAGGCACACAGGCGCCATGTTCGAAAATACTGCGGGCTCCTGCGCAAAGGTGATTGCCGCGCCTGTGGCCCCGAATACGCACACCAGGCTGAGTATTTTACCCTTACACTTTTCCGGCCTGGAGAAAATCCCGCTGCGCCAGGCCAGTATTCCGAGTACGAACAACGCCAGGGTCCGAGGAAAAATATACACATGCAGGGGCAGCAAGTCAGGAAGCTCGCGAAGGCTAAACTGCATTACCTGAAACCAGGTCTTGGCACGATACATCTCGGTCGCCTGCGCGACATGATGGGCGATCCAGGCTTGATCTGGCCAGGACACGGGGATGGGGAGCGAGGGAAGCGCAAGGTAGAGAGCAAACAGCGCGGCTGCAATGAATCCCAGTACTTTGCGTGACGCGAGTAACAACGGCAACACGACCAGCCCCGCCACTGCATACTCGGTCAGGATGTCGCCATTCCAGATCAGCAGAAGGTGAATCAAGCCAAACAAGAACAGTACCACCAGCCGTCGCGTCAACCAATACAGAGGCCGTCCAGTATTCGAGAGGCGCTCGAACTGCATCGCCATTCCGACGCCAAACAGGAACGAGAACAAAGCGAACGCCTTGAGTTCTAAACCATGATGCACGAACTCGATGACGGCGCGATTGACCAGGTTCGACTCCCTCGGCTCCGTTAGAAATTGCTTAAAGATCGAAACCCGAAACTCGGTAACGAGATTAACGGCAAGGACACCGAACAGTGCGATGCCACGCAGAATATCGATTGATTCGAGGCGTCGCGGATTGGCAGTCGCAGTTGGCGTGAAACTCAAGGGTTGTATATCATCAATTCTCATTCTCGCCGCTCGTGTCAGTAAAGCAAGCGGATTATATATAACCGTCCGCTTTTGCCGACGGCGGAAGTTGCGTTCGGGCGATCATACCTTTGCGCATACCGTTTGCCCCGATGCATGCCGTCAAGCCGCCTGCTCCATCAGCCCCTGCGTACGGATAAAGGCGACGACCTCCGCCACTCCTTCGCCCGTGCGCAGATTCGTGAACAGAAACGGCCGCTCGCCACGCTGGCGTCGGGCGTCGCTGGCCATGACGGCCAGGTCAGCGCCTACGTACGGCGCCAGGTCGGTCTTGTTGATGATCAAAAGATCCGAGCGCGTAATGCCGGGGCCGCCCTTGCGGGGAATTTTTTCGCCGCCAGCCACGTCGATGACATACAGCGTCAGGTCGGACAGTTCGGGGCTGAAGGTGGCGGCCAGGTTGTCGCCGCCGGATTCGACCAGCACCATCTCCAGGCCAGGAAAGTCGGCCTGCAAGCGCGCGATGGCTTCCAGGTTGATCGAGGCGTCTTCGCGGATTGCCGTGTGCGGGCAGCCGCCGGTTTCCACGCCCATCAGCCGCTCCGGCGCCAGCGCTTCGGCGCGCAGCAGGATGTCCATGTCTTCGCGCGTGTAGATGTCGTTGGTGATGACGGCCATGTCGACGGTGTCGCGCATGGCGCGGCACAGGTGTTCGCACAGGGCCGTTTTGCCGGAGCCGACCGGGCCGCCGATGCCGACACGCAGGGGGTTGCTGTTCATATTGTTGACCTCGTTTTCAGGATCTGTACAGGCGGCCGTGCTGGACTTCGTGCTGCATCGACAGCATCGACAGGCCGGGCGCCCAGTTGGACATGGCGTCATCGGAAATGGCTTGTGCGCCGGCGGCGGCCTGTTCGATGTCGCCGCGCAGCGACAGCAGCAGGCGCTGGCCTGCCACCTGCCCCAGCGGGACGGATTTCACGCACACCAGCACCTGGTTCTCGGCCCACGAAAACAGCCACGCGACCAGGGCGTCGGCGGGAGGAATGCCAAGTGCGGCAACGGCGCAGGCAAACGCGGTCGGCAGTGCCACTTCATCATCCAGGCCGGCCACATCGGCTATCCCCAGTTCCGCAATCAGGCGCACCAGCGAGTACCCCATCTGGATGCTTTCGGCGCGCAGTTCGACCGTATCGCGCGAGGCGATGAAGCGCTCGCTCCACTGCGCCACCTCTTCGGCGTCGCGCGCGATGAAGGCCTGCATCAGGCGCCACAGTAGCGGCGCGTCCCAGGCCGCCATGACATCAAGCAGGTAGCTGGCAATCCAGGCGCGTGCACTGGCGGCGTCCGTGACGATGCCCTGCTCGATCGCTGCTTCGAGGCCCTGCGAATAGCTGTAGCCGCCAATCGGCAGCGCCGGGCTGGCAAACTGCAGCAGGTGCAGCAGCGCGGCCGCGTTCACGGGGCGTCGCCCGGGCGGTGGATTTTCTGGCGCAACGGGACCGGGGCCAGCAACCCACTTCTCCCGCCGTGTTCGCCGTGATGGTGGCCGCCGCCGGAGTAGGCGCCCTGCTCCGGCTCGAACGGGGCGTCTTCCTCGGTGACGCTCGCACCGAGTCCTTCGACCATGTCGCGCAGCACCGTGTCGACGCGAATGCGCAGCAGGTCCGGGGCGATGGCAATCGGCGTGTGGCGGTTGCCAAGGTGGTACGCGCAGCGCATCAGCGCCAGCGCATCCTTGCAACGGATTGCATACGTCGGCTCGCGCGCCGCTACCACCTGCACCACTTTGTTGTCGGGGCCCGTGAGCAGGTCACCGTCGCGCAGGACGGTGCCGCGCACCATGAAGAGCGCGGCGTCGGCGCCGGACGCAAGGCGCACGCGCAGGCGGCATTTTTCGCGCCGGTCGTAGTCGAGGACGAGGGTATCGTCAATGGCGGCGGCGTAGGCCAGTTTGGTATGGAGGGTCAGCATGGGTCAGAACAGAAAATAACGTTGTGCCAGCGGCAGGGTGACGGCGGCTTCGCAGACGAGCAGCTGGCCGTCGGCGCGCACTTCGTACGTTTCGGGGTCGACTTCCATGTGCGGTGTGGCGCCGTTGTGGACCATGTCGCGCTTCCTCAGGGAGCGCATGTTCCGTACCGGGATCAGTGTCTTGGACAAGCCCAGCTGCGTGCCAATGCCGGCATCGAACGCGGCCTGCGAGACAAAGGTAAACGACTTTTTCAGGCCACCGCCAAACGCGCCGAACATCATCCGGTAGTGCACCGGCTGCGGCGTCGGGATCGAGGCGTTCGGGTCGCCCATCTGCGCCGCGGCGATCATGCCGCCCTTGATGATCATCGATGGTTTGACGCCAAAGAACGCCGGCTTCCACAGGACGATGTCGGCGATCTTGCCCACTTCGAGCGAGCCGACCACGTGCGAGATGCCGTGCGTGATGGCCGGGTTGATGGTGTACTTGGCGATGTAGCGCCTGACCCTGAAGTTGTCGCTGCGTTCCGAGTCGGGCGCGAGCGGGCCGCGCTGCGCCTTCATCTTGTGCGCGGTCTGCCAGGTGCGCATGATGGTTTCGCCCACGCGGCCCATTGCCTGCGAGTCGGACGACATCATCGAGATGGCGCCCAGGTCGTGCAGGATGTCTTCGGCCGCGATGGTCTCGCGCCGGATGCGCGACTCGGCAAACGCTACATCTTCGGCAATCGCGGCGTCCAGGTGGTGGCAGACCATCAGCATGTCGAGGTGTTCGTCGAGCGTATTGACGGTGAAGGGGCGCGTGGGATTGGTCGACGACGGCAGCACGTTGTCCTGGCCCACGGCGGCAATGATGTCCGGCGCATGGCCCCCGCCCGCGCCTTCCGTGTGGAACGTGTGGATGGTGCGGTCCTTGAAGGCGGCCAGCGTGCTTTCCAAAAAACCGGCTTCGTTGAGCGTGTCCGAATGCAGCGCGACCTGCACGTCCATCCGGTCGGCCACCGAGAGGCAGTTGTCGATGGCGGCGGGCGTGCTGCCCCAGTCTTCGTGCAGTTTCAGGCCAATGGCGCCGGCCAGCACCTGTTCGACCAAAGGCAGCGGCAGGCTGACGTTGCCCTTGCCGAAAAAGCCCAGGTTCATCGGGAATGCATCGGCGGCGCCCAGCATCGCATGCAGGTGCCACGGTCCCGGCGTGCACGTGGTGGCAGCCGTGCCGACGGCCGGGCCGGTGCCGCCGCCCAGCATCGTCGTCACGCCGCTCATCAATGCTTCTTCGATCTGCTGCGGGCAAATGAAGTGGATGTGGGTATCGATGCCGCCGGCCGTGACGATCATGCCTTCGCCGGCGATGATCTCGGTGGCGCCGCCAATGGCCATCGTCACACCGGGCTGGATGTCCGGATTGCCGGCCTTGCCGATGCCGGCAATCAGGCCGTCCTTGATGCCGATGTCGGCCTTGACGATGCCCCAGTGGTCGACGATGACGGCGTTGGTAATCACCGTGTCCATCACATCGGCATGCGCGCGCTGCGACTGGCCCATGCCGTCGCGGATCACTTTGCCGCCGCCGAATTTGACTTCTTCGCCGTAGATGGCAAAGTCCCGTTCGATCTCGATCACGAGGCCGGTGTCGGCCAGGCGGATGCGGTCGCCCGTGGTGGGCCCGTACATGTCGGCGTAGGCCCGGCGCGTGATGACGGCCATCGTCAAGCTCCTTCGAGGGCGGGAAGATCCCCCATCACCAGGCTGTTGAAACCGAAGACCTTGCGGTCGCCGCCCAGCGCCACGAGCGTGACGGTGCGCTGCTGGCCCGGTTCGAACCGCACGGCCGTGCCGGCAGCGATATCGAGGCGCATGCCGAGCGCCAGTTCACGGTCAAACAGCAAGGCGGTGTTGACTTCGTAAAAATGGTAATGCGACCCGACCTGCACCGGCCGGTCGCCGCTGTTGGCCACCACCACGACGGCGCTCAAGCGGCCGGCGTTGAGGACGATGTCGCCGTCTTCCAGCAGGTATTCTCCGGGGATGGACATGGGCGCCTTCACGGAATCGGATGGTGGACGGTGACCAGCTTGGTCCCGTCCGGGAAGGTCGCTTCGACCTGGATATCGGGGATCATTTCCGGCACGCCGTCCATGACGTCGGCGCGCGCCAGGATGGTTGCCCCTTCGCTCATCAGCTCAGCGACGCTGCGTCCGTCGCGCGCGCCTTCCATGATGGCGCACGTGATCAGCGCCACGGCTTCGGGATAATTCAGTTTCAGGCCGCGCGCGCGGCGCCGCTCGGCCAGCAGGCCAGCCGTGAAAATCAGCAGTTTGTCTTTTTCGCGTGGCGTCAGGTCCATGGGTTCCTCAGGTTTGCCAGATGCGCGGCAGCGGCGCCGTGCATCCCAGCAGGTGGGGCCGCAGGTGCTGCCAGACGCGCACGAGGGCCCCGCGCGCTGTCTCGCTGTCGTCGCACAGGTAGCGCGCCACCAGCACCGATTTCATCTGCGTGACACCCAGCGCCGGGTCGAGCGCGCGCAGTGTGGCCAGCAAGGCGGCAGGCACGGGCGGGCCCACTGCGGTCAAGGTGGCGCACACGCTGCGCCCGGCCAGGCCCATCGCGCCTGTCATGGCGGGACCGGGCGTGATGGCGCCCTGCTCCCACCACACCAGTTTTCCGGCCAGGCGGATGCTGGTGTGCTGATGCACGGATCCCGTGGTAAAACGCTCGTGCGACGCGCGCCGGCCGAAGCACAGGACGTCGGCGCCGATATACCGTGCGCCGGCCGCCAGGTCCACGGCATGGTGCAGGCGGACGTGCGCCGCGTCGTAAAAAATGCTTTCCTGCGGCATCCATTCGCATGCCGCACCAGCGCCGACGTGCAGTGCCACGTGCTGCGTCGATACCTTGCCGTTCGCGCGGTACCACTTGGCGGCGCCCGGCGTGGTGAGAAAGGCGTGCGCCCCGGCGCCCGTGCCCACATCGATGTCCAGCTGGTCGCCCCCCACGACGCCACCCGGCGGATGCAGCACGATGGCGTGGCAAATGGCGGGGCCTTCCGGATACAGCGGCTTTTGCACGCGCAGCGGCCCCTGGTGGCGCCGGTCGACCAGGCGGGTCGTGCCATTGTCCTGCGCAAACCGCAGGCGCAGCGACGCCAGCCAGGGAATGGCGGGAGTCGGCTGGGGAAATGAGCAATCAGGCATGCTCTTTTCACAGCAGGATGCGTGCCAGCTTCCCGGGGCAATCCACGCGCCGCTTTGGCGCAGACGTGGCGCCAAAGCCCCACTTTGGCGCATTCACGCCAGCCAGCGCCAGATTCCTGCCGGCCATCCGGCCAGGGGAATGTGCGCCCACGTCGCCAGCAGCCACACGACGATGCCGCCAGCAAGCGCGTGCGCGCCGAATTTGCCAACATGGGCGCGGTCCTGCGCAATGGCGGCAAACGGCCAGTAGCTGGTGCGCGCCTCCCAGGCCGGCCAGCCGTGCGGATCGCGCGCGGCTTTCTTGCGGTCCTGCAGCGCTGCGCCCACCAGCGCGAGGATGATGATGGCAACGGCGACCACGATATTTTTTGGCACCGGATACACCAGGATGTGGCATACCCCCCAGAGGGCGAATGCCCACATCATCGGGTGGCGCGTGATGGCATAGACGCCCTGCGCGGTGGCAGTGCCCGCATTGCTGGCCCCGGGCAGCGCGGGATTGCCTACCAGCGAACCCATCAGCATGACGGATGCTGCCAGCATGGCCACCGTGACGATGCCCCAGAGCGCGTCGCCGACCGGCCACAGCGCCAGCGTTGCCGGCGCTGCGCGGTAGGCCCGGCTGAGTGCGCCCAGCGTGACGATGGCGACCACCGAGTACAGCGCCAGGAATCCCTTTTCTCCAAGGAGGCCTGCAAGCGGCCGGCGCAACGGATGCGACAGCAAAAAGTGGGTCCCGACAAAGGCGGCCGCCGCCAGCGCTACCGTGATTGTATTGCTCATTTCTTGTCGCTCATCTGTACGCTCCATGAAGGGATCCAGTCCCCATTAAAATTTGACGCCAGCGGCCAGCGCCAGCGTATCGCGGTCGGAAAACGCGTTGTAGTCGCCACCCCACAGCGGGAGCCAGGCCACCTCGAGCAGGTAGCGCTGGCGGTATTCGAGCCGCACCCCCAGGTTCAGCGACTTGCGCCCTTCACTGAGCAGGAAATCGCCCGACCAGCCTTTCACGTCCTGCACAAAAGCCGCGCTGGCAGTGGCTGCCAGGCCCTTTGCCAGCGTGGGCGCGATGTCGGGCCAGCGCGCCTCGATCCGCAGGCGGTAGCCCCAGGCGTTGCTGGTGCTGTAGCCGGACAGGCTGCACTGGAGCGCGGGACGGGCGGTGGTGACCGTGCACGCGCCGAACACCGGTCCGACGCCGAACAGGTCGGCGCGGCCGTAGCGCCGCAGCGCCTGGTCGGGCAGGCCCATGGCATGCTTGGCCACCACTTCGGCGGTGCCTGATACCGGCGTCCCGCCCACGGTTGCCTCGTGCTGCACGCCGAACTGCGCTTGCGCTACCGGATGCAGGTCGAAGCCGTGAAACAGCCCGCCCGGTGCGACCTGGTCGGCCGCCTGGCGCAGCAATGCCGGGACGGTCGCGGAAAGAAACGGCGGCAGGACATCGCCGGGGGACAGCATGAACGGTGCGCGCGGCCGGTACGACAGCTCTCCGAAAGTGGTGGTCGCGCCGGTTTTGCGGGAAAAAGTCAGCGCAGTGATGGCGATGTTTTCCGGGTATTCGGTGAAGTACGCCATGTTGCGGCCATCGGGGTCGCCCGGCAGGATCGCGGGGCCGGTGCGGCTGGCGCGGCGCAGGCCCGGCATTGGCGTGCGCCAGGTGTAGCGCGCATGGTGCAGCCCGAAATCCGCGCCCCACGCCTTCCACAATACGGCGACGCCGGCGTCGCGGTCGCGCACGTCCGGCGTCGGCAGCCGTTTCAGCAGCGCCCCGGTGCGCACGCGCGCGCGGTCGTTGAGCACCGGCAGGCCGGCCATGACGACGTCGCAGCCTTGCGCGAGGTAGTCCGACAGGGACCAGAACGTGCCGCACATGTCGAGGGCGGCCGGCCTGAAGCGGCCGCCGACAAAGCCTTCGAAGGCCAGCGCAGGCGCCAGCGCCAGGCGCGCAAACAGCATCGGCGCCGGCGCCCGCGTTTCCTGCGCCGTGGCGCCCGCACGGCGCAGCGCCGGCCCATCGCGCGCGTTCAGCGCTTCCAGCCCGCCGGCCACTGTGCCACGTTGGCCCCAGGCCAGGGTTTGCCGGCCGAGGCGCCCGGTCAGCCGCACGCTGCCCAGGTCGACACTGTTTTGCACCCAGGCATCCATCAGCGCCACGCCGGAAAACCGGCTCAGGCCGGCGCCGCCGCGGTCGTCCAGCGGCGCGTGGGCGGCAAAACCGCTGGGGGCATTGCCCCAGGGGCGGTTCCGGTCCGTCAAAGTGAAGTCGTGCCAGGCCTTGATGCGTAACAGCGCGCTGAAGTCGGCGGCGTTGGCGGCGACGTCCACCGTGCCTTTCAATGCGGTCGAGACCAGGTCGTGGCGGCGCCAGTTCTGGTTGGCGTCGTCGGCATTGCTGCCGCTGGCGTACCCGGCCAGGCTAATGAGCGGCGCGTTGAGCGCGGTGAGCAGGTTCGGGTCGGCTGCTTCCAGGCGCATGACGCTGCCGAACATGACACGCCCGCTGATCAGGGTGTCGAGCGCGTGCGCATCGCCACATGCCGCCATCGCCGCACATGCCAGCCACCCGGCCCTTTCTCGCTCCGGCCCCCACGTTGCCAGCTTCATCGGAACCCCTTACGCAGCATGGACTTCTGATGCATCGTAAGCGGACTGACAATACTGGTCAATTCGGCTTGGGTAAGATCAATGCGTCCCAGGCCATGACTGTGCTGAGAAACACCTGGCCGTGCAACTCGTTCAGCAGTGTGCTGGCCTTGAGGCGGTCCATCACCGGCCCCTTCACTTCCGCCAGGTGCAGACCGATGGCGCGCCCCTTGAGCATCGCGTTCAATTCCATCAGGCCGAACAGTGCCGACGTGTCGATGGCGTTCACGGCCGACAGGACCAGCACGAGGTGACGCGTGTCCGGGTGCGCTGCCAGTTCTTCCTCGATGCGCGCGCGCACCGGTTCGACGTTGGCAAAAAACAGCGCAGCGTCGATGCGCAGCAACAGCACTTCCGGCGTCGTGCCGGCCGGATAGCGTGTGATGTTGCGGAAGTGCTCGGTACCGGCGATGCGCCCCAGCACGGCAATATGCGGGCGGCTGGCGCGCCAGATGATGGCGCCCATGGAGAGCATCAGCCCGATGATCACGCCGGACTCGACACCCAGCGCCAGCACGCCGCCGGCAGTGGCCAGCAGGGCCAGCGCGTCGGCGCGGTCGTAGCGCCAGGCAGTGCGCAAGGTATCCAGGTCGAGCATGCCCAGCACGGCCACGATGATGGTGGCGGCCAGCACCGGCAGCGGCAACAGCGCCAGCCACCCGGTGGGCGCGACCAGTGCCAGCGCGAGCAGGCCGGCCGTGATGATGCTGGCCAGTTGCGTATTGGCGCCGGCGGCAAAATTGACGGCCGAGCGCGACAGGCTGCCGGTGACTGGAAAGCCGCCGGTGAGCGCGGCGCCGATGTTGGCCGCGCCCAGGCCGATCAGCTCATGGTTGCTGTACAGCTTTTCAGCGCGCTTGAGTGCCAGCGTCTGCGCGCCCGACATGCTGATCAGGAAAATCATGAAGCCGATCAGCAGCGCCGGCTGGAACAGCAGGCGCCAGTGGGAGGAGGAAGTGGCCAGGTTCAGGCCTGGCAGGCCGGCGGGAATGGCGCCAGTCGTGCGCACCCCGGCGCCGGCCAGGTCAACGGCGTACGACAGCACCATGGCGGCCAGCACCAGCACCATGGGCGCCAGGCGGGCGCCAACGTCGGCTGCGCCCGCCGGCAGGCCCAGCCTCCGCAGCAGAGGCGCCAGGAACCGGCGTGCCAGCAGCAGCAGCGCCAGCGCGCCGATTCCCAGCATGGCGCTGGGCAGATGGAAGTGCGGGAACGGGGCGCCCAGCAGTGCCTCGCCCTGCCCCAGCGCGATGACGATGGCCGAGCCCAGCGTGAAGCCATTCATCACGGGGCGCGAAAAGAAGTTGGCCAGAAAGCCGATGCGCAGCAGGCCGCACACCAGCAGCACAGCGCCTGACAGCAGTGCCAGCTGCGCCGCCAGCACCATGTACAGGCCGCTGCCAGGCGCCGCCAGCGGAGCCAGTACGGAAGCCGTCATCAGGGACGTGATGGCCATCGGGCCGATCGACTGCGTCATGCTCGAGCCGAACAGCGCGTACAGCAGCGGCGGGACGATGCTGGCGTACAGTCCCACCACGGGCGGCAGGCCGGCCACCATTGCGTAGGCCATGCCCTGCGGGATCATCATCATCGCCACCACGATGCCGGCGCCGATATCCCCCGGCAGTTGCGCGCGCCGGTACTGCCTCAACCATTCGAGCATGCGATGTGTTCTTCAAAGTGCGCTGCACGTGCAGCGCGACGGCGCTACTGTATCAGGTCCGCCGTCACGTCCACCTTCACGTCATCGCCAGCTCGACGCAGTTGCGCCCGGCCCGCTTGGCGCGCGCCATCGCGGCATTCACGCGCACGGTCAGCGCGTCGGCGCTTTCCTGCTCGCCCAGTTGCGCCACGCCCAGGCTGATGGTCAGGCAGTCGCAGCCGGGAATCGGCGTGGCGGCAATCACGGCGCGCAGTTTTTCCGCCATTTTGAGGCCGTCGATGGCGCTGGTGTGGGTGGCGATGATCTGGAATTCTTCGCCGCCCGAGCGTACCAGCTGGTCGGTGCCGCGCAGGACCGCCTGGGCCGCCGTGGCGACCGTGCGCAGCGCCATGTCGCCGCATGGATGGCCGTAGCGTTCGTTGATGTCCTTGAAGCGGTCGATGTCAAAGCTGATCAACGCCAGCGGCAGCGTGTAGCGGCGCGCGCGCCTGATCTCCTTTTCCAGCAAGGCCTCGCCGTGGCGGCGGTTGGCCACGCCGGTCAGCGCGTCGATGGTGGCCGCACGTGTTACCTGCGCCATCAGCTGCTCGCCTTCGCGGTTCGACTCGGCCAGGCGCAGGCCCAGCCAGGCGCCCTGGACGATGTCATGGATGGCCAGCAGCTCGTCGCCAGCCAGCTGGCGGCTGGTATCGAACATCAGCGACAGCGCGCCCAGCGGCGCACCTGGCCCGTGCGATGGAATCGGCTCGCCGACGATGGTGCCGATGGCGTGGCCCTGCAGCTGGCCGGCGTCGTCCAGCCGGCCGGCCTGCTCCACCGCGTCGGCCAGCACCAGTTCGCCAGTGCGGGCAGCCTGCAGCGCGGGGAAGCACGAGCGGCGCGTGGCGGTGTAACCGGCGGCAGCGTCCTGCTCCAGCGCCAGGACCGGCGCCAGGTCGATGGCGGCGCTGCCGGCCTGCGCCTGCAGGCGCATCTGGCCGCGCTCGTCGGCAGCAAACAGGGCCGCATGGACCAGCCCCGGCCAGGCGCCGAGCACCTGGCACAGGTTCGCCGCCATGGCCGGCACATCGTCGCTGTCGGCCAGCACGCGCAAGGCGCGGCTGCGCAGCGCAAGCAGGCCGCGCACATTGAAACTCACTTCCGCGCCGTCGCCCTGGCCTGGACCGGCCTGGCTGAGCATCATGGCGATCTGGCCGTAGAGGGATTCGAGCGTGATGGGAGCAAGCGCATATTCGCACGGGCCGTATGCCAGCAGAGCCGTCAGCCAGCTGGCGCGCTCGCTCGGGCACACCAGCAAGGTGGCGGCGCCGGCGCGGGCCGCAACCAGCTGCGCCACGCCGTCGAAGTCGGCCTCGCGCACGAATCCTTCCAGGTCGAGCACCAGCACATCGGGCTGGCGCGCCCGCACCATCGTCATGGCCTGCTGCGGGTCATCAGCCAGCTGGACGGTGTCGATCAGGTCGGCGCAGGCTGCTGCCATGGCGGCGCGGCGGCCGCCGTCGCTGCCGAGGAACAGGCCAATGCGGCCGGGGCGCACCTCCTGGCGCAGCTCCGATGGCAGTTCCCCGCCAAATTCTCCCCCTGCTACACCGGCCAGCTGCGACATCGCTTTCTCCTGAATCGAATTGATCAAACCGGGTGAAGTTTGCCATAAATGCCCGGGATGCGTCCGGGCAATTGGTCTGAAGTGTGTGGAAGCGCACCGTCGCTGCGCCTGCGAACGGGGACCATTTGGTCAACGTTAATCACTGAACAAGGAACTGCCATGACCATGCAAGACGACGCAGCAAACAAAGCCCGGGAAATCCAGCGCCAGCAGGACGCAAAGGATGCCGGCCAGTCAAACGAAGAAAGCAAGGAAGCCGTGCAGACCGGCATCGACCAGCCGGCGCCGCCGATGTCCGACCAAAAACTGGACAAGCCCGGCATCGAGGCGGACATGGAACAGCGGCCGCGTTTCATGGCCGAGCAGTACAAGGGCAGCGGTAAATTGCAGGGCCAGGTGGCAATTGTCACCGGCGGCGACTCCGGCATCGGGCGCGCCGTGGCTGTGCTGTTTGCCCGCGAAGGCGCCGATGTGGCCGTCATGTACCTCAACGAGCATGAAGATGCGGAAGAAACGAAGCGCTGCATCGAGGCGGAAGGCACGCGCTGCATCACCATTCCCGGCGACGTGAAGAATTTTGAATTCTGCCAGCAGTCCGTCGAGGCAGTGGTCCGGGAATTCGGCAAGCTCGATGTGCTGGTCAACAACGCGGCATTCCAGGAACACGCCATGTCGATCACGGACATCACCGAAGAGCGTTTCGACGAAACCATGCGCACGAACATCTACGGCTACTTCCACATGGCCAAAGCCGCCGTGCCGCACCTCAAGCGCGGCGGGGCCATCGTCAATACCGGCTCCACGACGGGCCTGAAGGGTTCCAAGAACCTGCTTGACTATTCCGCCACCAAGGGCGCCATCCACGCCTTCACGATGTCGCTGGCGTCGAACCTGATCGACCAGGGCATCCGCGTCAATGCCGTGGCGCCGGGCCCGGTCTGGACACCGCTCAACCCCGCCGACCAGACGCCCGAGAAAATTGCCGAATTCGGTTCGGCCACCGACATGAAACGCCCGGCCCAGCCGGAAGAACTGTCGCCGGCCTATGTGTTCCTGGCTTCTGCCGTCTGCTCGGGCTATATCACCGGCATCGTCCTGCCGGTCACCGGCTCGGTCGGTTAATCGTCTGTAAAGGGATACCATGGCACGCAGCATGTGGAAAGGCGCCATCAGCTTCGGGCTGGTGCATATTCCGGTGGAGATGTACGCCGCCGTCAGCGACAAGGGCCTCGACTTGACCATGCTGGACCGGCGCGATTTCTCGCCGGTCGGTTACAAGCGCTACAACAAGGGCAACAACAAGGACGTGAGCTGGGACGACATCGTCAAGGGCTATGAATACACCGACGGCGAATACGTCGTCCTGTCGGACGAAGACCTGCGCCGCGCCAATCCGGAAGCCACGGGCACCATCGACATCCTCGCGTTCGTCGACGCGGAGGATGTACCGCTGATCTATTACGAGCAGCCGTATTACCTGGCGCCCGGCAAGGGCGGCGACAAGGTCTATGCGCTGCTGCGCGAAACGCTGAAAAAGGCCGGCAAGATCGGCATTGCCAACGTCGTCATCCGCGTCAAGCAGCACCTGGCCGCGCTGGTGGTGGTCGACGACGCCATCACGCTGCACACGCTGCGCTACGCCGATGAAATCCGCCCCACCGACGAACTCAAAATTCCCGGCAAGAGTACCAAGGGCGCGACCATCACCGACAAGGAACTGGCCATGGCGATGGCGCTGGTCGAAGGCATGGGCGACGCATGGGAGCCGGAGCAGTATCACGACACCTACCGCGAAGATATCCTTGCGCTGATTGAAAAAAAGGTCAAGGCGAAACAGACCAAGACCATCACCATGCCGGACAAGAACAGCGACAAGCCGAAGTCGTCGAACGTGGTCGACCTGGTGGCATTGCTGCAGGCGAGCATCGGCAAGAAACCCGGCGCCAAAGCAGCGCCAGCGGAGGACGACGACGACGGCGAAGACCCGCCACCGAAAAAATCCAGGAAGCCTGCGGCCAACGACGCTGGCGACGACGCCGCCGCGCAACCGGCGCGCAAGACGGCCGCCAAAAGCACGGAGAAAGTCGCTGCCAGGGCCAAGGCACCGGCCAAAAAAACTGCTGCGCCTGCCACGAAAGCTGCGCCCGCGCGCCGCAAGAAAGCCGCGTGATGCATGGGTGACTGGATTGATTTGCTGCAGTGGCCGGCCATGGCGGTGACGCTGTGGGCCGGCTTTTTGGTAGGGTCGAAACGCAGCGGGCGGCGCGTGTTCGGCTTTTGGATGTTCATCCTCAGCAACGTGCTGTGGGTGACCTGGGGACTGCACGATGAAGCCTGGGCCCTCATTGCATTGCAGGCGGGGCTGTTTGCCATGAACGTGCGAGGCATCGTCAAGAACGAGGCGTAGTTCCGCCTCCGTTCCCTATTTCGCCGGCTTGAAGCCCAGCTGTTTCATCGCCGCCGTCAATGTTTTCGCGGCGGTGGCGTAGCCTTCCCAAGGTGTATTGCCCTGGTCCAGCCGTCCCTGCACGGTCTGGATCGTCCACTGGTCGCCGGAAGTGAGGCTATCGAGTTCTTCCCATGCCACCGGTACCGAAATGCCCACGCCGGGGCGCGAGCGCGCCGACCAGGCGCAGGCCGTGGTCGAGCCACGCCCGTTGCGCAGGTAATCGATGAAAATCTTCCCGACGCGGTTTTTGGGGCCGCTCTTGACGGAGAACCGGTCCGGCAGCGTGATGGCCATGTGCTGCACGATCGCCTGCGAAAAATCCTTTACTGCATCCCATCCCAGCGTGCCCTTGACCGGCACCACCACGTGCAGGCCCTTGCCGCCGCTGGTTTTCAGGAACGCCGGCAGGCCGAGTTCGTCGAGAAACGCATGCATCAGCTGGGCTGCTTCCTGGATCATTTTCCAGGTCACGCCCTCGCCCGGGTCCAGGTCGAACACCATCCGGTTCGGCTTTTCGTATGCACGCCCCACGGCGTTTTGCGTATGGAACTCGATGACGTTCCACTGCGCCGCCGAGAGGATGCCCTGGACGCTGCCCACTTCCAGCATCGGTGGATGCTCGGGGTCGAGGTCCGGCGCCATTTGCTTGATGCCGGGCAGCTTGTTGATTTCCGCGTGCTTCTGGAAAAACAGTTCGCCGCCGACGCCGGACGGCGCCCGCACCAGTGAGACCGGCCGGCTCTTCAGGTGTTCCATCATCAGGTCGCCGACCAGCGCGTAATAGCGGATCACATCGAGCTTGGTGGCGCCGCTTTTTTTATCGATGACGCGCTCGCCGTGCGTGACCTTGAAACTGGCGGGCAGCTTGCCGCCCGGGCTTTCCGGTTCAGTCGATTCCACTGCTTCCTCCACATGTTTTGGCAGCTCGCGGGTAATGCCTTTGGCCGGCTTGTCCAGGCGCAGGCCCTGGAACACCGGATGGCGCACGGCGCCGGCGCTGGTCCATTCGGAAAAGCTCACTTCGGCCACCAGCGTCGGTTTCACCCAATGGTGCTTGCGCCCTGCCACTGCGCGCGGCGGAAACGGGCTGACATCGGTGTCCAGCGCCGTCAGTTTTTCTTTCAGGTCGGCCAGGCTGGCCTGATTGAAACCGCTGCCGACATTGCCGGCGTATTGCAGCACGCCGTCCTTGTCATACGTCCCCAGCAGCAAGGCGCCGATGCCGGTGCGGGAACCTTGCGGATCGGTATATCCGGCAATCACGAATTCCTGGCGCTGGCCGCATTTGAGCTTGATCCACTCCGGCGAGCGGCGCGACACGTAGCGCGAATCGCGCTTTTTGCCAATCACGCCTTCCAGGCCGATCTTGCACGCGGCGACCACCAGCTCAGCCGGGTCGTTACCGAATTCGGCGGAAAAACGCACCTGGTCGGTGCCGGCATTTTTCAGGACGGTTTCGAGGATCGCGCGGCGTGCCTCCAACGGGACATCGCGCAAATCGTGGCCGTCGAAATACGGCACGTCGAACAGGAAATACACGATGTCGGCAGTATTCGAGCCGTCGAAGGCCAGTTGCAGCAAGCCGAAATCGGGTTTGCCGTTCTTGTCGTGCACCACGATCTCGCCGTCGTACCAGCCATCGGGCAGCTTCATCTTCACCAGTGCATCGCGCAGGGGGATGAGTTTGTCGGTCCAGTCATTGTCGTTGCGCGTGACGAGCTGTACGGAACCGCGTTCGACGCGCGCGAGCATGCGGTAGCCGTCGAATTTCAGTTCGAATATCCAGTCGGCAGCGTCCACGGGCGGCGCATCGACGAGCGTGGCCAGCTCTGGCTTGAACGTTGCCGGCAGTGTTGCCGGCACTGCCTCGGGCGGCAGCGCGCCCTTTTTCAGTTTGGCTGCCGTCTTGGCTACCACCTTGGCTGCCGCCCTGGCGGGTGTTTTTCTGGCAGCTTTGGGCGCCTTTGGCTTCAGATCCTTGACGCTGTCCGGCATTTCATCGACGACGGAAAATTCGGCTGCCGGCCGGACAAACGCGTCCTTCTCCTTGATCAGCAGCCAGGGCTCCTGCTTCTCGCCCTTGCCTTTCATCCGCACCAGCACCCAGTTGCCATGCATCTTGTGGCCGTGCATCGTGAATTTCAGGTTGCCCGCTTCGTACCCTTTGACCGGGTCCTCCAGCGGCTCCCACGTGCCCCGGTCCCAGATGATGACCTTACCGGCGCCGTACTGCTTGTCCGGAATGGTGCCTTCGAAGTCGTTGTACGAAATCGGGTGGTCTTCGACATGCACGGCCATGCGCTTGTCGTGGTTGTCGTAGCTTGGCCCTTTTGGCACGGCCCAGCTTTTCATCGTGCCGTCGAGCTCGAGGCGGAAATCGTAATGCAGGCGGCTGGCCCAGTGTTTCTGGATGACGAAGGCCCGCGCGCCAGCGGACGGCGTACCGCCTTCGGCCGGTTCGGAGGTAATGTTGAAATTGCGTTTGGATTGATAGAGCTTGAGCGCGTCGGACATGGTGGCACCATCGTGGTCGTGATGGCTTGACTGTAAGCGCGGTGCGCAGAGACGACTGTACGGCAATTAACCAAGGCCGCAGCCTGTTTTCATCCGACGAATGTAAGCGGATGTAAATGCCTAAAAACAATGTCAACCGGCTTCAACCGGCCCGCGTTAATGGCGCAGTACCACGGGGATGTTCCCCACTTTATCCACCACTGAAGGATTCAATACCATGAACAAAATCATCGCTACCCTGATCGCCGGCCTGTTCGCTACTTCGGTGTTCGCTGCCCAGCCGGCCACCACCAGCGCTGACACGAAAGCGTCCAAGGAAATGACCAAGGCCGACGCGAAAGAAACCAAAGCTGCCGTCAAGGCCGACGCCAAGCTGGAAAAGAAAACTGCTGAAGCCAACGCCGACGTTGCTGTCGCCAAAGCCGACGCTGACAAAACCAAAGCCAAAGCCCACAAGAAAGCAGCCAAGGCCAAAGCAGAAGCCAAAGCCGACGCCACCAAAGACCACGTCGACGCCGCTGCCAAGTAATTCCTGCGCAGGTTCGACAACGCCGTCCGGGTCACACCGGGCGGCGTTTTTTCATGTCACGACATTGCGTGGCGCCCCGGCGGCGTACGCCTCGATATTGTCGACCAGCATGTCCGCCAGGATTTGCTGCGCGCCAGCGCTCGCCCAGGCCGTGTGCGGCGTGAGGATGAAATTCGGCAGGCGCAGGCCCAGCAGTGGATTGTCCGGCGCCGGCGGCTCGGCGCTCAGCACGTCGAAGCCGGCGCTGATGGCGCCGGTCGCGAGCGCCGCTGCCAGCGCTGCTTCATCGACCAGCCCGCCCCGCGCGGTATTGATCAGCACCGCGCCCGGCTTCATCATTGCCAGTCCGGTTGCCCCGATCATGTTGCGCGTGGCGTCCGACAGCGGCAGATGCAATGTGACCACATCGCAGGTGCGCAGCAATTCGTCCAGCGGCAGTTGCACGATGTCGTCATCCGGCAGCTTCGAACGCGTCGTGACGCAGATGGTCATCCCGAACGCCCGGCCCAGCGCCGCCACCTTGCGGCCGAGTGCACCGTAACCGACGATGCCGAGGCGGCTGCCGGCCAGGTCGGCAATCGGGTGGTCCAGCAGGCAGAACCGGGTCGACGCCTGCCACAAGCCTGCTTCCACGTCGGCCCGGTACGCCACCAGGTTGCGCCGCAGCGCCAGCATCAGCGTAAAGCAGTGCTCCGGCACCGACACCAGCGAGTAGTCGCGGATGTTGGAGACGACGATGCCCCGTGCGCGGCATGCTTCCAGGTCGATATTGTCGGTGCCGGTTGCCGCCACCGCGATCATTTTCAGGTCGGGCAGCCGGGCGATGGCATCGGCGCGCAGCGACACCTTGTTGGTGATGGCAATCGTCGCGCCGCGCAGCCGCTCCACCACGTGCGGCGCAGATGTAGCGCCGTGCGCCTGCCAGTCGTGAGCAAAGCCTGGTGTGCGCACGGTTGCCATCAGGCTGTCGCGATCGAGGAAAACAATGTGTTCCATGCTGCCTCCGTTAAAAGGTGCCGGGCAGCAGGATATTGCTGTCCACGTCGTTCACGTCGCGCAGGCCGCAGAACGCCATCGTCAAATCGAGCTCGTTGCGGATGATCTCCAGGCATCTTGTCACGCCCGCCTCGCCCAGCGCGCCGAGGCCATACAGGAACGGCCGGCCGATATACACGCCTTTCGCGCCCAGGGCCAGTGCGCGGATGACGTCCTGGCCGGAGCGCACGCCGCCATCCATGTGCACTTCGATTTGTTTGCCCACGGCCTCGACGATGGCCGGCAGCGCGCCGATCGAGGACTGGGCGCCGTCCAGCTGGCGCCCGCCATGGTTCGAGACGATCAGCGCATCGGCGCCGGAGTCCACCGCCAGGCGCGCATCAAGCGGATCCATGATGCCCTTGATGATCAGTTTGCCACCCCAGCGCTGCTTGATCCACTCCACGTCGGCCCAGGACAGCGCCGGGTCGAATTGCTGCGAGGTCCACGACGACAGCGAGCTCATGTCGTCGTGGACCTCGGTGGCGTGCCCGACGATGTTGCCGAAGCCGCGCCGCGGCGTGCGCAGGATATTGCATACCCAGCGCGGCTTGGTCGCCAGGTTGAGGATGTTCGGGATGGTCAGTTTCGGCGGCGCCGTCATGCCGTTGCGCAGGTCCTTGTGGCGCTGGCCCAGCACCTGCAGGTCGAGTGTCAATACCAGCGCCGAACACCTGGCCGCCTTGGCGCGGTCGATCAGGCGCATGATGAAATCGCGGTCCTTCATCACGTACAGCTGGAACCAGAACGGTTTCGTCGTATGCGCTGCCACGTCTTCGATCGAGCAGATGCTCATCGTCGACAGGGTGAACGGCACGCCGAATTTCTCCGCTGCCCGCGCCGCCAGGATTTCCCCGTCGGCGTGCTGCATGCCGGTCAGGCCGGTGGGCGCCAGCGCCACCGGCATCGCCACGTTCTCGCCAACCATCGTGCTCTTGAGCGTGCGGCCGACCAGGTTGACCGCCACGCGCTGGCGAAACTTGATGCTGGCAAAGTCGGCTTCGTTGGCGCGGTAGGTCGATTCGGTCCAGGAACCAGCGTCGGCGTAGTCGTAAAACATGCGCGGCACGCGCTTTTTTGCCAGTGTGCGCAAATCCTCGACAGTGGTGATGATGGTCATGCGTGCGTCCCCTTGTTTTATTTTTAAGTGTCGGCCTGCAACGGCAGGTCAAGTGTGAAACGGGTACCCTGCCCTGGCGTGCTGTCGACGCGGATCGTTCCTTTCAACAAGGAGGTGACGATGTTCCAGGCGACATTCAGACCCAGCCCGGAACCGCCCTGTCCCATGCGCGTGGTGAAGAACGGGTCGAAAATCCGGGCCAGGTTTTCAGGGGCGATGCCTGCCCCGTTGTCGGAAAAAACCACCAGCACACGCCCTGGCTCGGGCGTGCTGGCCATCAGCAGCATCTGCCCGCCGGGCTGGCTGAACGCATGCAGCATCGCGTTGCTGATGAAATTGATGATGACTTGCCCAAGCGGCCCGGGGTAGCTGTCCATGGCGACGCCGGGCGCCACGTCGAGGACCAGCGTGTGTCCGGCAAGGCGCACCTTGTTCATGATGGTGGCAACGATTTCCGCGCTGGCCTGGGCCAGGTCGAAGGTGCGGCGCTGGGCACTGGCCTGGTCGACCGCAACCTGCTTGAAGCTGTTCACCAGGTCGGCTGCCTGGTGCAGGCTGCGCATGATCAGCTGCGCGCCGTCGCGGGCCGCCGCGATGAACGTCACCAGTTCCGAACGGCGCAGGCTGCCGGCGGAAAATCCGGTGGCAATCTGCTCCGTCTGGTGCTGCATGGTACTGGCCAGCAGGAGGCTGTTGCCGATCGGGGTATTGAGTTCATGCGCCACGCCCGCCACCAGCGAACCGAGCGACGCCAGCTTTTCCTGGGCGGCGAGCTGCGTGCGCGTCTCGGCCAGGCGGCGGTAGGCGTCGGCATTGTCGAACGCGACGCCCACATAGGCGGCCAGCGTGCGCAGCATGTCCAGGTCGAGCCTTTGGTACGCATTGATGGCGTAGCTGTGGACGGTGATCACGCCCAGCACGCGCTCCCCGGCCATGATCGGCACGTACATCAGCGAGCGCGGCGACGCGGGACAGGAGCCGTCGGCCAGGCGCCCGACGCTGCCGGCGCCGTCGGTCAGTTCCAGGTGGGCGATGTAGTCGCGGTACTGCTGGTGCAGGTCGTTGATGAAAACTTCGCGCTGATGCACGATGCACCAGACCGCGAGCTGGTTGGGTTCGTCCATCCGGCGTACGTAGGGCTGGTAGCGCATGCCGCGTTCCATCGCGAAGGGCATGTCGATTTCACCCTTCTCCGGGCGGTACACGCCGATGCCGAACACACTGGCGTCCATCAATTCGTTGACGTGGTCATACAGCTTGGCCATGATCGCTTCGCTGTGCAGGTTGGCGGTCAGGTCGCGCCCGATTTCCGAGAGCAGCGAAATGTTGCGGTGCGCCTGTTCAACCACTTCCTTCTGCTCCTCGACTTCGCGCTTGCGCGCCTCGGCCGACTCCTTCTGCTTGACCAGTTCACCCGTGCGCGCGCCCACCTCCCGCTCCAGGCGGGCCTTCTGCTTGAGGAGCGCGCGGATGCGCAGGTGGTATGCCAGCAGGCCGATGCTGGCCAGCAGCGCCAGCACGAGGGTGCGCACCCACCAGGTCTTGTACAGCGGCGGCGTGATCGTCAGCGCCAGTGTGGCGGGCCGGTCGGTCCAGACGCCGTCCTTGTTGGCTGCCCTGACCTCGAACAGGTAGTCGCCTGCATCGAGGTTGGTATAGCTGGCGAAGCGGCGCGTGGCGTCCGTCTCCACCCAGCCCGGATCGAACCCCCTGAGGCGGTAGGCATAGCGGTTGCCGCCGGGGTCGGCGTAATGCAGCGCCGCAAACTCGATCGAAAACACCGCGTCGCGCGGCGCCAGCGTCACATGGGGGACCGGCCGGGATGAAGACGCCGTGTCGAAAGCACGCGGGCGGTTGGCCACGGAAAAATCGGTCAGCACCACCGTCGGCGGATACGGATTGTCGCGGATTGCGTCCGGCTGGAAGGACGTCATGCCGTTCACGCCGCCAAAATACATGCGGCCATCCCTGGCGCGCCAGGCGGAACCGACAAAATAGGAACCGTCGATGAGACCGTCGCGCGCACTGTAGTTCTTGAAGCGGCCACTGACCGGATCGAGGCGGGTAATGCCGATGGTGGTACTCAGCCACATCAAGCCCCGCGCGTCTTCCAGCATGGCGCCCACCGGGCCGGGCGCGACGCCGCTCGAGATGGGAAAGTACCGGAAGCGCACGCCACCGTCATTCGCCATGTCCAGGCGCGCCAGGCCGCCTGCCGTGGCGGCCCAGATTGCCCCGTTGGCAGCCTGGTACAGGTCGTACACGCGGCTGTGCGGCAAGCTGGCGGGATTGTCCGGATTGTGGCGAAAATGCGTGAACGCGCCGGTGGCCCGGTCCAGGCGGTCGAGGCCGTTGTCTGTGCCTATCCAGACCGCGCCATCGCGGGCCACCAGCACGGTAAAGCCATAGTTTTCGCCCAGCGTTCTGCTGTCGTGCGGATCGTGGCGCCAGGTCTGCAGCGTGCGGCGGTCCGGCGCCAGGGCGTGCACACCGCCGCGCGAGACGACCCACAGCGTGCCGTCGGCGCCCAGCGCCAGGTCCTGCACGAAACTGGCGTTGGCTTCCCCGCCCAGTGATACCGGATGGAACACGCCCGACGCGACGTCGAGCCAGGACAAGCCGGTATGGGTACCGATCCAGAGACGCTTGCCGTCGCGCACCAGTGCAGCCACCAGGTCGTCGGGCAGGCTTCCGGGTTGCCTGCTGTCGTGGCGGAACACGTGGCCGCGCCGGGTTTGTGGATCGAAATGGACCAGCCCCCCGCCGGTGGTGCCGACCCACAGTTTGCCCGCGCCATCGCCAGCGAGCGTGCGCACTTTATCGGTCGGCAGGCCGTCCTTGAGATCGGGGTTGTGGTTGATCCGGTCGAACCCGCCGCTGGCGAGGTCGCTGCGGTTGATGCCGCCAAACAGCGTGCCGGCCCACAGCGTGCCGGTGCGGTCGACCAGCACCGCGCTGACCTGGTTGTCGGACAGGCTGTGGCGATCGAGCAGCTGGCGCGCGTAGGTCACGAAATGTCCGGTGGCAGGATCGCGCCACTTCAATCCTTCGAGGTCGGTGCCGACCCACAGGTTGTCGCCGCTGTCGTGGTACAGCGTCCTGATGCGCGCCTCGCCGATCCCTTCCTCGGGACCAAGGTGGTGTCGTTGCGGTTCGGCGCCGCCCAGGCGCCAGCTCTCCAGCCCGGATGCAGTGCCGACCCAAAGCGTGCCGCGCGGGCCCATCGACAGCGCCGTGACATCGTTACGTTTGCGCTCGGTACTGAGGATACCCACGCGATAGCGTTTGAAATGACGCGCGCCGGGGGTCAGCTGGTTCAGGCCGTCGCTGGTGGCGACCCATAGCGACCCTTGCGGATCGAGCGCCACGTCGTTGACGCGGTCGTCGCTCAGGCTGCCGGGGTCATGCTTGTCGTGGCGGTATTCACGGTACTGGCGCGTGGCCGGGTCGAAATGTTTCAGCCCGTCTGCCGTGCCCAGCCACATCCCGCCTGCTCCGTCGCCCGTGATGGCCAGCACCACCTGGTTGCTCTGCAAGATCGTGGCGGGCGCCGGATAGCGCTCGAAACGCTGGCGCGTGGGGTCGAAACGGGTCAGGCCGCCCTTGGTGCCGAACCACAGGCGACCCGCGCTGTCTTCGAAGGAGGCCATTACGTAGTTGTCGACCAGGCTGGTGCGGTCGAGCGGATCGTTGCGGAATACCTTGACCTTGTAGCCGTCATAGCGGTTCAGGCCGGCCTGGGTGCCGATCCAGATGAAGCCGGTACGGTCCTGCAAGACGGTGAGCACCGATTCCTGCGACAGCCCCTGTTCCAGCCCCAGCCGTTCAAAGCGCAGGCTGCGCGGCGCGGCCGTCGCCTGCAGGCACCAGGCCGCCGCCAGGAACAACAGGCCGGCCGCCAGCCACATTCCGAGTCCATTTTCACGCCGCGCCGTCGCCAAACCCCGCATAGCCAACCATTTTCAAACCGGATCACATAATTTACCAGATGCACGGCGCGAGGTGGCCGGACTTCGACGACCCGCTGGCAGCGCCGCCATCCTGCGCACCTGATTGCAACTGTTCCAAAGCATTTGATGGGCTTCTTCAGTTGGGGCTGGACAAAGCCGCAATGCCCCTCTACAATGCTGCTTCTTCGGGGGGCGAGCCCTCGGGTCCGGTGAAACACAGGCAGTATCGTGGGCAACTGGACGAAAACAAAAGCGGCGCGGTTTTGTAAGGTTGGCAGCATTAACCTTTCAGAAACAAGACGACAATGTTATAATCTTCGCTTCGCGGCTGTAGCTCAGTTGGATAGAGTACTTGGCTACGAACCAAGGGGTCGTGGGTTCAATTCCTGCCAGCCGCACCAGAATATCGGGACCAGATAGAAATATCTGGTCCCTTTTTCGTTTTCGACTGCCACTGGTGAAACCTGCTGTGCAGCCGCCCACCCACTCTCCGGCGCTCACATTGACGTACTGGTGCGAAACGCCCTGCTGCCTGGCGAACGCCTGAAAATTCTTGCCTGGGGCCGGGCGTCGCCGTCAGTGAACAGACCAGTCAGACCCCGGCAATATAAATGCGTTCATTACTTTACGGGGACAGCGCCAAAATGAAATGGGCGAACGCTTTCGTGAGGATGCCGCTTTGCCATTTTCCCCAAAGCTGCTATACTCTTTTCTGTCGCGGCTGTAGCTCAGTTGGATAGAGTACTTGGCTACGAACCAAGGGGTCGTGGGTTCAATTCCTGCCAGCCGCACCAGTATTATGAAGAATGGTCCAGAAAGAAATTTCTGGGCCATTTTTCTTTTCAAGGCCATTTTCCCGGCAGTCCGCCAAAATTACACGTTCACCTTGTCATGGCGGCGTGTCCGGACCTGCCCGGCATGAAGCACTGCGGATGGCGCCACCGGCGCCATTTCCGGCGCCTCAGGTGCGCAGCTTCTTGATGATGCTGCGGTTGCTGAGGATTTCTTCAATCTGTTCGAAGCGCACCGGCTTGACCATGTGGTGGTCGAATCCTGCCTCGAAGGCAAGCTGGCGGTCTTTTTCCTGGCCCCAGCCAGTCACGGCGATCATGACGGTCAGCTTGCCACAGGCAATCTGGCGGATGCCGCGCGCCAGGTCGTAGCCGGACATTTGCGGCAGGCCGATGTCGAGGAAAGCATAGTCCGGGCAGAAGCGCGCGGCAGCCGTCAGGGCGTCCGGTCCGTTATGGGTGATCACCACGCTGTGGCCCATGGCGGACAGCAGCGCGCCGATGCTGTTGACAAAGTCGACATTGTCGTCGGCCAGCAGGATACGGAACGTTTCGGACGAGATGAAGGCAGCTGGCGTGGTCTTGGTCGGCAGCTCCGGCTCGACCACGATGGGCAGGCGTACTGAAAATTCACTGCCGCGGTTCAAGCCGGCGCTGCGCGCTTCAATTGTGCCACCGTGCAGTTCGACCAGGCGGCGGGCCAGCGACAGCCCCACGCCCAGGCCCGCATTCGTGCGCTCGAGCGTCGAATCGACCTGCACGAACATGTCGAACACGGAATTGAGCATCTCCGGTGCAATACCGATGCCATTGTCGGAGACGACCAGCACCAGCGTCTTGTCTTCAACGCGCGCCGACAGGTTCACGCGGCCGCCGCGGTTCGTGTATTTGGCAGCGTTGTTGAGCAGGTTCGACAGGATCTGCGCCAGGCGCGTGGCGTCGCCGTGGAGGAATACCGGGCGGTCCGGCAGGTCGATATGCAGCTCATGGCCGTGCAGCTCGATGTACGAGCGCACCACTTCCAGGGCGTCGTTGACAACTGCCTTCAATTCGACCCGGCCCATCTTGATGGCGAACTTGCCGGTATTGATGCGCGAAACGTCAAGCAGGTCATCGACCAGCCGCACCATCTGGCGCAGCTGGCGTTCCATGATGTCGGTGGCGCGCTGGGTTGCCTGGGCGTCGCCGCTGCGCAGGCGCAGGATGTCGAGGCCGGTGCGGATTGGCGCCAGCGGGTTGCGCAGTTCATGGGCCAGCGTGGCCAGGAACTCGTCCTTGCGGCGGTCGGCCAGCAGCAAGGCTTCTTCGGCCCGGTGGCGCACCTGCATTTCATGTTCGAGGGTCAGGTTCGCTTCCTGCAGCGCATGCGAGCGGCGCCCGATTTCAGCCAGCATGTCATTGAAGGAATTGACCAGTACGCCGATTTCATCGGTGCCATTGCCCGGCACGCGCAACGTGAAATCGCGCTGCTGCATGACCTGGCGCGCGACGTTGGTCACCGCCTGGAGCGGGCGCGTGATGTTGGCCTGCAGGCGCGACGCGACCAGGGCTGCAATGACCAGGGCACCCAGCATCACGGCGCCGAGGATGGCGCCGTAGCTGAGCAGGCGGTCGAGCATGCCGTAACGGGTGCGCATGTAGACCGTGCCGATCAGTTCGCCGTTTTCGACGATGTCGTGATACACCACGAGTGCGCCCTGCTCGATGCGGTGGCCGGGCCGCTCCGGCTTGGCAGGAAACACGGTATCGGCCACATCGCGGTTGGCGTAGGACGCGAAGCGCGCGCCGCTGGCGTTGTAGACCGCGGCGGCCAGGATTTGCGGGCGCACGCGCAGTACCGACAGGCTCTGCTGAGCGGCGCGCGCATCGTTGAACGCCAGGGCTGGCGCGGTCACGCTGGCCATGATGTCCGCCTGGGTCGTCAGGTCGTCGACCCAGTAGCGCTGGAACATGCGCATGTCGACCACCAGCATGGCGATGGAGGCCGCCAGCAATGCGGTCAGCGTGGTCGCCACCGCCATGAGGATCATTTTGCTGCGGACCGAGCCGGTATCGTGGGCACGCATTATAAATTGCCTTTCTGCACGTGGTTCGCCACGTTGAGGAGTCGCGAACTGAGCCGGACGTTATTCTTTTCCGCCGCGTCGAGGGACACATCGAACCGTACATGGTCATCGACCATCCTGAAATTGATCACGCTGCCAATCTGCAAGCCGCCGTCGCACTCGCTCACCGGCAGCATTGCGCCGGGAACGGCACGCAGCATCCGCGCAACGCGCGCGCACTCGCTGCCGGCAACGAACAGCAAGTGAAGCGGCCCGGGATTGTCGCCTTCGCGCACCAGTTTGACGGTGATCGGCCTGCCATTGAGTGTACGGCCCATCACCGTGCGCGCCAATTCAGCCAGCATGTCGTCGGATCCGGCCACACCGATCAGCACCGGGCTGCCCGCGTCGCCAAAGGCCGTCGAAGGAAACTCAGTATAGCCGAGGAATTTATACAGGAAGGCTGCCTTGACCCGCCGTTCCGTGCTGGTCGCCGGTGCAGCAGCGGCTGGCGCGGGCTGGGGGTGCGCCTGGGGCTGGGCCGGTGCCGGCGCCTGCAGCGCCACCTCCGCCGCGGCGGGAGCGAGCCCGGCAGCGGTCAGCACGCCGGCGCGCAGGCCGGTGCAAAAGCAGGCAATCAGGGAAGGTCGCGTCATCGTGTTCCCTAAAAGCGTACGTTGGCAGTGGCGAACAGGCTGCGGGCAGCCACCGCTGCAACGCCGGGAGCGCTGGCGTATTCGACATGACCGGCATGCAGCAGGTTGCGCCCGGACAGCGCCAGTTCGAGCTGCCGCGAGACTTGCCAGGCCAGGCGCACATTGAGCTCAGTGTAAGCGGACACGATCGGCTGGTCCAGCCCGCCGACGCGGCGCAGCGCCAGGTCGGCGCGGATGCGGCGCGACAGCGTGTGGGCCGACCGGAGGGTCCAGTAATACGACGGATCGGCTGCCAGGCCGGCGGCAGTCAGGAGGTCGCGGCTGCCCGCAGCGGCGCCGGTACGGATGCGCTGGACGACGGCGCCGCCATCGATACGCCAGCCTGGCGTGACTTGCCAGCGGCTGGCCAGCTCGAGTCCGCGCGCATTGCCGTGGCCCAGGTTGCGAAACGCGGCGCCGCCGCTGGCCCCCACACCCGGTTCAAGCGTACGCAAGCGGTCGTAGTCGCTGTAGAACAGGGTGGCGGACCACGACCACGCGGCCGCTGGCTGGGCCCGGTAACCCAGCTCCAGCACCTGCGCCGTTTCGGACACGAAATCGTCGCTGGCATCCATGATGTTGGCCAGCGCGCCGGCGCCGGCGCCCTCCAGCGCTGTACGGGCGCCGGCCGGTATGGCCAGGTCGCGCTCGAGGCGCGACGGCGCCCGCACGGTGCGCGATGCGGCGCTCCACAGCAGCGTGTCGCTGCGCGGGGTCCACGCAAGGCGCACGCTGGGCAGCGTCTCGAGGCCGGTATAACTGTTGTGTTCGAACTTGACGCCCCCGGACAGGCGCAGGCCCGGCGCCAGCGTCCATTCATCCTGGGCAAACAGGTTGGCCCAGCGCAGCGTCCTGCCTGACGGCGTGAACACCAGGCCGCGGTTGGCGATCCGGTCATGGCTCGATCGCAGTCCGCCCCCGACCGACAGCAAGTGATCCTTGTGGACATTGACGTCGAGCTGGGCATCCAGGTCGGCCGTGTCCAGGCGCTGGGCGCCCAGGTCATGGTCGTCACGTTCGGTATGGTCGAGATAGGCCTGGAGCCGCAACGCGGCGCCGCCTGCCAGCCGGGTTTCCATGCGCGCCAGCAGATTCGCGCCAGCGATGTCGATGCCGCCAAAGCTGTCCTGCCCCACATTGCCCCGGTAAGCGTCGCCGCTGACGCCGAACCGCCGGCCCGCACCGTCCCAGTCGACCCGGAAACCCGCCTGCGCCCGGTGCCAGTCGTCTGCGCCGTCGCCACGCGCATGCTGCCCATACACGCGGTACGCTGCGCCATTGCCCAGCTTGCCACCGTAGCGTACGGCTTCGCGCCGGCCCTGTGCACCCACGCTGGCGCTGGCATACGCGCCCTGGGTGGCACTGGCGGGCCTGGTGATGATGTTGATGACGCCATTGACGGCGTTGGCGCCCCAGATCGTCGCCCCCGGGCCGCTGATCACTTCGATACGGTCGATATCTTCCATCAACACGTCCTGGCTGTCCCAGTACACGCCGGAAAAAAGCGGTGAATACACGCTGCGGCCATCGATCATGACCAGCAATTTATTTTCCAGGCGCGAACTCAGGCCCCGCGCCGTCACGGCGTAACCCTGCCCGCCCAGCTCCGCTACCTGCAGGTTGGGCGCCAGGCGCAGCGCCTCCGGCAACGTGGTGGCGCCCGAGCGGCGGATATCGTCACCGGTGATGAGGGCGATGGCGGCCGGGGCATCCGCCAGGGGCGTCGGCTGGCGCGACACCGAGTGCACCGTCACGCGCGCCAGTTCCTCGATGGAGAAATCGGCCAGCGACTGCCCGCCGTCCGCATTGCATGCCAGTGCGGGCAGGTGGAGCAATGCGCCTGCAAGGGCGGCAACAGGAGTGTTCAGTCTTGGCATAGATTGCTATCGTAGAACATTTTCCTCTTTGCACCAAGGCGGGGCAGGCACGGAATGGCAGCATGTGTGAGAAGAACAACATGCATGCCGCAGCGCACGGGCTGGCAGCCTGGTGTGCGTGATGAATGAAATCTATGACGACCATTGGAAAATTTAATTGGCACAATCTGCTGCGGTGCAGCATGATGGAACTGTCTCCTCTATCTCCTCCAAGGAAATAGACTTCAGCCCGCTCCTGCAGCGGGCTTTTTTTTGCCTGCGGCAACCGGCTCCCGTGGCGATCAGGCACCCTGAGCAGGCCCATTTGGTGTACGATTCAGCCGAGTTTTCGTTTCTACAACAGTCTTTTGCACAGGTGCGTATGTCTTTCCCCGGTCTGTCTCCCCGATCCACTGCCAGTTACGACTGGTCCGCCAGCGACCTGGGCAGTCCCGCAAGCTGGCCTTACGCGCTGCGCCTTTCGGCCGACGTGCTGTTCAATGCGCCCATGCCGGGCCTGATGGTATGGGGACCGGAATCGCGCGTGTTCTATAACGATGCGTATGCCGCCCTTGCCGGCAATAGCCAGGCCAGGGCCCCGGGAGGCAGCGTGCCGCCATTGTGGCCTGCCCCGCTGGCCACTGCGCGCGACGCGCTGGCGCAGGCGCGCACCGGCGAACCAGCCGTTGCGCCGGCCCAGCTGCTGAGCCTGGACGAAGCGCGCGCCTACGACCTGGCTTTCACGCCGCTGCGCCTGGAGGACGGGCAAGTCGGCGGCGTGCTGTGCATGCTGGCGCCCGTGCCCGATGCACCCCTCTTCGCATCGCCGGACGACGCCACCGGCCTGCGCATCCTGGTGGTGGAGGACAACCTCGACTCCCAGTACCTGGTGTGTGAAATGCTGCGCGCCTTCGGACACGAAGCCGATGGCGTGGCCCATCCCGACGACGCCCTCGCCCATCTGGCCCGCGAGCGCTACGACCTGCTGTTCTCCGACGTCAGCCTGCCCGGCATGTCCGGGGTCGACCTGGCGCGCCAGGCAATCCAGGCTGCGCCGGCGATGCGTGTGATCTTTGCTTCGGGATATGGCGACACCATGCTGCGCCACCTTGACTTCCCGTACCTGTCGCTGCAAAAACCCTACGAACTCGATCAGCTGCAGGCAGCGCTCGCGCAAGTCGAACAGCAATTGCGTCCGCGCGGCTAGTGGTGGTCAACCGTGTGCAGCAAAGCGCGTGCGCTGGGCTAAAATTGACTATCTGCTTGTCAAGTCTACAACGCGCATGCCCGCGCGCAAGGCGTTGGCCGCACGTGTCGACCGTCTGCCATCCATGCCCACCATGAATTCTGCCTTCCTGCCATTGACTGCCATTGCCGCCCCGGCGCGCGCGCGGCCATACCGGAGGTTGCCATGACCGGACCGGACGACGCCGCGCTGCGTGCCGAACTCGACGCCACACGCGAGGCGCTCGAGCAAGCCAGGTCGACGATCGGGCGGCTTGAGGCGGGACTTGCGCAAAGTGCGATGTGCGGTACACCGGAAAGCGAAGAAGTGCTGCGCGCGCTGGCCAATTCTTTTTCCCAGCCAGCCTGGATGGCTGGCGCCGACGGCACCATCACCTGGTACAACCAGCGCTGGTACGATTACACCGGCGTTACAACGGCGCATATCGACCACAACGGCTGGCACGAGACGGTCGATCCGTCCGTGCTGCCCGTGGTACTGCAACGCTGGAACAGTTCGCTGGCCTCGGGCGACCCATTCGAGATGGAGTTTCCCGTGCGCGGCGCCGACGGGCGCTACCGCTGGTTCCTGACGCGCGCCACTGCCGTGCGCGATCCGGGTGGCGCCGTGGTGCGCTGGTTCGGCACGAATACCGACGTGGACCAGGTGAAACGCGTCGAACAGGCGCTGCGCGACGAGTCGCATGTGCTCGAACTGCTCAACAGCACCGGCAGCGCCCTGGCATCGCAGCGCGACCTGCGCACGCTGCTGCAGACAGCGGCCGACGCCGCCACCGGCATTGCCGGCGCGCGCTTCGGCGCTTTCTTTTACCACGGCAAGGACTCCACCAAGAGCCTGTACACGCTGTACACCCTGTCGGGCGCCGTGTCGGCGGCCGACAGCTTTGCCGAAGCCAATCCCACTGCCCTCTTCGGGCCAAGCCTGCGCGGCAGCGGCGTGATCCGCTCAAGCGACGTCTCCTCGGACCCGCGCTTTGGCGCACAACCCGGCCAGTGGAGTTTCCCGGCTGGCCATCCTGCCGTGCGCAGCTACCTGTCGATGCCGGTGGTGGCCCGGTCCGGCGAAGCGCTTGGCACCATGTTCTTCGGCCACCCCGAACCGGGAATGTTCACTGACCGCACCGAGCGCATTGTCGGCGGCATCGCGGCCCAAGCTGCCGTGGCCATCGATAATGCGCGCCTGTACGAAGCGGCCCGCCAGTCCGCCGAAGAACGCAAGGGTTTGCTCGAGAGCGAGCGCATGGCGCGCGCCGAGGCGGAGCGCACCAGCCAGATGAAGGATGAATTCCTGGCCACGCTGTCGCACGAACTGCGCACGCCGCTGTCGGCCATCCTGGGATGGGCCCAGGTGCTGCGCCGCGGCAGCCGCGATCCGTCCGACCTGCAGCGCGGTTTGCAGACCATCGAGCGCAACGCCCGGGCCCAGGCCCAGCTGATCGAGGATTTGCTCGACATGAGCCGCATTACGTCCGGCAAAGTGCTGCTCGACATGCAGAACGTGGCGCCAGCGCCGTTCATCGATGCTGCCATCGATACGGTGCGCCCTGCCGCAGACGCAAAGAATATCCGCATCGAAAGAATTTATGCCCCGGATGTCGGCACGATTGCAGGCGATCCCGCGCGCCTGCAGCAGGTGATCTGGAATTTGCTGTCGAACGCCATCAAATTCACGCCTGGCGGCGGCGCCGTGACCATTGAACTGGCGCAGGCCGCCGGGCAGGTGGTCATTACCGTGCGCGACACCGGCGCCGGCATTCGCCCCGAATTCATCACCCACGTATTCGAGCGCTTTCGCCAGGCCGACGCCTCCACCACGCGCCGCCACGGCGGGCTCGGGCTGGGCCTGTCGATTGTCAAACACCTCATCGAACAGCATGGGGGCACGGTCCGCGCCGACAGCGCCGGCGAGGGCCAGGGCGCCAGCTTCACCATTGAATTGCCGGCTGCAGCAGTGTCGCTCAGTCCGGCTCGCAGCGCACGCGCGATGATGATCAAGACACCGGCGCCAGGCAACGGTGAATTCACGTTGCGCGACCTCTCGGGCGTCAACGTGCTGGTGGTCGACGACGACCGCGACGCGCGCGAGCTGATTTTCCGCATCTTGTCCGATTGCCAGGCCACGGTCGGCATTGCCGGCAGCGCCCGGGAAGCGGTCGATGCCATGCGTGCCGCGCCACCCGACCTGCTCATCAGCGACCTCGGCATGCCCGAAGTCGACGGCTTTGAACTGCTGGCCTGGGTACGGCAGCTGGGGCGCGAACATGGCGGCGAGGTGCCGGCCGTGGCGCTGACTGCGTTCGCCCGGTCGGAAGACCGCTTGCGCGCGCTCGAAGCCGGCTTTTCTGCACATATTTCAAAGCCGGTAGAGCCAAGCGAGTTGATCGCTGTGGTAGCCTCGCTGGTGGGCGCAAATCGCCTGAAATAAGCGTCCCGCACGGGCGTCAGGAACACTTACGCAGGATGAGTCGCTGATAATTAAGCTCCTACCGGACGACGCGGCGATGTCCTACAAGAAATTTATTAGCATTTGCTATGCTTCAAAAATACGGTGGCAGACGATGCGGACTGATTCTTCCCGCCTCCTCCCACCAGCCATTACGAGACCTGTATGCCGAGCCGACAAGACATTTTGAATGCAAAGATTTTGGTGGTAGACGATTCGCCGGACAATATCGACCTCATGGAAGAGATATTGCGCGAGGAAGGCTACACCGATGTCAGCTCGACCATGCTTCCCGAACAGGTGTGTCCCCTGCACCGCCAACACAATTACGACCTGATTCTGCTTGACCTGCAAATGCCGGGCCTGAATGGTTTCCAGGTCATGAAGGGCCTGAAGGAAATCGAGCAGGGCGGCTACCTGCCAGTGCTGGCCCTCACTGCCCAGCCGAGCTTCAAGATTGCCGCCCTGGAAGCAGGCGCGCGCGACTTCATCAGCAAGCCGTTCGACCTGCTTGAAGTGCACAAACGGATTCACAACATGCTCGAGGTGCGGCTCCTGTATCGCGAACTGGCGCAATACAGCCGCGCCCAGCAGGAGCTGGCGCTGCACGACGCCCTGACCGGCCTGCCCAACCGGCGCCTGCTGGAAGACCGCATTGAAACAGCGTTGCAGCATGCCAACCGCCACCACCACAAGGCTGCGGTGATGTATCTCGACCTGGATGGCTTCAAGGCGATCAACGATACATACGGCCATGGCTACGGCGACGAAGTGCTGAAGATCGTGGCGCAGCGCCTGATCGACTGCTCGCGCAAGGAAGACACGGTTGCGCGCCTGGGCGGGGATGAATTCATGGTAGTGCTGGGCGACGTGATGACGCTGGCCGACGCACAGGGGCCTGCTGCGAAGCTGGTCGAAGCCATCTGCGAGCCGATGTTCATCAACGATCTGACGCTGCGCCTGTCGACCAGCATCGGCATCAGCATTTACCCTGACGACGCTGAAACAGTCGACACCCTGATCAGCATCGCCGATTACGCCCTGTATGAAGCCAAGCGCGCCGGCAAGAATCGCTTCGCGTCCGGCAGCGCCAAGGCCGCCACGTTAAAGCAGGCTGGACATACGGCACCGGAGGCGCCGGAACTGGCGCCCCATCGTTAGTCCTGGTAACTGGTTTGCCCAGACGGCGCCTGCGGGGCGCCGTTTTGCTGTTTCAGCGCCAATTTCATCCCATAACGCCGCGGTGCGCAGCCGAACTGGCGCTTGAACGCCGTGCCGAACGCACTCTCTGAGCAGTAGCCGAGCTGCGGGGCCAGCACCGCCACCTGGGTGCATGGCTGTACCGCATGCACCTTCCAGCGGCCTCCTGCACTTTCGCAAACACGTGCTCTCCGTCCCCGGCATTCTGACGACAGAAGCGAAGCCGGGCCTCACCGTCGACAGCGATCCAGCAGTGACCTTTAAGGTGTCGACCAGAACATCAGATAGATTGGAAAGAAATAGCAGGCGCAAGCCAGTCAGAGCGGATGGCGGCCAGCAGCGTTAGCCTTGCGGAACTGTCGTTGCGACGATTTTCCTTTACGAGGAGAAGTAAGCACATTGCTCTTCGCTCACCGCAACCCCTCGAACCCGACAACGTGCAGGCAATCGGCTTGTCGAAAGCTGCTGGCGTTGCACCTGCTGATGTGGATGTCGGAACCATCACCATGCGGCCGACAGCCGAGGGCTGACGATGCCGGCGAAATAAAGCGGCGCCAGTCCGGATTGGCACTGGCGCCGCTGTCAAATGGCAAACCCGGTCACACAGGCTATTACGCCTTGCCCGGTTCCTCGCGGCGGCCGGCCCCCGCCCCAACGGCGTCCTTGCCGACAGCCGTCCTGTTCGACTCCGTGATGGCGGCGTGGTGCTGGTGATCCTGCGCGGCAGCAACCATCTCCGGTGGAACTTCAATGCGGGTGATGCCGGCATCGACGGAGATCGGGTCGCTTGCCGGGAACGTCATTTCAACAGCATCGTCCAGCAGCGTTTCCTTGGCAGCCTGTTCCTTCGAATCGCATTCGGCGGTGGCCAGGGTCTTGATGGCAACGGCCCATTTGACGAATTTCAGGTCGGCAAACTGGCCGATCGTGGTAACGCCGAAAGCTTGCTTGATTGCTGCCGCATCTTCGGCACTCACGCCGCACAGGGCGGAAATGGGGGCGTCGACCAGCTCGCGGAAATCTTTGCCATGGTAGGCGTTGTCAACAATATTATCGATATTCATTGGATGTCCTCTCAATTTTTAGCGCCTGTCTTCCCTCCACACGGAGGAACGGGACTCGTACCTACTATCGCACAAGCCTCTGGCGGGGTATGTGCGGCAGCGTACCCAGAAGAAGTGGGGACCGGTTACCGGACAATTCATACCGTCCGGTCCGGCAATTGTTTTGCCATGCGGTCACAATCTGGTATCCTCCGCGCACACCAGCTGCAGACGATCGACCCATTGCAGGACGGGTTTGCTGATTAACGTGCCACAAAACGTACTGAAACAACGTGCAGAAAATCGACAAACCAAAGATTCTCGTTGTCAACGACGACGCGGGCAGCCTGCTTGCCCTGACCAGCCTGCTCGACCAGTGGGCCGACGCCACCAACTACGAGGTCCTGTCGGCGCGCTCCGGCCACGAAGCACTGCGCCAGGTCCTGTTGCATGATTTTGCGGTGATCCTGCTCGACGTCAACATGCCGGGCATGGATGGTTTCGAGACGGCAGAGGCCATCCACCAGCGCGCCCGCTCGGCCGATATTCCGATCATTTTCGTGACTGCCTTCCTGGCGGACGAACTCGACCGCCTGAAAGCGTACCAGCGCGGCGCTGCCGACTTCCTCTTCACCCCCGTCATCCCGCAGATCCTGCTGGCGAAGGTATCCGTGTTCGTCACGCTCGCCACCAAGAACGAACAGCTGCGCCGCCAGGCAGCCAAACTGAGCGAACGCACGCTGGCGCTGACCGCCACCAACCGGCGCCTGACGCGCGAGATGGAAGAGCGCCGCGCCGCCGAGCGCAAGAGTCACGCCAAGGATGAATTCCTGGCCATGCTCGGCCATGAATTGCGCAATCCGCTGTCCGCCATTTCCAGTGCCAGTGCGCTGATCGGCATGCACAATGCGCCGCCCGATACAGTGGGCCGCGCCAAGCAGATCATCCAGCGCCAGACGCAGCACCTGACGCGCATCGTCGACGACCTGCTTGACCTGTCGCGTGCGATGTCCGGCAAGATACTGCTTGCACGCAAGCCGCTCGACCTGGCGAACCTGGTCGGCAACTGCCTCGATACCTTCCGCGCAACCGGCCGCACAAAGGGCTACACCGTCACGTGCGACCTGCAGCCGGGCTGGGTCGACGGCGACCCTACCCGCCTCGAGCAGATTGCAACGAACCTGATCGACAATGCCGTCAAGTACACGCCGGCCGGCGGCAGCATCCATATCGCGATTGCACAGGCTGGCAGCGATGTGGAAATGCGGGTCAGTGATTCGGGCGTCGGCATCCCGCCCGACCTGCTGCCGCATGTGTTCGAAGTGTTCGTGCAGGGCACCATCTCGCTGGATCGATCCCAGGGCGGCCTGGGTATCGGACTGTCGCTGGTGCGCCGCCTGGTGGAACTGCACGGCGGCAGCGTGGAAGCCCACAGCGACGGCACCAGCAGCGGCAGCACATTCATCATGCGCCTGCCTGGCGCAGCCCGGCAGGAAGGCGACAGCACGCCTGCCAGCGCACCGGCGCCGGCCGCCGCCCGCCCGACCGTGCTGCTGATCGAAGACAACGACGACGGCCGCGAAATGATGGCAACGATGCTCGAAGCATGGGACTACACGGTGCTGCAGGCAGCCGACGGCCTGGCCGGCGTCGAGCTGGCGCAGTCCGGCATGGCGAAGGTTGCCCTGATCGACATCGGGCTGCCGGGCATCGACGGCTATGAAGTGGCGCGGCGTCTGCGCCAGATCGACGCTACCAGCACCATCAAGATGATTGCCTTGACTGGCTACGGCCTGGCCGAGGACCAGAAGCGGGTGCTGGAAGCCGGCTTCGACCTGCACCTGGTGAAACCAGTGGATATGGGCGCGCTGCTCGATGTGCTGGGCGCATACGCGGGACAGGAAGCGGCAGCGGAGTAGACAAAGCGATTGCGGAAACAACAAAGCCCGCGGGCGCGGGCTTTGTTGATCTGCCAGCAGGTACTTACACGGCAGCAGCCAGTTCGTCGCGGCGCATCTGCATTTCTTCGCCCAGTGCAACCAGGTCAAGCTTGAGCTTGCGTGCATCGGGGAACATCTCTTCCTCTTCTTCCTCGACGTGATGGTCAACCAGTTCGCCCAGTACTTTCACTTTGGCGTCGTACAGATCGTCCTCGGGATCCATTTCCTGTAGCTGGGCGATCAGGTCCTTCGCCGACGCGTGTTCGACGACAGCTTCATCGACCATGTCTTCTTCCTTGTCCTTGCCTGCTTCCCGCATGGCCGGATAGAAAATTTCTTCTTCGATCTGGGTGTGGATGGTCAGCGCCTGGCAAATCTGCTTGACCAGTTTGGTTTTGCTGACATTGGCGCGGTCGCCCAGGCCCTCGTATTCTTCGAACCATGCATGCACTTCTGCGTGGTCGGCCTTGAGCATGGCAATGGCGTCGAGCGGTTTGGCGGTGGTAGTCATGAAAAGCTCCTGAAATATTAGTTTAAGTGCAATTATTTTGAACGTACAGATTGACCTTGTTTGCATGGCGGGACTGTGCGGCAGCTCACCGAAGACACTAACCAGCCAGCCGCTTCATGCAAAACGGCTGAGCGCATCCTGATCGGCGCGCCGCCCCCATCCCGGGTGCTGTATTATCTTGGAAACATTTAAAGGGCCTCCCACATGACCGAACCGGCAAGCGCACCTCTCGACACCCAGCATGGCGACGACCTGGCCGAATTGCTCGGCCATATGACGTCGCGCTGGGATGACGAGCGGCGCCAGCTGGCGCGGCAATTGCATGACAGCCTGGGCTCGTCGATGACCGCGTTATCGATGCACCTTGGCTTGCTGGCGAAAAAGCTGCCGGACGACCAGGCGCTGCAGGACCGCAGCGCCCAGATGAAGCAGCTCTTGATGAATATCATCAATACCAACCGCGACATGCAGCTGGCCCTGTGGAACGACAAGCTGGAATTCCTGGGCGTGAAGGCAGCTATTGCCGAAGCCGTCAGCGCTTTCGGCGAGGCCAACGGCGCCATCACGGCGCGTGCCAGCTTGCCGGACGACGACAGCGCCTATTCCAGCGCCCAGAACGTCGCCCTCCTGCGCTGCGTCGAAGAAGGCTTGCAGAACGTGGCCCGCCACGCCGGCGCCACACAGGTGGATGTCATCCTCGATGACGATGGCGACCAGGTCATGCTGACCGTCGCCGACAATGGCGCCGGGCCGGGGGATGCGCAGATCGGCATGCTGGAGCACCACGGCCTGCGCATGCTGCTGGCCCGCGCCAGGTACCTCGGCGGCACCCTGACGCTTGGCGCCGCTCCGGAAGGCGGTGCGATGTTGCGCATGACGCTGCCGCTGGCGGCGCCAGGCGGCGCCTGATCAATGTAACTTGACGAGCGGGGTGCTGCGGCGGATCAGGTAGCGGGCCACGGCCAGCACGCCGGTACGCAACGAACCGAGCACTGCCTGGTGGTGCATCAGGTGCAGGCTCTTGTACATCGTGCGCGCCACGAAGCCCTCGACAAACCAGCTGAGGCCCTTCAGCGAACCCATCAGGTTGCCGACCGTCGTCGCGTGGCCGATCGACACCAGCGAACCATAGTCGCGGTAACGATACGGTGCTTCCGGGGCCTTCTTGCCAGCCGCTTCCGCAACAAAGCGCTTGAGCAAATGGTCTGCCTGCTGGTGGGCAGCCTGGGCGCGCGGTGGCACCGCCTTGCCGTTGCCGTCGATGCAGGCTGCACAATCGCCCAGCGCGTACACATTCGGCACGCCCTTGACTGCCAGCTGCAGGTCCACCTCGATCTGGCCGCCCCGGTTGGTCGGCAAGCCCAGCGTCGACAGGAATTCCGGCGCACGAATACCGGCGGCCCAGACGCACAGGTTGCTGCGGTAAACGTTGCCTTGCGCATCCTCGATGCGGTCGGGATCGATTTTCGTTACGCGGCAACCGGTGACGACCTTGATGGCCCGCTCGCTGAGGAGGCGCAGCGCGGCGCCGGACACGCGGTCCGGCAGCGGCGCCAGGATGCGCTCGGCGCCCTCCAGCAGCGTGATGCGCACGTCGCGCTGGGCATCCATCTTGCGGAAACCGTAAGACATGTAGACGCCGGACGCTTCGCGCAATTCGGCGGCCAGCTCGACGCCGGTGGCGCCGCCGCCAATGATGACGATGTCGATGCCCGGGTGGGACGCATCGGCGGCCTCATGCATTTCTTGCTCGACGCGCGCCATCAGGCGCAGCAGGGTCAGGCGGAAACGCTCGGCGTCTTCGGTGGCATTCAGGGAAATCGTGTTTTCGCGCGCGCCGGGCACACCGAAATAGTTGGATGTGCTGCCGACCGCCAGCACCAGGCCTTTGTAGTCGAGTTCGCGCGGCGGCAATACTTCGACGCCGGCCGCATCGTTGACAGCGCCCACGATCACGCGCTGTGCGGTGCTGTCAAGCGCGGCCATGGCGCCATACACGAACGTAAAACCGTTGTCGTGCGCCAGCATCTGGTACGACAGGCCTTCCTGGTGAATATCGAGCGTGCCGGCCGCGACTTCATGCAGCGACGGTTTCCAGATGTGATACAGGCGGCTATCGACCAGCGTCACCCTGCGCGGCCCCAGTTTGCGGCCCAATTTACACGCCAGCTCCAGTCCTCCGGCGCCGCCTCCCACGATGACATAATCGCTTTGCACACATTTCTCCGTATATTGCGTCCATCTCGGACAGATGGACGCATCTTACTATGCGCGCTGGTTGAACGTTGTCTGACGTCAACGTCCGCGGTCGCCGCCGCGGTGATCGCCGCCACCATGATTGCCGCCGCGCCCGCCGCCGTCATGGCGGCCGGGGCCCCCGTGATGGTCGTTGTTGCCACGTCCGGGACCGCCATGGTGGCCGTTATCCCACCGGCCGGGGCCGCCGTGGCCGCGGTCACGCCAGTGGTCAGGACCGCGTCCATGTCCACGCCCATCGTAATAGCCATTGCGCCCGCCATCACGCCAGCCTGGGCCGCCGTGGCCATAATGCGTACGATAGCGCGGTGCATAACTGTTGGTGTACCAATCGTCGCGCACGAACAACACCCGCTGGCCGCATGCGTTGTAGCGGCCGCAGTAGCGCGACCAGTGGCGGCGATGGCTTTGCGGGGCGCGCAGGTAGACCGGCGGACCGCTGTAGCCGCCGGACACCAGCACCGGCGGGCCGTAGACCAATGGCGGCGGCGCAAAGCTGCCCATGTCGACACGCCCGTAATAGCCTGGCTGGCCGATGCTGATGGTCACTTGCGCACTGGCGGAAAGGGAGGCGACGGCAAGCGCCGCGCCAATCAGATATTTTTTCATGCTGCATTCTCCTGTACTGGCCGGAACGTCCCGGCGCCTGTCGATGTCGCGGCCGACGCACTGCGCCAGGACCGCATGGTGACGTTGTAACACCTTGCGGGTCCCGCCGCGCAAGGCAAAGGTTACGATACGTAACGAAACCGCATGCCATCGCTGCCGTGCGCCGGTGCGTGGCAGGCCGGATTACCATGGCTTGCAACCTTAGGGAGACCGACATGCACCGCTACCTGCTCCGCTTCGCCGCACTGCTGTTCGCCGCGCCCATGCTGCTGGGCGCCTGCAAGGACAACGCCGATCCCGTGAAGCCCAGGGTAGTGGCGCCAGCCACACTGTCGCCAGCGGCCTGAACCACGCCGGAGGTTTTTCCACCGGCCGGTCCACAGCGAGCCCATGGCAAGCGCATGACACGTTAAACTGGCGCCTGTTCAATCTTTCCAGGTTCCTCCATGTCGTTTGCTTCCCTTGGTCTGATCGACCCGCTGGTCCGCACCCTTGCAGAGTTGCAGTACCTTGACCCGACGCCCATCCAGGCCCAGGCTATTCCGCTGGTACTGGCCGGGCGCGACGTCATGGCTGCGGCCCAGACGGGTACCGGCAAAACCGCGGGCTTCGCCCTGCCCCTGCTGCAGCAACTGACGATGGCCGGCAGCACGGCCCCGAACAGTACCCGCGTGCTCGTGCTGGTCCCGACGCGCGAGCTGGCCGAACAGGTCTTCCAGAGCATCCTCAGCTACGGCGCCAGCCTCCCGCTGCGCACGATGGTGGCCTACGGCGGCGTCAGTATCAATCCGCAGATGATGAAATTGCGCAAGGGCGTCGACATCCTGGTCGCCACGCCCGGGCGCCTGCTCGACCTGTACCGCCAGAACGCCGTCAAATTCAACCTGCTGCAGACGCTGGTCCTGGACGAGGCCGACCGCATGCTCGACCTGGGGTTTGCGCGCGAACTTGACGCCGTGTTCGCAGCCTTGCCTGCAAAACGCCAGACGCTGCTGTTTTCGGCCACCTTTTCCGATCCGATCCGGGCGCTGGCCGGCAAGCTGCTGATCGACCCGGCCAGCCTCGAAGCGAGCCCGCGCAATACCACGGTCAAGGCGATTCGCCAGTGGATCGTGCCGGTCGATAAAAAAAAGAAGCCGGAGCTGTTCATCCACCTGCTCAGGAAACACCGCTGGCCGCAAGTACTGGCGTTCGTCAAGACGCGCAAGGGTGTCGATGCACTCGTTGAATTGCTGCACGTGCAGCAGATTCCCGCCGATTCGATTCATGGCGACAAGCCGCAGCCGGCCCGCCAGCGCGCGCTCGACCGTTTCAAAGCCGGCGACGTGCGCATCCTGGTCGCCACCGATGTGGCCGCCCGCGGACTCGACATTGACGCCCTGCCCGTGGTCATCAACGTCGACTTGCCCATCGTCGCGGAAGATTACGTCCACCGGACCGGCCGCACCGGACGCGCCGGCGCGTCCGGGGACGCCGTATCGCTGGTATGCGCCGATGAAGTCACCCAGCTGGCGGCGCTGGAAGTGTTGACAGGACAAACCCTGGAACGCATCGAAGAGCCTGGCTTTGCCCCCGAGCACCGGGTGCCCGTCACCAACACCTTGGGTGAAGTGCTGAAAAAACCGAAGAAGCCGAAAAAACCCAGGGGCGACCTGGCGGTCGTGACCGAGGACGTGCGCTTCCGCCGCTGAGGCCGGCGGCGCTGTGCTTGTGCAGTGCAGCACGAAATTGGCAAACTGGCTACACTGCTGCCTTGTATATTCAGGAACAGCATCATGCAACAAACGTCGCCAGCAGCAGCCCCCGCCAAAGAAAAGACCGGCTCCGCAAAAGTCATCTTCGCCGCCATTATTGCCAACCTGGGTATTGCGGTAGCGAAGTTCGTGGTGGCAGGCATCACCGGCAGCGCAGCCATGCTGGCCGAGGGCATCCACTCCGCCGTCGACACGGGCAACGAATTATTGCTGCTGCTGGGCGAACACCATAGTGAAAAGAAGCCCGACGCGCGCCATCCGTTCGGTTATGGCAAGGTCGTCTATTTCTGGGCGTTGATCGTGGCGCTGTCGGTTTTCACGCTGGGCGGCGGCTTTTCGATTTACCACGGCATCCACGCCATTCTCCACCCCGAGCCGCTGGGGGACCCGCTGTGGAATTACGTGGTGCTCGGCGTGGCAGCCTTGTTTGAAGGCTATAGCTGGAACGTGTCGCGCCTCGAATTGAACAAGGTGAAAAAACCCGGAACCAACCTGTGGCAGGCCTTTCGCGCCAGCAAGGACGCGGCAGTCTTCACGGTGTTCATCGAAGACAGCGCGGCCCTGCTTGGCATCATTGTCGCTGTCGGGGGCATTGGCCTGGGCCAGCTGACCGGCAACCCGTATTTCGATCCGGGCGCATCGATCGTGATCGGCCTGATCCTCGTCGGCGCCGCCTTCATGCTGGCCCGCGAGACAGGCGCGCTGCTGGTCGGCGAAACAATCGGTGTCGACCAGACCGCCAGGCTGCGCGCCATCTTCGACGCCGACCCGCAAATCGACGCAGTCGGAAAACTGCTCAGCATGCAAATGGGCCCGGACGAGGTCTTGCTGACTGCCTCGGTGCAATTCAAGCGCGGCATGACGATCGACACCGTCGAATCCGCCATTGCCCGTCTCGAGCAGCAGGTCAACGCCGCTTACCCCTCCATCAAGCATATCTATTTCGAATCCGGCGCCCTGCGTTCCGGCTGGCGCGCTGACTCCGGCACCTTGCCCACCCCACCAGCCCCTTGATTCGCTTGAAGCAATTGCCCAATAAATAGGGTCAGAGTCGAATTAATCAGCAATTTTGTGAATTACCTTTTTAATCAACTCTGACCCTGATTTTCCGACAAGCGAGCTCGACAAAAAATTAAATAGGGTCAGAGTCGAATTATTTGGCAACTTTGGAAGTTGCTGATTTAATCGACTCTGACCCTAATTGTTGTGTAATTGATTTGAAGCAGGACTCGTGTTAACGCAGGGCGCGGAAGGCGGGGGATTGGGAGCGGAATTCGCGGATGACGCCGTCCAGCAAGGCAGCGCTGCATTGTTTGCGGTCATGGGCTTCAATGTCGAAGGTGCAGGCCAGCGCTTGCAGTGCGGGCGCTTCATTGAGCTGGGCGAGGACGACGGTGGCGACACCGGGACGCTTGCGCAAGGCGGTGGCGCTGAAGAAACGGGGGCGGAAGTGCTCGTCCAGCATCACCGTTCCATTCAAAAAATTCTCGATGCCGACGTCGAACATGGCCTTGTCGATCACGCGCGCTGCACGCTCTGCGACCTGATGCCGGCCAAGCCGCCTCGAACGCCAGAGTAATCTATTGAAGAGCTCCATCTCATGTCCCGGTAAGTTGCCACGTCGACATCGTATCAGAGCACAATTATTTTGCAAACAGGAAATTGCACTATTCTTAAAGCAAGAAAATGGGAGCATCCGCGTGATGACTGGTTTTTACCCGCGCGCCAGGACCGGGTAACCGGCTTCATCGATTGCGTCAGCCACGGATGCCAGGCTGGCGCTGCTGTCGATGGTGACACGCCGGGTGGCGAGGTCGATCTCGACTTTGGCGTTCTGGTCGATTGCCTGTACGGCTTTGGTAACACGGCCAGTGCAGTGGGCACAGCTCATGCCGTCGACGGTGAGTTGGTACATGGTGGATGCTCCGGTTGATACTTCAGTTGGAAAAGATGCCGCTGATGCTGGCGCCGGACCAGCCTCCTGACCGGGCGGATAAACCGGCGCGCGCCAGCGCCGCAACAGCAAAGCGTTGCCGACCACGCACACGGAACTCAGCGCCATTGCCGCACCCGCCAATACCGGACTCAGGTAGCCCAGCGCGGCAAGCGGGATGCCAATCACATTGTAGGCGAACGCCCAGCCCAGGTTCTGGCGGATCGTGCGGTACGTGCGGCGCGACAGGTCGATGGCGTCGGCAACCAGCCCGGGTTCCGGGCGCATCAGGACGATCCCGGCACTGTGCATCGCCACATCGGTGCCGCTGGCCAGCGCGATCCCGATGTCGGCCGCGGCCAGGGCGGGCGCATCGTTGATGCCGTCGCCCACCATGGCAACCTGTCCGTGCCCGCGGTAGCCGGCCAGCACGCGCGCCTTATCGGCCGGCAGCAGGTTGGCGTGTACCTGCTCGATGCCAGTGGCGGCGGCCACGGCGTGCGCACTGCCGGCGTTGTCACCGGTGAGCATGACGCTGCGCACGCCCATCGCCGCCAGGCGCGCCACGGCTGCTGCGCTGCCTGCCTTGACGCGGTCGCCGAACACCAGCAAACCGGCCAGTGCACCTTCCTGCACCAGCCACGACACCGTACGGCCTTGCGCTTCATGCGCTGCCGCCTGCCCGGCCAGCTGCGCAGCATCGACGCCCAGCTCATCGACCAGGCGCCGGTTGCCCAGCCATACCGCCCCCCCGGGGCCAACCACGCCTGTCACACCGCGGCCCGGCAGCGCCTGCGCCGCGGCGACCGCCTGCAACGCCACGCCCTCCTCTTGCGCCGCCTGCGCAACCGCCAGCGCCAGCGGATGGGTGCTCGCTTGCTGCACTGCCCATGCCAGCGCCAGCACGCGTGCGCGGTCCCCTTCGATCGCCAGCAAGACCGGCTTGCCCTCGGTCAGCGTGCCGGTTTTGTCGAACGCCACCGTACCGACCCGGTGCGCCGTTTCCAGGGCCAGCGCGTCGCGCACCAGAATGCCGTGGCGGGCTGCGGTTCCGGTGCCGACCATGATCGCCGCCGGCGTCGCCAGCCCCAGCGCACACGGGCACGCAATCACCTGCACTGCAACCGCATTGATCAGCGCCGCCTGCCAGTCGCCCGTGATCCAGCCCCAGGCCGCAAGCGTGACCAGCGATATGAGCAGCACCACGGGCACGAACACCGCGCTGACCCGGTCGACCAGGTGCTGGATCGGCGCCTTGACCGCCTGCGCTTCTTCCACCATGCGGATGATCCCGGCCAGCATCGAATCCGCCCCGACTGCAGTGGCGCGCACCAGCAGCAGCGCGTCGCCATTGACGGCGCCACCGGTCACCCGCGCGCCCGGGCCCTTGTGTACCGGCACGCTTTCCCCTGTCAGCAGGGACTCGTCGACGTCGCCGGCGCCATCGACCACGACGCCGTCGGCCGGCAGCCGCGCGCCGGACCGCACCACCAGCAAGTCGCCCACGGCGACCTGCGCCAGGGGCACCGGCACGTCGCCGTCCGCGCGCCGGACCAGCGCGTCTACCGGGCGCAAGGCGGCCAATGCCCCGAGCGCCGCGACAGTCTGGCCCTTGGCCCGCGCTTCCAGCCATTTGCCGAGCAGGACCAGCGTGATCACGACGGCCGACGATTCGAAGTACAAATGTGGCGCGCTGCTCCCGGACGTGGCCAGCAGCCACGTCGACAGGCCCCAGGCGGCACTGGTGCCGAGCGCCACCAGCAAATCCATGTTGCCGGTACCGGCGCGCAGCGCATGCCAGCCGGCGCGGTAAAAGCGTGCGCCAAGGATGAACTGGACCGGCGTGGCCAGCGCGAATTGCCACCAGCCGGGCAGCATGGTATGGACGCCGGCCAGGCCGGCCAGCATCGGGGCAAGCAGCGGTGCGCTGAGCAGCACGGCCAGCACCAGCGGCCACGCTGTGCCAGCGGCACCAGCGGCACCAGCGGTACGATGGGACGTCGCGGCAATCTCGCTGCCGGTAAAGCCGGCCCGCTCGATCGCGGCAATCACGACGCGCGCATCGACCGGGGAGCGGCTCGCTACCGTGACTTTTTCCGTCGCCAGGTTCACGCTCGCCTGGACCACGCCAGGCGCGGCCAGCACGGCTTTTTCAACGCGCCCGGAACAGGATGCGCACGTCATCCCGCCCACCTGCAGCGTTAGGGTATAAGGTAAAGCAGCAGATGCAGCAGTCGGATCCAATGGCGCTCCTCGTCGAAGCGTCAGGATAAAGCGTAACGCCAGTTTGCGCTGGCGCCGCGCCGTTTCAGGCGGCCAGCAGCGCCAGCGCGGGCCGCCCGCGCCCCGTGAACTGGGCGACGACGCCGGCGGTCACGTCCTGCACCATCCGGTGCCGCTTGCGCGCTTCCGACCGGCGCTTCTGCGCCACCTGCCCGACATCGAGCGGCTCCAGCGGCACACATGGCAACGTGAAATCGCCGTCAGGGCGGCGCACGGCGCCCAGCTCCTGCCACAGCTGTTCGTAGTCGGCGCGCACCTGGCCGCGGCCCAGGGCGCGGCCCGCCGTCCGGTTGCGGTTCCCCACCAGGCGCAGCTCCGCGCAACCAAGTGCCTCGCCCAGCTGCTGCACCAGGCCGACCAGCAGGGCTTTCGCGCGCAATCCATGCAGTTCGCGCGTGGCCTGCTTGATGGCCGCCATGGCCTCCTCGCCCCGCGGCCCCTGCAGGCAGCCGATGCTCACCATGGTTACACCGCCCTGGCTGGAAAAAGTGAACGCTGCCGAATACACGACCGCGCCCGCGCAGCACAGTTGCAGCACCAGTTCGCCTTCGCGCTCGCACGTGCCGGCTGCGCGCAGCTGGACGTCGTACGGCACCCCGCTCTTTCCCGCGACCTGCGCCAGCACGAAACCGGTGCAGCTGGCCCGGGCCAGCATCGCGGCCAACCCGTGGTGGAACAGGAAGGCATAGTGCGCGCGGAGTACCTCGACGCGCTGCGCCACATCCAGCGTGGCAGTCAGGTATGGCCGGTAGATCTTGTTGACGACAGTCGGGCTGTGGCGGATGCATTCGGCCAGCGCCGGGTGCGAGTTGAGCAGCGCCAGCCAGCGCCGGGTCGCGCCGGGATGGGCGGCGGCGCGCACGTGAAGTTTCAACAACTCGCGGACCTGCGCCACGCGCCCCAGTCCGGGCGCCACGCCGGATGCCAGGGTAACGCGTGCGGGAGCGCGGCGCGCTATGGAAAAGACGCCCCGGTGCAGGGGATCGGACAGGTTCATGGCGACAGCTCCGTGGATGAAAAGGAACGGGTTATTTCGCCCGGCAGTGTATCGGCGTACAACCCGGCAGTAAATACGGGCGGGCACCTACGGGAAACCCTTATATGCGTCCTGTGCCGTCCGGATCGGAGCAATTTTTCGCTGCGT